>Ga0247729_10000420_pt1 | contig 17846 bp, 18 predicted proteins | sample UWRJL133311R2_FD_180958 | JGI IMG/M metagenome (GOLD analysis project Ga0247729, IMG submission 180958) | Plant litter microbial communities from Arlington Agricultural Research Station in Wisconsin, United States - UWRJ-L133-311R-2 | ecosystem: Environmental > Terrestrial > Plant litter >... | reverse complement strand
ACGGTGGCGGTGGTGGTGCCGTCGCCGGCGGTGTCGTTGGTCTTGGAGGCGACTTCGCGCAGCATCTGCGCGCCCATGTTCTCGAACTTGTCCTCGAGTTCGATTTCCTTGGCGACGGTGACGCCGTCCTTGGTGATGCGGGGGGCGCCGTAGCTCTTCTCGATCACTACGTTGCGGCCCTTGGGACCGAGCGTGACTTTCACAGCGTTGGCGAGAATGTCGACGCCGCGCAGCATGCGGTCGCGCGCGTCTCCGGCGAATTTAACGTCCTTGGCGGCCATGTTGGCTCCTGTTGTCTGAGATGGAGGGATCTCGCTCGGCCGTCATTGCGAGGAGCCGTTGCGACGAAGCAATCCAGTCTTTGCTTGTGGCCTTCTGGATTGCCGCGTCGCTTCGCTCCTCGCAATGACGATCCGAGGGATCGTTAATTGCGGTTGGTTAGTTCAGAACGCCCATGATGTCGGACTCTTTCATGATCAGCAGCTCGACGCCGTCGAGCTTGATCTCGGTGCCCGACCACTTGCCGAACAGCACCTTGTCGCCGACCTTGATGTCGATCGGGATCAGCTTGCCGGCCTCGTCGCGACCGCCGGGGCCGACTGAGACGACTTCGCCTTCCTGGGGCTTTTCCTTGGCGCTGTCGGGGATGATGATGCCGCCCTTGGTCTTGGTCTCGGCGTCGATGCGCTTGACGACGACGCGGTCATGCAACGGGCGGAAGTTGGTCTTGGCCATGGCGTTTCCTCTGGGTTCGACGTTCGGCGGTGGTTGCGGCGGGCCGGCGGCCCCGGGGGGGCTGCGACAAACCGCCCGCACCCTTAGCAATCGCGCTACGGGAGTGCTAAATGAGCGTCCGGAGATAGGACCGGACGCCAATCCTGTCAAGGCAGTGCCCGAGGCTCCGCTTTGACAGGTCACGGAACGGCCTTAAGGCCTTGGTGAGGCCAATATAGGATGATCTGGAAACCATAACGGACGATGGGCGTAGTTAAGGCGACCTCATCACTCCGACAGGTGTTTTGCGATTGGCCGCGGGATGGCGGCCAACGGTCTTTTGTTCAGGGGATACTATGATCAGGTCACACGCCCGCACGGTTGCCCAACTGGGAATCGCCTCTTCTCTGGCGTTGATGCTGGGCGGTTGCGGCTCCTTCAACGGCTTTGGCGGCGGATTTGGCGGCTTCGGCCGCTCGGAACCGGTGGTCGAAGCGGAGCCGCCGCCGGCGCCGGTCATGCCGGCCTCGATCCGCGCCGACGAGATCGTCGGCCGCTGGGGGCTGGCGTCCTACATGAACCCGGCCGACCGCACCCGCACCGAGAATGCCGCGCGCGGCCAGTGCAAGCAGCCCTATATCATCGGCGCCGGCACGTCCGGCGGCGTGATCATGCATCTCGCCGACGAGGCGACGCCGCAGGAACTGCGCCTCAAGGGCTCGCCGAGCGGCAAGAACTATATCGGCCCGGCCGGTCCCGCCGGCGGCGAGAAGGACCGCGAGATCGTGTCGTTCGATGGCCGCATCCTGGTGACACGCTTCCTCGACAAGGACGCCGCCGTTCGCTACGGCAACATGGTCTACGTGCGCTGCGCGCCGAAGGCGTAACGATCGATCTCAAGCCCATCCGCGAGTCGTCCCCGCGAAAGCGGGGACCCATACCCTCCGAATTCGTGGTGGGAATGCGGAGACTGCAATATTCCAACGATGCTTCCTGAGGTTATGGATCCCCGCTTTCGCGGGGACGACCGCTGAGGGGCCGGTGCCAGGCACAAACAAAAAGGCGCGTCCCGCGGGACGCGCCGTTTTTGTTGGGCCGTAGGGTGGGTTGAGCACCTTGCGAAACCCACCACCCTCTGCCGATGGGTTTCGCGACGGCTCAACCCATCCTACGCGGGTGGCGTGACCTAGCCGAACATCGCGTCGATGTCGTCCTGCGAGGCGTGGCCGATGTCGCCGTCGAGCTTGGGGCCGTTGAGCAGCTTGGCGTCGCCCTCGCGGTCGTCGACGATGGCGGGCGCGTGCGCCTTGATGGCGTCGACGCCGCCCCAGATGTCCATCATGGTGGTGATGTGGTTCTCGATGAACTTCATGGTGTTCATCACCTTGCTGATGCGCTGGCCGGTGAGATCCTGGAAATTGCAGGCTTCGAAGATCGCCACGACATTGTCCTGGATGTCTTCCAGCAGCTGCTTGTGCTGGTCCGGCGAGGTCACCTTGCCGAGCGCGGTGGAGGCATTGTCGATGCCCTCGGCGGCGGCGAGGATCTGCTGGGTGGCTTCCTCGGTGCCGCCGACCACGGCGCCGAGTTCGCCGTTGACCTTGGCCATCTGGTCGCCGTCGAAGCTCTTGCCGTGCAGTACAGCGATTTCCTGCTTGGTGCGGGTGATGGCGTCGTGGATCAGGTCGAGCTCGATCTTCAGCTTCTCGCACTGCTCGATCTGCGCGCGGTAGGTGGCCAGCAAGGCCTGCGCCTCGGCAACCTGTTCGTCGGCGCTGGCGCTGACCTGTTCGGCAACGGCGTTGCGCGCCGGGGCGGCCATCTGGCTGCGGATCGCGCGCAGCTCGGTCATGATCTCGCGGTGCATCGGCATCGGATCGCCGTCGATTTCAGCGGGCATCGGTGTGCTGCCGAAATTGACTTCTTCAATGCGAAAGCGCTTGCGACGAACAGACATCAGATCCCCCAACGTTCAAACAATGTCATGTCGTAGCGCCATGAGTTTAACGTCCGGTTCACGCGGAACCGCTGTGTAAACAGACATGCGGCGTGTCGATACCAGCGATTAACCATGCACGCGCGGCTTTCATCGAAAATAAACGCTACTGCGCAGAACCGCGGCGTTTGGCGACGTGGTGAATCGAAACGGCCGCGGTGTTTACCAAACCGGGACGATTTTAACCTTAAGTCATCGTGTGCAAAGCGCTCCTCATGGGAGGACGCGTCACGACGAAACAGTGCAGAGTACGTCGATGTTCAAAACCTTCTCCGTCGCATTTCTGGCCAGCGCCTCGTTTATCGGCGCCGGCCTCCAGCAGGCCTCCGCGCAGACCTATCAGTTCGGCGCGCCGGTATACTACGCGAACGAGCCGGCGCCTCAGCCGATGCAGCGCACCGCCTATGCCGAACGCCCGCGCCGCAGCGGCGGCGGCTTCATCGAATTCCTGTTCAACGACGGCGCGCCCGGCCAGCCGGCGCAGCGGCAGCCGAACTACGAGCCGCGGCGCGGCGGGCTGCTCCAGCAGGGCTATGAGCCGCAGCAGAGCATGCGGCAGGAAATGGATCCGGCGCAGCCGGCGATGGATCCGAAGTATCAGCCGCAGATGGTGGACTACAGCGGGCACGAGAAGCCCGGCACCATTGTGGTGGACACGCCGAACAAGTTTCTGTTTCTGGTGCAGGGTAACGGCCAGGCAATGCGCTACGGCATTGGCGTCGGCAAACCCGGCTTCACCTGGGCCGGCGTGAAGACCATCACCGCGAAGAAGGAATGGCCGGCATGGACGCCGCCGCCGGAAATGCTGGTGCGCCGTCCCGACCTGCCGCGCCACATGGAAGGCGGCCCGGAAAATCCGCTCGGCGCCCGCGCCATGTATCTCGGCACCTCGCTGTACCGCATCCACGGCTCCAACGAGCCCTGGACCATCGGCACCAACGTCTCCTCCGGCTGCATCCGCATGCGCAACGAGGACGTGATCGATCTGTATGGCCGGGTGAATGTCGGCGCGAAAGTGATCGTGATCTGAGGCGAGACGCTCTCGCTTAATCTCTCCCCGCTCTTTGCGGGGAGAGGTCGCCGGGTCTTCGCGGCGGGTGAGGGGCTGTGCACGTACTTCGCCTCGAGGAAGAACTCCCGGTTCGGCGCGCACCCTCAACTATTGATCGAATCGCAAGTGATGAAATTGAACTGACGCCCTCGCGAAGCCCCTCACCCGACCGGGCTTCGCTACGCTACGTCCGGTCGACCTCTCCCCGCAAAAGGGCGGGGAGAGGTTAGGGAGCGCTCAGCCCTCAAGCGTTGTCGCTGTCGCCGAAATCGTCGGAGTCCATGTCCATGTCGTCGTGATCGTCCTGGTCCTGATCCTGATCCTGGTCGATATCGGCCTGGGCCTGGTCGTAGGACCCGGAGCGCTGGGCCGAGGAGTTGCCGATGTCGTTGACGCCGGCCTGGCGGCCGAGGTCGCCGCCGGAGGAATCCGAACTCCACGGGCTCTTGCTCTCGCTGGCATTGGCGCTGTCGCCGAAGCCATGCCTGTTGCCGCCGCCGAACATTCCGCCGAGGCTGTTCATCAGCAGTGAGCCGCCGACCATGCCGGCTGCGGCCGCTGCGGCAGTGCCGAGAAACGAACCGCCGCCACCGGCCTGCGGCTGCTGCTGGCCATACGGCGGCTGGCCGCCGTACTGGCCCTGACCGGGTCCTTGGCCATAGCCCTGCTGCTGCGGCTGGCCGATCACCTGTCCGGTATTCCACGCCGGGCGGTCGCCCGAACCCGGGCGCACATTGGGCACCGAGCCGCGCGACGCCGGCTGGCCCTGCGCGTTGCCCTGGCCGAACAGCGCGTCGCGCATGGTGTCGAGGAATCCGCCGGCGGGGGCCGCCTCGGGCGCGCCGCTGCCTTCCAGTTCGGTAATGCGCTGGTGCGCCAGCTTCAGCGCCTCGTCCTGCAGCAGCACGGTCTGCACCAGCGCATAGACGGCGTTGGGCGCGCGGCGCTGCCCATCGGCGATGGCATCCAGCGCGTCGCGGTCGCGCGGTGCGGCTTCGACCTTGCTGAGCCGGTCAAACAGATCGTCGACCAGCTGGCGTTCTTGCGGTGTCATGGCGTCCTCCGGCTCATCTCGCGCTGTGATAGCGCGGGGGAGATGTAGTGACGCTTTGTGTCGCAATAAGTGCCGGGCGGATTAAATTTTGGTATGCGGCAAATCGACCGTCAGCGGGTCAATGTAACTTTGTTCGCATCCAGCAACCGCGAGAACGCTTCGCTGGCCAGATACGCATATTCGCGGGCGCGCTGGTCGGTGAACGGGTCGAGGCTGACCAGCATGTCGTCCACATGACCGGGATGGCACATGATCAGTCCGCCGTCCGGGACGTCATTGAGGAAGCCCTGCATCAGCGCGCCGAACTCCACCTGCTTGGTGAAATCATAGGCGCCGGCAAAGCCGGGATTGAAGGCGACGCCGGCGCGCGTCGCGCGCTTGCGGAAGCTGGCGCTGAGCGTATCCAGCAGCAGCGCCTTCGGCGCATTGATCCGCTGCGCCAGCGGCTGGATACGGCCAGACTGCCGCACCCAGGCGTTGGGCGCATGCGCCTTCACGGCTTTGAGGAAGCCGTCGCGCACTTGCGGAAAGATCTGCACGTGCTGATGGCCGTCGACGAACTCCGGCGCGCGACCGAACAGTTTGGCGAAGGCCGCGATCTGCGCCGCGATTTCGGCGCGGATCATTTCGGCATCGAACCGCCGCAGCAGCGCACCGCGCAATTTGTGCGCCAGCGGCAGGAACTGCTCGTCGCGCAGCGGTCGGTAATGCATGGTCAGCGGATGAAACGGCGCGGTCAGCGTGGCGTGCAGGCCGAGCGCGGCGTCCGGATTCTTCGCCACGGCATCGTTGAGCGCGCCGACCTCGTCGCGGCCGATCGCATGGCCCACCACCATCACCGAGGTGGCGTTGAGGCGGCGCTGCTCGATCAGTTCGCGGATGCCGCGGTTGACGCCGGGGCTGATGCCGTAGTCGTCGGCGCACAGCCAGATCCGGCGCAAGGAAGCGTCGGTCATTCGGCGGCGGTCCGGTCGGTGAGCTCCACCGAGGTGCCGGCCGGTGCGCGCTTCACGCTGTGTTCGGCGACGAAGTAGATCGGCCGCGCCTTCAGCTCCGACAGGATTTTTCCGATATATTCGCCGACGATGCCGATCATCAAAAGCTGCACGCCGCCGATGGTCATCAGGCCGACCATCAGCGAGGGATAGCCGGGCACCGACTTGCCCTCCATCCAGGTCTCCCACAGGATGTTGAGGCCGAACAGGAAGGCGCCAACCGCGAGCAGCAGGCCGAACATGCTGGCGAAGCGCAACGGCGCCACCGAGAATGAGGTCAGGCCCTCGATCGACAGGCCGATCAACTGCTTCGGATTGAACGAGGTGACGCCGTGCTGGCGCGCCGCGGGCTCGTAGTCCACGCGGAGCTGCTTGAAGCCGATCCAGGTGGCGAGGCCCTTGAAGAAGCGGTTGCGCTCCGGCAGTTGCCGAAGCGCTGCGGCGGCGCGCGGCGACAGCAGGCGGAAGTCGCCGGCGTCTTCGGGAATCTTGGCGCGGGCGCCCCAATTGATCAGCTTGTAGAAATTGCGCACCGCCTGGCGGCGCAAAAACGACTCGTCGTCGCGATGCGCCTTGGCGGTATAGACCACGTCGAAGCCGCCATCGATCCAGTGCCCGACCAGGGTCTCCACCAGGGTCGGCGGATGCTGGCCGTCGCCGTCCATGAACAATACCGCGCCGAGCCGGGCATGGTCGAGCCCGGCCATCAATGCGGCCTCCTTGCCGAAATTGCGCGACAGCGACACCACCTGAACGTCGAGGGTGGTGGCGACCAGACCACGGGCGATCGCCAGCGTGTCGTCGGCGCTGCCGTCGTCCACATAGACCACTTCGCAGGACAGCCCGTGGCGCTGCTGCAACGTGGTCGCCAGCGCGCTCAGCCGGTCGTGGAAGATCACAAGGCCGGGCGCCTCGTTGTAAAGCGGCACCACGATCGACAGGCCCTGCGCCGCCGCGGTGGCGGCGTTGGTCGAGAGGGCGGAAACGTCACTGCCCAGCATCATCAATGAGTCCCAACATCAATTCATCGGCAACATATGGCAATCAACCGGCGCTGTCGCCAGCGGCCCGATGCGCCCTACTGCCGCAAGTTTACGGCCGCAGGAACGCCTCCAGCCGCGCGAACAGCGGATTCTCGCGGTCCATGACATATTCCAGCGCCGCCACCGACACCGTCTCGGCGCCGTGCTGGCGCAGGAAGCTGCCTAGCGCATAGATCTGCATCGGCGGGCAGTGCAGCGTGATCATGCCCGACGAGGTCGGCCCGCCGAACGGCGACACCACGCCGAAGCGGTTGTGCGCCTCGGTGAGCAGCGCCTGGTCGCAACCGGCAAAGCGGGTGCGGACTTCCTTGTACTTGCTGGCGCGGGCGCGCGCGGCGATATGGTCGAGGATGATGCTGGCGGTCTGTCGCGCGCTGTCGGTCCAGTCGGCGTCGCGCGAGGCGACGAGATTGGCCTGGCTGCGCAGGATGACGCCGTCGTCGAGCACCTTCAGGCCGTTGGCAACCAGCGTCGCGCCGGTGGTGGTGATGTCGACGATCATCTCCGCCGCACCGGTGGCCGGCGCGCCTTCGGTGGCGCCGGCGCTCTCGACGATGCGGTAGTCGACCACGCCATGCTTAGCGAAGAAGTTTCGCGTCAGGTTGATGTACTTGGTGGCGACGCGCATGCGGCGGTTGTGCTGGTCGCGAAACCCGGTGGTGACGTCGTCGAGGTCAGCCATGGTGCGGACGTCGATCCACGCCTGCGGCACCGCGACGACGACGTTCGCGCTGCCGAAGCCGAGGCCCTCGATCAACGCCACTTTGCTGTCGGCGTCGGGAATGCTCTCGCGCAACAGGTCTTCGCCGGTGATGCCAAGATGCACCGCGCCACGCGCCAGGTTCGAGGCGATCTCGGAGGCCGAGAGATAGGCGATCTCGACATTGTCGAGGCCGGCAATGGTGCCGCGATAGTCGCGGGCGCCGCGCGGCTTGGCCAGCACCAGGCCGGCGCGGGCGAAGAAGGCTTCGGCGTTTTCCTGCAGCCGGCCCTTGGAGGGCACGGCGAGAACGAAGGGCTGTGTCATGCGGCGCTCCCGGCCAGTCCGGTTGCGGCGGAGCTGCTGCAAGCCTGTGTCAACGCCTCGATCCAGATCGAGAAACCCACCGCGGGGATCGGCGTGGCCGAGCCGAGCTGGCCGAGCAGCCCGTCATAGCGGCCGCCCGCCACCAGCGGCTCGGCGCCGTTGCCGTGGCGGTGCAGTTCGAATTCGAAACCGGTGTAGTAGTCGAGGCCGCGGCCGAACGAGGTGGAGAAGCTGACCTTGGAAATATCGATGCCGCGCGCCGCCATGAAGCCGATCCGGCTTTCCAAGAGGTCGAGCGCGGCAGACAGATCCAGCCTGGCGTCGGCCGTGAGCTTGCGCAGTTGCGCCAGCGCCTCGTCCGGCGTGCCCGTGATGGCAAGAAATGCCTTGATGATCTTCAAAGCATCGCGCGGGAGCGCGCCGCCTTTCAGCGTGGACTGTTCGAGGAAGCGGTCGGCGATTTCCGACACCGAGCGACCGCCGACATTGGTGGCGCCGGCGATCGACATCAAGTCGGTGACCAGCGCCAGCGCCGCCTTGCGGTCGGAGCCGGCGAGCGCGGCCAGCACGCCTTCATACTCGTTGCGCACCGGCGCCTCTGCCAGGGTGAGCCGACCGAGGTCCATCTCCAGATCGCCCTTGCGGTTAAAATCCTTGATCAGCCGCCGCCGCCAGACGGGATACAGGTCGAGGGCATCGATCAAAGCGGTGAACAGCGCTACGTCGCCGGTGCGGATATCGACGTCGGTGAGGCCGAAAGCGGCGGTGGCTTCAAGGCCGAGCGCCAGCATCTCGGCGTCGGCGGCGGCGCTGTCGCGGCGGCCGAACGATTCGATGCCGGCCTGCTGGAATTCGGACGGGCAGCCGCCGCGATAGCGGAACACCGGGCCGAGATAGCAGAACCCGACGGGCGCGCCCGCGCGGGCGGAGGCGAGGTAATCGCGCGCCACCGGAATCGTCAGGTCCGGGCGCAGGCACAGTTCCTCGCCGGACGCATCGGTGGTCAGGTACAGGCTTTTGCGGATGTCCTCGCCGGACAGGTCGAGGAACGGCTCGGCCGGCTGCAGGATGGCCGGCTCGGCCTTGTGGTAGCCGGCCTCGGCAAACGAGCGCAGCAGCGCATCCGCCCCTGCGGCGGATCCGGTCGCACGGGCGGCGGCGGGTTGAGTCATCTCGAAGTCCGGAAATCGGTGAAAACGGTGTCTGGCGCAGGCCTTAGCATGGGAGTTGCGACGTTTCGACCCTCTTTGCCGAGTTGGATTAACCGACGGCCCGCACCGCCCAGTCCCCCAGCGCCGTCTGCACCAGCGCCAGGGCTGCGACGGCGGCGGTATCCGCCCGCATGATGCGCGGGCCGAGCGCGAGGCGCAGAATGCTGGGCTGGCGCAGCAGCAGCGCGCGCTCCTCCTCGGCAAAGCCGCCTTCGGGTCCGATCAGCACGTCGATACCGCCCTTCGCGGCGTCGCGCGCGCCGGCCAGCGCCACCAGGGGATCGGCGACTTCCGCGGCCTCGTCGCAAAAAACCAGCAGCCGGCCGCCGTCGCGGCTGTCGAGATATTTCGTCAACGCCAGCGGCTCGGCGACAGCGGCGACACTGAGAATGCCGCATTGCTCGGCGGCTTCCACCACATTGGCGCGCATCCGCTCGGTGTTCACCCGGCTGGCCTGGGTGTAGCGCGTCATCACCGGATGCAGGTGGGCTGCGCCCATCTCGATGGCCTTCTGCACCATGTAGTCCAGCCGCGCATGCTTCAGCGGCGCGAACACGTAAGCCACGTCGGGCAGGGCGTCCTGCGGCCGCGTGCGGGCCAGCAAAGTGAGGCGGTCCGGCCGCTTGCCGGCGGCGATCGCCGCCTGCCATTCGCCGTCCCGGCCGTTGAACACCAGCACCTGGTCGCCGGCGCCGAGCCGCAGCACGTTGCCGAGGTAGTTGCTCTGGTTGCGGTCCAGCACGATGCCGGCGTCGGCGGCCAAGGGGGCGTCGACGAACAGGCGGGGGCTGCGAAAATCGGCTTGCGGCATGATTAAGGTTCCGTTCAGGTGCGCTGCTGTACCCGATCTGCGACGATTTATCAGCGATGTTCGGCGTTTACGCCGTGCTGTCGCCAGATTCCACGGGTTGTTAAGGGCTGGCGAGAATCGTAAAAGCCCTGAAATCGGGATGCTTGGTCCCGGATATGCCCGGGGCAGGTGAGCTTGCCGGAGGAAAATACGTGATCATCCGTCGTTTGATTGTGCCGCTGACTCTGGCCGTGTTTGCCGTGTCCGCGATCGAAGTGCATGCCCAGGGCGCATTCCCCGCGCCGCTGCCGTCGGGCGCCGCTGCGGCGCCCGCCAATGCATCGCCGTTCCCCCCGGTGGGTGGCGCGCCCGCGGGCGGCTCGCCGTTTCCGCCGGTGAACGGCGCCCCCAGCGCCGCGGTCGGCGCGCCCAGCGCGTTCCCGTCGGGTGGCGCAGCGCCCATGAGCGGTGGTTTCGCCCCGCCGCAGCAACAGCAGGCCGGGCCGCCCGGCGGCGACGACTGCATGAAGGGCTTCATGCCGCTGCGCCAGGAGGCCGAGAAGCGCGGCACCGCCATCAAGAACGCCAGCGACCGCCGGGCGCCACCGGACGAGGCCTGCAAGCTGATCACCGCGTTCTCGCAGAGCGAGGTGAAGATGCTGAAATACATCGAGGCCAATTCGCAGAAATGCGGCATCCCGTCTTCGGTCGCGGACCAGATGAAGACCGGTCACAAGAACACCGAAGGCATGCGGCAGAAGGTTTGCGGCGTCGCCGGCCAGCAGCAACAGCAGCGCGCCCCCGCCGCCCCCCGCCTCAGCGACGTGCTGGGCTCCTCGGCCGCGTTGCCGGAAGCCACCGCAGCCCGCAAGAGCGGCGGCACCACCTTCGACACCCTGAACGGCAACGTGCTGGCAAGATGAGCCCGACATGACCGACGCGGCCACCCGGGTAGCGGACGCGACCGGCAACTGGGTCGATCGCGCAGCGCCCCTGTGGTCGCGGCCGTTCCTGCGGCTGGCGCGGTTCGACCGCCCGATCGGTTCCTGGCTGCTGCTGATGCCTTGCTGGTGGTCGGCGGCGCTGGCCGCCGGCGTCGCGCGCGACCTCAGCCTGCTGCCGACCATGATCGTGCTGTTCTTCGTCGGCGCCTTCGTGATGCGCGGTGCCGGCTGCACCTGGAACGACATTTCCGACCGCGACCTCGATGCCAAAGTGGAGCGCACCCGCTCGCGGCCGATTCCGGCCGGGCAGGTCAGCGTCAAGATGGCGGCGCTGTTCCTGGTGCTGCAGGCACTGGTCGGCCTCGTGATCCTCGTGCAGTTCAATCGCTTTGCGATCGCCACCGGCATCGCCTCGCTGCTGATCGTCGCCGCCTATCCGTTCATGAAGCGCATCACCTACTGGCCGCAGACTGTGCTGGGTCTCGCGTTCTCATGGGGCGCGCTGATGGGCTTTGCGGTGCAGTTCGGCCGCATCGAGGCCACCGCGCTGCTGCTCTATGCCGGCTCGATTGCCTGGGTGATCGGCTACGACACCATCTATGCCCATCAGGACGCCGAGGACGACGCGCTGATCGGCATCAAGTCGACGGCGCTGTTGTTCGGCCCGCGCACGCGTCCGGCGCTGATGGCGTTCTACGGTCTCGCGGTGCTGCTGATCGGCGCCGCATTGGCGCTGGCCGGCGCGCATGAGCCGGCCTGGCTCGGCCTGTTGCTGTTCGCCGCACATCTGGTCTGGCAGATCGTTCGCCTCGACATCCGCGATCCCGACCTGTGCTCGCGCGTGTTCAAGTCGAACCGCGACGCCGGGCTGCTGCTGTTTGCGGGGCTGCTGGTCGATGCCATGATGCGGGCGGCGTGATCGACGCGGCTTGCAGCGGAATTGAACGATGGATGTGGCGCAGCTCAAGACCCTCATCCATGTCGCCGAACTGGGCAGCCTGAGCAAGGCGGCCGATCGCCTGAACATCGCGCAGCCGGCGCTCAGCCGGCAGATTCGCCTGCTGGAAAAAGAACTCGGCGCCGTGCTGTTCGAACGCCACGGTCGCGGCATGGTGATCACCGACACCGGCCGCGACGTCCTCGACCACGCCACCCGGGTGATGGCCGAACTCGAGGCAATTCGCGGCGTCACCGCGGATTCGGGCGGCTCTTTCACCGGCCACGTGTCGATCGGCACGACGCCTACGGTCGCCGAAATCGTCACGGTGCCGCTGATCCGCAAGATCAAGGCGGCGCATCCGCAACTCTCGGTACGGCTGTCATCGGCCTTCACCGGCCATCTGCTGGACTGGCTGCAACGCGGCGAACTGGAACTCGCGGTGTCCTACGACCCGCAACCCTTGCGCTCGCTGCGGATCGTGCCGGTGATGATGGAGAACCTGTTGTTCGTCAGCGCCGGCAACCGCGGCCTCCGCATGGACAGGGCCGTTCACTTTGCGGATCTGGCCAGCGAAGAGCTGGTGTTGCCGAGCCCGCGCCACGGGCTGCGCGGCATCATGGAGGCCTGCGCGCGGCAGGCCGGCATCGAACTGCACGGCAGCGTCGAGGCGGATTCGTTCGGCGCGATGATCGATCTGGTCCGCAACGGCTATGGCTCCACGGCGTTGCCGCTGGCGTCGATCCATGCGCTGGTGCAGGGCGGCGTCCTGAGCGCGGCCCCTCTGGTCGATCCGACGCCGATGCGCAAGCTGGTGATCGCCTATCCCGCGGATCGGCCGGTCAGTGCTGCGGCCCGCTTTGTCGCCACCACCTTTACCCAAATCGCCACCGATCTGGTCGCCCGCGACATCTGGCTCGGCCACATGCTGGACGGCAGCGGAGCCTAGTGCGTTGCAGCACTTCGTGTTGCGGCGCGGGCATATAACATCCCGGCATATCTCTTCCTACCAATGGGTATGAGTTCTCCCGCCGTCTTTGCGTTAAGCGTTTGACCCGCCACGATGCGGCGATCAACGGAGACTCACGGATGAGCGATTCAGGGCCGGCGCCCGGAGACAGAGTGGACTGGCGGCAGGACGTGTTCAGCGTGCTGAAGGCCGCCGACGTCAAGCATATCGTCTATGTGCCGGATGCCGGGCATTCGACGGCAATCCGGCTCGCGGAAGCCGACAATGCGATCCACTCTGTGGTGCTCACCACCGAGGAAGAGGGCATCGGCTATCTCGCCGGCGCGTGGCTTGGCGGCGAGCGCGGCGCGTTGCTTATGCAGTCGAGCGGCGTCGGCAACTGCATCAATACGCTGGCGCTGCAGGCCTGCACGCGGTTTCCGCTGCTGATGGTGGTGACGATGCGGGGCGATTGGGCGGAATTCAACGCCTGGCAAAATCCCATGGGGCAGGCCACCGAACGGGCGCTCAACCTGATGGGCGTGCTGACCTGGCGCGCCGATGCGCCGGAGGATGTCGCGCCGTTGCTGCATGGCGCGGCGGCGATGGCGTTCAATGGCGATTCCGCCTGCGCCTTGCTGCTCGGGCAGCGTCTGATCGGGGAAAAACAATGGGTCAAGTAAACACCGGATCGCTCGAGCGCCGCGATGTCGTGAAGGCCCTGCTGGCCGATCGCAAGGACCTGCTGGTGGTGACGGGACTGGGCTCGCCGTCCTACGACGTGATGGCCGCCGGCGACCATGACAACAACTACTATCTGTGGGCGGCGATGGGCAGCGCGGCCATGGTCGGGCTGGGCCTGGCCACGGCGAAGCCGGACCATTCGGTACTGGTGGTCACCGGCGACGGCGAGATGCTGATGGGATTCGGCGCGCTGGCCACCATTGCCACGCGCAAGCCGCCGAACCTGACCATCGCGGTGCTCGACAATGGCCACTTCGGCGAAACCGGCATGCAGGTCAGCCACGCCGGGCTCGGGGTGCGTCTCGACCAGGTGGCGCAGAGCTGCGGCTTCGGCTGGACTGCGGAAATTCGCGACATGGCAGGCGTCGAGGATTTGCGCGGTCGTCTCGCCGCGCGCGATGGCGTCCGGTTCGCCACCATCAAGATCAAGGCCGACAACCCGCCGCGGGTGCTGCCGCCGCGCGATGGCGTCTATGTGAAGAACCGTTTTCGCGCAGCCCTCGGCTACGCGCCGATCTGACGGCGGACATGCCGCACTGCACGTGAAAGATCCGGCGACAGCAGTTAGTTGTCGCCGGAATGACTTGGCCAAACAGCGCACGCCGCTCTAGGCTGCCGCGACAATCTGCGATTTCGGCCAGCAAGGTCGGAACGAACGATACATGGGAGAAAACGATGGGTGGCAGCCTCACGCGCCGCACGTTCTGCAGCTCTGCGACCCTCGCCGCCGCCGGCGCCATCATGCCGCGCTCGCGCGCTTTGGCGCAGAGCGAATTGCCGAAGGGCAACATCACTTTGGTCGTGCCGTTCGCGGCCGGCGGCGCCACCGACATCGTCAGCCGGATCGTCGCCAAGAAGGTCTCCGAACAGATCGGCCAGCAGGTGGTGATCGAGAATGTTGCTGGTGCCGGCGGCGTGGTCGGCGCAACGCGGGTTGCGCGTAGCCAGCCGGATGGTGCCACGCTGCTGATGGGGACGATCTCCACCCACACCATCAATCCGCTGATGGCCAAGCAGCCGCCTTACGATCCGGTGAAGGACTTCACTGCCATTTCGATGGTGGTCACCGTGCCCAATGTGCTGATGGTGTCTTCGCAAGTGAAGGTCGCCAATGTCGGCGAGCTGATCGCGCTGCTGAAGGCCAATCCGGGCAAGTACAGCTACGGCTCGTCGGGCATCGGCACGCCGCCCAACCTCTCCGGCGAGCTGTTCAAGACCCAGGCAGGCGTGGCGATGGAGCATGTGCCGTATCGCGGTGGCGCGCCCGCCATGAACGACCTGGTAGGCGGCCAGATCCCGCTGCTGTTCGACGTGCTCAGCGGAGCCGCGCCGTTCATCCAGGCCGGCACCGCGCGGGCGCTGGCCATCACCACGAAAAAGCGTTCGCCTTCGTTCCCCGACCTGCCGACCATCGCCGAGTCCGGGCTGCCGGATTTCGAGACCTACACCTGGAACGCGGTGTTCGGCCCGGCCGGCATGCCGGCGGCCACGGTGCAGCGGCTCAGCGCGGAATTTCGCAAGGCGGTGGCCGATCCGGACATCCAGCAGCGCCTGCGCGACCTCAGCGGCGATCCGGTCGGCTCGACCCCCGACGAATTGTCGGCGCAGATCAAGGCCGAGATCGTCAGATGGGGCCCGATCATCCAGGCCGCCGGGCTGAAATCCGAATGAGCCGGGCATGATCCGTTGACCGTCCAGCAGCCCGACCATGCGGTCTTCCTGCAGGCCGCCGCGGTCATCGTCGGTGAGCGGCACGTGCGCACCGGCGCCGATGCCGAGCCCTACCAGCAGGACTGGCGCGGCCGCTACCGCGGCCATGCGCTGGCCGTGCTGCTGCCGGCGAGTGCGGAGCAGGTGGCGGCGCTGGTCGTGCTATGCGGCAGCGCGGGCATCGCGGTGGTGCCGCAGGCCGGCAATACCGGGCTGACCGGCGGCGCGGTTGCGCCGGACGACGTGGCAACGGTGATCATCAATGTGTCGCGGCTCAACCGCGTGCGCGAGGTCGACATCGCCAACAATTCTATGACGGTAGAGGCCGGCTGCATCCTGGCCGACGTCCGCACCGCCGCCGAACAGCACGGCCGCCAGTTCCCGATGCTGCTCGGCAGCGTCGGCAGCTGCGAGATCGGCGGGCTGATATCCACCAATGCCGGCGGCACCGGCGTGCTGCGCTATGGCAACATGCGCGAACTCGTGCTCGGCCTCGAAGTGGTGCTCGCGGACGGCAGCCTGTGGCGCGGCCTGAAGGCGCTGCGCAAGGACAATACCGGCTACGACTTGAAGCAGTTGTTTATCGGCGCCGAAGGCACGCTGGGCATCGTCACCGCCGCCGTGCTCAAGCTGCATCCGGCGCTGGCCGTGTCCGCCACGGCGATGGTGGCGCTGCGTTCGGTGGGCGATGCGATCACGCTGCTGCAGCGGATCCAGCAGGCCACCGGTGGGCGCGTCGAGGCATTCGAGCTGATGTCGCACGGCCAGCTCGACATCGTGCTGCGGCACCATGCGCAGGCCTCGGACCCGTTTGGCGCGACACACCCGTGGTATGTGATCCTCGAAGTGGCCGATGGCGCCGCCGAATGGCAGGCCCAGCAGCACCTCGAGCAGGCGCTCGAAGCGGCCATGCAGGACGACATCGTGGTCGATGCGGTGATCGCGATGGATACGGCGAAAGCCGAACGGCTGTGGAGCCTGCGCCACACCATCTCGGAATCCAACAAGCGCGAGGGCTTCACGATTTCCAACGACACGTCGGTGCCGATCGCGGCGCTGCCGGCGTTCATCGAACAGGTGACGTCCCGGCTGCAGCAGCGCTTTGCCGATGCGCAGGTCTGCCATTGCGGCCATGTCGGCGACGGCAACGTGCATGTGATCATCGTGCTGCCGCGCGAGGCCTATCCCGGCGACACGGCCGAGCAGGCGGCGGCCGAAGCCAATACCATCGTGCATCAGCAGAGCGTGGCGCTGGGCGGCAGCATCAGCGCCGAGCACGGCATCGGTCGCATGCATATCGACCGGCTGCCGCTGTATGCGTCGGACGTGGAAATGGCCATGATGCGCAGCGTCAAGCTGGCCCTCGACCCGCGCAATCTGATGAATCCGGGCAAAGTGCTTCGCCTGCCCGGACCGGTGGTTGGATCGCTCAATCCCGCGCAATGATCTCGCGTTCGCCGCGATACATGCCGGCGTCGCCCAGCAATCCTCCGGCGCGACGGCGCACCAGGAATTTCGGGCGACGTCCGCGCACCGCATTGTGGCGGCGGCGGCGCTGCGCCGGTTCGCGCTTCTTCTCCTCCGGCAATTGCGGCAGCGCGAAGATCGCGCTCCACATCTGCCAGGCAGTGTCGATCTCGACGCGGTCCGAACTGACGCACAGCGGAATCGACAAAGCGGGATCGCGATGCGCGAGCACCAGCATCTTCGCGTCGTCGAGGCCGCGCACGGCGACGCCGAGGAAGTCGCTGACGCGGACCTTGATCGCCATCCGCATGCCGCGCAACTCGCGGTGCAGGATGACGCGTTCGCGGTGCAGTTCGATGTGCCGGACGCTGCCATCCGCACGTTGATCGTGCGCATCGAAGCGTACCGGTAGCGAGTGGGGGTCGAGCCGTAACGCCCGGCTCGACCCGACGGGACTGGTCCCGCCTGTAGCTGCTGTTTGATGCCTCAAGATTTTATCTCCCCGCCGAAATTATGCTTCCGGTCGATGGGAGGACCTTGCCAGAGCGGCATCGGAAACCGCTTAAAAAGGCTGGTTAATCGAATCCGACCCCTCCGCATGCTTGACGAAAGCCTGCCGGACATGATTGACGAGTCGTTGCGGTATCGCTGAAATTGTTTGGCTTTTCGGCTATCGAATGCTTGAAGTCCCCGCCAAACAGGCACATCTCTGGGTGACGCGGTCCCGCCCCGGACGGCTTCAAAAGACCTCTTGAAAAACGTTGGGATTTTGTTCGTGATTGCTTCACCACACGCGTCATCGCCGTCGAAATCCGACAACTCCGACCTGCTCGACCAGTCCGCCCTGGCGACCCTGGCGCATCGCCTGGTCGAGGCGGCGAAGAAGGCTGGCGCGGATGCGGCGGACGCGGTCGCGGTGCGCGGCGTGTCGCACGGCGTCGAGGTGCGCGACGGCAAGGTGGAAGCCTCCGAGCGCTCCGAAGGCGACGATGTCGGGCTGCGGGTGTTTGTCGGCCGCAGGCAGGCGGTGATCTCCACCAACGACGTCTCCGGCGACAATGTCGCCCAGCTCGCCGAGCGCGCGGTGGCGATGGCCCGCGTCGCGCCGGACGACCAGTATGTCGGCCTCGCCGATCCCGAATTGCTGGCGCGCGATTTTCCGGAGTTGGACCTGCTCGATCCGGTGACGCCGTCGGTGAAAGAGCTTGAGCGCC
>Ga0247729_10000419_pt1 | contig 17897 bp, 14 predicted proteins | sample UWRJL133311R2_FD_180958 | JGI IMG/M metagenome (GOLD analysis project Ga0247729, IMG submission 180958) | Plant litter microbial communities from Arlington Agricultural Research Station in Wisconsin, United States - UWRJ-L133-311R-2 | ecosystem: Environmental > Terrestrial > Plant litter >... | reverse complement strand
CGGCTTTCTCAATGTCCCGCCCACCGACACCGCATGGATATTCTACACCAGCGGCACGACGGGGCGGCCGAAGGGTGCGATGCTGAGCCACCTGAATCTTCTGGCAATGGCGTTTGCCTATCTCGCCGACGCCGACTTCCTGTCGCCGCGCGACAGCTTCCTGCACCTCGCGCCGCAGTCGCATGCCGGCGGACTGGTGATGCTTGCTCATATCATGAAGGGCACGAAACGTCATTCCCGATCCGACCGGGTTCGATCCGGACGAAGTCTGCCGTCTGACGCGGACGTTCGGTTCGGTTACCAGCTTCATGTCGCCCACCATGCTCGCGCGATTCATCGCGACACCGGCGCTCGACGATGAGGTCGTCGCGCAGACGCGGACCATTCTTTGCGGCGGAGCGCCGATATATGTGGAAGATATGAAGCGTGCGCTGGGCGTCCTCGCCCGAAAGTATGGAACGGTTATGGCCAGGTGAAGCGCCATGCACCATATCGGCGTTGCCGAAGGCCTGGTTGTCGGATCCCTTGCATCCCGACTTCGAGCGTCGTCTCGCTTCAGTGGGCATCGCAAGGAGCGGCGTTCGGATTGCAATCCGGGCGGCGGACGGATCCTTGAGCCCGACGGGCAGCGGCGAAATCGCCGTCAACGGGCCGATCGTGATGAGCGGCTATTGGGGCGACGAGCCGGCCACGCGGGCGGCGCTGTGCGATGGCTGGCTGATGACCGGCGACATCGGCGTGATGGATGACGACGGCCTGCTGACCCTGAAAGGCCGAGCAAAGGAGCTGATCATCAGCGGCGGCTCGAACATCTACGCGCGAGGTGAAAGAAGTTTTGTTGAGGCATCCGTGTGTCGCGGACGTTGCGGTGGTCGGTGTACACGATCCTGTATGGGGCGAGAACGTCGTGGCCTTTGTCGTGGTGCGAAACGGATCCCAGGTCACTGCGTCCGAACTGGACGAACTATGTCTCTCGCAGATTGCTCGCTTCAAGCGCCCGAAAGAATACCGCTTCTTCACTTCGCTGCCGAAGAACAATGCCGGCAAGGTACTCAAGCGCGAGCTGTCAGGCGAGATAAATTCCGAAGCGCAGCATCAACCTTAATAGCTGAGCACGACTGCGCGATGCCAAGTCGAGTTGCGAGTCCATTCTGGCGCCTTCCTCAATGCACGCGGGGCTGCACAAATCAGCATGCGCCGGGCGCATACTCCTCGAAATCATATTATTGGCGCTCGTTGCCCGTTCCATCGCTAGGTTCACCACAATAAAAAATCTGGGACGGGGAGGGGTGAATGGATCGCATCACGTATTTGGCGAGTGCAGCTGTCGTTGGCATGCTCGCTGTGTGGAATCCCGCTGCATTTGCGCAGTCGGCGGGACCGGTCAAGCTGGGTTTGAGTGCGGCGCTGACGGGGCCATTCAATGAGTTCGGCGAGGGCATCAAGCGCGGCGCAGAAATTGCGATCGAGGAATGGAATGCGGCCGGTGGCGTTCTGGGCCGCAAGGTCGAACTGGCGGAAGTGCTGGACGACCAGTTGATTCCCGACCGGGCGGTGCAGAACATGCGTCGCATCCTGGATAACCAGGACATTGTCGCAATTGTCGCACCTGGCCCGAGCGGGCCGACACTGGCGGTGGTCGGTATGGTTGTCGCGGATGGCAGGCCGTTCTGCAATTCGCAAGCGCAGACGCCTACGATCGTGCATCCCGATGGTCCCGACAAGCCACCGCATCCCAATGTCTTCTCCGTTGCGATGAGCATTTCATCCGAAGCCGAGAAGCTGGGAACGGCGGTCTCCGCGAAATACAACAACATCGGAATCATCAGCGAGAGCACGAGCTACGGAAAGCTCGGCGCGGAGCTGATCAGGAAAAGCGTGCTCGGCATCAAGCCGAATGCCACGGTCACCGCCGAAACCTACAATCAGCGGGCGCAAGACATGACTGCACAACTCGTGCGGTTGCAGCGCGCGGGAGCGGAGGTCATTGTCTTTGTCGGTCTGGGCGCGGATGCGACCGTGCTGCGCAAGACCATGACGCGGCTCGAAATCGCGCTGCCGCTCTATGGTTCATCCGGTCTCGTCAACGTTGCGTTCATGGAGGGTGTCGGCGATCTCGCGGTCGGCGTGCGCGCCACGAATGCCACCACATTCGGACAGAAGCCTTTTCCGGCAAAGACCCAGGCGTTCCTTGATCGCTATCGCGCCAAGTTCGGCAACGATCGCTGGTACGGCGCCGATACCGAAAATCCGCTGATCTCGATGGCTCCGCTGGTGACCGGCGCCTATGACTGCGTCAACGTTCTCCTCAGTGGCATCAAGCGCGCCGGATCGACCGAGCCGAAAGCCGTGGTACGTGCCATCGAAGACACCAAGGACATGCCGGGTCTCCTGGTGCCATCGATCGCGTTTTCGCCGAAGAACCATTCGGCCTTCAGCCCGAGCGATCTCGCGATCTACGAAGTGAAGAAGCGCGGCGACAAGCTCGCACTCGACGTGATCGAGAAATAGGCCGTGAACTTCTTTCTAACTTTGGTCCTCACGGGGGTGAGCGTGGGGTCGGTTTACGCACTGATAGCAACCGGCCTCAACCTGTCGTTCTGGACAACGCGAACCCTGAATTTCGGCCAGGGGTCGATCATGATGCTGTGCTCCTTCGGTTTCGCCTTCATGGTGACCAACCGCGTGAGCCTGCCGGTCGCGATCGGCGTCTGTTTTGTGGTCTCCGCGCTGATCGGCGTGGTGGTCGAGCGCCTGACGGTTCGTCCGGCACTCAAACGGGGCGGCGGCAGCATGGGGTGGGTGGTCTCCACGCTCGGTCTCGGCATTCTGATCCAGGGGCTTGCCGCCAAGTTCTTCGGATCTCAGGCCGTGGCCTTTCCGGAAATCCTGTTCTCCGTGCGCGACAGCGTCCGCATCGCGGGCGTTGCCTTTTCGCTGCAATACGCCGTCGTGATCGCGATCACCCTGACCGTGATACTGTCGCTCGAACTGTTTCTGCGTCACAGCCGCTTGGGGCATGCCGTACGCGCCGTGTCCGAGGACGCGGAATTCGCCCGGGTCCAGGGAATTCCTGTCGATCTCATCGTGGTGAGTTCATTTGTCGCGTCCAGCCTGCTGGCGGCGCTGGCGGGACTGCTGGCAGCTCAGATCGGCGGCACGGTGGACTCGTCGTTCGGCTTTGACCTCGTTCTGCTGGGGTTCGTCGCCGGCGTGCTCGGCGGCATGGGCAGCTCCGCGGGAGCGCTGTTCGGCGGCATCGCGCTCGGCATCATCACCAAGCTGGTCGGCGGCTATATCTCCACGGCGGCCGAGCATGGCATCGCGTTCGCGCTGCTGATGCTGATCCTCGCGCTGCTTCCAAACGGCTTCTTTGGGCGCAACGAGGTCAGACGGGCATGAAAATTCGACAGGATTCCATCGCCACGGCCGTGGGTCTGCTTGCGGTCGCCACGGTCTTCGCCGCCGCCGGATGGCTGCGGCCCGGCACCGTGCAGCTTGTGACGTTCGTTCTGATCGCGATCGTGCTTGCGCAAAGCATCAACGTTCTCACTGGTCTTGCCGGCGAAATTTCGCTGGGGCATGCAGGCCTGTTTGGAATCGGTGCGTATGTGTCGGGCATTCTGGCAAGGGGCGGCGCGCTCGATCCATTGCTGGCAATCATCCTCGGCGCCGTCGGTGGAGGCGCCATCGGCCTGATGCTGTCCTATCCGGCCGGCAGGGTTCGGGAGGTCTACCTGGCGATGATGACGCTGGGATTCGGGATGGTGTTCTACGAGGTGATCCGCGAGTGGCAGGACATGACAGGCGGCGTGATGGGGCTGTCCAACGTCCCGTCGGTGGTTCTGAAGAATCTGTCGCTCCTCGGCGTACGTATCGATGGCGGCGATTACCTGCGGTTCGTCGTTGTGATCGCCGCTGCGCTGCTGCTGATCCTGCGCAACGTTTCGCAAAGCAAACTCGGTCGGTCGATGGTGGCGGTCCAGGCAAATGCGGTTGCCGCCGCGAGCATGGGGATTTCTCCGGCTGGTACCAAGCGGCTGGCCTATGGCATCAGCGGAGTGGTCGCGGGGCTGGCGGGGGCGCTCTACGCGCATCTCGTTGGTTATCTTGGCCCGGACAGCTTCGGTCTGCCCCGGTCGATCGAAGTGCTGGTGATTTCGATCGTTGGAGGACTGGGGTCGATTACCGGCCAGGTCCTCAGCGCAATCGCGTTCACCGTTCTCCCTGAGCGATTGCAGGCGTTTGCGGAGTATCAGTTCATCGTCTACGGACTGATACTAGCCTGTACGCTGGTGCTGATGCCGAAGGGGATTGCCGGCCTGCTGCTTCCCGCCCCCCGGTTCATTCGATCCGGATCGAAGCGACGTGCAGACATTGCGACGAAGGGAGCGGGCGAAGCTGCGCCATGGTTTCTGGAGCGGCCGGCAAGCTCGTCGGTGGCGGTCCGGGTCGACAATGTGACCGTCCGGTTCGGTGGCCTTGTCGCCGTCGACAACGTGTCGCTGCAGATCATGCCCGGCCGGATCACCGGGCTGATCGGGCCAAACGGGTCTGGCAAGAGCACGCTCGTCAATGTCATCAGCGGCGTGTATCGCTGCACGTCCGGCGCGGTCCACTTCGGTCCTCGTTTGATCAGCGGCCTGAGCGACGTCAACATCGCACGACTTGGTCTGATCCGGACGTTTCAGGACCCGCGCCTCGTTCCGTCCTTCACCGTGCGGGAAAATCTGCTGCTGGGGCGTTCGCGCCTCTGGAAGCATTCCGCGATCGCCGCGATGCTCGGCCTTCCGGCCGCAACGGATGACGAGGGGGCAGCGCTCCGCGCAGCGGAGGCGGTCCTTCAGCAGACAGGATTGACCGACGTGGCCGATCGTCCCGTCGAGACGCTTCCCTACGGAAGCATGCGACTGGCCGAGTTGGGGCGCGCCATCATGGCGTGTCCTGACGTATTGCTTCTCGACGAACCTGCTGCGGGACTGTCCGAGCCCGAGGTCGCGCGATTGAGCGAAATCCTGCGCTGGCTGAAAACGGGCGGTGTGACCGTTCTGCTGATCGACCATCACATGGATTTCATCGCAGGGCTTGTCGACGAGGTCTTCGTGCTGGACAGCGGCCGTATCATTTTCAGCGGCGAGATCGAGCAGATGCGCAAGGATCCCGACGTGGTCGCGGCTTACCTGGGCTCGGAGGAGCTGGAACATGCTTGAAGCTTCCGATCTCTGGGCGAGCTATGGCGCCGTGGAGGCGCTCCGCGGCGTGTCGATCCGGGTAGAGGCCGGACGCACCACTGCGATCCTCGGCGCCAATGGCGCCGGCAAAAGCACCTTGCTACGCTCCATCGCCGGCCTTTCCGATTTGAAGAAGGGCCGCATTCTCGTCGACGGCAAGGACGTGACGTCGGTGCCGGCGCATCGTCGCAGGCTGCTCGGCCTCGGTTACGCCATGGAAGGCCGGCGGATTTTTCGCGAGATCAGCGTGGAGGACAACTTGAAACTTGCATGGTCGTTCGGTCCGCGGCGACAGTCGCTGTCGCTCGCCTTGGACATCGTCTATGCGAACTTCCCGATCCTTCTCGACAAGGCGCGGCAGCCGGCAGGCCTTCTCAGCGGCGGGCAACAGCAGATGGCCATCCTGTCCGCCGCGACGATCTCCCAGCCGCGCTACCTGCTTCTTGACGAACCGTCGCTCGGGCTTGCACCGATCATCGTCGAGCAAATCTACCGCTACATCGGGGCGTTCTCGGCCGAATTCGGCACCGCTGTCGTCATCGCGGAGCAGATCGCGACGCTGGCTCTCAAGGTTTCCAGCACTGCCTATGTGCTTCGGCGAGGCGTGGTGGTCCTGGAAGACGAGAGTGCCAAGATCTTGAAAGACGGCGTCGCTCAGTCCTTGTCATCGCAGTATCTGTGAGGCGACCCGCATGACGAACTATCGCGACTATCAATCCATACGCAAGATTTGTGTGGTGGGTTGCGGCACGATAGGCGCCTCCTGGTGCGCCTGGTTCTTGTCCAGGGGATTCTTCGTTCGGGCTTTCGACGTCAACGCCGGACAGTCGGTCGTGCTGCGCGCCTATCTCCTGCACGCTTGGCCCTCCCTGCAGCAGATCAGCGCAGGATGCGGGACCGTCGATGACGCGCTTGCCCGGCTGTCATTTTCGACCGAGCTGGAGGATGCGGTTTCGGGCGCCGATTTCGTTCAGGAGAACCTTCCTGAAAAACTTGAGCTCAAGCAGGAGGTGCTTCGTCGACTCGACGCCTATCTGTCGGCCGATGTCGTCATCGCATCGTCCACTTCGGGCATTCGTGCGACGCTTCTGCAGGCCACAATGGCAGTTGGAGCCCGTCGTCTTGTGGTGGGCCATCCGTTCAATCCGCCACACCTGATCCCGCTGGTCGAGGTGGTCGGCGGAGACGCCACCGACCGCGCGGCGGTTGACTGGGCATTGGGCTTCTACAGTTTCATCGGCAAGGTCGCCGTTCATGTCAGGAAAGAGATCGACGGCCATCTCGCGACGCGGCTCCAGATGGCGCTTTGGCGCGAGGCCGTTCATCTGATCGAGACCGGGGTCGCTTCGGTGGCCGATGTGGACGCGTCGGTGGTTCACGGACCCGGCTTGCGCTGGGCGGTGATCGGTCCGGCGCTGTCATTCCATCTTGCGGGAGGTCCTTCGGGGCTGGCGCAACAGCTTGCCCATTTCGGTCCGTCCGTGCAGCGATGGTGGGATGATCTCGGTGCGCCTCGCCTGACCGACGCCCTCGCGGATCAACTGGTCCGTGGCGTCGACGAAGAAATCGGCGACAGGTCGTTTGAGCAACTCGTTGCCGAACGGGACACGGCGCTGCTGGACGTCATCAAAGTTCGATACGCCGATGCGAAGGCGCATGTCCATGCTGAAAGTCCAGGGATCCAGCAATAGAAATACTGACCTCGCCGCTCGGGTCGAGGTCGCTCTTCAGTCCTCAGTTTGGAGACGTCATATCATGCGGAAAGTAATCATCACCTGCGCGCTGACCGGCGGCGGAGCCATGACGAAGAACAGCAAATACGTTCCTGTCACGCCGCGTGCCATCGCCGAGGAAGGCATTGCGGCGGCCAAGGCCGGCGCCGCCGTCGTTCACATCCATGTGCGGGATCCCGAGACGGGGGCGCCGTCCATGCGGCTGGACCTTTACCGGGAGGTGGTGCAGCAGATCCGCGAGTCCGGGACGGATGTGCTCATCAACCTCACGTCGGGAATGGGCGCCATGTACAATCCCCCGATCGAAAATCCCGCCAGCGCCAGCATCGTTGTGTGTTCGCCGGCCGAGCGGATCGCCCACATTCTGGAACTGCACCCGGACATCTGTTCTCTGGACGTCGCAACGATGAATTTCGACGCGAACCCGATCGTCAATTCGCCGGATCATCTGCGCTACATGGCGCGGGAGATTTATGGAGTGGGCGTGAAGCCCGAGCTGGAAGTGTTCGATCTGGGGCAGGTGGGGCTCGCTCTCCACATGCTGAAGCAGGGCGAGATCCAGCAACCCGCATTCTTCCAGTTCTGTCTCGGAGTTCGTGGCGGAGCCCCGGCCACCGTCGAAGCGTTGCTTGCCATGAAGGGCATGCTGCCAGCGGGCATGACCTGGTCGGCCTTCGCGATCTCCCGCGATCAGCTGCCGATGGTCGCGATGTCGGTGGTGTTGGGGGGCCACGTGAGGGTTGGCCTCGAGGACAATCTGTTCCTCGCGCCGGGAGAACTTGCGCAGGGCAACGCTCCGCTCATCGAACGCGCCGTACAGATCATCCGGGGAATCGGCGACGAGGTGGCAAGTCCCTCGGACGCGCGCGAGATATTGTCGCTTCGCTAATCGTCATCCGGTCAAATTCTCCATTCTGCGCAAAAGCGTTTGCGCAGAATGTCATCCGATGGAGAGAACAAGGCGGCTTGCCTCATCCCGCTAATCTGCCGTCAGACCCTGGCTTCTGATGACTTCGGCCCATTTTAAGTTCTCATCTTTGACGTATTGTTCGAACGCCTGAGGCGTTGATCCCGTCAGTTCATATCCCAGACCGGTCAGCTTGGTGTGCGTTTCGGGCTCCTTGAGCACTTCGGAGATCGCCTTGTTCAGCAGGCCGGTCGCATCCGGCGACATCCCGGCAGGACCGAAGAAGCCCCACCAGTTGACCATCTCGTAGCCGGCCACGCCGGCTTCAACCATGGTGGGGACTTTCTGCAGGATCGACGAGCGGACCTTGCTGGTGACAGCCAAACCTCGCAGCTGGTTGGCGTCCACCGCCGCAGCGGCAGTTGGCGCGCTGAGAAACATGTAGGTAATGTGATTCCCAAGCACTTGCGGAAGAGCGGGACCTTCACCCTGGAACGGCACCGCCACGGGGCTGACGTCGGTAAGTTTGTTGAAGAAAAGCGAAGCGAGGTGGGATCCGTCGCCGCGGCCACCCGTCGCGTAGTTCACGGCGCCGGGGCGTGACTTGAGATATTCAATCAACTCCTTGACGTTCGAAACGGGCAGGCTTGGGTTGGCCACCAGAACGAGGGGAGACCAGGCTGCCAGGATGATCGGGGTGAAGTCCTTCAGCGCGTCGTATCCGATGCGTGGATAAAGACTGGGTGCCACCGCGTGAGTGGTTTGGGTGGCGATCTGAATGGTCGAACCGTCCGGATCCGATCGTGCGACATAGCGCGAGCCGAGCTGTCCGGTGGCCCCTGCCTTGTTTTCGATGATGACCGTTCGACCCAGTTTTTCCTGAAGCCGGGCGCCGATGATCCGGGCAATCGTGTCGGTGGTGCCGCCGGCGGTGTATGCAACGACGATGGTCAGGGGCTTCTCTGCCAATGCGGTGCCGATACCTGCCATCAGCAAAACAGCTGCGAGAATGGGAATGCGAGGAAGCTGCATCATCGAAAGTCTCCTGTGGGCCAGATTCAATGTTGCTGAACGATGTTGGTCGTGCTCAGCGGTGGGGCGGCAATCCGGGGAAAGCCATCGACGCGTGACGCGGTGGACGGATCAGTTCTGGTCGGCCGCCAATCCCTGGCTCTTGATGACCTCGCTCCATTTCTGAACTTCGCTTTGAACGTAGGTCTTGAATTCTCCGGGAGTTGATCCCGTGATCTCGTAACCGAGCAGCTCGAGCTTGGCCTGGATGGCCGGCTCGCGGATGACTTCGCCGATCGCCGCATTCAAGTTGGCAACCGTAGCGCCGGACATGCCGGCCGGGCCAAAGAAGCCCCACCAGTTGACCATCTCATAGGCGGGAAGGCCGGACTCCTGCATGGTGGGGACGTCGGGAAGGATCGAAACCCGTTGCTTGCTCGTGACAGCGAGGCCTCGCAGCTTGCCGTCGAGGATGGCCGAGGCTGCCGGCGCAATTCCCAGAAACATGTAGGGCACGTGGTTGCCGAGAACCTGGGGCAGGGCCTGGCCGTCGCCCTGAAATGGCACGGCCATGGCGCTCACGCCCGCCATCTTGTTGAACGACAGCGCAGCGATATGCGATCCATCGCCGCGGCCGCCGGTTGCATAATTGACGGCGCCTGGTCGCTGTCGAAGATACTCCACGAGTTCGAGGGTGTTTGTTATGGGCAAGGCCGGGTTTGCAACCAGGACCAGCGGTGACCAGGCCACGAGAATGATTGGCGTGAAATCCTTGATCGGATCGTAGCCCGGGTGGCTGTAAAGGCTTGGCGCAACGGCATGCGTGGTCTGGGCAGCGATCTGGATTGTATTTCCATCCGGCTCGGCCTTGGCGACATAGCGCGTGCCGATCTGGCCTGTCGCACCGGGCTTGTCCTCGATCACGACCGGACGTCCGAGCTTTTCCTGCAATCGCGCGCCGAGAATGCGCGCGAGCACGTCGGTCGATCCGCCGGCCGAATAGGCCACGACGATCGTCAAAGGCCGTTCCGCATAAGATGGGGGCACGCCAAGGACGGCCCATGCCGCGACGCACGCGGCGAGCGTTCCAAGTCTCATTGGACTGTTTCCTCTCAAACACGCGGCCGCGATCTTTAGTTGCGCGACTTCTGCCGCGAAGCGTAAGGGCTCCCTTCGCGACGTGAAAATACTATTTCAAGGATGAGTATGCGCGAAAGTTATCGGATCCGCTGCGTGGAGCATGGCTACCCGCTACATGCGGGCCGAGAACGGGTCCCGTGGTTCATCGCTGAAATCGACCATCACATTCTTGGTGGTCAAGAACTCGTAGAGGCCGTCTTCGCCGCGTTCGCGGCCGAAGCCACTTTCCTTGGTGCCGCCGAACGGCGTCTGTGCGGCCGATGCACGATAGGTGTTGACCCATACCATGCCCGATCGAATTTCGCGGGCCACCCGGTGCATGCGGTTAAGATCTCGTGTCCATATTCCGGAAGCCAGCCCGAACCGGGTCGCGTTTCCGATCTCGATGGCCTCCTCCTCGGTGTCGAACGGGATGATCGACAGCACCGGACCGAAAATTTCTTCCTGCGCCAGGCGCATCTCGTTTCGGACATCGGCGAAAATCGTGGGCTTGATGAACAGGCCGTTTGCCAGTTCGCCATCGCGCGCGGCTTCGCCGCCTGTGACGAGACGTGCGCCTTCCGCCCTTGCCGTATCGATGAACGCCATGATCGCCCGGTACTGAGGCTCGTTCGCGGCAGTGCCCATCTCCGTCGCAAAATCCAGCGGATTGCCCAGCTTGATCTGCGAGGCACGCTTGGCAAGGCGGCCGATGATCTCTTCGTAGACGGGGCGCTGGACCAGCAAGCGGGAGCCCGCAATACAGGTCTGCCCCGTTGCAGCAAAAATTCCGGCCAAAGCGCCGACCGTTGCCTTGTCGAGGTCGGCGTCGTCGAAAATGATGTTCGGCGACTTGCCGCCCAACTCCATCACAACCGGAATTAGGTTCTTGCCGGCCTGCGCCGCGATGTGCCTGCCGGTATGGCCCGCGCCGGTGAAGCTGATCTTGTCGATGCCGCCGCCGGCTACGAGAGCCTGCCCTGTACGTTTGTCGCCGGTGACGACATTGAATACGCCGGGCGGGAAACCGGCCTTCTCGACCAGCGAGCAAAAAGCGAGGGTCGTCACCGATGCCTGTTCCGAAGGTTTGACGACTACGCAATTTCCTGCGGCCAGTGCCGCCGGGAGTTTGTTGGCCAGCAACGCCATGGGTGAATTCCAGGCGGTGATCAACGCGATCACCCCGAGCGGCTCGTAGGTTGCGTAATCGAAGACGTTCTTCTGATCGAGGGGAATGACCTTGCCCCAGATCTTGTCGGCATATCCCGCGAAGAAACGGTAGATGCGCGCCGCAAAGATCATTTGCCCATGCGTCTCGCGAATAACCTTGCCGTTGTCGGTGCTTTCGAGGCGCGCCATCTCGTCGGCATTCTCTTCCAGCAAATCTGCCAGCCGATTGAGCATTTTTGCGCGTGTCAGTCCGTTGGTATGGCGCCATGTTTTTTCGAACGTGCTGCGCGCGGCCTCGACGGCACGACTCACGTCCTTGTCGTTCGCCTGGGATATTTCAGCCCAGGGTTGCTGCGTGAAGGGATTGTAGGACGGGAAGGTCTCACGGGAATCCGGAGTTACCCATTGTCCGTTGATGTAAAGCTTGTAGCTGCGGAGTTCGGTCAAGATCGCAATCCTCGCGTTTTTCTTTTTATTGCGTTGCGGTGCCGTCGCGGTGTGATCGACGCCGCCTTGGTAGACCGAACGACCGCGATTCAGAAATATTCATTTGAATCGCATTATGCGAATTTAATATTCTGAGCTGATTGTCGATGTATGCGGCTCATGCATCCTGAAAGACGGATCGGTATTGTGCATGCTCGAATTAATTCCCTAGAGTGCAGCAGCCCAACAAGAATGAAGAACGGGCGATGCGAAGCAGGGATGGCGTCTTTGAAAAATCAGGAAATTCGCGACAGGTTCGACTTTATCGTGATCGGAGCCGGTTCTGCTGGTTGCGTCCTCGCGAACAGGCTCAGCGCCGAAGGGCTGCATCAGGTCCTGCTGATTGAGGCTGGCGGCCGGGACAACAGCATCAATATCCGTATTCCGCTCATGGTTGTGAACCTGCTGAAGGATGAAAAATTCACCTGGCCATTCATGACCGAGAAGCAGGTGCACTTGAACAACAAGGAGCAGTTGTGGGCGCGCGGCAAGGTTCTCGGAGGATCGAGCTCGATCAACGGCAATGTCTATGTGCGCGGCGATCCGGCAGAGTACGATTCGTGGAGCAGCATGGGCTGCACCGGGTGGGGCTGGAGCGACATGCTGCCGTACTTCAAGCGGATGGAGTCGTTCGCGTCCGGTGATCCGGTCAAGCGTGGCAAGGGTGGCCCGATCAACGTCACGCAACTCAGAAAATTCGACAAGCTCGGCGATGCCTATCTCGATGCGAGCGGCGAAGCCGGCTACGAACTCGTCGATGATTACAATGACGGCCACTACGAGGGAGCTTCATATCTTCAATACTCGACAACGCCTCGTGGCTTTCGCTGCAGCAGCGCCGTCGGTTATCTGAGACCCACGAGCGGCCGGCCGAACCTCACGATCTGGACGGATACGCTCGTCACGCGCGTCGTGCTGGACGGCAAGCGCGCGGTGGGCGTCGAATGCATCCGCGACGGCAAGACCTTGCGGGTCCAAAGCCGCAAAGAGGTCATTCTCTCGGCCGGGCCCATTCAGTCGCCCAAGATTCTCGAGCTCTCGGGAATCGGTCGTCCGGATGTGCTCGGCGCGGTCGGAATCGCCGTCGCGCACGAACTGCCGGGCGTTGGCGAAAACATGGCGGACCATCCGAACTGCCGCCTGACCTTCGAATGCGCGAAGCCGATCACCATCAACGATGTGCTGCAACGACCGCTGTCGAAGCTAAAGGAGGGCTTGCGCTTTATCCTGTTCGGCAAAGGTCTGCTGTCGATCTGCTCGGCCACGGCGCATATCGTGATGCGCAGCGGCCCCGCGCAAAATCAGCCGGACTTGAAATTGCAGTTGCAGCCCTTCTCCGGGAAGGACCGTTACGCCCGTCGCCCGCAGGATGGACTGGACCCCCATTCCGGCTTTACCATCGGCATCATGGCGCTTCGACCGCATTCGCGCGGCTACGTTCATATCAAGTCCGCCGATCCGACCGTGCATCCGCGCATCGATCCGAACTATCTTGCCGACGACCGTGATGCGGCCACGCTTCTGGCCGGCATCCGCGCGGTCCGCCGGTTGGTGCAGATGCCGTCGCTGAAAGACCTCGTCGTACGTGAAACGCGCCCCGGTCCTGAGGTCCAGACCGAACAGCAGATTCTTGATTATATTCGCCAGACCACCGCAACCACCTGGCATGTCGTCGGAAGCTGCAAGATGGGCAACGACGAACTGGCAGTCGTCGATTCCGATCTCCGCGTCCGCGGCATCGGCGGTTTGCGCGTAATCGACTCTTCGGTGTTTCCGACGGTGCCGTCGTCGAATACCAACGTTCCGACAATCGCTCTTGGCGAAAAAGGAGCCGATATCGTGCTGAACAGCTGGCGTAGCACTGCTGACGTAAAGGCCTCGGCCTGATTGAAATGGTACACATGATCGAACGCATCGAAGTCTTCGTCACCGAGTTGCCCGTCCGGCTGCAACGTACATTTTCCAGCGGGAGTTACGACACGGGCCCCCCCAAGGAACTGCTCGGCAAACCTGTCTTCGTCAAGATCTATGCGAACGGGGTTGTGGGCTGCGCGCAGATCAGGCCGATCAGCCCGGGGCACTTTGTCGCGGACACCGTGCACAGCGTCGTCGCGGCGATCACGGATATTTATGGTCCGAACCTGATCGGGCGGGACATCTTCGACATCGAAGCCATCACCGAAATGTTCGATCTTCGTTTGTCCGGCAATCCGGCGGCACGCGCCGTGCTCGACATTGCACTGCATGACGCCATGGGCAAGGCGCTCGGCATGCCGATTCACAAGCTGATCGGCGGCTGCTGTCAGCCGGTGATCCCGCTGGAATGGTCGGTGAGTCTCGCTGACGACGTCAACGTCATGATCGCCGAAGCGCGGCGGGCGGTTGAGGAATTCGGAATTCGTGTGGTGTGTCTGAAAGCGGCCGGCAAAGGCGGCTGGCGCCGTGACGTCACCAATTTCGAGGCAGTCCGCAAGGCACTGGGGGACGATATCGTTCTGGGAGTCGATCCCAACACGGGCTGGACCGTCACTGATACGATCAGCGCCGTCCATGCCATGGCCCCGATGAATCTCGGCTATCTGGAGCAACCCGTCGATCGCCGCGACCTCCGAGGGCTTGCAGAGATCAGGGCTCAATCGCGCGGCGTCCCGCTGATGGCGGATGAAAGTTTGTTTACGATTCAGGATGCGCTCGCGCTGTCGGACGCACGCGCCGTCGATGTGTTCTGTATCAAGCTGTACAAGATCGGGGGCCTCTCGGTGGCACGCAAGATCGCGGCGATTGCCGATGCGAGCGGCATCCAGATCAATTGCGGCGGTCTGGCGGTTTCGTCGCAGTTCGAAGCGGCGGCGTCGGCGCAGTTCTGCGCAACCATTCGCGAGAAGAAGACGTTCGGCGCTGCCGAATTCGTCTTCGGCCTTGAAACGATGGGACGCGATCCTCTCGCGATCGAAAGCGATTTTAAGATCAAGGATGGCGCAGTGGCGGTGCCGCAGGGGCCGGGCCTGGGGCTTGAGCTCGACGAAAAAGCGCTCGAACGGCTGACGCTCAAGAAGGTGACGGTGAGCGGAAAGCGAGCTTAGGCGCAGTGACGTCCATCATCCGCCCGCCTCCGGCGGCGCGGATTCGCGGTCCTGCAGCGCCCGGCGTATGACGGCGGGCGTGAGCCGCGGCGCAACGGTCTTGATGAAATCGAGCATGTAGGATCGCAAATAGGTGTTCGACCGCAGGCTGATGAAAATCGTGCTGGGATCGAACAGGTGATCTGCTGAACGTGCCATCAGGCCGTTGTCGCGCTTCTGATCGAACGTGATCGTAGTCAGGATGCCAATTCCGAGGCCGAGTTCGATATAGGTCTTGCAAACGTCGGCATCGATCGCACTCAGAATGATCTTCGGCTCGAGACCCGCATCCTTGAAGGCCTTCATGACCCGCCAGCGTCCGCTGTAGCGAGGGTCATATGAGATGATTGGATACGCTGCGATCTGCTCCAGCGTCAGCGTCGGGATGTCGAGAATGGGATGTCCGATCTTGGCGACCACCGAACGCGGCAGCGAAAAGCACGGCAGCCGGACCAGGTTGGTGAACTGTCCCAGCGTATCAGTCCCGATAGCGATGTCCGCGTCTCCGTTATCGACCAGACTGCAGATGTCCTCGGGGTTGCCTTGCTTGAGGACGAGTTGCACGCCGGGATACCTTTTCACGAAACTCTCGATGACCAGCGGCAGCACATAGCGTGCCTGCGTATGGGTCGTCGCGACAGTGAACGTCCCCGTACTTTCAAAACTGAGGTCATCTTTCAGGGATCGAAGTGCTTCGACATCAGTAATGACGCGCCGCGCGATCGCGAGGACCAGGCGTCCCGGCTCGGTGAGTCCGATGATCCGGTTGCGCGTGCGTTGAAAAATCTCGAAGCCAAGTTCGCTCTCGAGCAGCAGGATTTGGCGACTCACTCCCGGTTGCGATGTGTGCAGGGCTTCGGCGGCCGCTGACAAATGATTATTTTGTCGAACGATCTCTAGTACATAGCGCAACTGCTGAAGTTTCATTTCATCTCCGGTATGCCGAATTTTTCAATCAGCATAACGCCTTATTCTGTGCACGAATACTGCCGATCACTCATATTCCCATTGCAAGCATCGGCGCTGGCCGCCGGCAAATGGGACAGCAGAGAAATGACTGATTTTGTGACGAAAGCCTTCGACGTCGTGGTGGTCGGTGGCGGCAACGCGGCGCTTTGCGCGGCACTCTCCGCGCGCGAGCAGGGCAGCAGCGTGTTGCTGCTGGAGCGGGCGCCCCATGAAGAAAGAGGCGGAAACTCGACCTACACCGACGGATTGATGCGCGTGGTCTATGACGACGCCAGCGACATCCGCGCGCTGGCGCCGGATCTGACTGATGACGAAATGAGCGTGAGCGACTTCGGAAGCTACACGGAAGCCGACTTTTTCGACGACATGGCGAGAATCACCCAATACAGAACCGATCCGGATCTGTGCGAAATCCTGGTCAGGCGCAGCAAGGCAACGCTTCTCTGGATGAAGGACCAGGGCGTGCGGTTCATGCCGAACTATGGTCGGCAGGCCTTTCGCGTGAATGGGCGCTTCAAGTTCTGGGGCGGGGCGACGATCGTGGTGGCCGCGGGTGGCCCCGGACTGGTGGACTCGCTGTACGATCGCGCCGAACGCAACGGAATTGAAATTGCATACGAGGCCTGGGTCCAAGATCTTATCCATGACGACGAGGGCGTGAAGGGCGTGATCGCCAGGATCGATGGAGTCATTACCGAGATTCGTGCCAGCGCGGTCGTGCTGGCGTGTGGCGGGTTCGAGGCCAACGCCGAGTGGCGTGCAAAATATCTCGGGCCGGGTTGGGATCTCGCCAAGGTCCGGGGCTCCCGTTTCAACACCGGCGACGGACTTGCGATGGCCCTGAAGATCGGCGCCCAGCCTTACGGCCATTGGTCGGGCTGCCACGCGACCGCGTGGGAACGTTATGCGTCGGACTTCGGCGACCTCGCGGTGACGCCGCAGTATCAGCGCCACAGCTATCCCTTCGCCGTGGTGGTCAACAGCGAAGGACGCCGGTTCATCGACGAGGGTGCCGATTTTCGCAACTACACTTACGCGAAATACGGGCAGGCGGTCTTGCAACAGCCGGGTCAGGTGGCGTGGCAGATCTATGACGCGAAAACCAACCATTTGCTTCGCGACGAATACCGCACCCGCCATGTCACTAAGGTGGTCGCCGATACGCTCGAACAGCTGGCGGACAAGATCGAAGAGGTCAACAAGGAGCAGTTTCTTCGGACGATCCAGGAATTCAACGAGGCCGTGCAGGACGATGTCCCGTTCGACCCCAACACCAAGGACGGCCGCGGCGCTCCTGGGCTGCCGGTGGCGCGGTCGAACTGGGCTTGCAAGATCGATACCGCGCCCTATGAGGCCTACGCTGTCACATGCGGCGTCACGTTTACGTTCGGCGGCGTCAAGATCAGCAATGACGGCGAAGTCATGAATACCAATCTGGAGCGCATCCCCGGACTTTTCGCGGCCGGCGAAATGGTCGGAGGAATCTTCTACTTCAACTATCCGGGCGCCAGCGGTCTGACCAGCGGAGCGGTGTTCGGTCGTCTCGCCGGGCTCAGCGCCGCGACTTACGCAAGCCAGCAGCGCTCGGAGAAATCCCTGACCCGCAAGACCGCGTAATCGCTGCCGAAGGCGGTGCCGTTGGGCAGCGCCGCGTTCGACTTCATGCCGGACGCGCATGCTGACACGTCAAACGGTATTGGACGCGTTCGGAACGCACGCGATATCAAGTCGCAAAGGCCGAAGCCGGATAAATAAATCACCACGACGCCGCGCTGCTCCATCGCATCGGCAAAACGATATCTGCAAGGGGTTATCAATGAACATCGCCGTTTCAGTACCTTCAACCACCAGGATCGTCGCCGAATTCGCGGTCGGGCTCCGTTACGAGGATCTGCCTGCCGAGGTGATCGCTTCTGCGAAACAGTGCATCCTCGACAGTCTCGGATGCGGCGTATTCGGCGCCCCGACGCCCTGGGCGCTCTCGGTGGCGCGCGTCGTGGAAAAACTCGATCAGAAGAAAGGCGCCAGCGTATGGGGCATGAAGCTGCGTGCCGATCCGCTCGGCGTCGCGATGATCAACGGCACCTCGGCGCAGGGCTATGAACTCGACGACTGCCATGACCAGTCGATGTCGCACTACGGCGCCGGC
>Ga0247729_10000418_pt1 | contig 17917 bp, 13 predicted proteins | sample UWRJL133311R2_FD_180958 | JGI IMG/M metagenome (GOLD analysis project Ga0247729, IMG submission 180958) | Plant litter microbial communities from Arlington Agricultural Research Station in Wisconsin, United States - UWRJ-L133-311R-2 | ecosystem: Environmental > Terrestrial > Plant litter >... | reverse complement strand
ACAACGCACCGCAAAAATAAATCCGACAAATCTTGACCTTGCTAGTGCGCTCGCTGGGAGAAACTCAATATACTTCTGGGCAGACTCGATGGTGAAGTCTGCAAACTATTCGTCGAGTGAGGAAGGCCCCCGTGTCAGACAACTTTTTCACCGTGCCCGCCGGATGGCACGCGGATCCGCTGGGGCTCCCCCAGCTCCGCTGGTGGAATGGCGAAGGCTGGACCGAACAGGTCGCTGAAGCATCGGCACCGTCTGCGGCCCCGCAGGAGCCGATGATCTGGCAGGCCAACGAGACGCCGAGCACGCCGGCTCCCGCAGCGCCGGCTGCTCCAGCCGCGCCCGCTGCGGCCGAAGGCCCGTCACTCGACCAGCTCCAGGCCCCGAGCATCTACAACCGCGTCGAGGACCCGTCCAGCTACTTCGCGCCAAGCGCAATGCCGATCCTGCAGCCCGGCGCGTACTCGATCGTGCAGCCTGCTTCGCCGGAACCCGAACCGATTCCGGTTGTCTCCGCCACCTACTCGCCGCGCCGCGAAGCGCGCTACAACGGGTATGCCTCTTTCGATGCCCCGGTGGCGTCGGAGCCGATAGCACGCCCGTCGATGACGAGCGACCAGGTGCCGGTATGGGACATCGACACTGAATTCCAGCCCGGCGCGTAGCCAGAACGTCGCTGTTTGTCTGCCACCCGGTGCGCTAGTCGCACCGGGTGGCGGCTTTTAACCACGGTTCTTCAGGCCTGACCTGCACCTCTTCGCCGAAGACACCCCCCGGGATTGGGGGTGCCCCATAAGAGGCAAAAGGGATGTGTTCGGCCTCCCGGCATCCCTATACTCGACAAGACTCGAAAGAATCTTGCTTTCGGGAGGGGATTGAATCGTGTCTCAAGACGACCTTTTTGGTGCGCCAGCCGGGTGGTACCCAGATCCACTCGGCCTGCCACAGCTTCGCTGGTGGAACAACCATGCGTGGACCGAGCAGACTTCTGCAGCACGCCAGCCGATGGTGGTGCAGGACACCAAGTTTGCCTGGGCCGACGATGAGCTGCCCAGCCGCCGCGAAGAGCGCGAGCGCGAGCGACAGAACGCGGACCGCAAGCCTGCAGCAACGGCCCAGCCGACAGCTGAAGTACTGCGCGAACTCGAGCCGCCGCGTGCGATGACGAAGATCCAGGAGAACCGCGGTGCACCCGCTGCTCCGACAGTGACTCCCGAGTCGACGTTCACCGCTACTCCCGCTGCTGCGCAGCCGACTTTCCAGCAGCAGCAGCCGGCACAGCAGCCAGCGGCACAGCAGCCAACCCAGCAGCAGCAGCCGGTCCAGCAGCCAGCCCAGCAGCAGCAGCCGACTTACGCGTCGGCGGCCCCGAGCGCTCCCGCAGCGCCTTCCGCCCAGGCGGCAGCAGCCGAAGCAGCAGCGCGTTCCGCAGAAGCGCTGTTCTCCGCAGCGCCGGCAGCCGCAACGCCTACAGCAGCCCCTGCCGCACCAGCCGCGAGCTTCGACTCGCTGTTCGATGGATCGGCACGTACGACCGCCGCTCCGACCGCGCAGCCGGCCACCGGATCCCTCGACGCGCTCTTCGGCGCCGAGACCGCTGCTCCGCGTGGACAGAAGCGCACCGCGCCGATCCTGCCGCAGGCTCCCATCCAGTCAGCGCGCAGCGGAAAGAGCACCAGCACGGCACCGGCGTGGGTCATCGCGATGATCCCGTTGTTCCAGCTCGTGGTCAGCCTGTTGTTCCTGACCGCTTTCGGCCTCGGAACGCTCTCCGGCCTGTTCATCGCCATCCTCACCGTGCCGTACCTGGTCGTTGTCGCCCTGGCGTACTTCGACCACCGGGCTCTCGTCGCAGCGGGGCACGACCGACCGGCTCACTGGGCCTTCGCTTTCGCGACTGCACCGGTGTACCTGCTCATGCGTGCGCGCTCCTCGATTCGCGAGACTGGCCACGGTATCGGCCCGGTACTCGTCTGGTTCGGCCTCGGCCTGCTGCACGTTGTTTCGGTCGTCGCCGTACCTGGCCTGATCATCGCCCTGCTTCCGGCCATGTTCAGCAGCCAGATCGAGCAGTCGGTCGCCCGCGACGCCGCCCTCATCGGTGGCTCCGAGATGACCGTTACCTGCCCGGCTGCGCCACCGCTGCTCCCCGGCCAGGAAATCATCTGCCAGGGTGTCAACTCGTCGGGTAACCGCACGAACATCACCGTGACCTACAGCCGTGCGAACGGCTGGATCGGTTGGGACGTCACCGACTGGGGCGTCTACGGCACGGCTGACGCCGAGCCTTCGGCGTAAGGCTCACAGCTCACCAGCGAATGGCACGGGACTCCGGTCCCGTGCCATTCTGCATGTGCGGCTCATTCGCACCCGCAATCCGGATTCGGCTTCGGCTGCGAATCCGAACTGACAGGGTGAACGCCCTGCTAACGTGACAAATATGTAAATTCCCGTACACTGGGCGCCCGGACCCCCCTTTTGGGGCACCGTTTACCCTAGTATTGGCGCGCGATAGTACCTATCGTTGGCAACACCTTTCACGTTTGCCCGGCTCTGAAAGAATTGTGTTCACCTATGTCCGATGCCCGAAACGCCCTGATTCCCGCAGGATGGTACCCCGACCCCCACGGCCTTCCCCAGCAGCGCTGGTGGAGCGGCACGCAGTGGACAGCGATGGTGGCCCCGTTGCAGTCCCGCGGCCCCTCGCTCTTATCGTCGCTGCCCGGACCGACACTGAACACCACGCCACAGACGGTGCTCACCGCTACGGCGACCGACCCCTCCCGTTTTCCCAGCCGCAGGCAGCTCCGCGCGGTCACCGCCGACGCCCCGGCCGCCAGCGAACAGCAGGCTGCTGCCGAAGCCCGGGCCGAGGAAGCGCACCGCGCAGAAGAAGCGGCCCGGTTCGAACAGCACCGCAACGAGCAGAAGCGACTCGAGCAGCTTCACCTCGAGCAGTACCGAGCAGAGCAGAGCAAGCTCTATGAACAGCACCGACTCGAACAGCACCGCCTCGATGAGAAATTCCGTCTCGAAGAGGCCCGCCTGACCAGCGAGCACCTCAACCTCGGCACCGGGCACCTTGCGCCGGTCACCCCTCTCTCGGCGACGCCCGCCACCCAGCAGAGCGCCCCGGCGACCGGGTACCCGGATGTCGCGTACCCTGCAGCCGCGGACGGGTCGAACCCGGCACCGCAGTTCGCCGCGTTCGCTCCCCAACAGTTCGCCCAGGAGACCGTCGACCCGCCTGCCTCGCACACCATGCAGCCAAGCGCCCTGTCGTCGTTCGCGCCGCCCGCATCCGCGGCACCCGCCGCACTCCCCCGTGCCGTGCCACAGCTGGCGCTCTCGACGGCAGGCAGCGCAGCGGGAACCATCTCGCTGGCCGCCCTGTCGGCAGCGTCGATGCCGATCGTCAGCATGCCGGTCCAGACGACGCCGGCACAGGCCGCTCCCCAGCCGGTCGCCGGCCCGGTCTCCGCCGCCACGTCGCTGTCAGCAACCCCTGCCCACGTCTCGCCGGTGCAGGGTCACGCGACCAGCCCGGCCGCCACTACGGCCAGCATGCCCGTCAAGGAGGCCGAGCAGTCGATTCCCGGCTGGCACCCGGCGCCGTCTTCACTCAACCCCAATGCCAAGCCGCTGTTCGCCCCACAGGCGGCCAAGACTACGACAGCGGTCGAGAGCAAGCCGGCCACCACCAGGATCCCCACGGTGACATCGTCTGCCGATTCGTCGCTCATGGGAGCCAACTCGCCGTTCAGCGGCCTTGCGCCGTCCCGTGTCAGCAACCCGCAGAAGACCAGCGTTGCGGGTATAGAGGAGAAGCCCGCTTACCAGCCGTTCGGAATGGTCTCGCGCACGACCGCGGGAACCGTGGCCCGGCCTGAGCGAGTCGACACCTTCGCAGTGTGGATCATCGTGTTCTTCCCCGCGTTGCTCGTCGCCACCGGCGCAATCGTCGCCACGCAGCTCACCGAGGTGTACACCCTGTTCATGGAGGGCGGAATCCTCTTCATCTTCGCCCTGCTGACGCTGGTGTTCGCTGTACGCGACCAACGCCAGCTGATCGACTCCGGTCACCTCAAGACCGCGTCGCCGGCTTGGATGCTGCTCACCCCGCTCGCGTACCTGATCGCCCGCACCGTCGAGGTCAAGCGCCAGTCCGGTCGCATGAGCGGCGCCCTGTGGGCGTGGCTCGCTGTGATCGCCGCCATCACCATCGCGGCAGTCCTGCTTCCCGAGTGGGTCGAACGCATCGCGATCGCCAGCTCGGTCATCTAGCCACCTGCTGCGGAGGCAGTGCTGTCACGGGCGGTCACACACGGTGATCGCCCCGCATCTGCTGGCTAGGCTGGCGCCATGGCCGCTCGCGCACCGATCTCTGCCACCCTCGACCACGCCCGGTCCAGCGGCGAAGTCCTGACCATCGACGGCGGCCTCGGCACCCTTCTCGAGCAATCGGGGCATGACCTGTCTTCTGGGCTGTGGTCTGCACGGATGCTCGTCGAGAGCCCCGGCGTCATTCGCGATGCGCATCGCGAATTCTTCGCCTCCGGCGCACGAGTCGGTATCAGCGCGTCGTACCAGGTGAGCTACGAAGGACTCGCTGCCCTGGGTTTCGACCGTGCCGCAACGGATGCGCTTCTCGCGTCGAGCGTCAGGCTCGTCGAGGAAGCCCGGGAGGAATTCCTTGCCGAGGCGGGTGGCGGCGAGCAGGCCGTCTACACCGCGGCATCCGTCGGCCCGTACGGAGCGATGCTCGCCGACGGGTCGGAATACAGCGGTCGTTACGGCATCGGGATCCGGAAGCTTCGGGACTGGCACCGACCGCGACTCGCCGCACTGGTCGGCGCGGGCGCCGACCTGCTGGCCATCGAGACAATCCCGAGCCTCGCCGAGACCGAAGCTGTGCTGCAGGAGCTCTCGGGGAGCGGAACTGCGGCCTGGATCGCCCTCACCGTAGCGTCGGGCACCCTGAGGTCAGGCGAGGCCCTCAGCGAGGCGTTCGCTATGGCTGACGACGTCGACGAGATAGTCGCGGTCGGGATCAACTGCTCCGACCCGGTCGAGGTGGCGGGCGCCATCGATACCGCGCGCTCGGTCACCCGCAAGCCGATAGTGGTCTATCCCAACAGCGGTGAGCAGTGGGACGCGAAGAACCGGCGCTGGATGGGTGCGGCGGGATTCGCGGATTCGGCGGTGCGCGACTGGGTCGACCGCGGAGCCACCCTCGTCGGCGGATGCTGTCGGGTCGGACCGGCGGAGATCGCGGCGATTGCACGTGTCGCCGCCACTGCTCGGTCCGCTTGACCTCGCTCGTACTCACGGAGCGCCTGGGCAAGCGTTAAATGCAAAGACGACGGTTTCCACGAACCTGTCGCCCGGGCAGATTGCCCCCTGCAACATCCCGGTCAAGCTCGTGGTAACCGTCGTCCCTAGTCCCCCGACTAGTGCATATAAAGAATGTAATCGGCCGGCCGCTGAGAGCGCTCCCCCCAGTGCGGGTGACTCCCGTTAGGGGCACGCCACGGGCCGCCCTATTCGTCGATGGCGTCCCGCAGCAAGCTCATGAGCGCCTGCAGCTGGATGTTCGATTCGGCAGTGACTTCTTCGTCTGAACCATCGAGTGCGCGAGCCGCAAGGCCTGCCTTGCTGTCGATGAGTTCGGCGATACGCGCGTCGATGGTGTGTGCCGCGATGATGCGCCACGCAGTGACGGGAAGCTCCTGGCCGATGCGGTGCACGCGGTCGATGGCCTGGGTCTGCTCGGCACTGGTCCAGCTGAGCTCGGCGAGCACGACGTTCGACGCGGCCTGCAGGTTGAGCCCGACGCCAGCGGCGGTGAGCGAGGCGACGACGATAGAGACCTCGGGGTCGGAGTCGAAGGCGTCGATCGCCGATTGGCGCGCCTTGGGCGACTGGTCACCACGGATCGAGACCGACTTGAGGCCGGCCTTCGCGAACGCCGCCTCGGCAGCATCCATGACATCGACGTGCTTGGCGAAGAAGACGACCTTGCCGACGTTGCGGGCGAGCTGCGCCGTGTAATCGGCGGCGAGGCCGGCTTTGGCTTGTCCGATCTTTCGCACCATCGTGAAGACGTTGTCGGCGCTCTTCGCGCCCTTCGACTCTTCGAGTTCCGCGTGGGCGACGACCCTGATGAGGTCGTCGAGGTCGGCATCGGGTTTGAGGGCGCGGACGCGGCGGAATGTGACGAGCAGGCGTGCCGTGAGTGCTGCCTCCGCTTCGCGGATCGAGCGCCCCAGGTCGTCGTCGAGCTCGACCGGGATGTCGGCGACACGGCGGGCCGGGATGTCTGCGGCGACGTCCACCTTCTTGCGCCTGACGATTCCCATGTCGATCACCGCCTGGCGGGCCTCGGCGAAGAACCCGAAGTCGGCCGGGGTCAGCCCGGTGTCCTCGAGCTTGGCCATGAGCGCCGGAAGCGGTTTCTTGTCGTCGATCCACCCGAGGAACTGCCAGATGGCGCGGAAGTCGTCGATGTCGTTGATGAGCGGCGTACCGGTGAGAGCGATGAGCAGCGCCTTCGGCTGGGCCGCACGGATGCTGCGGCTGAGCGACAGGACGTTCTTCGATCGTTCGCTCTTGAGGTTCTTGATGAAGTGGGCCTCGTCGACCACCATGCCCTTGAATCCGAACCGGCTGAGCCACCCGACGTGACGGTCGAGGACTTCGTAGTTCACGATCACGACGTCGCTGAAGGCGTCGACGTCTTTGCCGTCACCGTGAACGACGGTCGCAGTGCGGCCCGGGGTCCAGAGTGCGACCTCGCGTGCCCAGTTCGTCTTGACCACGTTGGGAACGACAACGAGCAGCGGGTACGAGTTCGAGACGGAGGCGGCGAGCAACGCTTGCGCCGTCTTTCCGAGTCCCGGCTCATCGGCGAGCAAGAAGGTGCGGTGGCCCTGGCGCACCTCCTCGACGAAACGCGCCTGGTGGCGCATCAGCTCGAGGGTTCCCGGCGTCGAAAGCGACTGGGCTTCCGGAAGGTCCATGCTGGCTGCTCCGCCGCCAGCGCCGTATTCGAACGACCGGAACAGCGGCTCGATGAGCTCCCAGTTGCCGAGGCGGTTGTTGTTGACCACAACGGGCTGCAACGCGCTGAAATCGGGAGCGAGAAACGGGTTCGACATCTGCATCTGGCGCACGGACTGCGGCACGACCTGCTTTTCGATCGTCTTGTCGACCGGCTTCGGCTCGGTGGTGATGATCAGTTCGTCGGGGCTGAGTTCGACACCGGCAGCGATGAGGAGGTCGCGGCGCAGCGCCTTCGCTGCCGCGGTGACCGGCGCGTCTTCGGCGAGCATCGCGATCAGGGTCGTGTCGCGCGCGGCGGTCTTTGCGAGAATGCCGGCGAGACCATCAAGACGTTTCTGCTCGTTCGCGCGCTCAGAGTCGGTGAGGGTCGGGTCGGTCTTGACCCTGGCTCGCTCTTCGCGAAGCAGCAACGTCGCCACCTGGAAGCGTGCGCGGTTGGCCGGCTTGAGCGGGCCCTTCTGCACGGCGGTCTCGACTTCGCGCGCTGCGCGGGCGAGAACCGGGATGACCCCGGCGTCGTCACCCGTTCGCGCGCGACGCGGCTGGTTGGATCGTCGCTGCGACTGCTGCGCTCCGCCGGAACGTTGGCGTTTCTGGCGCTGGCCCTGTTCGGCCATTGTTCTCCTCGTGGTGCTGCGGGTTCCCACAGCTGCTGTGGTGATGTTCGGGATTGCCTGGGGCTTCGCGGGTACGGTGCTGAGGTACCTACGACGCTCGTTACGCGTGTGGGACGAGCCAGGGAATCTCGGGGCATGGTGCCGGGCGATTCCGATGACCGTGGTACGACATCCCCCAGTACAGTTCCAGACCCAGTCGCGATGCGGCTGGTGGGCTGTGAGGGTGTTTCACTCAAGTGTACGCCGAATCCACCAAAACATTGGCAAGCCGCGATTCGACGCGCATTTATTACGGGGAGTTGTCAGCGAGCCGGTCGCTGGTTGCGGTCGTCGGGATTCCGCACCTTGACGAACACGCCTGTTGCGATGAAGGCTGCGGCAGCCAGGTAGTGCAGGAGCAACCACGTGTCGTGGGCGAGTTCAATCGGCAGCACAGGGTTCCAGGCGACGACGATGGGCGCGAGCAATACCAACCACCACCACTGGCGGGCCTGGATCGCGAACCAGCCGACGATGAGCGCGAGGATGCAGACGACGAACCGGATGATGGTGAAGCCATCGCCGTCGACGAGCGCAACACCGGCGAGAGCAGCGATGGCCCCCAGGATGGCCGGGGCGAGTGCAGTGCGGCGGAATGCCGGGGTCGGATAGCTGGTCACCAGTTCAGGCTACCCGCCAACCGCTGTCCTCGCCTCCGCTCCCATCGCCGACCCGACCGGCTACGAACCATCATCATGATCGCCACACGGAAGTGGATTTCCTCGCTGCCAAATCGTCGAACGTTTACCGACTCGCAAGGTCGCGTTAGCGAATTCCCAGTGATTGTCTGAAAGAGTTGACGTTATGAGCCTCAGAACGGCCGAGTATCCCCGGCCGGACCACTTCATTCTCCATCTCAGCGACACGCACTTCGTGACCGAGGGCAACCTCTACGGCGCAGTCGACAGCGAGAAGCTCCTCCGCCAGTTGTTCGACGAACTCGAAGCCTCGGGCAGTCGCCCCGAAGCCATCGTGTTCACCGGGGACCTCGCCGACGTCGGTGATGCGGCAGCGTATGCGAAGCTCCGCGAGATCGTCGAGCCGGCTGCCGAGCGTCTCGGAGCACGTGTGGTGTGGGTCATGGGCAACCACGACAACCGCGAGAGATTCCGCGAGCAACTCCTCGACCTCGCGCCGAGCGCGGCACCGATCGACCGGGTGCACTGGGTCAATGGCCTGCGGATCATCGCACTCGACTCGACGGTTCCCGGCCATCACTACGGCGCGGTGTCTGGCGACCAGCTCGACTGGCTCGCAGAGGAACTCTCGAGCCCCGCACCGCACGGCACGATCCTGGCCATGCACCACCCGCCGATCCCGAGTGTTCTCGACCTCGCCGTCATGGTCGAGTTGCGCGACCAGCCGGGACTCGCAGAAGTAATCCAGGGATCCGACGTACGCAGCATCATCGCTGGCCACCTGCACTACTCCTCGACGGCCACGTTCGCCGGTGTGCCGGTATCGGTCGCCTCCGCGACCTGCTACACCCAGGACCTCAATGTTCCCGTCGGCGGTACTCGTGCCCGCAATGGCGCGCAGGGGTTCAACCTGGTGCACGTCTATGAGAACACCGTGCTGCATTCGGTAGTTCCGCTCGGATCGTATGCGCAGGTCAGCTACGTCAGCGCGGAAGAGACCGCGACGATCCTGCGGCGTGAGGGAGTGCGGATCGCTCCGTCGACAGCACTCGCCATCGAAGAGGACACCGTGCTCACCGTGCCCGCAGACATCGCGCTCGAGGTCGTCGTGCCGGTTCCGGTGTCCGCCGCACCCGCAGCTCGCGACTAGTACTGGCGCGCAGCCAGGGCTGGCTTACGACTAGACCTGGGCTGGTGAAGTAGTGGCTGGCTTGCCGGACCCCAAGTGCTTTGCCGATTTGCCGCGCGTGATCGCCGACTCGGGACGTACGGAATCTTCGGGCTTCTCCCACGGCGCCGCGACCGGGAAGTAGCCGTCGAGGAACGAACGAACCGCCTCGGCGCGCTCTTCGGCCGAGATCTCGGGAAAGCTGCCGTCGTTGAGGCAGAACATGTCGAACGACCGCTTCTGCAGCAGCTTCTCCATCTGGATGAGGCCGGAACGCATGGTGGTGTCGACGTACTTGACCTTGGCATCCGTTCGCACAACAGCACGGCCGGTGAGCAGTGCGTAGTAGTGGTACAGCGAATTGGTCACCGAGATGTCGGTACGCGAACGGAACCGCGACGCCGCGGTGCGCACGAAGTCCTCGTGGAACTCCTGCTCGAGCTCGGCCATGATGCTCTTGCGCAACGGTGCAGCGCAGTGTTCGAGGTGGTTGGTGATCGTCACACCGAAGCGCTCGCGCAACAGTTCACGGTTCACGCGTGCAGCGTTCTCGAAACCACTGCGCTCGGGAGTCGCCTCGCCGAGACCGATGCGGGTCGTCGCCTCGATGAAACTCGTGACGCCGCCCGGCGAGAAGAACATGGACGGCGCGACCGGACGACCGAAGAACATGTCGTCGTTCGAGTAGAGGAAATGCTCGGCAATGCCCGGGATGTGGTGCAGCTGGCTTTCGACGGCCTGCGAGTTGTGGGTCGGCAGCACCGACGGGTCGACGAAGAACTCCTCGCTGCGCACGAAGGTGACCTTGGGGTGGTCGGCGAGCCAGAGCGGCTGGGGCGAGTCGGTGACCACGAAGATGCGACGGACCCACGGGGCGAAGAGGTGGACAGAGCGCAGCGCGTAACGCAACTCGTCGAGCTGGCGGAAGCGGGCTTCGTGGTCGTCGCCCTCGCCGACCACGTAGCTCTGCATCTGGCGGGCGCGTGCCCGCTGGAATTCGAGGTCGGTTCCGTCGACCCAGGAGAAGACGAGGTCGATGTCGAAGGGTACGTCGGACGACACCCTGGTGAACATCGGTTCGATTGTGCGCCACGTGACGCCATATCGCTCGACCGTCGTGATCTCGATCTCGGAACGCGGGATCTCGAAGCGCGTGAGGGCGCTCTCGGTCGGCGTGGTGACGACATCGTCGGACCACTCCCACAGCTCGAGGCGGACACCCGACGATGCGCCGTAGGTGAGTCCTCCGACCGGGGCGACCCGGGCACGGAACAGCACGAACGCACGGTCGTCGGGACCGATGGCCAGCAGGCCGTCGGCGACGAGAACTGCAGGCCCGGACTTTTTGCGGTCGAACTTGAGCATGAACGGCTCGTTGGCCATCGCGGCGACGAGGGCCTCGCGGATCACCTGTGTGTCCGCGGTATCGACGGCGATCACGGGGCGCTCGTCGTTGCCATGGACCAGCAGGAATTCGACGCCAGCCTCTTCGAGCACGGTTCGCAAGAAGAACAGGTCATCGATCATCGCTTCGCGAGGGGTGATCGTGTCGTCGACGATCGCCGATACGCCCTTGCGAATGCTGGTGGATGCCGTGCGATCGTGCCTAGAGTTTCTTGCCATCAGACGAGCTTAACCGAGAGCGCGACCGTGGTCTCGCACAGTCATCGTCCCCTTGACAAAAACGCCGGTCGAAGCGGCACCGCCAGCCGCCCCGAACCGCGATCCGTCGTTAGGCTCTGCTCATGAGCGAACGCCTCCCGACGACGGCAGGTGCCGCCGCCCTCGAGCGGTTCCGTACCCTGCTGCGCATCCCGACAGTCTCCCGCGCAGACCCCGCCGACACCGACTGGACGGTATTCGACGACTTCCAGGCGACGGTGGCCGAGTTGTACCCATTGCTGCACGAGGCGCTGGAACTCGAAGTCATCGCGGGCCACTCCCTGCTCTACCGGTGGGCGGGTCGGGACTCCGGCGACCCGACTGTTCTCATGGCGCACTACGACGTCGTACCCGCTTCCGACGACGGCTGGACGCATCCGCCGTTCGCCGCCACCCTCGTCGGCGATGGTGTCGACCAGCAGCTGTGGGGCCGCGGCACCCTCGACGACAAGGGCGCGCTGGTCAGCGTACTCGAAGCCGTCGAGCGTCTCGCCGCCGAGGGCTTTCGCCCGGCTCGCGACCTCTACCTGAGCTTCGGCCACAACGAAGAGACCGCCGGCGATGGCGCCGCCTCCGTTGTCGAGGCGCTGGCCGCGCGCGGAGTGCGGCCCGCCCTGGTGATCGACGAGGGCGGGGCGATTGCCGACGGCGTGTTCCCCGGGGTGACAGCCCCGGTCGCCTACGTGGGTGTGAGCGAGAAAGGCCTCGCCAACCTGCGACTGTCGGTAGAGCAGACCGGTGGGCACGCGTCGACGCCGCCGAGGCTGACCGCGACCGCGCGACTCGCGCGCGCTGTCGTGCGCCTGGGAGCACGACCATTCCCAGCGCGGATGTCGCCGACGACCCAGCAGATGATCACCACCCTCGGCGGCCACGCGCATGGCCCACTCGGCATGGTGTTCCGCGCTGCACGGGTCACGCGACCGCTCCTGCTGGCCGTGTTCACCAGGCTGAGCGACGAAACCCGTGCCCTGGTCCGCACCACCCACGCCGTCACCGAGCTCAGCGGAAGTGCGGCCGCGAACGTACTGGCAGAGCGGGCGACAGCGACCGTGAACCTCCGGATCGCGGTCGGATCGAGCGTCGCCGATGCCGCGTCCCACGTTCGGCGGGCCATCCACGACGACGGGGTCACCATCGAGGCCCTCGAGGCAACCGAACCTTCGCCGGTCTCGCCGACGACGGGCGCAGCGTGGGAACTGCTCAGCGAGATCATCACGGCTATCTACCCCGGAACCGTGGTTGCGCCCTACATCCAGCTGGGGGCGAGCGACAGTCGCCGGTTCACCACCATCTGCGACCATGTCTACCGGTTCAGCCCGTTCCGGATGTCGGCGGACGAACGCGCGACCCTGCACGCACGGAACGAACGCATCCATGTCGGCACCTGGCTCAGCGGCATCGACTTCTACGAAGCGCTCATCCGCCGCCGCTGACGCATGACGGGCACGACGCATGACGGGCACGACGCATGACGGGCGCGAAATCGTCGGTCAGGCCTTCGTCGGCGCTGCCTTTGCTTCGGTAGCCTTGGTGGCCGCTGCCGCCGTTGCCGTGATGCGGTTCGCCATGCCGGAGAAGATGCCACCGTGGAACGGCAGGATCGAGAACCAGTACAGGCGACCGGCAAGACCCGAGGGAAAGAACACCGCGCGCTGGCGATAGATGGAGCCGCCCTTCGGGTCGGATTCGGCCGAGAGTTCGAGCCAGGCCTTTCCGGGAACCTTCATCTCGGCTCGCAGCCGAAGCGAGTGCCCGCGATCGAGCTGCTCGACCCGCCAGAAGTCGAGGGCGTCACCGGGAGCGAGTCGCACGGCATCCCGGCGCCCGCGACGCAGCCCGACTCCACCGACGATCTTGTCGGCCCAGCCGCGCACCGCCCAGGCGAGCGGGAAGGAGTACCAGCCGTTCTGTCCGCCGATGCCCTCGATGACGGTCCAGAGCTGTTCGACGCTGGCGTCGGAGTGCTGCTCGCGCAGGTCGGTGTAGACGGTGTGGCCCGACCAGTTCGGGTCACTCGGCAGCAGGTCGCTCGGCGCGCCCGCGATCGCGGAGTTCTGCCAGCTGGTCTCGACCTCACCCGCGCTGACCTTTCCGAGCGCGAGGTGCACGGCGCGACGGTAGCGCGTGAGTCCGCCGGGCGGGTCGGCGATGACGTCGCGGATGTCGCTCTCCCGCACCACGGCGTCAAACTGCAACGACGAGACGATGGGTACGGCGAGCGCCCGCGGGATCGGTGTGACGAGGTTGACCCACTGGGCGGCGAGCCACGGCGTGAGAACCGGAAGGGAGGCAATCGGGCGCTGCGGGAGACCGGCCTCCACCGCATACCCGTTCATCATCTGGCCGTAGCGCAGGACGTCGGGTCCACCGATGTCGAAGGTGCGGTTGTATTCGCCGTCGACAGTCGCCGCCTCGACGAGGTAGTAGAGCACGTCGCGGATGGCGATGGGCTGGATGAAGTTGCGCACCCACTTCGGCGCCGGCATGTAGGGGAGCACGTCCGTGAGGTGGCGGATCATCTCGAACGACGCTGAGCCAGAGCCGATGACGACACCGGCCTGGAACGCGATCGTCGGCACCCCGGAGTCGAGCAGGATACGACCGACCTCGGCCCGCGACCGCAGGTGCTGCGAGAGCTCGCCCTCGGGGTGCAGCCCGCCGAGGTAGACGAACCGCCCGACGCCGGCGGCCTTGGCCTCGGTTGCGACGGTGGTGGCGATGTCGTGTTCGGCACTCTCGAAGTCGCCGGATGCCGACATCGAGTGCACGAGGTAGTAGACGATGTCGCGGTCGGCCACGGCCTCACGCACGGCGCGAGCATCGGCGAGGTCACCTTCGATGATCTCGACCTGGTCACCCCACGGCACGCCCTCGAGCCGGTGGGCGTTGCGGACAACGACCCGCACGTCGTGCCCAGCCTCGAGCAGCCGGGGCACCAGGCGCCCTCCTACATAGCCAGTGGCACCGGTAACCAGAATGCGCTTCGTCATTCCCGCAGGTTATCCGGGCTGGCTGGTACCCACGCCGCGATTCGTGCCTTTCACACCAAGCGGGGAGGTAGTCCTAGATCATCGATTTGGTGTGCCACACCGTCTTCGTCTCGGTGAAGGCGAGCATGCGTTCCAGGGACGGCCCGGGAATGCCGTTCACCGGTGTGAGCACACGCTTCAGCGTCTCGGCTGCGGCAATCTGCAACTCGACCCAGTCGAGGTCGCCGGCGCCTGCGAGGTCGATCCCATTGACATCGGCGTGGCTCGCGAGCCACGGTGCGATCTCCGCGGCTGAGCCGGTGAGGATGTTGATGACTCCCCCGGGCACGTCACTCGTGGCGAGTACTTCACCCAGGCTGATCGCGGAAAGCGGCGTCGACTCGCTCGCGAGCACGACGACAGTATTGCCCGTGGCCACCGCGGACGCGACGACGCTCGCCAGGCCGAGCAACGACGAACCCTCCGGCGCGATCACGGCTACGACACCGGTGGGCTCGGGCGTCGACAGGTTGAAGAACGGCCCGCTGACCCCGTTTCCGTTGCCGGCAACCTGCACGTATTTGTCGGCCCAGCCGGCGTACCAGACCCAGGCGTCGATAGCGGCGTCGACCTGCTTCTCTGCGGCGGATGCCGAACCGCCCTCGCTCGCGACTATCTCGTCGACGAACTGGGCGCGGCGCCCCTCGAGCACCTCGGCGACGCGGTAGAGAACCTGTCCACGGTTGTAGCCCGTGGCACCGGACCACCCGGGCTGGGCGGCCCGGGCAGCGACAACGGCATCCCGTGCATCCTTGCGACTCGCCTTCGCCGCGTTCGCGAGGAACGCACCCTTCGCAGTGGTCACTTCGTAGACGCGACCGGATTCGCTACGCGGAAACTTGCCGCCGATGTAGAGCTTGTAGGTCTTGGGCACAGTGAGGTGGGTCACTTGGTTGCTCCCTTGCGTGCGGTCGGGGTGGATGGGGTGATGGCCTTACGAGCGCTTCCGGGAACCACGGCGGTCGCGGCATCCTGCAGGTACGCGGCAAGACCGTGCTTGCCACCCTCCCGGCCATAGCCGCTCTCCTTGTACCCACCGAATGGCGAAGCGGGGTCGAACTGGTTGAACGTGTTGGCCCAGACCACGCCGGCCCGCAACCGGTCGGCGACGGCCAGGATGCGGCTGCCGTTCGAGCTCCAGATACCGGCCGAGAGACCGTAGGGCGTGTTGTTGGCTTTGGCGACGGCTTCGGCCGGCGTGCGGAAGGTCAGCACGGAGAGCACGGGTCCGAAGACCTCGTCGCGGGCGATCCGGTTGCTCGTCGACACGTTGGTGAAAATGGTCGGCGCGAACCAGAATCCGTTCTCGGGGATAGCGCAGTCAGCGGTCCAGCGCTCGGCGCCCTCGGCTTCTCCGATGTCGGAGAGTTCGCGGATGCGGTCGAGCTGCGCCCGGGAATTGATCGCCCCGATGTCGGTGTTCTTGTCGAGAGGGTCTCCGAGTCGCAGGGTCGACAGCCGCGCTTTCAACCGCTCGACCACCTCGTCGTGGATGTTCTCCTGCACGAGCAGGCGGCTTCCCGCACAGCAGACGTGACCCTGGTTGAAGAAGATCCCGTTGACGATGCCCTCGATCGCCTGGTCGATCGGCGCGTCGTCGAAGACGATGTTGGCGGCTTTTCCGCCGAGCTCCAGGGTCACCTTCTTGCCGCTGCCCGCGGTCGAGCGCGCGATGGCCTTGCCCACGGCCGTCGAACCGGTGAAGGCGACCTTGTTCACGTCGGCGTGGTTGACGAGCAGTTCGCCCGTCGAACCGGCGCCGGTGACGATGTTCACGACTCCGGCCGGCACGTCGGCCTGCTGCAGGATCTCGGCGAAGATGAGCGCCGTGAGCGGAGTGGTCTCGGCGGGCTTGATCACGACGGTGTTGCCGGCGGCGAGCGCAGGTGCGATCTTCCACGCGAGCATGAGCAACGGGAAGTTCCACGGGATGACTTGCGCCGCCACCCCCAGGGCGCGCGGGTTGGTGCCGAGGCCGGCGTGGTCGAGCTTGTCGGCCCACCCTGCGTAGTAGAAGAACCACGCTGCGACGAGGGGCACGTCGACGTCGCGTGCCTCCTTGATCGGCTTGCCGTTGTCGAGGCTCTCGGCGACGGCGAGTTCGCGGGCGCGTTCCTGCACGAGGCGGGCGATGCGGAAGAGGTACTTGCCGCGATCTGCGCCGCTCAGCTTGGACCAGGTGCGGTCGTAGGCCCGGCGCGCGGCGGCGACGGCGAGGTCGATGTCGTGGGAGTCGGCCGTCGCGATGTCGGCGATGTGCTTTTCGGTCGAGGGAGAGATCGTGGAGAAGCCGTCGCCGTGGCCATCGACGAACTCGCCGTTGATGAAGAGGCCGTAGCTCGTCTTGAGGTTGAGGATCGCGGTTGATTCGGGCGCCGGGGCGTAGTCGAGAAATGAGGTCATCGTCGTGGTTCCTGGTCCTTAGTCCATGGTTACGTAGTCGGCGCCGCTGTAGCGGCCGGTGCTGAGCTTCTGGCGCTGCAGCAGTACATCGTTGAGAAGGCTCGAAGCGCCGAAGCGGAACAGGTGCGGGGTCAGCCACTCCTCACCGACGGTCTCGGCGACGGTGACCAGGTATTTGATCGCGTCTTTCGAGGTGCGGATGCCGCCTGCCGGTTTGACCCCGATCATCTCGCCGGTGAGGGCGTGCCAGTCGCGCACCACTTCGAGCATGAGCAGCGTCACGGGAAGCGTCGCGGCCGGCGCGACCTTTCCGGTCGATGTCTTGATGAAGTCGGCCCCGGCGAGGATCGCGAGCCAGGAGGCACGGCGCACGTTGTCGTAGGTTGTGAGCTCCCCGGTCTCGAGGATCACCTTGAGGTGGGCGTAGGTCCCGTCTGCGCGGCGGCAGGCCTCTTTGACGGCGACGATCTGGTCGAAGACGACCCCGTAGCGGCCGGACAAGTAGGCGCCGCGATCGATGACCATGTCGATCTCGTCTGCCCCGGCTGCCACGGCATCCGCGGTGTCAGCGAGCTTGACGGCGAGCGAGGCACGACCGCTGGGGAACGCCGTGGCGACCGCTGCGACCGAGATGCCGCCGGCATCCGGGTCGCCGTGAAGGCTTCCGAGGGCGTCGACGGCGTAGCCGACCATGTCCCCGTAGACACACACGGCGGCAACCCGCGGAGTACCGGGGTCACCGGCGTCCGGCGTGATCGCCTTGGCCACCAGGGAGCGCACTTTGCCGGGGGTGTCCGCACCCTCGAGCGTGGTGAGGTCGATCAGGGCGATGATCTTGTCGAGGGCCCAGGCCTTCGACGTCGTTTTGATCGAGCGGGTACCGAGCGATGCGGCGCGCGCCTCGAGGCCGACGGCATCCACGCGCGAGAGGCCCTCGAGGTGCAGCCTGAGGCTCTTCTCGGTCAGCTCACCGCCGATGAGGCGAATGGCACGCTCGGCTGGCGCGAGCTCGATTGATCCGGGTGCGATTGTCACGGATTCTCCCATATCTTCATTGATGGTCTTCGGGGTGCCGGCAGCAGCGGTTGCGAAGAGGGGTTCCCCTTCAGTCTGCCCCGGCTGGGGCGTTACGGGTAGGGCGTCAGGCACGACGCGCTGCCCGCGAGTCGATGAACTTGTTCAGCACGAGGGCGAGCACGAGGATGACCCCGGTCGCGACCATCTGGAAGAACGAGCCGATCCCCATCAGGTTGAACAGGTTCTTCAGCACCGAGAGCAACAACACCGCGATGAACGTTC
>Ga0247729_10000417_pt1 | contig 17918 bp, 19 predicted proteins | sample UWRJL133311R2_FD_180958 | JGI IMG/M metagenome (GOLD analysis project Ga0247729, IMG submission 180958) | Plant litter microbial communities from Arlington Agricultural Research Station in Wisconsin, United States - UWRJ-L133-311R-2 | ecosystem: Environmental > Terrestrial > Plant litter >... | reverse complement strand
CCGCACGCGGAACGCCCTGCTAGCTGCCGTTGTAATCGGCGTCGGTGATGTGCTCGGCCCAGGTGGTGGTCGTCGCGGGGTCTTCGCCGTTCTGCAGCATGGCGATGTGCTCCATGAAGACGCCGGGCGCCGCCGCGTGCCAGTGCTCCTCGCCCGGCGGGGTGTAGAGCGTCTGGCCGGGGTGCACCTCGATGATCGAGCCGTCGCGGCTGCCGAAGCGGCCGATGCCCTGGGTGACGCGCAGGTACTGGCCGTGCTCGTGGGAGTGCCAGGCGGTGCGCGCCCCGGGGGCGAAGCGCACGGTGGCGACGACCATGGTCTGGTCGCCCTCGTGCGGCAGCGCGATCGGGTCGAGCCAGACGTCGCCGGCGAACTGGGCGGGCGGGTTCTTTGAGGTGGGGACCACGGGTTCGATGTTCATGCTGTTCCTTCGTTCTGTTCGGTGAGGATGTGCTTGGCCACGCCCATGGCGGCCATGCCGTTCGGCCAGCCGGCGTAAAGGGTGACGTGGGTGATCGCCTCGATCAGCTCCTCGCGGGTGACACCGTTCTCGACGGCGCGTCCGAGGTGGAAGCCGAGCTGTCCGGTGTGGCCGCCGGCGGCCAGCACGGCGACGGTGATGAGGCTGCGGTCGCGCGCGGAGAGCTCCGGGCGGTTCCAGACGTCGGCGAACAGCACGTCGTCGGTGAGTTCGGCGAGCTTCGGGGCGAAGTCGCCGAACAGGTTCCGGCCGCCTCCCACCTGGATGGGCTGGTTGTTCATGATGTTCCTTCCGCTGCTTCTACTCGGATCTGTGCGATGGCGTCCATAAAGCCCTCCGAGCATCCGCTGGAGCCCGCGAGCCTGTCGACCGCGAGCGTGTCCACGCTCTGGCCGATCACCGCCTCGGGCAGTGCCGCGGCGAAGCGCTGCTGGTAGCCGAGCGAGGTCGCGTCCTCCGCGGGCGTGGTGATCTCGACCGCCGTCACGGTGTCGTTCTCGATGGTGAGCGTGACGTCGTGGTGCGACGGCAGCGATCCGTACCAGCCCGTGGCGGAGTACTCGCCGTCCCGGTACTCGAGCGGGGCCGCGGCGTCCTCCGGCGCGTTGGTCGAGTCGGGTTCGGCACCGCAGGCGGTCAGGCCGGCCGCGGCGATCGCCACGGCCGTGCCGACGGCGGCCCGCGTGGCACGCATCAGCGGCGCCGCGCCGACGGGGCCAGCTCGACGGTCCCGTAGCTGTTGTCGTCGGGGTTGATCGTCTCGCCGGGAGCGACGAGCTCGTCGATCCGGTCCAGCGTCTCGGCGGAGAGCGTCACCTTGGCGGCGCTCAGCTGCGACTCCAGCTGCTCCATGGTGCGCGGCCCGATGAGTGCGGACGTGATGCCCGGGTGGTTGATCGCGAAAGCGATGGCCATCTCGATCAGGGTGATGCCGGCCTCATCCGCTATTCGTCCCAGCGCATCGACGACCTCGAGCTTGCGCTGGTTCGCGGCCGTCGTCATGTCGAAGCGCGCGCTCGGCCGGTTGGCCGAGGTGGGCACGGGGGCCGCGTCCTTCTTCCACTTGCCGGAGAGCCAGCCGCCGGCGAGCGGGCTGTAGCTCAGGGTTCCCATGCCGTGGCGCAGGGTGGTGGGCAGCACGTCCTGCTCGATGCCCCGCACGAGGATCGAGTACGGGGGCTGCTCGGTCACGAAGCGCGCGAGGTTGCCGTCGCGGGAGGCGACCTGCGCCTCGACGATCTGGCTGCCGCTGTACGACGAGGAGCCGATGTAGCGCACCTTGCCCTGGCGCACCAGGTCGGTGAGGGCGCCGAGGGTCTCCTCGACGTCCATCAGGGCGCTCGGGCGGTGCACCTGGTACAGGTCGATGTAGTCGGTGTCGAGACGGCGGAGCGAGTCCTCGACCGCCGTCATGATGTAGCGGCGCGAGCCGCCGCTGCGGTTCGGGCCCTCCCCCATCGGCCCTCCTCCACTGACAGGCATCGCGAACTTCGTGGCCAGCACGACGTCGTCGCGGCGGCCCTTCAGCGCCTTGCCGACGATCTCCTCCGACTCGCCGGCGGAGTAGACGTCGGCCGAGTCGACGAAGTTGATGCCGGCGTCCAGGGCGCGGTGGATGACCCGGATCGAGTCGTCGGTGTCCTTGTTGCCCCAGGCGCCGAACATCATGGTGCCGAGGGCGAGCGGGCTGACCTCGACGCCCGTGCGTCCGAGAAGTCGGTAGTCCATGCTTGTCTCCTATCTGGCGAGCGCGCCGAGGTCGGCACGTACGCGGTCTGGTTCGGATTCGGCGGGCAGATTGTTCCTGTCGCGCACGCCGTCGACGGAGCCCGGCGCGTCTTTGTCGAGGCGTGCGAACACGGGCTCGAGGTCGTCCTGGGCGGGACCCCGCTCGGCCACGAGTTCGAGCGTGACGCGATCGGCGGCGTCGGAGGCGAGGCTGTCGACAAGTACGCGGGCGATCTGGTGCCGGGCGATGACGCCGTCGACCGGGCTTCCGGCGAGTCGGGTGTCGCCCTGCAGGAAGGTAATCGCGAGCTGGTCGTCGTCGTTGTAGTCGAACCAGCCGGGACGCACGATCGTGTAGGCGTTGCCACTGGCCCGCACGAGGCGTTCACCACGCCGCTTCCACTCGTGGCTGCCGCCCGGCTTGGTCACACCGATCGAGGTCATCAGGGCGATGCGCACCGTTCGACCGGCGAGGGCGGTGAGGATGTTCTTCACCGCTCCGTAGTCGACGGCCTCGGCCGCGGCGGCGTCGCCGTACGACGAACCCTGCGTGAAGACGACGGCGTCGATGCCCGCAACCGCGTCGACGAGGGTCTCCGCGTCGGTCAGCTGGCCGACCACCAGGGCGGCGTCGGGGTCGAGCCTTCCGGCCCGGGCGGCGTCGCGCACGAGCGCCCGGGTCTCGTAGCCCTGACGCACCGCCTCCGCGACGACGTGGTGTCCGATACTCCCGGTCGCACCGACGACGAGGACTACCCGCGGTCTCGTGGGGGTGCTCATGCTTCCGGGATCTCCCGCCCGAAGGACTCCAGGGTGACGGCCTCGGGCTCGGGCCCGCCGCGCACGCCGGTGTCGAGTGCGTCGATCTCGGCGAGCTCGGCAGCGGTGAGCTCGAAGTCGAAGACGTCGAAGTTCTCGGCGATCCGCTCCGGCCTGGTCGACTTCGGGATGACCTGCACGCCCTTCTGGATGTGCCAGCGCAGCATGACCTGGGCCGCGGTCTTGCCGTGCGTCTCGCCGATGGCGAGGATGACGGGCTCGTCGAAGCTGCGCCTGCCCGAGCCGCGGTAGGAGGTGATGCCGCCGATCGGCGACCACGCCTGGGTGACGATGCCGTGCTCGGTATCGAAGGCGTGCACCTCGGGCTGCTGGAAGTACGGGTGCAGCTCGATCTGGTTGACGGCCGGCACGACCTCGGTCTGCTCGAGCAGGTCGCTGAGGTGCTCCACCATGAAGTTGCTGACGCCGATCGCGCGCACTCGGCCGTCGGCGAGCAGCTTCTCGAGCGCCCGGTAGGCGCCGATGGTCTTGTCGAACTCGCTGGGCAGCGCCTGGTGCAGGATAAGCAGGTCGATCTGCTCGACCCCCAGCTTGCCCGCGCTCTTGTCGAAGGCGTGGAGGGTCTCGTCGTAGCCGTAGTCGCTGATCCACACCTTGGTCTCGATGAAGATCTCCTCGCGGGGCACGCCGGAACGGCGGATGCGCTCGCCGACCTCGCGCTCGTTCCCGTACGCGGCCGCGGTGTCTATGTGGCGGTAGCCGGCCTCGAGAGCGGATGCGACAGCATCCGTCGTCTCTTCGGGTGGCGTTTGAAAGACGCCGAGTCCGATGACGGGAATGACGACGCCGTTGTTCAGGGTGATGTTTGTCATGGCCCCAGTCAACTCCGCTCACGCGGCGCCCGAGAGTCCCTGTCTGTCGGGGTACTGGCAGTGCCTCCCTCAGCCCGCGTCGGCGCGGGACTCGACGGCGGAGGTGGCGGCCCAGCTGGCGAGCAGGCGCAGCGACGCCTCGGACGTCGAGCCGGGTTCCGTCCCGTAGACGATGAGCGCCTGTCCGGGGTCGGCGGGGAGGTCCATGGTCTCGAAGGTGAGGTCGACGTCGCCGACCTCCGGGTGGTGCACGGTCTTGAATCCGGTGTCGTGGTACCGCACGTCGTGGGAGGCCCAGAGCGTGGAGAACTCGCTGCTGCCCGCGAGCAGGTCGCCGATCAGCTCCTGCAGCAGACGGTCGTGGGGATCCCGGCCGACCTCGGTGCGGAGGTTCGCGACCACGTCGGCGGCCGCCTTCTTCCAGTCGCGGAAGAAGTCGCGTGCGCTGGGGTCGAAGAAGAGGTAGCGCACCGTGTTCACGGGCTGGCCGGGCGGTGTGCCCTCGTAGATCGGCGAGTACAGGGCGCGGCCCAGCGCGTTGCTCGCGAGCAGGTCGCGACGGTTGTTGCGCACGAACGCCGGAGCGTCGGAGAGCCCGTCGACCACCCGCTGCACGGCTTGGCGCACCTTCTGCGAGGCCTCGCGGTGTCCGCCCGGCCGGATGGTGGCCGTCGCGTTGGCGAGGTGGAAGAGGTGCTCCCGCTCGGCCTCGTCGAGCTGGAGCGCGCGCACGAGCGCCTCGAGCACGCCCTCGGAGACCGATCCGAAGTTGCCGCGCTCGAGCTTCGTGTAGTAGTCGACGCTCACCCCCGCGAGCATCGCGACCTCCTCGCGGCGCAGGCCGGCAACACGGCGGTTGCCGCCGTACGCGGGGAGTTTCGCCTGCTCCGGCGTGATCTTCGCGCGGCGAGAGGTCAGGAATTCGCGGATGTCTGTGCGGGAGTCCATGGGGCGACTTTACGCCGCGACTCCCCCGCGAGAGAGGCTCTCCGAGTACCTCCTCGGTGGGCGGCTCTAGGCGTGGCTGTCGGCCAGCAGGGTGCGGAAGACCCGCCCGAGCGGAGCGGCGAGATCGTCGTGCGTCGCCGACTCCATCGGCTGCGCCGCGGCGGAGGTGCGGAGCATCACGATTCCGAGCAACGTGGCGATGGCGATCTGGGCGTTCAGGCGGATCGGTTGCGTGCTCTCATCGTGCGGGTCCCAGCCCGCGCGCGCGGCGAGCTTCTCGGTGAAGTGCTCCAGCGTGCGACGGCGGATGCGGTCGGCGCTCTCGTCGCCCGAGGACCGGAGCAGCAGCAGCAGCTGCAGGGGGTCGTCGCTGTCCGGGGCGTTCACCGCGTGGCCGATGAGCCGGTCGATCACGTCGGACAGGTTCGAGGAGCGGGTTGGCGTCTGCGTGTCCAGCTCGTCGGAGGTGCGCAGCATGCAGGCCTCGAACAGGCCCTCCTTCGACACGAAGTACCGGTTGATCAGGGCCACGTTGACGCCCGCGTCGGCTGCGATGTGACGCACGGTCGTCGCCCGGTAGCCGTCCGTCGCGAAGCGTCGGCGTGCGGCCCGCACCAGCGCGCGCCTGGTCACCGCGGCGTCGCGGCCCGACCGCACCAGCTCGTCGTCCGCGTCGGTCTGCGTAGTTTCGAGCATGCCCGTCGACCCCTATGTCTTATCGCTCATGTCTCACTTCCTCCCAGCAGTGTACCCGGAGCCACCACTTTGTAAACGTTCGTTGACATGGCCGCCGGTTCGCGTACACTTCCTAAGTCAGCATCTGTTTACACGCCGAGGAGAATCGTGTCCGCCACCATCCAGAACCCCGCAACCGGGTCTGTACCCACTCACACGTCGTCCGGCTCGGGTGCTCCGCGCACGGGCGGCTCCGCGATCATCCTGTACCTGTCGCTCGGCGGTCTGTCGTTCGCCGTGCTGCAGTCGCTCGTCGCTCCCGCGCTCGGCACCATCGGCCAGGACCTCGGCGCCTCCACCAGTGACGCGAGCTGGGTGCTCACCGCCTACCTGCTCTCCGCCGCGGTGCTCACGCCGATCCTCGGTCGCCTCGGCGACATGGTCGGCAAGCGCAAGGTGCTCATCATCGTGCTCTCGCTGCTGCTCCTCGGCACCCTCGTCGCCGCGCTCGCGCCGAACCTGGGCGTGCTGGTGATCGGGCGCATCCTGCAGGGCGCGGCCGGGGCCGTGATGCCGCTCTCCATCGGCATCGTCCGCGACGAGCTCCCCAAGGAGCGCGTCAGCGTGACGATCGGTCTGCTCTCCGCGATCTTCGGCATCGGCGCCGGCGTCGGAATCGTCGCGGCCGGCCCCATCGTCGAGGCGCTCTCCTGGCACTGGCTGTTCTGGCTGCCCGCGATCCTGGTTGCGATCGCCCTCCTCGGCGCGATCTTCGGCATGAAGGAGTCGCCGGTTCGCACGCCCGGCCGCCTCGACCTGCTCGGCACCGGCATCCTCTCGGTCAGCCTGGTCTCGCTGCTGCTCGCCATCAGCGAGGGCCAGAACTGGGGCTGGGACGACGTCAAGACCATCGGTCTTCTCGCGCTCGGCGCCGTCGGCCTCGTCGCCTTCGTTCTCGTGGAGCTCCGGGTGGCCGAGCCGCTGATCGACGTGCGCCTCTTCCGCCACCGCGGGGTGTGGACAGCGCACGTGGTGGCTCTCGCCTTCGGATTCGCGATGTTCGGAACGTTCATCCTGGTTCCCACCCTGCTTCAGCTCCCCACCGTGCTCGGCTACGGGTTCGGCAAGAGCGTGAGCGAGGCCGGCCTCTACCTGCTCCCGACGGTCGTCGCCATGGTCGTCTCAGGAGTCGTGGCCGGCGCACTCATCCGCAAGATCGGCCCGAAGATCCCCATGCTGATCGGTGGCGTCTCCGTCGCCGTCGCGTTCGTCATCCCTGCTCTCGGGCACGCCGAGGCCTGGCAGATCCTGGTCTCCGGAGTGCTCACCGGCATCGGGATCGGCATGGCCCTCGCCGCGACGTCGAACGCGATCGTCGAGAGCGTCCCCGCCGCGCAGACCGGTGAGGCGATCAGCGCCAACACCGTGCTCCGCACCATCGGCAGCAGCATCGGCACCGCCGTCATCGCCGCGCTCCTCTCCTCGAACGTCAGTCCGCAGGGCGCCCCCACCGATGAGGCGTTCACCATCGGGTTCTGGGCCTCGGCCGGCGTCGGCGTGCTCGCCATCATCGCCGCTCTCGTCGCCCCGTCGCTGCGACAGCGCCGCCGCGACGCCGAGGCCGCCGGCGTGGACGACATCGAGGAGCTCGCCGCCGGCTCGAAGTAGCCGCCGCGCAGCAACCCACGAGGGCCCCGCAGGAATGCGGGGCCTTCGTGTGTGCCGGACGGCGCTGGATCAGGCGTCGAACCCGAGCGATGCCGACAGCTCGCGGTGGGCGTCGATCTGGCTCCGGATGGTGGCGAGGTTCTGTTCGACGCCGGCCATGACATCCGCTCCCGCAAGGAAGCGCAGCGGGAGCTCCCCCGAGTCGGAGAGGGTGACGAGCGCCTGGGCGAGCTTCTCCGGGTCGCCGCCCTGCAGCCCGTTCATGCTCGACCAGGCCGCGATCGTCTCGGTGGTGCGTGCGGCGTAGTCCTCGATCTCGAGCTCGGGCCAGATGGTCGATGCCCCCTCGACGAGCAGCTCGGTGCGGAAGAAACCGGGTTCGACCGCCATGGTGCTGATGCCGTACGGCGCAAGGTCGAAGCGGAGGGACTCCATCCAGCCCTCGAGCGCGAACTTCGACGCCGCGTACGCGGCGACGAACTCCTGCCCCATCAGGCCGGCAGCCGAGGTGACGGTGATCACCTGGCCGGAATGCTGCGCACGCATGACCGGCAGGATGGCGCGGGTCACGTTGAGCGGGCCGAAGAAGTTGGTCTCCATCTGGGCCCGCAGCTGCTTCTCGCTGACGTTCTCGAAATACCCGGCGTAGAAGTTGCCCGCGTTGTTCACGAGCACATCGATGCGCCCGAACCGCTCCACAGCGGCGGCGGCCGCGGCCTCCGACGCGGCGGGATCGGTGATGTCGAGCGAGAGGGCGAGCAGGTTCTCGTGCTCGCCGAGCGCCGCGGCGACCTTGGCTGCGTCGCGAGCCGTCGCGACGACCGAGTGACCCGCGGCGAGCGCCGCCCGTGCGATGTCGACGCCCATTCCGCGGGCGGAGCCGGTGATGAACCAGACGTTACTCATGGTGAAACCTTTCTCGAAGTGCTGTGACGCCCGTACCGGGCGGCTGGTGCTTCGAGTCAATCGCCCGTCGCCGGATTGAGCGTGGCCCCACCTAGAGGTGCTCTGGGAGGGACCCTCTACCGGCGCACGGGCGGCGTAAGTTCGTGTGCATGGAGAACCACAACGACCTCAGCGACTTCCTGGTCTCGCGCCGGGCGAAGCTGACGCCGCACGAGGCGGGCCTGCCCGACTTCGGCGGCCGTCGCCGTGTGCCGGGACTGCGCCGCGAGGAAGTCGCCCTGGTGGCGGGCATGAGCGCCGAGTACTACAAGCGCATCGAACGGGGCAACGCGAGCGGCGTCTCCGAGGCGGTCATCGACGGTATCAGCCGCGCGCTCCAGCTCGACGACGCGGAGCGGTCCCACTTCTACGACCTCGTGCGCGCCGCGAACGCCGGCGCCCACCCGCACCGCGGACGCCAGGCCCGCACCACGCAGCTGAGCACCGGCATGCAGCAGACCATCGACGCCATGTCGACGGTTCCGGTCTTCATCCAGAACGGCCGCCTCGACGCCGTCGCCACCAACCGGCTCGGACGCGCGCTGTTCTCGGTGATGTTCGACGACGCGCGCACGCCGGCGAACGCCGCCCGCTTCGTGTTCCTCGATCCGGCGGCGCAGTCCTTCTACCGGGACTGGGAGGCCAACGCCCGCCAGATCGTCGCCATCCTGCGCGCCGAGGCCGGCCGCTCCCCCTACGACCGTCAGCTCAGCGACCTCGTCGGCGAGCTCTCCACCCGCAGCGATCTCTTCCGGAGACTCTGGGGCTCACACGACGTTCGCGAGCACCGCACCGGCATCAAGAGCGTGCATCACCCCGTTGTCGGCGACCTCGATCTCACCTTCCAGGGCATGGACCTCTCGTCGGACCGCGGCCTCCAGATGCTCGTGTTCTCCGCCGAGCCGGGTTCCGCCTCCCACGACGGGCTGCAGCTGCTGTCGAACCTGTCGGCGATGGATCCGGCGGCGCGCAGCGCCGACGCGGTCTGAGCCACCCGCATGGAACCGAGCCGCGCACCCGTCGTCAGTCTCGAGCTGCTGCTCGATGCCGACTCGGAGGCGCGCATCCGCGCGGAGTGGACGGCGCTGGCCGACGCCGGGCTCTCCAGCCTCGCGGCACACACCGCGCCGAGCAACCGCCCGCACATCACGCTGGTCGTACGGCCGTCGATTCGACAGCTTGACCGCACGGCGCTCGGCGCGATCACCCTGCCGCTCGCGCTGGAGATCGGCGATCCGATCCTCTTCGGATCGGGCGATCGGCGGGTGCTGGCGCGCTCCGTCGTACCGACCGCGGAGCTGCTCGAGCTGCACGCGACTCTGCACTCGATCGCCGGCGGGGACGCGGCGGACGCCCCGCACACGCGCCCCGGCGCATGGACGCCGCACGTCTCGCTCGCCCGCCGCATCCGCCTCGATGCCCTGCCTCACGCCCTGCGGATCCTCGACGACGGTCGGTCCGCCGGCGGACCCGTCGAGGCGACGTCCCTGCGGCGCTGGGATGCGGCATCCGCCACGGTCACGGACCTGCTCGGCTAGTCAGTCACAGGTTCCGAAGTACGAGCAGGCAGAATGGTCAGATGAGCCGCGCGCAGTTGATCGTAGATCGCCTTGTCGTCGCAGCCGTGGAGGACGGGTTCGATGCGCACTCAGTGCACGTCCTCATCGGCGACGAGACTGCCGAGCATCACTGGAGCGACGATGTCCGGCGCGACGTCCACTCGGTTGCCAAGGGCGTGTGTGTTCTTGCGGTCGGGATTGCGGCGGATGAGGGAGTGCTCGACGTCGACGCGCCAATAGCCACCTACCTGCCGGACTTCGCGCTCGGGGAGGGCGTCGAAAGCGTTACCCTGCGGCATCTGCTGACTATGACGAGCGGCATCGACCTCCCATGGTCCGAGACCGCGTTGACGGACTCGCCTGATCTCGCGCGTGACTTTCTCGCCCGTCCATCGCGCGGACGGGTGTTCCAGTACTCGAACGCGAGCACCTACACCGCGATGCGGGCGCTTGCGGCTGTTGTCGGAGACGTTCCCCAGTGGCTCGATGAGCGACTGTTCGGGCCGCTTGGGATCGATTCGCCTGCGTGGGAGCGGTGCCCGAATGGAATGATCACTGCAGGCGGGGGACTCCACCTGCGAGCAATCGAAGTCGCCCGGATCGGCCGGCTCATCCGCGATGGCGGGGTCTGGCAGACAAAGCGCCTCGTGTCGTCGGACTGGGTGGAGGCCATGCACTCGGACTGGTTCGAGCGGGGGCAGGAGCACCAGCCGGCATACCGGCGGTATGCGCTCGCTGGCTGGGACGGGCCCGGCGACGCTTGGCGTCTGCACGGTGCCTACGGACAGTTGCTGGTCTTCCTCGGCGAAGCCGTGGTCACCGTCACGGCCAACGATCATTTCAAGGCGGACAGGATGGCCGAGCGTATCGCGACGACGCTGGAGCAGTGGGCGGACTGATGCAGATTCGCCACTTTTGGATCGACGCTCAACGCACGTGATGCCGCCCGAGGGGCGTGACCATCGGCTTGCCTGACACCGGGTCGGTGATGATCGTGTTGCGCAGGCCGAATACTTCTTCGATGAGCGTGCTCGTGACGATTTCTGACGGGGCGCCCATGGCGTGCACTTTGCCGTCCTTGACCGCGACGAGGGTGTCCGCGTAGCGGATGGCGAGGTGCAGATCGTGCAGCACTATGACGATTGTCGTGCCCTGGCGGCGATTGAGGTCGGTGAGCAGGTCGAGCACCTCGACCTGGTGAGCGATGTCGAGGAACGTCGTCGGCTCATCCAGCAGCAGAATGTCGGTCTGCTGGGCGAGCGCCATGGCTATCCAGACCTTCTGGCGCTGGCCGCCGGAGAGCTCGTCGACGCTGCGATCGGCGAGGTCGGCGATGCCGGTCGCTTCGAGCGCTTCCACGACGGCCCTGTCGTCTTCCGTCGTCCAGGAGCGGAACAACTTCTGGTGCGGGTGCCGTCCGCGCCCGATGAGGTCGGCGACGGCGATTCCCTCCGGCGCGATCGGCTGCTGGGGAAGGAGGCCGAGGGTGCGCGCCAGCTGCTTCGTCGGCAACTCGCTGATCTGTTTGCCGTCGAGCACGATCGCGCCGCTGGTCGGTTTGATGAGCCGCGACAGCGTTTTCAGCAGAGTCGACTTGCCGCATGCGTTCGCCCCGACGATCACTGTGATGCGCCCGGCCGGCAGCTCGAGGTCGATGCCGTCGACGATTGTTCTGCCGCCGTAGCCCGAGACCAGGGCTTCGGCGGTCAGCAGGTGTTGTGCGCTCATGAGGATCCTCCACGGCGGGATGTGCGAATCAGTAGGTAGAGGAGATAGGGAGCACCGAGGATCCCGGTGATGACCCCGACCGGGAATCGCGTGTCGAAGGCGAACTGGCCGATCAGATCCGCGGTGAGAACCAGGCAGGCCCCCATGAGCGCGGCCGGGACAGTCAGCGACGATCCGTGACCGGCCAGCCTGCTCACGATGGGACCCGCCAGAAAAGCCACGAATGCGATCGGCCCCGTGGTCGCGGTCGCGAAACAGGTGAGGGCGACCGCGGCGATGATGAGCACGACGCGTACGTGGTCCACCCGCACGCCCAGCGCGGTCGCCGCGGCGTCGCCGAGTTCCAGCGCCCGCAGTTGCCGCGAGAGCAGGGCGAGTAGGGGGAGCAGGACTGCCACGGCGATACCGAGCGGGAGGACGCTCTCCCAGCGGGAGCCGTTGAGGCTGCCGGTGAGCCAGCGCATCGCTACGGCGACATCCCATTCGGCCGCCCGCTGGATCGCGAAGGAAACGACGGCGTCGAGCATCGCGCCGATCCCGATGCCGATGAGTATGAGCCGGCCGCCAGTGGACTCGCCCCCACGGGCGGCGAGGTAGATTGCTGCGGCCACCGCAACGCCCGCGATGAGTGCGACGAACAGGGTGGTGGTGCCGCTCCAGCGCAGCACGACGAGGCTGACGACGGCGGCGGCGCTGGCTCCGGCACTGATTCCGATCACGTCCGGGCTTGCGAGGGGGTTGCGCAGCATCGTCTGGAACGTCGTACCGGCTGCGCCGAAGGCGAGGCCGGCAAGGGCTCCGATGAGCGCCCGCGGGAGGCGCAGGGTGCCGACGGTGAAGGATGCTCCCGGCACGCTCTCGCCGCGCAAGACGGCCAGCACGTCCGAGACGGGGTAGAACGTCTTGCCGAGCATGATCTCGGCGAAGACAAGCGACAGGACTGCGGCGGCGAGGATACCAATGACAATGGCACGACGACGTGAGCGGCGGATGCGGCCAGCACGGACCAGCGCCGTCCGCGCTGCAAGACCGGGCGTTGCGGGGTGAGCTGTCATGTCAGACGCCTCTCATCCTGCTGCGGCGGGCGATGATGACCAGGACCGGGGCGCCGACGAACGCGGTGACGATTCCCGCCTCAGTTTCGCCGGGGTAGCCGATGAGGCGACCGATCGTGTCGGCCAGCGTCAGCAGTACGGCGCCGCCGAGCGCGGACAGAGGCAGTATCCATCGCTGATCGGGACCAACGAGCATCCGCACCACATGCGGAACCATAAGTCCGACAAAGGCGATGGGACCGGCGACCGCGGTGACAGCGGCGCAGAGCACCACGCCCGCCACGGCGGCGAGCAGTCGGGTGCGACCGATGCGCACGCCGAGCCCCACGGCGACGTCGTCACCGAGGGCGAGGGCATTCAGAGCAGGTGCGCAGACGAATGCGACCAGCGTCCCCGCCACGAGCAGAGGGGAGATGACCGCCATTGTGCCCCAGTCGGCTCCGCCGACGCCGCCGACCTGCCAGAAGCGGAAAGTGTCCATCGCTGCGATGCGGGGCAGCAGGACCGCGCTGACCAGGGACGACAGTGCCGCCGTGGTCGCTGCTCCTGCCAGCGCGAGCTTGATGGGCGTGGAGCCGCCGGGTCCGACCGAGCCGACGTTGTAGACGAAGATCGCCGTCAGGATGGCGCCCCCGAGCGCGAGCCAGAGGTACTGGTATGGCGAGCTGATTCCGAAGAATGCGATTCCGCACACGACCGCGAGCGCGGCGCCGGTGTTCACTCCGAGTATGCCGGGGTCGGCGATGGGGTTGCGGGTGATCGCCTGCATCAGAGCCCCCGACAGCGCGAGTGCTGCGCCTGCGATGATGGCGAGCACTGTGCGCGGGATGCGCTCCTGCACTGCGATCGCACCGATTTCCGCCGGCGTGCGCCCCTGCGTCCAGGAGGTCAGCCCGTCGAGTATCTCTGCCGCCGAGACGGTCCGCGATCCGAATGCGAGCGAGAGCAGGATTGCGATGCCAACACCGACGATCAAGCCGGCAATCGTCAAAGCGCGCCGCCGCGCCGACACCTGAGTGGCGGGGGCGCGGCGGCGGTCATCGACCGTTGCTTGCACTGAGGTCACTTCGCGAGCGCGACGGCACCGTCCAGAAGGGCGACGTAGTCCTTCAGCATCCACGGAATCGACAGCGCGGTCGGCGTCACGGCGCCGCTGAGCGCATCGCCGGATCCGACCGAGACGACAGCACCGTTCTGCACGGCCGCCAGCGTGTTCCACAGGGGGTCGGCCTGCAGTGCTTTGAGCAGCTCATCGCTGTCGCCGTAGCTGACGATCACGTCGACGTCGGCGAGCTCATCGGCGTTCTCCGCGCTGATGTCCTGGTAGAAGGTATCGACGTCACCGGCGAGCTCGGGCAGGTCGAAGCCGAGATCGGCGAGGAAGGCAGTGCGCGAGTCACCCTGACCGTAGATCGAGATGGTGGAGAGGTCGGCTGGGCTCATGTAGAAGAACGCCGCCTTCTTGCCTTCGAAAGAGGAGTCCGCAGTCGCCTCCGCGACCTGCTGTTCGAGGGAGCCGACAAGCGCCTCGCCCTCGTCGGCAAGCCCGAGAGCAGCGGAGTCGGTGAGGATGACGTCTCGCCACGGGGTGAGCCACGCGGCATCGGGATAGGCGACGGTCGGCGCGATCTCACTCAGAGTGGCGTACTCCTCCTCGGTGACGCCTGAGTAGCCCGCGAGAATGACGTCGGGCTGGGTGTCGGCGATGGCTTCGAAGTCGGTGCCGTCTGCGGTGGAGAACACCACAGGCTCCTCAGCGCCCAGTGCGTCGTAGGCGTCCAGGGTCCATTCGTAGACACCGAGTCCGTCACTACCGTCCATCGACCAGGTCTGGTCGTCGACGCCGACGGGGGCGACGCCGAGCGCGAGCGCAACGTCCTGGTTTCCCCAGCCGATCGTGGTGACACGTTCGGGCTGCTTCTCGATCGTCGTCTCGCCGAGCGCGTGCTCGACGGTTACGGGGAAGGCCCCGCTGGCGTTCGAATCCGAGTCGGTGTTCTCCGTAGCGGGGGTGGAGCAAGCGGCAAGGCCGATGGTGAGGACTGCGGCCGCGCTGAGGCCGAGAAGTCGGGAAATTGGCATAGGAATCCAAAGTTCGAGTTGGAAGGCGGTGGGCACCGAACGCGAAAGCGTCGAGGCATTGGCAAGCCTAACCTAACAAGGTGCATCCCCTCGACTGACGCGGAGATACCGGTTCTCGAGACTGTGCCGGAGCCGGCGGCCGACCGCGAGGTCGTGATGCTCGTCAGCTGTGGGTTGTCGTGGGCATGGCCATTCCGAGCATGAAAAAACCCCGTAAACGCAGTGTTTACGGGGTTTTCTCGCTGTGCGCCCGGAGGGATTTGAACCCCCGGCCTATTGATCCGTAGTCAATTGCTCTATCCGCTGAGCTACGGGCGCATGTTTCTCATTCTCACTCTGGGCGAAAATGCCAACTCGAAGACTATACCAGTGCTTTGGCCCTCATTTGTCCAAAGCCCGAATCTGGCGCACCAGCGCCACCTGCCGATACGAGGTGTCGATGATCTCGGCGAGTTCCGTCCAGTCGGCGTCTGGCCCGTCGATCGCCGTCGCCAGCCATCCGCCCGGGCCCCAGTAGGGCGGACTGTAGAAGCGGTCGTCCGCGAGATAGGCGAGTCGTTCATCCGCTTCCGGCTTGAACACGATGGTGAACGGCCGGTCCATGCTGGCCGAGACCATCACGAAGATCTTCCTGCCCGCCCGGAAGGTGGGGCGCCCCCACGCCTCCACCTCGGTGGCCTCCGGGTAGGCGAGGCAGATCGCCCTCACCTTCTCGACCAGCGGATGCCGCGGGTCGACCACCTGGGGATGCGTGCGCGCCATGGCCGGTAGCGTAGCGCCGCCGCGGAGGCAGCGCGAGGCGGCGCGCTTCGCCGCGCGCTTCGCCCGCCCGCTTCCGAGCCGCCGGCGGACGAGAGAGGCGGCCGCGGCCGGCTCTCTCGTCCGCTACACGCTCATGAGGCGATTCCGGCGGCCGCCCGCACCTGTGCCACCAGAGAATCGTCGGCGGCGATCGCCGGGTCGACCAGCGCCAGCAGCGCGGGCACGGCCTCGGCCGGCGGGAGCTGCGCCGCGGCACGGAGCGCGTCGGCGAGCGGGTCCTGGGGCTCCGCGAGCACTCCCCCGGGCAGCAGCTGCCCGATCCACCCGGCGAGTACCGCGATGCCCGCGGCCCCGGAGCGCCCGGCGGCCCGCTCGGCGAGCACGATCGGCGCGATGCGGATGCGCAGTTTGGTCGAGCCGTCGTTTGCGATCTGCGCCAGCCGGTGCTCGATGCGCGCGTTGCGGAAGCGGCCGAGCAGCGCGGCTCGGTAGGCGGGGAGCTCGAGGCCCTCTGCGGGCAGGTGCCGCACCGCGGCGTCCCAGAACTGCTCGACGGCGGCCAGGCACTCCGGGTCGGCGATCGCGGCGGCCACCGTCTCGTGCCCGCGCTGCCGGGCGGTGTAGGCGAGCAGGCTGTGCGCGCCGTTCAGCAGCCAGAGCTTGCGGCTCTCGAACGGGCCGATCTCGTCGACGAAGCGCGCACCCGCGCTCTCCCAGTCCGGACGGCCCGCGGGGAATCCGCCGCTGAGCACCCAGTCGCTGAAGGGCTCGGTCACCACGGCCGCGGCGTCGTCCCACCCGGTGAGGCGCGTGACGGTGGCGAGGTCGTCCGGTGTGGTCTTCGGCGTGATGCGGTCGACCGAGGTGGAGACGAAGGAGACGTTGTCGCGGATCCAGGCGGCGAGGTCGTCGTCGACGGATGCCGCCAAGCCGGTCAGCGCGCCGCCGACCACCGGACCATTGTCGGGCATGTTGTCGCAGGGCACGACCGCGATCGGACCGGCATCGGCTCGACGGCGCGCGTCGAGGCCGAGAAGGAGGCGTCCGAGGGTGGTCTGCGCGCGGCCGCTGGCGAAGCCGGCCATGTCGGCGGCGACGGCGTCGTCGGAGACGTCGGGCGTGCCATCCGCTGTCAGGCGATAGCCGGCCTCGGTGACGGTGATGGTGACGACGGCGGTGCTCGGCGCGGCGAGGAGCTCGACGAGGCGCGCGATGTCCGCGCCGTCGTGCGCCTCGACGATGCTGGTGACGACCGAGACGGTGTCGCCCGAGTCCGAGCGCTCGACCAGCGAGTAGAGGCCGTCCTGCGGTGCGAGTTCCCGCGCGGCGCTCGGGCCGCGGCCGGTGAACGCGGCGATCCCCCAGCCGGCCGCGTCGGAGGCGCGCGCCGTGTACCAGGCCTGGTGGGCGCGGTGGAAGGCGCCGAGGCCGAGGTGCACGATGCGCACGGGCGCCGGGTCGGCGCCGCCGAGGGCCGCACGGGTGAGTGCGCTCACCAGTCGTGCACCGTGCCGTCGAGGCGGCGGTTGATCGGCAGGTACTTGGGGTTGTACGGGAAGGCGGCGGCGGCCCCCTCGTCGAACTCCACGCCGAGGCCGGGGGCCGTGCCCGGGTGCATCAGGCCGTCGGTGAAGGTGTAGTTGTGGCGGAACACCTCGGCCGTCTGCGCGGTGTGCCCCATGTACTCCTGCACCCCGAAGTTGGGGATCGAGAGGTCGACGTGCAGCGCCGCGGCCATGGTGATCGGCGAGAGGTCGCCCGCCCCGTGCGAGCCGGAGCGCACCCCGTAGAGCTCGGCGAGCGAGAAGATGCGGCGCAGGTGCGTGATGCCGCCCGCGTGCGAGACGGAGGTGCGGATGTAGTCGATCAGCCGCTCGGTGATCAGCTGCTGGCAGTCCCAGATCGAGTTGAAGATCTCGCCGACCGCGATCGGGGTCGTGGTGTGCTGGCGGATGAGGCGGAACGACGACTGGTCCTCGGCCGGCGTCGGGTCCTCCATCCAGAAGGGCCGGTAGGGCTCGAGCGCCTTGCCCAGACGGCCCGCCTCGATCGGCGAGAGGCGGTGGTGCACGTCGTGCAGCACGTGCACTCCGAAGCCGAACTCCTCGCGCACGAACTCGAACAGTCTCGGGGCGAAGTCGAGGTAGCTCGTCGTCTCCCAGCTGTCCTCCTGCGGGAGGGATCCGCTGGCCGGCTCGTAGTACGTTCCCGCGGCGGGGATGCCGTAGGTCTTCTCGACCCCGGGGATCGCCGCCTGCACCCGGATCGCCTTGTAGCCGAGGTCGAGGTGGGCGCGGAAGTCGTCGGCGAGCTCGACCAGGTCGCTGCCCGAGGCGTGGCCGTAGACCATCACGCCGTTGCGCGCGGCGCCGCCGAGCAGCTCGTAGACAGGCATGCCCGCCGCCTTGCCCTTGATGTCCCAGAGGGCGACGTCGACGGCGGCGATCGCCGTCATCGTCACCGGTCCGCGTCGCCAGTAGGCGCCCTTGTATAGGTAGTGCCAGATGTCCTCGATGCGGTTCGCCTCGCGGCCGATCAGCAGGGGCACGACGTGATCGCGCAGGTACGACTCGACGGCGAGCTCGCGGCCGTTCAGGGTGGCGTCCCCGATTCCGCGGATGCCTTCATCCGTCTC
>Ga0247729_10000416_pt1 | contig 17926 bp, 18 predicted proteins | sample UWRJL133311R2_FD_180958 | JGI IMG/M metagenome (GOLD analysis project Ga0247729, IMG submission 180958) | Plant litter microbial communities from Arlington Agricultural Research Station in Wisconsin, United States - UWRJ-L133-311R-2 | ecosystem: Environmental > Terrestrial > Plant litter >... | reverse complement strand
AGCGAAGCCTGATTTCCCTATAGAGTGCCTGGTAGTGATGCATAGCGCCATAGTAGTATAGTGAAGGCGCCGATGTCTGCAACGGTATGCCACACGTCAAGCGCTCATAAAATTGCTTTTTTTATGTCCTTGACATGGCCTAATTAGGAATGCCTCCTAAAATATAATATTGTGCGTGAAATCAGAACGACTCTATTCAAGATCATTATAGCTAACGGATGCAAATATCAATATAGTGACTATGCTCACGTTGATATCATAGTGCTAAATCAGTCAAGATTAACGGACAGATCATGGTTTAGAGAGATCTTCTCCGGATTCATCACTCGCCTTCGAAAATTGAACCATTAATATGGAGCGAAAGATAGACTCGACAAGCATTTACATTCCCTTGGGAGCAATCCTCCTACGGAATGCTTCAAACTTTCTTGAATGATACGGGTTACTCTTGACCAGTGTTGAGTCGATTGGTCTTATCCCGATCCTGATCTTGCGACGGCAGCTGCCCAGCATGACTAAAAATGGTCAAATCAGTCAAATATTCGGTACAGCGACCTGTCCAAAGCCAAATACCCTCAGTCAAAGAAATGGAGGACCCGGAACACACCTTTCAGGAATTATATTGGTCTCATGGCTTCACGAAGCCTGACAACATCATTTACGCGTGCCAACGCAACGAGTTGTGGGTATATTCTCGACTTCGTGCGTGCAGATAGGCGTAATGCTTGGTGCATTAAGTGGTTACTATTCTAAAGCATTCGAGAGTGTACTGAATGGACTAGCATGTAGGTATGGATTATACGGTGCGAGTGGTGGATCTATAGGTGCCTCAAAGTCCCACTGTCGTCTAAGATACACCGGAATCCGTTTTGAAGGAATGGACGGTGTAATAAGCGCATCGGAAAGCTCAGAGAATGTGCTGATCTGGTAAGGGAGAGTAGAGCGAATGTCTGCGTGCACTAGTTGTACATTCTGGCTTATGGGCCGTGGGGTATGAGGCGAACCCGGCGGACATGACAGACTTGGACTTAAAGGTTTGGTGTATTCCATCAGCGGAATATGCATCGGTGAAATTTCGTCAAGCAAGGGGCCATTTTCGGAGTACTTAGACGGCTCAGCAGCACCAGCAGCAGGGGGATCTTGAATCACAGTTAGATTAGTGCGAAATTTGAGAGACTGGCAACATTACTAGATAGATCTGAGGGCTCGATGAGGTCTCTATGTGCTGAACGACGTTGTACCAACACTTCGATATGCCATTAGAAAATTAATGCACCCCGACTCGAAAATAAACGCACCTCGACGCTGGACAGACCGCTCAAGCCGCGGAAAATGTGTAGCTTCTTGATCCCTCGAAATAATACCATGGATGTCGTGGAGACTAAGTGCATCCATCGCTTGTTGATCATATTGAAGTCCTCGCATGATTCCACCCAGCAGGGTTAGGTTGATGCCGTCGCGATTGATGTTTCGGTGTGCTTGTTCATTTCCATTCGTCATTTGTGGTCCAGCTTTCCAGACTTCGATGGGAATGAGACTCAGTGGCTGGTAGATTGCGGGGATCACAAGTTTGTTCTTGATTTTATCGTTCAACCAAGCTTTAGATACAATAATGTCAGACTTCAGGAAAACAACCATCTCGACAACGATTGGCCGCACCTTTAGCCTTTTTACCGCCGTCCCTGATGATTGCGAGTACACCATCATAATCTGACAATGGTGTCGTCGATGCTAGACTGCGCATAGCTTGCTCGACATCACGAGAAATATAGGGCCGAAGATCTTGGATTTTGCGCGTGTGGTGCGTGAAGCACAGTCGAAGGAATCGGCGAAGGTGTTCATTCGCGTCAAGCACATTTAGGCGTGCATTGGGGTCATAACGACACATCTCATCATTGCCCAACATCCGGCACCGCGATTCACAGTACATTCCGAGCCCTAATGAGGTAGCGCTGAGCAACCAAGCAAGTCCCGGGCCCAGACAAACGATATTGACATACCTAATGCTTGTCCCTTATGGGCATCGGCAATGAAGGTAAGAAACCCTTCGCCATGCATATAAAAAAATTGGGTGGTTTTCCGGTATCTAATTCGGCGAAATGGAAGATCCGACTAAAAAGAATATAATGCGCCTCTGCAGACTGAGAGGTCGTGAATGCGCGAGCCACAACAACCGCTGAGAATGGTCAGTGAACATATCACATATCAGACAAGATATCCTTACACTTCTTTCGGTTAGGATCCCATGTTTCCATCTCAAACTCCTGCCATGCTTTGATCCGCTTGAACGAGGTATCAATTGATATGAAAAGCGCCGCAATGAGCTGGTGCGACATGGCTGGAGTCATACAAATTACAAGCCGATAGACTTTCCCATCAGAGAGAGTGTGCTCCTCAGCACACCGAAGATAGAGATGTTGATCTACGCCAGAGTTCTGCTTCTTGAGCATCAGCTGAACACCTAGATGCCAGGTTTGATTAGCATGGGCTGAACACACTGGTTCTAATAACACAAAAACCAACCTTCAAACCCTGTTCCTAGGGGGTACTCTTTCCTTCTTAACTCGGTTATGTACCTCCAGGTATGGTCCATATTTGCGAAGGATGGATGGAGGTGCACAAGTGTTGGATCGCAGCTGGCATCGGCTGGCCATTCAAGATATTCTTTGAGCCCACGCATGAAGCCGGAGTCGATAAGAAGTTTTCGAGGAGTCGCATCAGCAAGCTGCCAATCCAACGAGAGCAGCAGGGTCTCAAAAGAGATAAAAGAGAACGAGGTGTCTTCACCGGGAATGGACGCTCGTGGGAGTGAGGGTTTTTGGAGATAATCAAGACTTGCGGACTTGCGGACAGGTTGTATGGAACGTAGATATCAAAGATTGTTGAACACTTCTGAGAGCCTTGGAGAGCTCCACGCCTGGGCCTTCCATCATTAAACCGATGCCAATGAGCTGAAGGTACAAATAAATAAGCACTTTATTGGTGGCCACCTGAAATTACTTACGACAAAATTCTTTCTGCGCCGAGAACGGGGCACAGAAGTTGCAGGGAAGAAGGGGGCCATATCCCAGGGACAATGCACGAGCTTCATGTATCCTGATGACCGTCTTGTCATAATCAAGAAGGGCGCGAAGATATTCCACTTCAAATTCGTGATCAAGATTTCTGAGAATGGGATGCGCTGTGTCTGACTTTGTCCTGTATTGGCATCTGATACATTCTATCGTTAGCCTCGAAGTATTCAGCACAGTGAAATCGATTCTGAACTAACTGGATCAATGGTCGACGATAATCGTCAGACATCATCAGCAATTTGCCATTGCATTGTCTCGCTTTGGGCCTTTGGCGTCTACGATCTGATGTTGTATCCGATGAGCTATCAGAACTGTCTTCAGCATCTGGGTCATGATGAGAACCGACGCTGAGATCGTCCGAAATGTCGATACCATCCTCAAGCGCGTCGAATGCACAGCCCTTATTAATCAAAGCGCAAAAGAGACTTAATGTCTTTATGAACACTTCCTCCGCGGGCGTCACAGTATGCGGAGAAGTAGCACCTGGGAAGTAGGCCCTTTTATCGAATGCTTCGCAGAACTTCAAACCACAGCCTATCAGAATCAGAAGTCAGCAACCTTGACAATCAAGATCTTCGAATAGAGAGAACAAACATGGCAAATGCTGCTTCGTGCAGAGCACTGGGAGTTCCGTTTTTGCATCACGAAGAAACATGCCACATTGTCGATTGTGTTCGAGACCACCTTCTCCAAGCGAGTACTGAATGTTGAGCTTTGGATGAAGGAAATCTTCGGGTTTAATTGCAAAGCGGTGACCTTGTGTACGAGGCACTTACCCTCCCGTTACCCAGCAACATGGAACGTCGGCAACTCCAGACTCAGGCAATGTGAGACCACGAATGAACACGATATCGTCTTCCTGCAGGTGAAGAAAGCCTAGATAGTACAGTAAGCAGCAGTGACGATCAGTCAGTGTAAATGAACTCGCCTTTCTCGACTGCAGTCTGATGACTTCCGTGAGGCACTTTGAGCGACTTTTCAAGTCGGGCCACGCGCCTGAGCGCAGATTTTGAAGAAAATAGAATATTCGGCCAGGTCAGGCAACCGGGTTCGCGGATAGATTGCATAGATTGCTTGGCTGATATCTACGTATCACGAGGGCGATTTCTACTATCCGAGGACATGCACCATGCTTATCCACGGCACTAGTAGTTCGGTAGGTCAACGTTCCCCGTGCATCAACCTAATGATATCATTGCTTGATTTGTGGTAAAGGTAGCTTGCCGGTCGCAGCGACGATCTGTTTCGCTTCTTCTTCGCTTAGTGGTATTAATGCAGGCATGTCCTCATAGTCGGTCAAATTCGTGCTCGACAGCATGCTTGGTTGGATGGGTTGCTGTACTGAGTTCGCTCGGCGCGTCGTCTATGCGAGCATCAGCAACAGCAATTATTTGCGACGCTTTATTATTGCTGTATGATATCCAATACAATTTGCTGCACTTCCTCCCTTTCAGACTGGGTGCCGACGTGCTGTATATCGTATACCCCGTTCGCATCTGTGGAAGTTGCTTAATATATTTCGTGGAAGTACCATATGTTACGCACATGTTTCAGTCATAAGGTATCGACATCGAGATTCCACTTCAGCCTGTTGCCTGTCGTCGTTGCCAATGGTACCTAGCAAATATCTTGATTCGTTTGTGTTTGTCGATGGCGATTATATTGTAAGTACTTGCCTGGCATGATAATCGTTTGGATTTCTAACGGACGTCAGATTGTTAGTTAGGTCTGGAGATGTTCTGTGTGGCATTGATACATACTTCATGCACCGGGATGCGAGGGAGGTCGATATGACTGCCGAGACGCGATGCCTTTAAGTACCACCAGGTACCACTGCATCAGGCGTTTTATTTGAGCCCCATGCCCTTGTTTTTGGTGGAGATCCGTAATCTGAATAGATTTCCGATGCTCCTGTTGTTATCGGCAACAGTCAACACCCTGTTTTGCCCATTGTCTCGAGCGACTTACCTGCGAGTAAGACGAAAACAGCGGGTTCCCATCTGGACTTGAGTATGGCACGTAGACGCACCCAGCAGCAACGTCGAGTACTAATACTTCGACGCTACAAAGGCGCCGCCACAAAGACTTCTCCACTCGGTACTAATACTTGAGCAGGTAGGCCTTAGGTCTAGAGCTCAGAGCAAAGCGAAATCTGAGCACCCAACCGCACACGTGACCTTTGTATATGTTCCCACGGGTTCACCACTACGTTTTCGACTTGTCGACTTGCCTCATCTCCATCACTGCGCCTTAGTAATAGTACGGGGCACAGTGAAAGCGCCACATCCTATCCGCTTTCTTAGTATTAGTACAAGAAAGTGCGACTACTATTCATCCTCAGATTCTTACACCAACGGCGGTCTACCTCGAATTCCTATCGTTTCAACTTTGAGGCCGTCTCATTTGCCTGTCGGAATGTCTTCTTTACAACGCGCTGAGCCTGGCACGTAAGTTTGTATGTCGAGTTGTAGCTTCAAGTTTTTTATTTTTATTTTTTTAAGCCAAGGCCGCACTCTCAACATAAATGGGGATATATTTTATTCCCCCAACTCTACGCGAATGGTTTCGTTGCCTGATCCAGCCGACGAAGGGCGCAACATTTTCTATCCAATCCCTCAAAATGGTCGATTTAATTGGTGGGGTCTGGACATCGCCAACTTCAGTCGTCCGCGATGGTTTGTTCGTGCCGTCCAATATGCGGCGTTCTTTCCAATGGAACCTATATTCACCGACTTCATTTTTGCTCCCTTACTGCGTGCAACTCCGCGTTATATTCGTGCTGATGGCGACGCGTACATTTTTGATCCAAGAGAGCGCGATGATTGGCTCTTACTGGATAACTGCATCTATCAAGTTGCCTGCATCCTGAAAGTGCATTACGAGGCTCCTATGGTGTACCCAAACAACCCGTGGACATTCGGATACCTTAGATCGCATCCAACATTTGGCGCAGTTCGCACCTGCTTGAGGAAATCTCATGATTGGTTTGTCGTCTGGATGGGTGTTATTTCGTATCTGGTTGCACACGCGGAGACCGTGGCGTCATCTAATGACAGTGGGGAGAGCCATGTACATGAATGGCTAGGTGTCCTTCAGGATGAGGGTCATAAATGTGGTCTCAGTGCAGCCTGGTTGGATTCCCTCATGCTATCGACTGCATGCTCTTTCTCGTCCAAGACACCGAGGGCTGGGGTATTTCTATACATGCCTCCGGTTACCCATCAACCCGCCCCCGAATGGTATGTCAAGTATCACGTACCGGTGTGGTACCCTTGGAGTAGTTCCCAGACGTCGAATAAGAAACTCAATCGCTACGCCCCTCCTACGCACTTGCTGCAGGAGATGCATACCTTCATAATGCGGTCTCCTACTGTCGTTCACCCATCTGTGGATGAAAACCTGCCTGCTCAGGACCTGATAGCTAGGCGGTCTCCGTCGTTGCCATCTGAACGTGCCAGATATGGTATGACGCCACGTATGCTGGCCTTTTTTAATGCAAGAGTGGCAAGCAATACTCAAAAGTCGCTAAACGAGAAATCAAAAGACACACAGGCAAGGCTCAGTCGAACAGCCTGCCCTCCACCTGTGTCCAAGAATGGAAAAGCTCGTCTATTTGTTTGGAGATCAGAGCACAACGGAGAATATACCAGAGAAGAGATCGCATCGTCGCTTCGCGAAGATACCATGGCAATGTACAGCTCTCTGCAAACTCGTTACGATCCGTTTACAAACCAGTACGATTGCTGTGACGACTGGGGTCCATGCCCGGAAGGTAGTGATGATGGAAGTGAGATGGGCAACAACACTCCTTACCCAGGGGATGAGTCCGCCGCCGACGAAGTGTACAGCAGGTTGGATCATATAGACCGCAATCTGCAGTTTGAGGAGGCACACTGGGAACCACAGGCGCCACCCATACACTCGGATGTACCTGCTGACACTTCGATCCAAGAAGAGGGTGTGGTTGTTCTTGAGACCCAGCTTCGGAAAAGTATGTGGTTGTGGTATGGCTACATGCCTGCTGCACCTGTGGCAGCAGGTCCAACCGTACCACAGAGGGAACGAATCCAATGGTGTATTGCATTTGGTTGGCCGTATGCAAAAGTAAAGCACTGCGATGATCTTTTTTTTGCGCGTCCTTATGTCACAGCTGCTGTGCAGTTCCTGCGACGGCTTTCGACCGATCCGACTTGTGTAGATCCTCAGGAATGGGACCTCAACAGATACTGTCCTGTGTCGGTGGTTAACAGACCAAGATTTTCCATGATCAAGACCTGGAAATCTACCAATGACGAGACCCTATATGTGTTTGATCTAGGCAGTTCACGTACGGTGCGGTGGAACATCGCGCTAAAGACCGCCTCTGAAGCTATTGTTGTATGCAGACTCACTGACAATCTCGACGAACGCGAAATCGCACAGTTACTGGTGGACTATGGAATCCCTTTTCATACCCTTCAACCATCGTCGTCCATTCTCAGAGCTGGAAATGTTTACCGTCCCTCAATGGATATTCCAATAAGGAGCAAAGGTTATATTTTCTTGGTCGAAGATTATGTATCATATCGGAACCGATGCAACTCAATATTACGCCATCCTCGTGGAAGAGCAGCGCTGATGAGTGGTACATACGTAGGAAGGGTTGCCCAGAATGTGGTTCCACTAGAATGGGTGTTCGATGGGCCTTCAGGATGGTCCCTTGCCGCAGAAGATATGATTATCGTGCACGACGAAAGTGGAAACGAATACATCGATGATCGCCTCACCGAAAATGAGAAGCTTGTATACACAGGATGCTACAGAGGACGTACGGGTAAGCAAACACACTAATGGTTGTAAGATATATCTAAATGTTGGCCATAGATAATCCCTCACAGTTCACTGTTCTGTCGTGGTACATGCATCCCGACAAGTTCACAAGCAGTGCACTCTATCACGGCCGTTGGACTGAGCATGCAGAGGCTCACTTTACTATGCTCGAACATCTCGTTGAACCCTTCGACACCATGAACGGTAGCATCAATAAGTTGACTCGCCAGCCCCATTCCCGATCGAAATGGAATGACTTCGCCCGCAACACCCACCCTCTTCGCAAGATACGCAGAGCTCTCGAGCATGAAGCTCTGAAGCTTGTACCATAATCATATGCCATGGATGGTGTACCTCATCTATACAAGTCATAGGGACGTTATAATTCGCAACATTTTGATGTACAATATAGATCTTGATGTGTATATTTGAACGTATTGAAAACAATTTATATATTTATAGACGGCAAGGGAGAGATTGAACTACCACGCAGATCATTCCTTCGTGCACATAGAAACGACTTGTTATGTCATGCACAGCAATGGCCCCAAACATCAAGGACAGGTGAGTCTTTCGCAAACTGGGGTGCCTTTCGGTGCGGTTGTTGCTAACGTCAGATTTCCGCCCTTCCAGTTAATGGTCGGGAAGGAATTTGCACATCGGCGGATGACTTGAAGGTGGCGATTGGGAAGAATCAACGGGAGTTGGGTCGGCATGTATGATGGCGAGGTTGGTGTGTGAAGTAGTGTAAGGAGGCAAAGCAAGAGGTAAGTGTGTTCGAGTCTTCACCCAACCAATATCTATCCTCACTCGATGTGCCCGACATTCAGGGTTATTGAAGACCTGGGGATGTGTTGTGCAATCAGATCACGACGACCGCAGGACGAACCACCTCTACGTCGACGGAACTGAACTCTTGCACACCCATCCATCCGACAATCCACCTTCAGGCTGTAACCTCTCGTCTATCACATCCCGCCTGCCCGTCTATAAAGCGCTGTCTCTGCCACCAGGAATCTCTTCTTGCACATCGTTTTTTGTCCAGGAACTAATTTCCCAACACTGAACTCAATACAGAGATCTTCTGGTTAACAGCTAGAAAGACCTTGTGTCAAGGGTCGTCCAAAGTCTCTGACTCTGGATATCCACCTCTAACCAGTGTAACCGCCATGTATTCATTTGCCCCCAGTCAAATTGCGCCTCAAAGCGCACCCTTCTCCACCCTCAAAACCCCCCATTTTCTCCGTCTCTTTCTCTGGATTTTTACCTCAATTCACTCTAATGGTATCGCTGCGCCCAACTAAACTTGCCTCTGCCCGTAAACCCCAGCTCTTTGCCTCAAACAGCCGCCTCTCAACTGCTTTTCTTACTTGCCTCGCGGGACCAAAGCGAGATTCACCCCATATAATGCCACTCCCTCAACGTCATCTTTTCTCGCCTCAATATTCCCCGCAACTCTCGTGTTAAATACCCCAATGGCCTCTGTATCATCTCCCAAACCCCCTCCTCAATCTGTACATCAATCCTGCGATCCAACCCGACCAAGAAAACAATCCCATCCCGCCCCATCCCAGACTCCAAAGGAACCTATTCAGCGTGACGCTTTGAAGAAAGGTTTGCTGTGGTCTAATCGGTTGGTCACTTCTTTTAGCGCTCGTGCTGAATCAAAGGCTCATTATTTGGCTGGCATTCCAGATCAACCTGTAAAGTCGTTATCTGGCGTCCCAACGACAATCCTCGCGTATTCCTTGCCCCTGTCAAGGAGGTGGTTATTTCTCCCTCTCCATCCATTCAGCAAGTCCTCGTTTCGTCAGAAAACGACGCAGATCAGAATAATTCACTTCTCCTTAGGACGTTCGTCCAAGAGGTCCTCAAGCGCTCCCGTACGTCGGGGAGCATCTTTCAAACCACCCTCTGCTACCTTGAGGCCGTCCGCCCAAAAGTACCTGCGTTGTTGGCTCCGACCTCATCGGCGGCTATCGATCCATCGGGTCACAGTCTGCGAAGCCTAGACTACAGCATGGACATACTCGACCTTGCTGAGGACCGTAAGCAAATCTACCAGGTCAGATTTAATGCAATTGCTATCTCCCCCTTCGTGTCTAACGTTCCTGTCGTCGTGTGTTAGCCAAGTGCTGCTCACCTTCGCCCATCAACATCCTACGCCCCATTGGACAGCAGCAGCGACTCTGGCTCGAGCCTTAACACACCCCCACTCTCGCACTCCGTCGAAATTCGCCGATGGTGGCAATTGGACAATTCAAATCACCTCATATGCGGACGGAGGCTTGCCGTCATACACCGGCTCCCAGTCGTGGCTCGAGCTCTCCGATCCGCGATTTGCGCCAGTCAGGACCGCTTCCTCCAGAAAAATCCCGATGCATTTGAGGAGCATGAGAGCTGGGTGCTGCCTCCGGTCCGTCAACCATTTCTGAGACTGAGGAGACATTCGTGCTTGGAGTAGCTCTCGGTTTTTTGGAGGTACTTCTACGCCATGGATTTGAAGTTGGAGACCAATGTCGTGCTAAATAGCATGGAATGCCCGACAGAGAGTGCGTTTGGTGCGGCGGCGCGGCAGGTATAGAATTGTTCAACGACCTGGAGTGACCCATCATACCTACGTTGAAGCGCGTCACTTGGGTGACTTTCAATAATAATTATTCAGTTCTTGTTTCAGTATTACTTAAGACCTGTTATATTTTGACGATGGCTCTATCACACAAGATAGAGGTGAATGATATCTACAGTTTACACCCTGGGTGCTATAGCTGTCTACAATGTACATAGGCTCTCATTCGTGCTATGTAGCAACACATAGCATCTGACCCTGGACTACGTAACTCTATACTACCTATTGCCTCCGCTACGTAACGCTATAGCCCTATGGCTCACTATGGCTTGCTTTGCGCCAGATGCGAGGGCTATGCACTTGGCGGGAGCGCTATATTCTGCTATGAGCCAAAATCAAGTTTTGCTGATGCCTCTTGTCGCGTTTGCTGCAGGCACTCGTCGAATATTCGACGGCCGGCGTTAAGAGTTCTGGGGAGGGGTTAAGGGCTGTCGCGAGCTTACAAAATTGACGAAGAAAAGCCGCCCACTTCACCACAAAGTATTTGACCACCAATACCACCACAAACATCGCTGCGAATGCATGTGATCCACCAACAATCCCGCAGTGCGTGGGCAGCAACGATACCGACGATACAGGTATATCAATGCCACAACGAACTAAACGCCTCGACAATCGTGATCACCAGCGAGTGGAGGATGAACACATACAGAAGCGCGAATGCAGGGCGAGGATCGGTTGGACGGGTAACACCACAACCGGAAACAGGGAGCGGGGCTGAACCATCACCCCGTTCACGGTACTTAAGGACGGCTTTATGACCTCTGGGGAATTTAGTGTGTATAGATGACTAAAATGCCTCTAATAGTATGCTTTACCGAGCAATGTATGTCAAGTAGTACCCGATAATCGCTAAATTGCCCGAAGGCGCCCAAGTAAGCGCTAAGAGTAGGTTTCTTAGCCCTATCTTCTTTAACCGCCCATAATCTTTACCGTTTCTTTAAGAGAAGAAAGTGAAGGCTCGGAATGCCATGCCCGAAGCACGTCAGTTGGATTATGTATGAAGTTGTCTATGTACAAAGGTTCTAGTTCTCTTTCTACGAAGTATCACCTGAGATTGGTGGACATGGGGTAAAATATTTGATCTGGTCGACGTCGGGAAACTATAATTGCTCTGACTCGGCACTTCGATATTGCAAGCTCGGGATCGCCATAGTTTATTGAAATATGTTCAAGTTGAATACAGGGAAAATCTCTCTCAAATTCGACAGTAATAAATGCAATCAATGTTCATCAATCCCGGCTATATTGAACTGAAATTTCAATCTTTTCCCAAATTCCGTCGTCTAATTCCAAAACCCTCCCAGGCCCAACCTCCCCATCTATCGGCTCATGGAGGAGATCCAGCACAACATTCTCCACAACATTTTCCCCCCGACCCATACAGTTCCGTGCACCATTTTTTGACCAAATTTTGACAAGACTTTCCCAAGAAAAATTACGTGGACCGCTGTATTCAAAAGCCTTGAGATTGGGCAGAAGGTTTGGATCACCCTCTACCGCAGACAGCCGCCCGAAAAAGTGGTCACAGATGCAGCTTTCCTTTTCCCAGTACGACTCTATCCCGAGACGTTCAAGAGTCGGCGTCAGAAGGAGAAAGCGTAAGAGCTGATCCTCCTCGTCATCGGAAGTAAAAAGGGCGCCTGATTGTCTGAAGACTTGTAGCGAGCAAGCCGAATTGGACACAAGCATAATCAATACGTCGGCATATGCTGCGTTGAAAGGTGTGGGGCTCAGACCGATCTCCAATGATTTCAAAGAGGGTAATGCGAGGCACGAAAACAACTTCTCCAGTATGGAAACCTGCTCCTCCCAGTCTTCTTCTGGATCGGGTCCAACCACTATCCTTAAGTTTTCGAGGTGGTGGTGGAAAAGAGGAGGCTGGGAATAGTCAAGGGGTAGGATTTGATCTCGCTGGAATTCCAAACCATTAACGTTGCACCTTGTGACTCTTGGGGCATCGTGAAGAAAGCGGAAGAGGTGGCTGACAGAAACGACGTGTTGGAAGTCCACTTGTTCGAGCAAATGCCACTGTATGATGGTTCTTGATAGCTCAATACCACACTGCAGAATTCTTGGGCTGTGTGCCATCGTTGTATCCAGAGTAGTAGATTCTGGGTCTGGAGAAGGGTCCAGCGGGTACAAAGGGTTGATTTCCAAGATGTCGAGGCAGGACGTACGGGTGACGTGACTTCCGTCGAGAAGGAGTTTTAAGAAGAATGGATGGGCGAGATAGAGTTCCAAGTGGTGCCAACGGTTGGAGTATTCTTTGAGCAAGTCGATTAAGGGGTTTAGAGAATCGGTGGGTCCGGAATAGCAGGATATGTGAATTTTCAATGGAAGGGCTCCAGTTCGCTGCAACCATCCCTGTACGACTGCGTAAAATGCGTTGATATTGGGGCTACTCTGTATTGGGAATGATAGAGTAGTCCATAATCTCGGGAAACCCCATGCGACTGCGCGCCATAGATTGCATATTGAACCAAATATCAGTGGGGTTTCGGCAAGGCAGTTATTGGGCCTGATTATGGTGGCTCTATATGGCTCCTGATCCTCAACAACTAGAAGAAAAATTTCAGCCAGAGTTTCGATGGGTAGGCGATGTATCGGGTGGACGAATTTTCTGTGTTTGTGGTCCATATGCACGTTGGGTGGGACTTCAAGCTTCAAGGGGTACCTAACGAGATCCAAAAAATCAGACACTTAAAATTCAGAGTATTTGCAGCCCACCAATAACCTTTATATATGGCTTTTGATGACCACTGAATACCGCTTTCCGTTTGACTCTTTGTCGAAAGGGAAAATAGTGAAGCGTAGATGGCTGGCGAGAGCAAACAACAGGTGGATTGCACAGCCACAAGGTTAGTACACGCAATCGCCATGACTTATCCTTGATGTTTGTCATAGTCAAGCCAGAGCTTAGCTGGAGCTCCATCATAGGTCAGACAGGCGCGCTTCAATTAGCAGTTAAATTTGTCATCTACATACTGCAGGCGACAGCCATATATATAAAGATTTTCCAATTTGATCTACGGATTACTCCTCTTCCTCATCTCAACACTGGTTGCTTTCAACCATTCAACCATATTATATCGTCTTAAAGCGCCAGCACCAAATGCGAAGACCCAAATCCCACCCTTCGCCTAGAGCGGGACAAGAACCTGCCGATGCGAAAGCAAGAAGGCCGAAAACTGTCCGGCTGCAAGAGACCGACGAGCGCTTAAATGCCATAATGGGCAACTGTCTTGTCACACTCCCAAATTAGGTGTCACGCGAACGGCATATCACTGGATGCTTCAATCAAAGATTCAACGGAGTCTCTGTGCTCCGCAACACTTCTCGGGCATACCGCCACCACAAAGGTGGTGTCTGACCAAGACACCTGGTTCGCTCTGAGGTTGCTTGTGAGCTGCGATGTCTTAGAGGGATTGTGAAGTTACAGGCGGAATAATATGGTCATACATCAAAGACGAATGTCCTCCTTGCCGTTACTGGTGAGGCGCAAATACCTTCTAGCAATGCTACGAGGCGTTTCCAGTACTATTTGCTTCCCCCCCTTCGTATAGGAAAAGAATTTACCAAAGAGTTCCGCAGGATACTCCCGCCTGGCAGTCTTGACCAGGTCATCGTCCTTTTGGCGCGCAGCTACACGCAGTGAGGCGACAATGCTTGTAGCGGCCGTCACTTTGAGGCCGCTTTCTTCAGTCCATTTCTGATTGAATTCTTCTCGTGGCGTGCTACCGTACTCTTCCATTAGTAACTGTGAAAGTAAGTTATTTACGATGAAAGAAAAAACGCATGTGACTAAAAAAAACACATACCTTGATCGAATTAAAATTTTGCCTGAAAGAACTCCAGGCGCCGCTACTTTTCTTGAAGTTTCCAAAGAAGGCTCTCCAGTACATGACGGCAATAGGCACTGACCTGCAGATCAATGGTGACCAGCCAGTCCAAGATGGAGAGGTGTCGTCCCAGATCTCATACATTTTTTCGGGTACGGACATAATTCCGTTGAGAGCAGGCGGTTTGCAGTAGTCCGCCTCGGTGTAGTACAAAACCACCCCATTTCCCAGATGCAGCTCATAATGATCTTGGGAGTTCGGCGTTGACTCGGAGGCGACCGAAGAGAACTTGACGGATGTCATGGAGGCCGCGTGCGAAGTATAGGCCGTCTCGCAAACGCCTCCAGAGAGAGCTCCATGTTTTTGAGAAGAAATAGTAATGTGGGCGGGTTGAAATTTTGCGAAGCTGTTGTATACCATAGAGTCTTCGGGGTTTTCTCGAGATACAGTACTATCGGGCTTGGGAGCCATCTCGACGGGGCTGGTGCCAGACCAATCTTGTGGATAACTTCGTACTTCTCCCATAGAATGAGCTGCTGATAAACTGGATGTAGAGTGAAGATGAACGAGGTTGAGTGTGGAGGTAACTTGCGGGATGGCGGCCCTTTGAAGGCTCTCTTTTTCTCTCTCCGTTGTTCTGACGGCCTATAGTTGAGGATTCCATCAGTACCAGAATTCAGGAAAGTGCTATATGCTTGCCCATAAATATAGTGACCTCTCCGGAATTTGTAACGTCTGGGGGTTTACCTGTCCCTCCGAGGCAATTTTAGATCGTAATTCCTGTGCACGCCTCTCCCATAGAGGTAAAGTCTTAGGTGAAGGTCCGCCAGGGTTTTTGCGGCCTTTGTGGGCCTGTCTGAGGGGTCTGAAGCTTCTACCGACTGCCGTCAGTCCAGCATGAGACTGGGTGTATGCACTCACTTTGGTTCATTTGAGAGGAGAGCGGCAACAAGGCGCTCTTTGGTAACGCGTCCTTTGAACGGCTTATTTGACCTTGCAATCAGAGCCTTGAGTTGGCAGTTCTTCAGTTTCTTCCTGCTGATGGTCAACCAAAGTCAGAATACGAGAAGTGGCGCCACATACAGCTCCTCCTCAGACATCATAGTTTCTTCGATGGCGGTTGCGATAGGCGCAGGTGCGCTGAGGTGTTCTTCAGAAGTCGACATGTATACGTTTATGTTGGGAGGAAGCAACTACTAGTGTCTGACACTGCAGAGTATATTACTGACACGAAGAAGATGTTGGTGGAGACTCGAAGTATATGCCTGAGCCTCGTCGGAGACCCAAAAATTAATAGGAAAGAGAAGCGAATAAACTCACTAGATTTCTCCTAAATTTTAGTCGATACTCAAGGCTTAGCCGACCTTTCTGAATCGGGAGATCGTCCTTCCTTTTATATAAAAGGCGCTGAGTAAATGTGCTTTGTATTGATCAATAAATCACTGAAGAGCCGGTTATCTGGACGAGGGACTTTGTTGTACAAGGTGGAGGGAAGAGGGGATTTTCATTCGTTTGGGTACATCGCAGTTCATGTCCTGGATCTGGCAGTGCACACAGTTGAAAAATACTCACCTATTTTTATATCGATATTCATGATTCAGAAATGTCTGCAAACCACGATGAAGCGGAAAGGTTGATGCAGTAAGATCAAAACAGTGTTCTATAAATCAATAGAAATCACGAAGCAGTTGGTAGTCCCGTAGGTTCATGTCCACCAAATCTGGAAAAATGATATCGAACTGCAACCTTTCTAGGTAGACCTGCAGCTGGCTGATTAGCTTGCAGCTAGGCTCACACGTATAAGAAAACGGGCTTCAATAAATCTTATTTGCAGTAGCTTTGTTCCAGAAGCTATCGTTCTATCGTTCTATCGTTCAATTCGCTCCGAGACTTCAGGCACAGGACATAACATATTTGAATAGTACAACCACACTTTGGACAGAATTGAAAACGTCTGCCAAAAACCGTGGTTTGCGTACAAGACCCCTAACTACCTAACTACGGTAGTGGAAATCCCAGTTCCGAAAATGCACGTTTGAGCAGTGATAAGTCAATCCAGGTCGCCGATCCATGGAACGTCGGGAAGTTGGGAACTTCCTAAAATGGCAGCTTCTCTTTCGAAGGTCATTTAACTTGACGAAGATCGGCTCTGCAAACGGAACATTAGGCAAACTTAAGATCCAGGCCAAACTTTCATCTACCTTAATAAGTCAAGGACTAGCTCTGCCGTCAGTAATGAGTCAGTTGGTATATCCAGATCGCCGATCCCACGGACGATGTCCTAAAACTTTCGAAGGTCGTTTAATTTTTGGTGCGACCCCGAGAGACCGCAAGAGGATGTAAACATTGCACATTTCATCCTCTTTTTTCGCAACAGCTACGGTACAAGTAGACGTTGGCAACACACGTTTACCTTCGGAAGGGTTCACAACTTACAAAGGTCACGTGTTCATTACGAACGCGTTCAAGTTGGCGCCTAATAGTAATTAGCGCGCATTAATACTATTGAGTTATTAATGTGGTGAGCACAGAGAGCATGAAATCTAAGTGTTTGAAGGCAAGCTTTTCATACACATAGCTAACATATACTTAGCACCGTCTGAAAAACCCGGCTCGTAATGTCATTGTCAATGGAGTTACAACAGCACCAGAAGCTGTAAAATTAACTACTATCGAGCACCCTTGGTTGAGTATGATCTTACTGTGAGTTTAGCATAGCGTGATGAGTTGAAAATATACATTGAATGAAATATTTGGCTATGTTGCAAGCCAGTTGCTTGAACTGAGAAGGTCCGAAAGTTGTATATTACAAACACATAACTAAATGAACTTTCTACCGATATAAAAAAGGCCTATGCGCCAGCAGTCCTCACATATGAGACACAATGAGGTCATATCCGTCTGCGCCCAAAACCACATTCTTATCCCCAACGCGACAGCACCCCGCTGGCAAACTCGGAGTTTCGTCAAATTCACGATCAATGCTGATGTTCGTATCGGGTGCGCGATGGACGTGCAGAACAGGATGGCGACATGTGGGTACACAGAAGAAGGTGAGTGCAGTCACGGTCTCAACCTACGTAAAATGCGGGAGATAGGATCGCAGGCAAGATGCAGCGCAAATGCCGAAGACGAAGACGAAGACGAAGACGACGGCGAGAGGAGGAGGTACTCCTTGCCTCATTCGTTAAACGTCAAACCCTCGGACGAAAGGCGGTGGCATGCCCGGCTCCTAGCTTTCGAGTTCATGCATGTCGCCAGCTTGATCTTGCTCCCCCCGCTACCTCTTAACCTGGTGAGATATTGCTCCTTCCTCCCTTGCGGCTTTCACCGTTGCGTCCAAGGGGCCTCTTTGTGTAATTTCGAACGCCGTATTAGTGGTTTTGAGGATACCAAGTTGGCATGGGCGAGTGGAGATGGACGTATTAACCACCTGGTGTTTTGCACAGGTGGTGGTGCTGTCCTCACATCCTTTTCGAAGGAGGCGTATAGCGACATTCTTTACTAGTAAAAATGTCGTGGACGCGCGAAGGCCTCTAGTGGGAGACTGGAGCGTGCCAAGTGGTTACCTA
>Ga0247729_10000414_pt1 | contig 17961 bp, 18 predicted proteins | sample UWRJL133311R2_FD_180958 | JGI IMG/M metagenome (GOLD analysis project Ga0247729, IMG submission 180958) | Plant litter microbial communities from Arlington Agricultural Research Station in Wisconsin, United States - UWRJ-L133-311R-2 | ecosystem: Environmental > Terrestrial > Plant litter >... | reverse complement strand
CCGTGGGCAGGCGTCCAGGCGTTGTAGTTGGGGCGGCCGTCCACGGTGCCGTTGTCGCCGCCGATGGCGTAGGGCGCCAGGCTTTCCACCTTGTAGTTGGCGTTGCCGTCGTAGTTGAAGCGCACACTGCCCACGGTGGCGGGGCTGGTATTGGCCCGGATGTTCAGGTTGCGGGTCGGCAGCGTGGCCAGGTTCAGCGTGGCACCGGCGGGCAGTGGGTCGTAGCCGGCCAGCGGCAGGTCGGTGTCGGCGTCGAAGAGCGTGAGTGAGGTCACGGCTTGCCCCGTCGCCGGCACGGCCCGGAAGTTTGCTGTGTAGGTCACGTCGTCGGTGGGCGTGGTAATGGTCTGGCTCTGCGCGCCGCCATTCGACCACGACACGAACTCGTAGGCTACGCCGTTCATATTCTGCGGCGAGGGCACCCCGAGGGTGCGCAGAATACCTTCCACGCCCACTATTGCCGCTGGCGTCGCCTGGGCCGTGCCGTCGAGGGTGAGCTGCAGACCCGCTGGACTAGTGGCCAAGCTGATGGTGGAGGTGCGGGGCAGAATGTCGCGGTAGGTAGTGGTTTTCAGCCCGCCCGCGTCGGTAACCGTCAGCTGCAGGCGGTAGAATACGTTGGCCGAAAGCTCCCCGCTGGTCGGAATGGTGAACGAGCCGGTAGCCGACCCCTGGCTGAACGGCGTGCCGTCGTGCACGTGGGTGTCGTGGTGCAGATCTACTCGCCACACGAAGGCGCTGGCCGGCAGGGTGCCGTCTTCCGCATCAGTGGCGCTGCCCGAGAAGGTGATGGGGACGCCGGCCACGTAGGTTGCGCCACTGGCCGGCGTCAGAATCTGGGCCGTGGGCGCCGTGTTCGGGGCCGTTACGGTCAGCGTGGCGACGGAGCTCGTGGCCGTGCCCACGCCGTTGGTCACCACCACGCGGTACTGCCCGGCATCGGCAGCCACCACGCTGGCAATGGTGTAGCTGGTACCAGTGGCCCCGCTAATGCTGACACCGTTTTTCTGCCACTGGTAGCTGAGCGGAGCGCTGCCGGCCGCGGCCACCGAGAAGGTAGCTGCCGCGCCCGGCACCACCGCTACACTGGCCGGCTGGGTCGTGATGACCGGCGCGCTGGTGGAGGCCGTGTACACTATCTTGTAGAGCGACGAGCCGTTGCGGGCCAGGTAGTAGAGGTTGCCGTCAGGGCCGGTTTCCAGGGCCAGCGCGTCGCCGGGCATGTTCAGGGCAAACGGGGAGCGGGTAGGGGGCGTGGTGGAGCTGCTCGGGTCAATGTAGTTGATCCACTTGCCGCAGTAGTCCTGGTAGAAGTACTTGCCCACGTAGGCGGCGGGGTAGTTGGTGGCCGCCGGGTTGAAAAACGTGCCGCCGGTGATGGAGCAGCCCGTGCCGTCGGGGAAGCCGCTGGCGTGGGGATAGGCAAATACAGGTGCCGTTTCGCCGGCCTTCACGTTGTAGCCCTCCGAGGACGGCCAGCCGAAGTTGCGCCCCCCGGTGCTGGCGTTGTTGATTTCCTCCCAGCTGCCCTCGCCCACGTCGTTGAGGAAGATGGTGCCCGTGCCCGGCTGCACCGAAAAGGTGAAGGGGTTGCGCAAGCCGTAGCTCCAAATGCGCTGGCGCTGGGCCGAGAGGCCGCTGCCCACGTACGGATTGCCGGCCGGCACCGAGCCGTCGGCGTTGATGCGCAGCAGCTTGCCCATGTACGAGTCGAGGTTCGGGGCATTGGTGCGGTTGGCGTTTTCGCCCACGGCCACGTAGAGCTTGCCGTCGAGGCCGAAGTGCATAGCCCCGCCGTTGTGGTTGGTGGCGGTGCTGAGCGGGTCGAGGTTGAGCACCAGGGTTTCACTGCCCGCCGCGGCTACGTCGCCGGCGGCCGTGAAGCGGCTGATGCGGTTGTTGGCCCCGCTGGCCAGCGTGTAATACACATAGACGTAGTGGTTATTGAGGAAGTCGGGGTCAATGGCGACGCCAATCAGGCCCCGCTCGCCCTGCGAGTTCACGCTCAGACTTATGAAGGGCGTGGATAGCAGAGCCCCGTTTTTCACCACGCGCAGCTGCCCGGTTTGCTGGCAGGCGAAAATGCGGCCGTCGGGCGCGAAAGCCAGTGCCGTGGGGTTCTGGATGCCGGTGGTGACCAGGGCCGCACTGAAGCCGGCGGGAAAACTTTGGGCGCTAGCCGGGGCGGCGCGGTGCCAGCCCAGCACGAGCAGCAGCAGGGTGGTCACGAGCCGCAGTCGGCGGCCGGCCGGTCTTACGGCAGGAAGAAATGTTTTCATAGGAAGGGGAAAATGGGGTTTGGTGGTACATGAACTGGCAGGGGTAAGAAGTGCAAAAAGGTGCGAAGGGGCCGGGCTGGTGAGCAGCGCGGCGGCGGGCCGGAAAGCGGAGCGAAATGGGCAGCTGCATAGGTGAAAACAGCGCCCTCGGGGCCAGGCGGACGGTTATTGCTGAGCTTGAAAGAAGCTCGCCAGCAACAGATAAGTTGATGAATATAGCAATTGTATTTGAATAGGGCTTGGATATATCATATTATCTAATTTTTACCACACTGCGAAGTACGCCTAAAACCAAGCTGGAAGCGGTGGTAAGGCACAAAAAAAAACGCCCTATGAGGGCGTTTTTCAGAGCAGTATGGCCGGCGGCGTGGCGGGCTTAGCCGCGGCGCAGCACGGCGGCGGCTTCCTTGGCGAAGTAGGTCAGAATGGCGTCGGCGCCGGCGCGCTTAATGCTGGTCAGCACTTCCATCATGGTTTTCTCGCCGTCGAGCCAACCGTTCTGGGCGGCGGCCTTTACCATGGCATACTCGCCCGACACGTTGTAGGCCGTTACGGGCAGGTTGGTGTGGTTTTTCACGTCCAGAATCACGTCCAGGTAGCTCAGGGCAGGTTTGATCATCACCATGTCGGCACCTTCGGCCTCGTCGAGGGCCAGCTCCCGTAGGGCCTCGCGGCGATTGGCGGGGTTCATCTGGTAGCTTTTCTTGTCGCCCTTCTTCGGAGCCGAGTCCAGCGCGTCGCGAAACGGGCCGTAGAAGGCTGAGGCGTACTTGGCCGTGTAGCTCATGATGCTCACGTGGCCGAAGGCGTTTTGGTCGAGCACTTCCCGGATCCAAGCCACGCGGCCGTCCATCATGTCGGAAGGCCCGATGATGTCGGCGCCGGCGCGGGCCTGGGCCAGGGCCATCTGGCCGAGCACTTCCAGGGAAGCGTCGTTCAGGATTTCGCCCGAGTCGGCATCCACCACGCCGTCGTGGCCGTCGGAAGAGTAGGGGTCCATGGCCACGTCGGTCATCAGCACCACGTCGGGAAACTGCCGCTTGATGTCGGCCACGGTTTTCAGGTACAGCCCCTCGGGGTTGGCCGATTCCTTGGCCAGCCGGTCCTTCAGCGCGTCGTTGATGGCCGGAAATGGGGCGAAGGTATGGATGCCCAGCTCCACGCAACGCCCGATTTCGTCGATGAGCCGGTCGGCGGTGAAGCGGTGAATACCCGGCATCGAGTGGATTTCGAGCTGCTGGTTCTGGCCCTCAATGAGGAACAGCGGGTAGATGAAGTCGTGGGTGGTCAGGCGCGTTTCCTGCACCATGTCGCGGATAACCTGGGACTTGCGGTTGCGGCGCGGCCGGTGCGTGGGCAAAGTTGGCATACGAGGATTGGGTTGGTAAGACGAGGAAGAACAGCCGGGGCAAAGGGAAGGTTGCGGCCCGGGGCCGAAATGCCGGCAGGCGCTACATGTTGAAGAATTCCTGGAACACTTCCAGCCAGCCGTGCTTGCCGCCGAAGGCCAGCCCCAGGAAATAGTAGCCGCCCAGCACGATAATCGCGCCCACGCCCAGCCCCAGCCAGCCGCCCAATAGAATGCCGCCCACCACGCCGCCCAGCACCAGCAATCCGCCCAGAATAATGTGGAGCGTCTTGTGGGCCGGCTCGTCTTCGCGGGGCGTGCGGCGCCCCACTTTGCGCGCCGTAGCTTCGGTGTGGTGAGGCCGCATGGCGTATCGCCGCGCCGGGGGCTGAGCCGCCCGGCGGACCGGCGCGATAGTGCGGTGAGTAGGTTGATTGTTGGGCGTAGCCGCTGGGGCAATGACGGCGGCCGAAGCCAGAGCAGCGGGGGAGTCGGCAGCGGGAAGGGGCGCGGCGGCTGGCGCTGCCGCTTCGGCGGGCGGGGGCGCCGGCCGGAACTCGAAGGTTACCCGTTCACTGCGGCAGCCGGTGGTCAGAACGATGGCGGCCACCAGCAGGCGGCGGAAAAGAAGGTGCGTCATGCCCAAAAGTAAGCCGACTTTCCCCGCCATGGAAATCAGCCGGCCGCCGACGCTAAGACGCCGCGCCCGCCCGAAAATAAGGCAGCGGCACGGCGTCCGGCAGTAGATGCGTAAACAGGGCAACTCAAGGCGCGAGGTTTACGGGCCCGCACCAGGTAAAATCGGGGGTTACTGCTGCCGGAAAGCCGCGGCTTCGGCCGCCGTCATCGTGACGCGGGTAGCCTGCGGGCCCTGCGAATCGTGCAGCAGCATCTCCTGCGTCACCAGGCCTTTTGTCCCGGTGTGTTGACCGGTACCCAGCGCCAAGCGGTTGGTTTGACAGCTGGAAACTAGGGAAATAATACCAAAAAGCAAAACCAAACGAAGGCGCATAAGGGTAGAAAAGAAGAAGTTATACTGCAAAGCTAACCCGCGTAATCCAGTTTAAGTTTATTGTTCGACCAAGGTTGCGCCTTACCCTACCAACCAGCCAATTCAGACGTCAAGCGTAGCCGCGGCCGGGCCGCTTACCGGTTTTCGTTGCGCCAGTAGAAGTACACAAAGCCCGCCAGCAGCAGTACCAGCACGCCCACCGCCGGCACGTACGACCCCGCCAGTCCCACCGCCGTAGCCGACAGCAGCAGCACGGCCAGCGCCGCCAGCAGAATGGCCAGCACCAGCGGCGTATAGTCCCGGCTAGGGTGAAGGGGCTTGGCCAGGAAAGCGGGCCGGCGTCGGCTTAGCTCCCGGTGCTGCCCCCGCCGCAAGCGCACCAGCGGCCGGGCTGCTTTGGGCACGGCTTTTTGCAGGTGCTCCAGCCGGGCGCGCGCCGTCGGCGGCGTGGTGGCCTCTACCGGTTCCGGCTGCTTTTCGGGTGGGAATCGGGCAACCCCGGTGGCCGGCGGCGCAACCGTTGGGCTGGGACGCGTAAGGCGCTGTGGTACAAACCGGAACGCTACTTGGTTAGCGCGGCAGCCCATTAGCCCGAGTAGGAGCAGTAAGGAGGCAAAGCGACGGAAAACAGACATTGAAAGCATAAAAAAAGGCCGGCCTTCCAAGGTAGAAAGACCGGCCCGTTTCCTGATTACGCCAGGGTTAAAAATCCAGAATCACCTGCTCGATGATGTCGCAGGCCTCGTGCATCTGCTCCTCGGTAATGACCAGTGGCGGGGCAAAGCGGATGATGTCGCCGTGGGTAGGCTTGGCCAGCAGGCCGCGCTCCATCAGCGTCACACACACGTCCCAGGCCGTGCGGCCGTCGTCGGCGGGCTTGATGACGACGGCGTTGAGCAGTCCCTTGCCGCGCACCAGCTCAATTACTTCGGGGCGCTTTTCCATCACCCCACGCATCCGCGTCCGGAAAACTTCCCCCAGCACGCGGGCGTTCTGGATCAGGTTTTCGTCATGGAGCACGTCGAGGGCGGCGCGCAGCACGGCGCAGGCCAGGGGGTTGCCGCCAAACGTGGAGCCGTGCTGGCCGGGCTGAATGGTGAGCATTACCTCGTCGCGCGCCAGCACCGCCGACACGGGCAGCACGCCACCACTCAGGGCCTTGCCCAGCACCAGAATGTCGGCGTGGACGTCTTCGTAGCTCGTAGCCAGCAGCTCACCGGTGCGCCCCAGGCCAGTCTGAATCTCGTCGGCAATGAACAGCACCTTGTGCTCCTGGCACAGCGCGAAGGCCTTGGCTAGGTAGCCCTCCGAGGGCACCATCACGCCCGCCTCACCCTGGATGGGCTCCACCAGAAACGCGCAAACGTGCGGGTCCTGCAGGGCCTCGGCCAGGGAGTCCAGATCGTCGTAGGGCACTACCCGGTAGCCGGGCATGTAAGGGCCGAAGCCGCCGGTGCTGTCGCCGTCGGTGCTGAAGGAGATGATGCCGGTGGTGCGGCCGTGGAAGTTGTGCTCGGCCACCAGAATCTGCGCCTGGTTCGGGGCAATGCCTTTTTCCTGGTAGCCCCACTTGCGGGCCAGCTTCAGGGCCGTTTCTACGGCCTCCGCGCCCGAATTCATCAGCAGCGCCTTGTCGTAGCCAAACAGTTCGCACAGCTGCTTTTCGGCCGCCCCGAGCTGGTCGTTGAAGAAAGCCCGCGAGGTGAGCGTGAGCTTCTGGGCCTGCGCCACCATGGCTCCAATGATGCGTGGGTGGCAGTGGCCCTGGTTTACGGCCGAGTAGGCCGAGAGAAAATCGTAGTAGCGCCGACCTTCCACATCCCAGAGGTGCACTCCCTCGCCCCGGTTGAGCACTACGGGCAGCGGATGGTAGTTGTGGGCCCCGTAACGGTCTTCGAGGGCCATCAGCTCCTGGCTGCGGCTGGTGGCGGTGGGGGAGTGGGTGGGAGTGGCGGACATGGGTGAGAGGTAGATTTAGGCCGGAGAAAAGGTTTCAATTCCTTCAAAAATACGGAAAAGGCCGGGATGGCGCGGCCCGCGGCAGCGGCTTACCGGTCCAGCGCATCGAGGCGGCTCTGCAGGTCGAGGAACTTGCCCACGTAGTTGCCTTCCTCCGCGCCGTTGGCCCGCACCAGCGTCCAGTCGAGCACGGCGCTGGTCGTAAACTCGATTTCCTGGCCGGCGGCGTAGCCGCGCACGGTTTGCGGGGCGTTGGCGATGCTGCCCCGCACGTAGTGGCCTTCCCACTGCTGCACCCGCACGAACACCTGCTCAAACCGGCCGTCGGAGTCCATTATGCGGGTAGTCAGGTAGAAGAATTCCCCCGGCGGCAGCCCGGCCTGATACCGCTTCTGGGCCTGGGTCAGGGTGCGCCGGGCCTGCTGCACCGGCGCGGCAATGAGTTGGTCGAAGAACTGCATCGACTGGGCCGGGTCCACGGAAGTGCCGGCTATTTCCACGGACTTATCCGGCGCCGGTTGCTGGGCCCGCGCCGCCTGGGCGCCGCTCAGTAGCAATAGCAACACGTAGGGCGCGAGGCGAGCAAACATGCGAAATAGCAGCGGCCGGAAGTGCGGGCCCCGCGGGTAGAATACAGTCGGGTGGGGCTTTCGGTTTTGGCAAAGCGCCGCTCGGCAGCCCGCAAATCCGGGGGGCTGCGTACCTTGCGGCGTATGGCGGCCACCCCTCAACCCCTTCAGCCCGGCGACTTTTACCTCACGCCCGAAGGCTTTATGGTCTTTACCGAACAGTATCACCTGCGGCGCGGCTCCTGCTGTAAAAGCGGCTGCCGGCACTGCCCGTGGGGTTTTGACAAGGCCACGCACAAGGCTACGCGCCGGCCCACCGGGCGCTAACCGCTTATTTTTCAGCCCTCCGGTTTGGTTTTACCGGAGTTATGCCGATATTTGCGTCCCTTTTTGCATTGAAACCTCTAAGTCCCCCGATATCATGGCCCGAGTTTGTGATCTGACCGGCAAGCGTACCCGCGTAGGCAACAACGTTTCGCACGCCAACAACAAGACGAAGCGTAAGTTCTACCCCAACCTGCAGAAGAAGCGCTTCTACATTCCCGAGGAAGACGCTTGGGTTACGCTGAAAGTAGCTACCAGCACCATCCGCACCATCAACAAGAACGGCATCATGTCGGTCCTGAAGAAGGCCAAAGAGCAGGGCTTCATCGTTTATTAGCTTTTCGCCGGGCTGCCTGCGGTAGTCCGGAGGGATTTTTGCCGCGCCGGGTTTTGCTTTCGAGCTGAGAACCGACGCGCCACTGGTTCCTGAGTTTTCCGGCAACGGAGTGAGCTGCGGCCCGAAAGCTGCCGGCTCGCTCCGTTGTTATTTTGTTGCCTGACAAGGCTGGCCGCGGCGCGTATCATCCCACCGCTACTAGCGGCGTCAAGCGACGCAGGCGTTTTCCGGAGTTGCTTTTCCCACGGGAAAAAGGGCGGCGGGACAGAGTAAAAAGGCGCGAAGCCATAAAACTTCCCGCTTCATTGTCTTGACCGTTTGGCAATTCCGAAAACACTTGTACCTTTGCAGTCCTTAATCCAAAAACCCCCAAGTCGAGATGGCTAAGAAAGGAAACCGGGTGCAGGTAATCCTCGAGTGCACCGAGCACAAGAACTCGGGTCAGCCGGGCACCTCGCGCTACATTACCACCAAGAACCGCAAGAATACGCCTGAGCGTATCGAACTGAAGAAATTCAACGCGGTACTGCGCAAAATGACCGTTCACAAAGAAATTAAGTAACTGAACGATGGCTAAGAAAGTAGTAGCAACCCTGAAAGTAGCAGGCGGCAAAGACTGGGCAAAAGTCATCCGCGCTGTCAAGTCGCCCAAAACCGGTGCCTACACGTTCCGCGAGGAAATGGTACCCGTTGACAAAGTGCAGGAATTTATTGCTTCGGGCACGAAGTAATCCTGCGCCCCTTCGGGTGGCGTACCGCATACCGTGAAGAAGTCCCGCCAGCGTGGGACTTTTTTGCGTGTTAGGGTTTTTGGGAGCTTAGGGCTTTAAGGTCTTAGCGTCTTGGATTTTTTGCCGGCGGCCGCGTTGCCGCGCAGAACCCTAACTTGCCGGCTGTTTACCCGGCTGATGCCGAATCGGGGACTGAACAGGCTGTTCGACCAAGTTCCCAAGACCCTAAGAACCCAAGACCCCACATGGGACTTTTCGATTTTTTCAAGAAGGACAAGGAAAGCAAGGAGCAGCAGGAGTCGCTGAATAAAGGGCTGGAGAAATCAAAAACCAGCTTCTTTGATCAGCTCAGCAAGGCTGTGGTGGGCAAGGCCACTGTGGACGAGGCCGTGCTCGACGACCTGGAAACGCTGCTGGTGCACGCCGACGTGGGCATCGACACCACCGTGAAGGTCATTGACCGCATCGAGAAGCGCGTGGCCCGCGACAAGTACGTGAGCACCTCGGAGCTGGACCGCATCCTGCGCGAGGAAATTGTGGAGTTGCTCGACGCCAACAGCGGCGCCACCGGCTCCCGCGCCATCCTCGACCGCGCCGACAGCCCCGGCCACCCCTTCGTGATTATGGTGGTGGGCGTGAACGGCGTGGGCAAAACCACGACCATCGGCAAGCTGGCCCACCGCTTCCACTCGGCCGGCAAGAAAGTGGTGCTCGGCGCCGCCGACACCTTCCGCGCCGCCGCCGTGGATCAGCTTATCATCTGGGGTCAGCGGGTGGGCGTGCCCGTTATTTCGCACGGCATGAACACCGACCCGGCCTCCGTGGCTTACGACGCGGTGCAGAAAGGCGTGGAAATGGGCGCCGATGTGGTCATCATTGATACGGCGGGCCGACTGCACAACAAGGTGAACCTGATGAACGAGCTGAGCAAGATCAAGCGCGTGATGCAAAAGGTGATTCCCGACGCGCCCCACGAAGTGCTGCTCGTGCTCGACGGCAGCACCGGCCAGAATGCCTTCCTGCAGGCCAAGGAGTTTACCAAGGCCACCGAAGTCACGGCCCTGGCCGTCACCAAGCTCGACGGCACGGCCAAGGGCGGCGTGGTTATCGGCATCTCCGACCAGTTCAACATCCCGGTGCGCTACATCGGCGTGGGCGAGAAGATGACCGACCTGCAGCTCTTCGACCGGCACACGTTCGTCAACTCGCTGTTCAAGAAATAAGGCGGATATCTATTCTGCCAACCGGCAGCTTCCCGGCTCATCGTGAGTTGGGAAGCTGCCGGTTTTCTTTTGGTATGTTTGAGCTTCTACCGACGCTTTCAGAGTACTGCTATGAACAATCCCCTGGATGGGCCAAACCCTTCGGGCCCCGCGCCTGAGCCGGAAGGGCCAGCGTTTTACAATAGCTTATTCGGGGATATTCCCGCCGAGCACTGGCCCCGGCCCCTCGCGCCCGGCCGGGACCCAGCCCAGGAGGCACCGGAATGGCGGTGGTTCCGGCAGGCCCGGGAAGCCGCCCAGCGCGGAGAAGCGCCGCAAGCGGAGCAGCTGCTGCGGCAGGTGCTCAGTAGGCCCGACCTGGAGGCGCGCCACTACCTGCAGGCCTGGACGGCGCTGCGGGCTCTCGGCGTGGCCCCGGCGGCCACTGAAGCCAAACGGGTGCTGGGCGTGGTAGTGGAAGTCTCCCTGGCGCAGGGCCCCGACGTGGTAGCCGCCTACGCCGACGGCTCGGCCCGCTATATCAACCAGGGCGGCGGCGCCATCGTCTGGGAAAACCCCGACCATTCTCTGGATCAGTTGGTAAGCACGCTGCTGGCCGCGGGGCAGCACGTCGCCGACCGGATTGGCCCCTGGGAAGGGGCCCGCCGGGGTCCGGTCACCGGCAACGCGGCCCGCCTCAGCTTTCTGACTCCTTCCGGGCTGCATTTTGGCGAAGGCCCGATGGAAGTACTCTGGAATGATGCGCTAGCCCACCCCGTGCTGGCCGCCGCGCAGGCCCTGATGATAGCCATCATGGAGAAAAGCCAGCCGGGCGTTACTGGGTAGAACTAAGGTCGGAATGGCCGCCGCGGGCAAAAGGAACGTTCGGAGTAGGAAAAGGCGTTGCCGGGTTCGTACCTTTGCGGTCCGAATTTCGCCGCGGGCCTCAAGCGGGCAAGTTTCTCACTTCTAAGAAATTGCCCGGCCGCCTGCCTACTCCACGCATATGAAAGTAAGAAGCCAGCTGGCTAATAAAGTCAACGTCATTACCCTGGGCTGCTCCAAAAACCTGGTGGACTCGGAAGTGCTGATGGGCCAACTCAAGGCCAACAGCTTCGACGTAACCCACGAGGCCGACAAGTCGGATGCCAACATCGTGATTATCAACACCTGCGGCTTCATCGACAATGCCAAGCAGGAAAGCATCGACACCATCCTGCGCTACGCGGAGGAGAAGGACGCCGGCCGCCTGGAGAAGCTCTACGTGACGGGCTGCCTCTCGCAGCGCTACAAGGACGACTTGGAAACGGAGATTCCGCAAGTCGATGCCTTTTTCGGCACCCTGGAAATGCCTCAGCTGCTCAAAACGCTCGAAGCCAACTATATGCACGAGCTGGTGGGCGAAAGGATGCTGACCACGCCCCGCCACTTCGCCTACTTCAAGATTGCCGAGGGCTGCAACCGGCCTTGCTCGTTCTGCGCCATCCCGCTCATGCGCGGCAAGCACGTCGACCGGCCCATCGAGGACCTGGTGAAGGAAGCCAAGCGCCTGGCCAGCATGGGTACCAAGGAGCTGATTCTTATTGCCCAGGACCTGACCTACTACGGCTTGCAGCACTACGGCGAGCGGAAGCTGGCCGACCTGCTCCGCAACCTCTCCGACGTGAACGGCATCGACTGGATCCGGATGCAGTACGCCTACCCCTCGCAGTTTCCGATGGACGCGCTAGACGTGATGGTGGAACGGAGCAACATCTGCCACTACCTCGACATGCCCCTCCAGCACATTTCGGATAACATGCTCAAAACCATGCGCCGCGGCATCAGCAAGCGTCGCACGGTGGAGCTGGTCGATACCATCCGCCAGCGCGTGCCCGACATTGCCCTGCGCACCACGCTCATTGCCGGCCACCCCGGTGAAACCGAGCAGGACTTCGACGAGCTCTACGACTTCGTGGAGCAGACCCGCTTCGAGCGGCTGGGCATCTTCACCTACTCCCACGAGGAAAGCACTCATTCCTACTCCTTGGAAGACAACGTGCCGGCCGAGCTGAAGCAGGAGCGCGCCGACCGGATCATGGAGCTGCAGCAGGGCATTTCGATGGAGCTCAACGAGGAGAAAGTGGGCCAGACCTACAAGGTGCTCTTCGACCGGAAGGAAAGCGGCTACTTTGTGGGCCGCACCGAGTACGACTCGCCGGAAGTGGACAACGAGGTGCTGGTGCCCGCCACGCCCGACACCCACGTCCGCCTCGGCGACTTCGCCACGGTGCAGATTACCGACGCCTCCGACTTCGACCTGTACGGCAAGCTGGTGTAGCTGCCGCTAACCCCGCAAACCGGCCGGCTTTCGTGAGAGAGCCGGCCGGTTTCGTTAGAAGTCAGGATGATGGAGAAATCCTCTGGCTACCCGGCGCCCAGGGAATGAGCTACAATGGCTGGCGCCAAGTCGTTGCTACAGAACCGCTGTGGCCGCCGGGGGCCGACGAATCGGGCGACGTATCTAACATTCGCGGCGGTGGCCTGTTGAGCCTGTCATTCGGGCCCTATACCGTTATTTGTACCAACGCCCGACCGATTTCCCCTTCGTATGCCCCTGCATCACCTCAGCTACGCCGCTACCGGCGCTTTCTCGCCTTTTCTTGCGGACTACGTAGCCCGGCGGCCCGAACTAAGCTCATTCTACCACCGCTTCCCGGCCCTGGAGGAATTTGCGGCGCAGATTGAGGAGAAAAAAGCGGCCTATTCGCCCGAAGCGCGGCAGCGGCTGGTAGCAGCCCTGCGCGAGCAGTACGCCCAGCTGCCGACGGTACACCCGGCCGTAGCGGCCAACATCGACCTGCTGGAAAAGGAAACTACGTTTACCGTCGTCACCGGGCATCAGCTTAATCTCTTCACCGGGCCGCTGTACTTTGTGTATAAGATTGCCTCGGCGGTGAAGCTTTGTCGGCAGCTCAAGGAAAAATACCCGCTCTACGACTTTGTGCCCGTGTACTGGATGGCCACCGAAGACCACGACTTCGCCGAAGTCAACCACTTTCAGCTCTTCGGTAAGCGCTACGCCTGGGACGCGGCCGAAGTGGGCGGACCCGTCGGCCGCCTGCCGCTCGACGGCCTGGCTGGGCAGCTCCTCGACCAGCTTCCCGCCGACATTCCCACCGCCTTCCAGGACGCCTATCGCCAGGGCGCCACGCTGACCGCCGCCACCCGCCAGCTCACCCACCAGCTGTTTGGGGAGTTTGGTCTGGTGAGCCTCGACGCCGACCACGCCACCCTCAAGCAGGCCCTGGTGCCGGTGCTGGAGCGCGAAATAACCGGGCAAGAATCCAATAAAGCCGTGCAGGCCACCAACGCCCGCCTCGAAGCCGCCGGCTACAAGCCTCAGGTGTACTCGCGGCCGCTGAACCTGTTTTTCCTCACCGACGCCGGCAAGCGGGAGCGGCTGGAGTACGATGCCGAAGCCGACTGCGTGCAGATTACGGTGCGCAACACCGGCCATTGCCACTCCCAGCAGGAATTGCTGGACCTGGCTCGCCGGCACCCCGAGCAGTTCAGCCCCAACGTGGTGCTGCGGCCCGTGTACCAGGAGCTGCTGCTGCCCAACCTGTGCTATATCGGCGGCGGAGCGGAAGTGGCCTACTGGTTTCAGCTCCGGGACGTATTTACTACCTACGGCGTGCCTTTTCCCATCGTGCTGCTGCGCAACTCGGCGCTGTACCTGGGCAAGGCCAACGCGGGCAAACTGCGCAAGCTGGGCCTCACCCCGACGGATATTTTCAAGCCGCTGGCCGAGCTCAAAAAGCAGGTGGGCGCCACGCTGGGGCAGGAAGAAGTGAGCCTAGCGGCCCAGCAGCAGGCGTTGGCGGCGGCCTTCCAGGAAATTGCGGACCTCGCCCAGCGCCTCGACCCAACGCTGGTCAAGACTGTGGCGGCCGAGCAGCAGAAGGTGGCCGGCGGCGTGGCTGGCCTAGAAAAGCGCCTCAGCAAAGCTGCCGAAGCCAAGCACGAAACCGCCTATTCCCAGCTCACGGCCCTCAAGGACAAGCTCTTTCCCGGCGGTGAGCTGCAGGAGCGTTCCGACAACGTGCTCAGCATCCTGATCAATAACCCGGAATTCCTGCGGCAGCTCGTAGCTGCCTTCGAGCCACTGGCCCTGGACTTCACGGTGCTGGAAGAGGAATAGATTGGGTTTTGGTTGTTCGTTTTTTGCCCGAACTACCTGTGCCAAAAATGAACACCCAAAACCCAATGCTGAAAGCCGAGCTGCGCCGCCTGCTGCTGGACCGCCGCCGCGCCCTGACGCCTGCCGAGGTAGCCCGGCGCAGCCTGGCGCTCAGGCAGCAGCTGTTCGATAGTTTTCCGGTGGCGGAGTGGAGCTGGCTGAGCGTGTTTCTGCCCATCGCACGGCAGCATGAGCCCGATACATGGCTGATTATAAATGAAGTATGGGCGCGGAAACTGCCCGTGCGGCTGGCCGTGCCCGTGGTGCAGCCCGACGGCCGCACGCTGTGTCACGTTGAGCTTACTCCCGAAACCCGGCTGGTCGAGAACCACTGGGGCATCCCCGAGCCGCTGGGCGCGCCGGAAGTAGCGCCTACCGCCTTCGACGCCGTCCTGATCCCGCTGCTGGCCTTTGATGAGCGGGGGCAGCGCGTGGGCTACGGCAAAGGCTTCTACGACCAGTTTTTGGCCCGGTGCCGCCCCGCCGCGCTTCGCATCGGGGTGAGCCTGGAGCCGCCCGGGCCGCGCATCGCCGACGCCTGGTCCGGCGACGTCCGCCTGCACGCCTGCCTCACGCCGGAGCGGCTGTGGCGGTTCGACTCCTGAACGACTCGGTGCCCTCCGCAAAAGCCTCCGCGTTCCTCTGCGGGAACCTTCGCCGGCCCGACACAATACCCGGCCGGCCGTGGGCGTTAGCCTGAGTACAACCGTATTCACCTAACCCCAACCTTTTTATGGCTACCATTCAGCACGCTCCCGCCACCAAGGGCACCAAGCCCCGCGCCCACAAAACGGCCTTCCACCTCGATATGACGCCGATGGTGGACTTGGCCTTCTTGCTGCTTACCTTCTTCATGCTCACCACCACCTTCAACAAGCCCACGGTGATGCAGGTGGCCATGCCGGACCCGAAAGGCCCCAAAACGGCGGTGCCGGAAGGCGGGGCCTTGACGCTGCTGCTGGGCAAAAACCACCAAGTCCACTACTTCTTCGGCCTGAACCCCGGCGCCGACGCCACCAAGCTGCACACTACCACCTTCGCCGCCAACGGCTTGCGGCAGGTGCTGCTCCAGTTCCGGCAAGACCCCGACGGCATGGTGCTCATCAAGCCCGGCAACGACGCCACTTACCAAAGCATGGTCGATGCCCTGGACGAGATGAACATCACCGGCCAGAAAAAATACGCCCTCGTCGACCTGGACCACGCCGACGAGCTGCTGCTGCGGAAGCAGCGGTAACTAGCGGCTAAACCTGCCCGGACCAGATGGCGGCGGACGACTAGCGGAGAAATTCTTCGTTCAGTCATCCGCCGCTTTGCGTTGGCAGCCCAGGCAGTAGCTGGCCCACGTTAGGCTGGCCAGCGCCAAGCCCTGGACAACATAGCCTATCGGAATAAGCCGCTGCACCAGCGGCAAGGGAGCCGGCTCTGCATTCAGGGTGGCGGTGGGTGAATATGCCGGGAAGGCCTGGGCGAAAATGCTGAAGCTGGAGAGCCAGGCGCCAGCCCACGAGGCTCCTACAATAAGCAGCGAGCTGCTGATTATTACGAACCAGAGGTGGCCAGCCGTTCGGGCGCGCCGAAACAGGCTGCGCAAACCGAGTGCCAGCAGCAGCAGCCCCAGAAAAACGACGCTTAGCACCGCCATCATGGGCACAATGAAGTAGGTGTTGTGCAGCTGTACGTCGAGGGTAGGATGCCGTAAGGTGCCGAAACCCAGGAGCTGGCCCGCCAGCAAAAAGGTCAGAACCCCGACTGCCAGAACCCAGGCTGCTTCCCGAATAATTTTCACGCGGCGGAGTTTAAAGCGCTACGGACGTAATCCGGGCTTGCCCCCAGGGCGCGATGCTGACGTGCACCAGCAGCGCGGGGCGCTTCTTGAGCCGGCGGGCCAGCCCTTCCGACACGTAGTATTTTTCCAGCCCGTAGCGGATGCGCAGGCCGTGCCGCCAGCTGTTCGTAATCCAGCCCCGTAGCACTACCTGCCGCGGCCCTGGGGCTGGCTCCGTGGCGTAGACGCCGGTGGCGGCGTAGGCATCGGCGTCGGGCTGGAGCAGCACATACACCGGCTCGTTGGCTTTAGGAGCGCGGCTAGTTTCGCGCCACAGGCCGATGGGCAGCTGGCTGACGGTGTAGGTGAGCCGCAGATAGTCGCCGTAGAGCAGGTCCTGCGGATTGACGGGCGTGGTACGTAGGGTGATGGTGCTGCCCCAGGCCGTGGTGGCGTAGCCGGCCGCCGCCACGCCCAGAATGAACAGCACCTGCACGGCCACGGCCAGCAGCACGAGCCGATGACGGCGGGCAAGGGGCAGGGGAGTGGCCATGGGACTATTTGGATTTGGGTGGTAGCGCCGCCCGGGCGGCCCGCCGCAGGTACCAGCTCAGGCCCAGCAGCAGCGCTCCGCCGCAGAGAAAGAACAGTGACTTATCCATAAATGCCCACGTGAGCTTGAAGTAAGCCGCCATAGTGGTCAGGATAAACAGCGTGATGCCCAGGGTAACACGGTCGGAGTTGCCCTCCTGCTGAGCCCGCCACAGTACCGCGCCGGAGTAGGCGTAGAGCACCACCAGCGTAGCCACGGCCAGCGCCAGCCCGCTGGGCAGGTAGAAGCCCGGCAGCAACAGCAGCCAGTCGGTGAGGCTGCCGAGGCGGCCACGGACCCGCTTGCCCATTACCGACACAACAAAGACGACCAGCAAAGCTCCCAGGTAGGCCAGCAGCGGCGGCCGGAGCAGGCCGGCGTAGGTGTCGGTTTCGCCGTAGAGGGCCAGGCCGAAAGTGAACAGGAAGGCCGCAATGAGGGGCGGGGCCTGCAGGGCGCGGCCGGCGGGCCGGTCGGTTTGCCAGTCGCCGGCGGCGTACACCAGCATGGCCGGAATGAAAAACCAGGTGATTTTGGCGTGCAGAAAGTTAATCAGCAGGCCTGCCTGCCACAGAATACCGCTGGCCAGAATGCCGCCGAGCACAGCATCAGGGTGGCGCCACCAGTAGTAGCCCAGCCCCAGCACCGCCAGCGCCGCCGTGAAGTAGCTGAAGCCGCTGAGCTGCCCGGTGCTATAGCCCTGCACGATACCGCCGATGGCCGCCGTGAGCGAGAACAGAAAGCGGCTTTGGTACAGAAAGGTCAGGGCCGTGCCCGCCGCGGCCCAGGCCAGCAGCCCCGTCACGTCGTAGCCGATGAGTTGATACATCTGGCTGGTGAGGATAATGCTGATGCCGAACAGAATCAGCCCCAGCCCGACCAGCCCGATGCCGAGCGAGTCGTTGCCGCCCCGGCGCAGGAAGTACTCGCCGCCGGCGTAGGCTCCGCCCATCGAGCCGAGCAGCAGCAGCAGGCGGGCCGTTTCCGGCAGGCTCTGCCAGTTGGCGGCAATCAGGCTCAGCGCACTCAGGCCTACCAGCAGGGAACCCAGCAGCGGCAGCAGCCCCACCACCCGGCCCTCGTCGGGATACAGGGCCAGCAGTTGCTGCTGCTGCTCCGGGCTGATAATCCCCCGCGCTACCCACTTCGGGCCCTCCGTTTCGATAAAATTCCGACTCATAATCAGCCCCAACTTACGCAGAATGACAAGAAGCGGATAAGCCCAGTCTCCAGGGACATTGTCGGCGAGCAGCTGAAACCGGTACTTTCCCGCTAGTCAGTGCGAAACTTGAACCCGTGCAGCCACTCCCGCTCGTTGCGCCAGACAAACCAGCAGTAACCGATGGTTTTCTGGCCGTCCACTATCCGCAGCTTCATCCAGTATCCTTTTATCAGCACCGGGTAAAAGCGCAGATAGTCGATATCCGCCGGTAGGCGCAGGCCGACCAGCAGGTTTTTGTCCGGCTTTGGAAGCGTGTGCAGGCCGTAGGGCTTGTCATACAGGACGCTTTTGTCCCATTGCCGCACAAACTCAAAGTATTCCCCCTGCCGGGCTTGCCGCTGCATGTAGGCATTCCAGGAGTAGAAAATGGTTTGCCGGGAATCGACGTAGGCCGGG
>Ga0247729_10000413_pt1 | contig 17996 bp, 16 predicted proteins | sample UWRJL133311R2_FD_180958 | JGI IMG/M metagenome (GOLD analysis project Ga0247729, IMG submission 180958) | Plant litter microbial communities from Arlington Agricultural Research Station in Wisconsin, United States - UWRJ-L133-311R-2 | ecosystem: Environmental > Terrestrial > Plant litter >... | reverse complement strand
CGGGTCCCGCACCGTCGACCACCACTGTCGCGCTCGATTCCACCTCGGTGGCAGTCGGAACGACGACGACGGCTACCGTCACGGTCGCCAGCGAACCGATCGCCGAGGGTCCGGTTTCGGTTACCGTCGACGGCATCACCGTAGACGGCACCCTCGTCGACGGTGTTGCAACGATCGAGCTTCCCGCGACGATCACAGTGGGAACGCACCTGGTCACGGCGTCGTTCCCCGGCACGAAGACCGTTGCCGCCAGCGAAGCCACAACCCAGCTCGCTGTCACAGCGACTAAGGGCAGCCTGGTCATCCGGGCATCCGACAAGAAGGCCGCGTACGGTTCTGCAGTATCGATCGGCCTGACTCTCACGAGTGAAGCCGGAGTGCTTCCGGCCTCGACCAAGGTCCTCGTCTACGACGGAACCAAGGTCATCAGCACCGGCACCGTCGATGGATCGGGAGTCGCGTCGGTGAAGCTGCCGCAGCTCGCGGTCGGAGCTCACACTCTGTCGGTCGAGGCCGTTGAAAGCGCGACCTTCGGAGGAGCTGTCTCGAAGCCCACCCAGGTGACGATCGTCAAGGCGACCTCCGCTGCGTCGCTCTCGCTCAGCGCCAAGAAGGCGGTGCGCAACAAGACCAAGCTCACCGCCACCGTCGTGGTGAAGGCGAGCGGCATCGCCGCACCGACCGGATCCGTTGCGATCACGGTCGGTGGCAAGACGGTCAAGACCGTCACGCTGACGGCCAGCAGCAAGGGGAAGGTCACCTTCACCCTGCCGGCCTTCGACAAGTACGGAACGCTGTCGGTCAAGGCTGTCTACAAGGGCAGCTCGACAGTGACGGCTGGTTCGTCGTCCACCGTCAAGGTGAGCGTCAGCAAGCACTAGTCGCAGCACGCAACGGGCCGACCCCGCGGAACCATGACTAGTTCCGTGCGGTCGGCCTGTGGTGTTTCAGGCGGCAAGCAGCCGGGCCAGGCGCCGGGCTTCTTCGTGAGACGCGGCAACGGATGCCGTATTCAGGTCGATGAGTGCGGCCATGGCGGGCACCACCGGAGCCAGTGTCAGCTCCGGTTTGATCGCGTGGATTGTGAGGCCGAGGGTCTTCGGTCCCATCGCCGTCTCGAGCGTGGGGAACAAATGGTCCATTCCGTAGTTCGGCACCCCGGGCTCATAGGAGCCGCCCCGCGCCGAGACGATAACCGCGGGTCGACCGGCAGCGGGCGGTCCTTCGGGCATCGCGATGGTCCGGCCGACGACGACAACCTGGTCGAGCCAGGCTTTGAAGACAGACGGCATTGTGTAGTTGTACATCGGCACAGTGAAGAGGTACGCGCTGGCGCCGCGGAATTCGTCGATCAGTTCGTCCTGGATGAGTTGGGCTGCGGTTTGCTCCGGGGTGTGCCCGGCGCGATCCGACAGGCGCGCCGAGACGCCGGCGGCGGTGATGTGCGGGGCTGGCGTGACGGCGAGGTCCCGGTAGACGACGTCTCCCGTCCAGGCATCCCGGAATGACGCGGCGACCTGCCGTGAAATGGACGTCGAGTCGAACGCGGTCGAGTCGATGTGGAGCAGATAGGGCATGGTTTCTCTCTGGACGATTGCGGATGATGTGCACGAGGCGATATCTATGCTCGCGTTCGGCGACACAGCAGGCGCGTCAAGGGTTACCCGGTTACTTTTAGTAACCACAGTCCAGTAAGAGGGGGCCGACATCCTTCACCGCGGACTACCGGCCCTGCGTCACAGTCTCGCGATCGGGCTCTCATCGAGGTGGTCGAGCAGGTCGGCGACATCGTCGTAGACCGCGGCGGCACCGGCGGCCAGGAGTTCGTCCGCGCCGAAGCCACCACTGAGGAGGCCGATGCAGGTGACTTTCGCACGCACTGCGGCAGTGACGTCCCACACCGAGTCGCCGATCATCACCGCCCGCCCTGCACCCACGGCGGCTTTGCCCAAGGCGGTCTCGATGATGTCGGGGTCGGGCTTCGCGGTGCCGACATCGCCGGATGACGTAGTAGCGGCGAGGGTGGAGTCGACCTTCAACACAGACAGCAGGATGTCCAGTTCTTCTTCCGGCGCCGAGGTGGCCAACACCACCACGGCATGTCCGCGCCGGTCGAGTTCCGCCAGCAGTTCCCGGGCGCCGGGAATCGGTCGCAACCGGCCTGTCGAGGCCAGGTAGTACTCGGAATGTTTGTTCTTGGCCTCCTCCCCGAACTCTGCGGCGTCGTCGCCGAGCAGCGCGTCGATGAGCATGTCCGAATCCATCCCGATCGAGCGGTGGATGCGCCACACCTCGACCGGTCTGCCAACCGCGACGAAGGCGCGATCCCACGCGTCGACGTGCAGGTAATTCGATTCGACGAGGGTCCCGTCGATGTCGAGCAGAATCGCGGAAGTCGGTTTTCCAGAGGAACTCATGCGTGTACTCAACACGATCGGCGTCGGCGTTGACAGCGCTGATCAGCTTGGTCAGGGCATACTCAGGTGCCTGTGGGTGGTGGCGGGTGCGCTGGCGTGACGCCGATGGGGGCGAGCGCGAGGTAACGTAGGCGAGACCGGGATTGGGGCGGGCATGACCGTGACAACCAGTGCGTTCGATCTTCCCGAACGCCTTTCTTTCAAGAACGAAGCGACGCTCGTAGCCGACGACGAAGCGCACTTCGCCGCGATCGCGACGAGCCTCGCGCAATCCATCGCCGAGGTGTCCGACAGCCTCGATGAGCAGCGCAAGGCGCCTGGCGGCATCGGCCAGGCAGCGATGGAACGCGACCTCGAGATCCACCGGCTGACCGCGCGCCTCCGGGTGCTGCGTCGCTTCACCCTCGATCTCTGCCTCGGGCGCATGGTCGGTTCGGCGGATGCCGGAGAAGAACCGGTCTACATCGGTCGGATCGGGCTCACCGACAGTTCCGGAAGAAGGCTGCTGCTCGACTGGCGATCCCCGGCCGCCGAACCGTTCTTCGGCGCAACGCATGCAAACCCGATGGGGCTCGAGAGCCGTCGGCGGTATCGCTGGACTCACGGCAAGGTCAGCGACTACTGGGACGAAGTGTTCACGGCCGCCGGCCTCGAGGGCAACAACGCGCTCGACGACCAGTCGGCGTTCATCGCGAGCCTCGGCACCAGCCGGTCCCCGCGCATGCGCGACGTGCTCAGCACGATCCAGGCCGACCAGGACGCCATCATCCGCGCCGGTTCGCGGGGCACCCTCGTCGTCGATGGCGGCCCTGGTACGGGAAAAACCGTTGTCGCTCTTCACCGCGCCGCGTACCTGTTGTATTCCGACCCCCGACTGTCGCGTGACCGCGGCGAGGTGTTGTTCGTCGGGCCGCACCCGGCGTACCTCGCTTATGTGGCCGACGTTCTGCCCAGTCTCGGCGAAGATGGAGTGCAGATCGCCACCCTGCGCGACCTGCTACCCGAAGGTGCGACAGCTGAGCCAGAGGCTGATGACCGAGTGGCTGCGCTGAAAGCATCGGCTCGACTGGTCGCCGCTGTCGAATCGGCCGTGCGTTACTACGAGCAGCCGCCCGCGCAGGGACTCCTCGTCGAGACCCCCTGGTCTGAAGTGGATCTCGACCCGGCGGACTGGGAAGAAGCTTTCGCTGCGGCCGAGTCCGGGATGTCGCACAACGACGCCCGCGACGAGGTCTGGCAGGAGCTGCTGACGATCCTCATCGACAAGCACGACGAAGAGGCTCCCGAAGACCTGCTGCGTAAAGCTCTCGTGCAGAACCGTGAGCTGCGCGCCGCGTTCAACCGTGCCTGGCCCGTGCTGGACCCGGCCGGAGTGGTCGGCGACCTGTGGTCCGTCCCGTCGTACCTGCGCCTGTGCGCGCCGTGGTTGAGTGCTGCAGAGATCGCGGCGCTGCAGCGCGCCGACGCGCGAACCTGGACGGCATCCGACCTTCCGCTTCTCGACGCCGCCCGCCAGCGCATCGGGGATCCCGAGGCGTCGAGACGACGGCAGCGGCAGAGCGCCACGATCGCCGTCGAGCGCGAGCGGATGAACCGGGTCGTGGATGACCTGCTTGCTGCCGACGACGACGGCGAAGGCCTCGTGACCATGCTCAGTGTCGAAGACTTGCAGAGCGTGCTCGTCGATGAGGAGGCGCTGTCGACCGCGCACCCGGATGCCCTTGCCGGTCCATTCGCCCACATCGTCGTCGACGAAGCGCAGGAACTGACGGATGCCGAGTGGCAGATGCTCGTGCTGCGCTGCCCATCGCGCAGCTTCACGATCGTCGGTGACCGTGCCCAGACCAGGCGGGGCTTCACCGAATCGTGGGAAGACCGGTTGCACCGGGTCGGGCTCGACCAGGTCACGCTGGCGTCGCTGACCGTGAACTACCGCACGCCGTCGGAGATCATGGCGCAGGCCGAGCCGGTCATCCGCGCTGTGCTGCCGGATGCCAACGTGCCGACGTCGATCCGCGACTCCGGCATCCCAGTCGGTCACGGTGCAGTTGCCGACCTCGACAGGATCCTCGACTCCTGGCTGCAGACCCACGCCGAGGGAGTGGCCTGCGTCATCGCCACCGACTTCGATTCGCAATCTCTGCCGCAGGACCCGCGCATCCGTTCGCTGACGCCCGCACTGTCGAAGGGGCTCGAGTTCGACCTCGTCGTCCTCATCGCCCCGGAGACGTTCGGCGAGGGTGTCGGCGGCGCGGTCGACCGCTACGTCGCCATGACGCGGGCGACGCAGCAACTCGTGATCCTGACCTAGGCCGGGATCAGCTTCTCGGCACGGTACCGATCGAAGAGAGCCGTGAACGAGTCGATCGTTCGGTGGTGGGCGGTGAAGCCCGCGAGGCGGCTCTTGGTGATGTCGGTGAAGACCTCGATGTCGCGGCCCAGGTCGGCATCGGTGTGCCACCACGACGCGATACGTCCGAGGTCGGGCTCGACCAGACCGTACGTCTCGGCGAGGTCTGCCCAGACCTGCTCCATGCCGGCCATCTGCGCCTCGAGTGGTCGTGGTTCGCCTTCGAAACCGACGGGCTCCACACCGAAGTAGGCGGCGATCTTCGGCCACATGGCACGCCACCGGAAGACGTCGCCGTTGACGACGTTGAATGCCTCATTGGAGCCGGCCGGGCTCGTCGCTGCCCAGACCATCTGTTCGGCGAGGATGGTGGCATCCGTCATGTCGGTCACGCCGTTCCACTGCATCTCGCTGCCGGGGAAGACGAATGGGATATCGAGCTGCTTGCAGAGCGAGGCCTGCGCTGCGAGCGTCAAGCCCATGTTCATCAGGTTGCCGACCGCGTGGCCGATGACGGTGTGCGAACGGTGCACCGACCAGGTGAAGCCCTGGCGGGCCGAAGCCGCGAAGAGCTCGTCTTCCTGCGCGTAGTAGAAGTTGTTCACGTCGAGCCGCGGTTCGGCCTCGCTGAACGGGGTCTCGGGGATCGGGCCCTGCCCGTAGGCCTCGAACGGGCCGAGGTAGTGCTTGAGGCCGGTGACGAGTGCCACGTGCTCGACCGGGGCGTGATCGAGAGCCGAGAGCAGGTCGCGCACCATGGCCGAGTTGACCTCGATGTTCTGCTCTTCTGTTTGCTGGCGAGACCAGGCGGTGAAGAAGACGTGAGTCGGCTGTTCTGCGCCGAGTACCCGCGTGAGGTCTTCGGGTGAGCGCAGGTCGGCCGCGAGCCAGCGGACCCCGGGCAGGTCGCGGCCGGGGCGTCGCGCGAGGCCGAGCACCTGCCAACCTTCGGCCGAGAGCTGGTCGACGATGGCTGAGCCGGTGATCCCGGATGCGCCGACGACGAGCGCGAGTCGGGTCGCGTCAGGCGAGGTCGGAGTGATGAGGGCTGAGGTGTTCTGGCGAATGGACATCCCGTGTATCAACCATTGTGTGTTCGAGGTATTCCCCGCCCCGCGGAGTCAGGCGACACTCGGACGGGATCGGGAGGCTCGACGCGCGACCGCCGCCATCCCGAGCGCGGAGCCGAGGAAGACGACGCCGAGCACAGCCCACCCGGCGGTCCCGTGTTCGATCACCGTCACCGTGATGATCGCCGGCGTGAACATGGTGCCGATCGAGAATGCCATGCCATAGAGGCCGAGGTAGGCGCCGAAACGGTGCGGGTCGGCGAGCTCATAGCTCAGGCCCCAGGTGCCCGCCGACGACAGGATCTCGCCGAACGCGTGCGCAACGCTCGCAATCGCAAGACACACAATCGCCACCACCGGGGGCACCCCGGCGGACGCCGCATAGATCGCGCACGCCACCGCCATGCAGACACCCGCAACGGCCACTGCATTCCCGGCTTTCCGGATGTCGTGGGTGCCACGGGAGAAGGGGATCTGCAGGGCGATCACCAGGGCGGTATTGATGATCAGGATCACGGACACCATGACGACGGGTGCCGTGGTGTCCTGGACGATCCACAGCGGCAGTCCGATTTCGGCGAGGCCGAACTGGATGCCGAAGAGTGCCGACAAGACAGTGAGGGTCAGATAGCCCGGGTTGTGCCAGGGGGAACGCCCCGCGGTCGTTCGGTGCTCTTCCGCCGGGCGGGCCGGTGCATCGACGCGGCGGGGCAGCCGGGCCAGGGCGATCACGCTCATCAGGGTTGCCGAGCCGGCCAGGGCGATCGTGACCCGGTAAGCGTCGGGGGTGTCGATGAGCAACGGGATGCTCGCCGCGGCTGAACCCACGGAGATCCCGATATTGACCACGGTGCGGAGGATCGCACGGGCACCGACCCGGGAGTCTCCGGTGAACGCCCGCCCGATGATCGCTGAGCGCGACGTATCTGCGGCACGGTTGGCTCCTGTGACGACGCATGCGATGAGCAGGGCAGTGAGAAACGACGCGGCGAACGAATAGCTCACCAGTGCCACGCCTTCCACGAGCACGAACCCCAGCAGCAGTCGGCGCGCGCTGAACCGGTCCGCGAGAACACCGCCGAGCATCGAGGTGCCGACACCGACCGCGCTGGACACGGTCAGAATGACGGCGATCTCGGCGGTGGAGAGCCCGACGACAAAGGTGAAGTAGAGCACTGTGAGGGTGAAGAACACACCCCGCCCCAGCGAGCTGATCGCTGTCGCAGCGGTCAGGATGCGCAACACCGGGTCGCTGAACGACGTCGCGAGGCGTCCGGTTCGCAGTGAGCTGAGTGGTGTCGTCGCGGTTTTCGGCATGCACCAGTTCTTCCAGACTCGTTACCGCTGGCATAGTGATGTAGCTTTGTGCTTCATGTTGCGGTACACGCTTGCCGAGAACGATCTCGGCGACATCCGGTTCGGACTCTCTCCCCTGTGCGAGATGGGCCTGTCCCTGCGCTCGGTGCGCGAGCCCAGCCGCTACCCACTGCAGTTGCCCTGGCTTCGCCGAACCGAGGGCGCACGATCCACGCTGGATACCGAAGTGCTCGACGCGTTGATCGACGACCGCCTGTGGACACCCGACTTCCTCAACCCGCGCCCGGCCTCGCCGCTTACCCGCATGGGCGACGAACTCGATGCTCTCCGGCGCTCCAGTCCGGACCGGTTCGTGCGCCAGTTGGTCGCGTTGCACGGGACGATGCCGGCCGCGCTCGCCGGTGATCCCCGGCGGGCCCTCGCGCGCACCGCCGACGCCCTCGAGGCGTACTGGCACGCGTGTTTCGAGCCGTACTGGGCGCGGATGCGCACAATCCTCGAGGCGGACATCGTCTACCGCGGCCGCCAGGTCGCCCAGGTCGGCCTTGCAGGGATGCTCAACGGTATCTCGCCGACGATCGCGTTCAGCGACAACGTGATCGCCTTGACCATGCGGCAGCCGGTCCACTCCACCATCGAGGTCGCTGGCCGTGGCGTGACCCTGGTGCCGACAATGTTCACCAGCCGGGCTTCCGCGCCGATCGACGGCGCAGAACTCCCGATAGTCATGTACCCGGCGCGCGGCCAGGGGACGATGTGGCAGACGGAAACGGCGCCGTCGGATGCCGGGGCGATCGGCGTGCTCGGCGCCACCCGCGCGGCGCTGTTGACCGCGCTTGCCGAGCCTGCCTCGTCGACGGAGCTCGGCATCCGCTTCGGCGTATCGACCTCGGCAATCAACCAGCACCTGCGCGCGCTGCTGGTCGGCCGGCTTGTCACGTCGACGCGCTACGGCCACAGCATGCTCTACCTGCGCAGCGAGCTCGGGTCGGCTCTGCTCGGGTTGTGAAGTCTTGGCTAGCGCCGGCCCTGCCACCACTCCGGGGCGGCCGCGAGGATCACTTCGGTGAGCTGCGCCGGCTCGACGGTATCGGTGCGCGCGAGCCACTCCTCGAGCACGCCGACCGTACCTGCCGCGGCGTACGCGGCGAGCGCGACGCGACCGAACGCATCCGGTCGTACGCCTCCGATCGGCGGGGCGATCTCGGGGTGCGCGTCGAGGTGCGTGAGCAGACCGAGCGAGATGTACTCGGTGAGCAGTTCGCGGATGCGGGCGTGAAGTCGCGGATTCATCGCATTGCGATAGACCCGCGCGCGATGGACGAGGTGCCCCACCAGTTGTTCGGTTGGTCGGCGGAAGACGCTGTCGCCAGTCGGTAGCGTCGCGGGGAGTGTGTTATTGGCCTCGGCGATGTCGGCGAGTTCACCCGCGAGCGAATCGGCGAGGAGGTCGACAATGCCCGGTGTGTGCCTGTAGAAGGTCTCCCGGGTGATCCCTGCGCGCTGGGCGAGGGCCGTGACGGTGATGTCGTCGATCGGCGTCTCGGCGGCGAGATCGAATACCGCCTCTGCGAGAGCACTCCGGGTTCTCGTCTGTCTCTCGGCCATGCTCACAGGCTACGCGATTGCTCTTAATCTGACAGTTGTCAGGTTAAGGCGTATGCTTTCTCCATTGCCCAATGACGGTCAAATGATTGGAATCTCATGCGTGCGCTTCAGTTGGTCTCCCCCGGAAAAATCGAACTCCGGGATGTCCCGGTTCCCGACATCGCTCCCGACGAAGTCCTCGTCCGGGTCGGTGGAGCGGGCCTCTGTCACTCCGATATCCATGTGCTTCACGCACCGGAATGGCCGGTTCCGAACATGACCCTCGGACACGAGACCGCCGGCTGGGTGCAGGCCACCGGCGCTGACGTATCGGGCTTCTCCGAGGGTGAGGCCGTTCTCGTCTACCTCGTGTGGGCGTGTGGCCACTGCCGCCCGTGCATCGAAGGCCGCGACAACGTCTGCGTGAACCAGGGCGGCCGCCTCGGGATGCCGCCGTGCCCGGGGCTCGGCCCGGATGGCGGAATGGCTGAGTTCATCAAGGTCAAAGCTCGGTACCTCGAGCCGCTCGGCTCGCTCGACCCCGTTTCCGCAGCACCGCTCGCCGATGCCGGCCTCACCCCGATGCACGCAATCAACGGTGCTCGGCACCGCCTCACTCCCGGCTCGACGGCTGTCGTGCTCGGCGTCGGAGGACTCGGACACATGGGGCTGCAGATCCTCAAGGCCACCACCGGAGTGCGCCTAATCGCTGTCGACTCCAGCCAGCAGAAGCTCGACATCGCCCGCGAACACGGCGCTGACGAAGTCATCACGAGCGATGCGGATGCCGCAGCCAAGATCCTGGAGCTCACCGACGGCTACGGCGCCGACGCGGTCTTCGACTTCGTCGGCGTCCAGCCGACGGTGACCCTCGCGACCCAGGTCATCGCTCCCGACGGCGTGCTGCGCTTTGTCGGGCTCGGCGGGGGAACGTTCCCGTACAGCGCGGACTCACTCACCGAGCCGCTTCCTTGGGGAGTCGACGTGCGTCGCTCGTACGGCGGCACACGCAGCGACCAGCGCCAGGTGCTCGACCTCGCCCGCCTCGGATCGATCAGCGTCGAGACGAAGACGTACGCACTAGACGACGCCACCCAGGCGTTCGCCGACCTCGAGGCCGGCACCGTGCCCGGCCGCGCCGTACTCGTTCCGTAGTCCGCTGCACTCATTACCCTGCCGGCGCTGCCGGTTCTGAAAGGAAAGATCATGACCAACCGGTTCGAAGGAAAGACCATAGTCGTCACCGGCGGTGCCCGCGGCATGGGCGCCGCACACACCCGTGCGTTCGTCGCTGAGGGCGGCCGCGTCGTCCTCGGCGACGTGCTCGACGCCGAGGGGGAGGCGCTCGCCGCAGAGCTCGGCGAGGCGACCCGCTACCGCCACCTCGACGTCTCGAGTGAAGACTCCTGGGCGGAGTTCATCGCCTACACCGAGGCCGAGTTCGGCCCGGTCTCGGTACTCGTCAACAATGCGGGGATCGGCGGCGGCGGTGCCGTCGAGAGCATGACCCTCGCTGACTGGCGCGGGCTGCTCGCCATCAACCTCGACGGTGTGTTCCTCGGAACGCGCGCAGCGATCGCGTCGATGAAGAAGGCCGGCGGTGGCTCCATCGTCAACGTCTCCTCCTTCGCCGGCCTGCTGGGAACCCCGTTCAGCGCCAACTACACGACGAGCAAATTCGCAGTGCGGGGATTCACAAAAGCCGTGGCGATGGAAGTGGCCGACTACGGCATCCGGGTCAACTCCGTGCACCCGGGATACATCCGCACTCCTATCCTCGGTCCGCTGGGCGAGGAGGTCGTGATCGGCAAGGTACCCATCAAGCGCATGGGCCTGCCCGAAGAAGTGTCACGCATGGTGCTGTTCATCGCTTCGGACGAAGCGAGCTACTCGACCGGGTCGGAGTTCCTGGTCGATGGCGGGTGGGCAGCGGGGTCACCCGTGTCGATCGGCGAGACCAACGCGCAGTACTACGACCGGCCCACCGGCGACTAGGGCCGACCCGTTCGAACGGCGACCGGATGCTTCTGGCGTCCGGTCGCTGTCCGTTCACCTGTCCAGTATCGCGGCCAGGTACGGCGCCGTGCGGCTGTCGGTGTGCGCGGCGACATCGGCCGGCGTTCCGGTCGCGATGATGCGCCCGCCCTCGTCGCCTCCCGCCGGGCCGAGGTCGATGACCCAGTCGGCATTCGCCACGACACGCATGTCGTGCTCGACGATGACCACCGTGTTGCCCGCGTCGACGAGTTCGTTCAGCTGCGCGACGAGCAAGCGCACATCGGCCGGGTGCAGCCCGGATGTCGGCTCGTCGAGCACGTAGAGCGTATGGCCACGGCGGGCACGCTGCAGTTCGGTTGCGAGCTTGATGCGCTGGGCTTCGCCGCCCGAGAGCTCTGTTGCCGGTTGCCCGAGGCGCAGGTAGCCGAGTCCGACCTTGCGCAGCGCGTCCAGGCTGCGGGCGGCAACCGGGATCCCATCGAGGAACCCCGCGGCCTCGTCAACGGTCATCGCGAGAACGTCGGCGATGGTGGCACCGTCGTACCGCACCTCGAGGGTCTCGGAGTTGTAGCGGGTACCCCCGCACTCCGGGCACGGGGAGTAGCTGCCCGGCAGGAAGAGCAGCTCGACCGAGACGAAGCCTTCGCCGAGGCAGACGTCGCAGCGGCCGCCGGCGACGTTGAACGAGAAGCGTCCGGCGTCATAGCCGCGGGCGCGCGACTCCTCGGTCGCGGCGAAGGCGGAACGCACGGCGTCGAACAAGCCGGTGTAGGTCGCGAGATTCGACCGTGGTGTGCGGCCGATCGGCTTCTGGTCCACAGTAACCAGCCTGTCGATGGCCTCGATGCCGACCACCTCGTCGAGGTGGCCGCGATCTGTGACGGTGTCTTGCTCATCGGGCTCCACTGCCTGCGAGCGACGACCGGCGACGGCCTCGGCCAGGACAGTGCTGACCAGGGTCGACTTGCCCGAACCGGACACCCCGGTGACTGCGGTGAGTACTCCGAGCGGAAAGTCGGCGTCGAGGCCCCGGATGTTGTGCCGACTGATTCCCCGCAGCCCGAGCCAGCCGGTGGCCGGGCGCGCCACGCGGGCGGCCGCCTCGGGCTCATCGAACAGGAACGGGCGGGTCACCGACTCGGCGACCTCGTCCAGCCCGGCGACGGGACCGCTGTAGAGCACGGATCCGCCACCCGTCCCCGCACCGGGACCGACGTCGACGATCCAGTCCGCGTGACGCACGACGTCCATGTTGTGCTCGACGACGAAGACCGAGTTGCCCGACTGCTTCAGCTCTTCGAGCACCGCGATGAGTGGCTCGGCGTCGGCGGGGTGCAGGCCGGCCGAGGGCTCGTCGAGCACGTAGACGACGCCGAAGAGTCCCGACCGCAACTGGGTTGCGATCCGGAGTCGCTGCATCTCTCCCGGCGACAGGGTGGGTGTCGCGCGCCCGAGGCTGAGGTAGCCGAGACCGAGGCCCACGAGCACGTCGATGCGCGCCACGAGATCCGCGCTGATGGTGACGGCGACCTCGGTGAGTTCCCCCGACGAGGCTTCGGGGCGAGCGGCCGTCGCGTGCAGGAGGGACGCGGTCGGCCGCAGCAGCTCGGCGAGGGCGGCGAAGGGCAGGTCGTTGACCTCGGCGATGTTCCTGCCCGCGAAGGTCACCGCGAGGGCGGCACGGGTCAGCCCGCTTCCCCTGCACAGCGCGCAGCGGGAGGTCTCGACGAAGCGCTGGGCGCGCGCCCGTTGCGGCTCGCTCTTCGAATCGGCGAGCGTGTGCATGATGAAACTCTTCGCGCTCCAGAACCGGCCCTTGTACGGCTTCGCGACCCGGTCGCGCTGGGGAGTCACTTCGACCACCGGTTGTTCGTCGGTAAAGAGCAGCCAGTCCCGGGACGCCTGCGGCAGGTCGCGCCAGGGTGCGTCGATGTCGTAGCCGAGAACGGCCGTGACGTCGCGCAGGTTCTTGCCCTGCCATGCTCCCGGCCAGGCGGTGATCGCGCCGTCGCGAATGCTCAGGCCGGGGTCGTGCACGGCCGACGATTCGGTCACGTCGTGGGCGATGCCGAGCCCGTGGCAGCGCGGGCACGCTCCGGTCGCGGTGTTGGGTGAGAACGAGTCGGAGAACAGGCGCTCTGCCTGGTCGTCGGGATAGCTGCCGGCACGCGAGTACAGCATTCTGGTGAGGTTCGACAGCGTGGTGAGGGTGCCGACCGTCGATCGGGAACTCGCTGCGCCGCGACGTTGCTGCAGGGCGACAGCCGGCGGAAGCCCGGTGATGCTGTCGACGTGCGGGGTGCTGCCCTGGGCGATGAGCCGACGGGCATACGGGGCCACCGATTCGAGAAAACGGCGTTGGGCCTCGCCGAAGATGGTGCCGAACGCGAGGGACGACTTGCCCGAGCCCGAGACACCGGTGAAGGCCACGATCCGGTCGCGGGGAACGTCGACGTCGACATCGCGCAAGTTGTTCTCGCGGGCACCGCGCACGCGCACGAACCCGGGGCGATCATCGGGGGAGAGCTCGGATGCTGGGGTCGGGACGCGTTCGGAAGGCACCGTCTCAATGCTAGGTGGCTCGTCCGGGCAGAACCGTGCCGCACAGGATTCCCGGGAGTCCCCCACCAAAAACGCGTCCCCCGCACAGCCGGGCTGTGCGGGGGACGCGGCGAATCGTGGACGGTTAGTCGTCGGAGACGGTGATGTTCACGACGATGTTGCCCCGCGTCGCGTTCGAGTACGGGCAGACCTGGTGTGCGGCATCCGCGAGTGCCTGGGCCTGCTCGTGTTCGAGCTCGGGCAGGATGACTTCGAGGTCGACTCCGAGCACGAATCCACCCTGGTCGTTCGGGAAGATGTGCACGCGGCTGCCGACCGAGGAGTCCTTGATCGAGATCTTCTGGGCGCGGGCGACGCTTTGGAGTGCAGAGTGGAAGCACGCGGCGTACCCGGCGGCGAACAGCTCTTCGGGGTTCGCGCCGTTGCCGGAGCCGCCCATCGCCTTGGGGATGGCGAGGTCGAAGTCGACGCTGCCCGAGGTGGTGGTGACGTGGCCGTTGCGGCCGGCTCCGGTTGCGAGGGCTTCGGCGGTGTAGAGGGCTTCCATGTGTGTTCCTTTCAGGGGGTGGTGCAGGTGTTCCCGCCGCTCTGCCGGGTGGCGGGCGCGGGAAGTTTCAGACGCGACGGTGCGTGGGTGAAGGGGATGGCTCAGGGGGCAAGGAGCGCGCGCATCGTGCCACGCACGATGCGGTAACTCTCTTCGAGAGTCGCCGGTCGACCGGCGTCGAGCTGGGCCGACCACCGTTCGCACGCCGCACGCAGGCCGACGCCGACGACTTCGGCTGCGATTCGGGCCTCCAGTTCCGAGACCCGGCCGCCGAAGGCATCGACGATCTGGTCGGCCAGGCGATAGGCCCGCTCGTGGTCGAGGGTCGCTGAGACCGCGCGCAGCGTCGGCTCCGACTTCATGAGCGTGCGGATGCGGCGCAGCCGTTTCGCCGCGTCGCGACCGGGGCCGTCGAGCTCGTGCAGCACTTCGGCGCACACGGACTCGAGCTGGCCGAGCACCGGGGCATCCGTGGTCCCGGTCGCGAGCCAGGCCAGGGTCGGAGCGCGGAACCAGTACTGGAAGTCCAGCACTGTCTCTTCTTTCGACGAGAAATAGCGGAAGAAGGTGCGTTCGGAGATCCCCGCAGCGCGGGCGATGTCGCCGACTGTCGTCGCCGCGACGCCCCGGGCTTCGAACAGCGTGAGAGCGGCGTCGCCGACTTCGCGTTCGGTGGCGAGACGACGGCGTTCCCGCAGCCCCGGTACGGGCACGAATGCAGCGTCGACCACCGTTGCCTGCTCGATCACCTGCATCAGAACTCGCTCTCGTTGATACGCCCAGTCTAGACGTACTCCGCCGAATTGGCGGAGTCTGCCAGTTTGGGTGGACTTGACCTGGGCTCGATCTCGCCTATTCTGGTCAGCTAAGCCTCACCTAACTAAAAGTCAGTGTGTTTCGGACAGTCCGCCACTCGACCATCATCCCGGCGGCGAAACCCCACCAACTCGAAAGCGAAGTTCCCCCATGCGCTCACCTCGTTCCCTGACCATCACGGCGACTGCGATCGCAGTCACCGCAGTGCTCGGCCTCGCTGCCTGCAGCGACAGCTCAGCGCCGGCCACCGACGATTCCGCAGCATCCGGCGAGGGCTACCCGCTTACGATCAAGACCGCACTCGGCACAACGACGCTGACCGAGAAGCCGGTTCGTGTCGCCACGGTCAACTGGGCCAACCAGGAAGTGCCGCTTGCTCTCGGCGTTGTGCCGGTCGGAATGGCCGCCGCAAACTTCGGCGACGACGACGGCGACGGCATCCTGCCCTGGGTCGAGGAGAAGCTCACCGAGTTGGGCGGCGAAGCACCGGTGCTGTTCGACGAGACCGACGGGATCGACTTCGAGGCCGTGGCAGACACCGCTCCCGACGTCATCCTCGCCGCCTACTCCGGGCTGACCCAGGAGGATTACGACACCCTCAGCGAGATCGCCCCGGTCGTCGCCTATCCGGAGGCCCCCTGGGCCACCTCGTGGCGCGACGTCATCGAGTACAACAGCAAGGGCATGGGCATGGCCGCCGAAGGCGAGCAGCTCGTGACCGACATCGAGAAGGAGATCACGGATGCCGTGGCCGACTTCCCGCAGCTCGAGGGCAAATCGACGATGTTCCTCACGCACGTGGACCCGGCCGATCTCAGCGAGGTCAGCTTCTACACGTCGCACGACACCCGTTCGGCCTTCTTCGAAGACCTCGGCCTCACGACCCCGGCGAGCGTTGCCGAGGCCTCGGCGGCAAACGGCGAGTTCTCTGGAACCGTCAGCGCCGAGCAGGTCGACGTGTTCTCCGACGTCGACATGATCGTCACCTACGGCGACGACACGCTCATCGACACTCTCGAGGGCGACCCGCTGCTCTCCCAGATGCCCGCCGTGAAGAACGGCGCGATCGTCGCGCTCGACGGCGCCGGCCCGCTCGGCACCGCGGCGAACCCCACGCCGCTCGCCATCTCGTACGTGCTCGACGACTACCTCGCACTGCTCGCTGACGCTGCCGACAAGGTCAAGTGACGCGGATACTTCCGCAAGCCGATTCGGGCGTCGCCGTCGTGCGACGCCCGAATCGCGTTCGACTGCTCTGGTTGCTTGCGGTTCTCGCGCTGCTGGTCGTGCTCGGCGCGCTGTCCCTGGTGATCGGGTCGCGTGACGTGTCTCTCGACGACATCGTCGCCGCGCTCGGGGGGTCTGCCGACAACCTCAGCCAGGCTGCAGTGATCAAGCGCATCCCACGCACCGTTCTCGCTCTCATCGTCGGAGCAGCGCTGGGACTCGCGGGTGCGGTGATGCAGGGCGTGACCCGCAATCCGCTTGCCGACCCGAGCATCCTCGGCGTGAACATGGGGGCGTCGCTCGCCGTTGTCACGGGCATCGCGTGGTTCGGGTTGTCGACGGCAACCGGTTTCATCTGGACGGCGATCGTCGGAGCCGGTGTGACCGCCGTCTTCGTCTATGCCATCGGATCCCTGGGGCGCGGCGGTGCGACGCCGCTCAAGCTGGCGCTCGCTGGCGCGGCCACTTCTGCGGCCCTCGCCTCGTTTGTGACCGCGGTCTCGCTGCCGCGTGGTGACATTGCCGCCAATATCCGGTCCTGGCAGATCGGCGGCGTCGGTGGTGCGTCATTCGACAGCATCCAGCCCATGCTCCCGTTCTTCGCGGCGGGGTGCGCGATCTGCCTCCTCTCCGCTCGCAGCCTCAACTCCCTTGCGCTCGGTGACGACCTGGCGGCGAGCCTCGGCGAGCGGGTCGCGGTCGCCCGTGGGGTGGCCGCGCTCGGCGCGGTTCTGCTGTGCGGAGCCGCGACCGCAATCGCCGGGCCGATCGGGTTCGTCGGTCTTGTCGTCCCGCACTTCTGTCGGCTGCTCGTCGGGGTAGACCAGCGCTGGCTGCTGCCGTTCTCGGCATTGACCGGTGCCGGGCTTCTCGTCGTCGCCGACGTCATCGGGCGGGTGATCGCGCGTCCGAGCGAGCTGGACGTCGGAATCCTCACCGCGCTCATCGGCGCGCCGTTCTTCATCGCGATCGTCCGCCGCCAGAAAGTCCGTGCCCTATGACAATCGATACCGTCGCGGCCGACACTGCGGCTGGGCTGGACACCATCGGCCTGGTGAAGCGCGGGCGGAAGAGCCGGGCCGTGCGGCGGCGCATCGTACTGATCGTGCTCGCCGCGTCGATCGTCGTCGTCTTCGCGGTTTCGCTCATGGTCGGCCAGACCTTCTATTCGCCGGCCGAGGTGTTCGGTGTCATTCTCGGGCAGGACGTTCCCGGGGCGAGCTTCACCGTCGGCCGCCTGCGGCTTCCCCGTGCGATCCTCGCGGTCGTCGCCGGGCTCAGTTTCGGGCTCGCCGGGGTGACGTTCCAGACCATGCTGCGCAATCCGCTGGCCAGCCCCGACATCATCGGCATCAGCGCCGGGGCGAGTGCTGCGGCATCATTCGCCATCGTCACCCTCTCGCTCAGTGGAGCCGCCGTGTCGCTGTTCGCGATCGTCGCTGGTCTCGGTGTCGCACTTGCTGTCTACGGGCTCTCGTACAAAGGAGGCGCCGCCGGCACCCGGCTGATCCTCGTCGGTATCGGTGTCGCGGCCATGCTCGACAGCCTGACTAACTACGTGCTGTCGCGAGCTGGCCAGTGGGATCTTCAAGAGGCGCTGCGCTGGCTCACCGGTAGCCTCAACGGCACCACGTGGCCGCGGTGCTCACCGCCGCGGTGGCCCTCGTGGTCTTCGCTCCACTGCTGCTCAGCCGTTCCGGGCAGCTCGGCGCGATGCAGCTGGGTGATGACACGGCCGGTGCTCTCGGCGTCCGCGTCGAGCGAACCCGGCTCATCGTGATCGTCGCCGCTGTCGGGCTTATCGCCTTCGCCACCGCGGCGGCCGGGCCCATTGCCTTCGTGGCATTCCTGTCTGGCCCGATAGCGGCACGCATCATCGGGCCGAACGGCTCGGTACTGCTCCCGGCGTCCCTGGTCGGAGCACTGCTCGTGCTCGTCGCCGACCTCTGCGGCCAATACGCCTTCGGCACCCGATTTCCGGTGGGTGTTGTCACCGGCGTGCTCGGCGCCCCGTACCTGATCTATCTGATCGTCCGCACGAACCGAGCGGGAGGCTCCCTATGACCACGTCCCACGCCCTCGAGGCCAGGGCACTGACCCTGGGG
>Ga0247729_10000412_pt1 | contig 18078 bp, 21 predicted proteins | sample UWRJL133311R2_FD_180958 | JGI IMG/M metagenome (GOLD analysis project Ga0247729, IMG submission 180958) | Plant litter microbial communities from Arlington Agricultural Research Station in Wisconsin, United States - UWRJ-L133-311R-2 | ecosystem: Environmental > Terrestrial > Plant litter >... | reverse complement strand
CCAAAAGTAATAGTGTCATAAAAGCGACGTACTTCATGTCCATAGGGATCCCGCACTCTCCAACAATGACAGGAGTCTCGCCGAGCGAACGATAAGCACTTTCGACGATATTGCGGATTTGTAACTTATAATTATCGCGAACGCCCTTCTGACCCCAGTAAAACGCTTTCAGAGGAAACATCCCCTGTCATCACGTTAAGCGCAGATATTTGGCTGAGAGGCGGGATCGTACTTACCCTAGAAATGCCCTGGACGTTGACCGAAAAGTCGCCAAAAGCCTTACTAAAGAGGGCGTTCAAATCGTACCAGTGCGGCGCGTACACCATGTTGCTCGGTCGACGATCTTCAGTCCAGGATTTAGGACAGAACTGAGATAAATTTAGAGTCCATTTGGAACGCGTGAAATGCAGAGAACGTACTTCATTTGGAATAGCTTCCAGGAAGACAAGCTTCTCTGGTACGACCTTCCTGACTTTCTGGGCCCATTTATTAGCCAAGGGATAGTAGAAGTCCGTATACCAGTCGACCTATACACTTTTATCAGGGAAAGAAGAGTAAAGGGCCTGCAAGACAAGCAGACCTTCTTCCCAGTATCAGGGTGTAGTCGGAAGTAATTCTCGCGCAAGACAACGGCCTTGTCTGTGGTGTTATTCCATCGCCATACATCATGGTATTCCCAAAGGCAACGACCTTTGGTCGGGCCATCAGGTAACCAAACCGTTGTACCAGCGGGGTTGAGCAAGGTATGAGAAGTATGCTTCGTGGGCATAGGGAAAGAACGTGTCCAAGTTGAGACTAGTGTTGGATGACCGGCGCCAAGTTGGAAGGATTCGAAGGCTGACGCTGAAATTACATGTAAGATGCGATAGAAGCAGCGGTGATGGCACAGGGAGACATACGAATGTGGGACAGGTGGAGGTCCGTGTTGTAGTTAAAGGAGTGTAACGATGATAGATTGATATAACCTGGATGAGGTTCGTTTATCATCTGTATATAGGTTTAGATAAATTCAGGCTTAAGAATAAAATATGACACACCTGGAATCCCAAAACACCTTCTAGATTCCCGACTGCCTGCACAATCATCTCCCAGGTCTTCAAAAAAGCGTTCTGAAGATATTGTTGGATTGGAACCTCCTGATTGTGCTCATCTTTCACAAATAATTTCGGCGCAAATACGTCTCCAGCCCAGAAACACGTGCTATAAACAGTTAGTTATAGTAAGTTCGATGCAGAATGGCTACTCACGCCATTGTTGCCGCGGTCAATTTGTGATAACCACACGGCCATAAGCCACGTTCTTCTTCGACGTGACCTCCGCCTCTTTGTCCGATAAGCCAGGCAGAGCCAGACTCCTCGAGTGCGTGCAGATCAAAGCCGACGAGTTCCAGTGTCCATGCTGGCGCTCCAGAGCCGCCAGAGTATCGGGACCACACGTCCTGATGCATGGAAACGAACGCGGTAAGGCCATATTGAGGAAGTAAAGACAGTAGTTTTCGGATGTAGTCGAGGTATTCCTTATCATATACCCCACTAAATTATGGCTTTAGCTAGCGTCATGGCAAGTATAAGGAGTATGGTGCTTACGGTCCGGCATGTTCTACAGCCTCCCAAGTAACTAGGAATCGAACTGTTGCCAAGGTAAGTCGGCATGTTTGATGTTGAGAGATGGAAAAGATTCGAACTAAATGTCAACCCCCATCGTCGTAAACGCGAGAAGTGTTCGTGTGCTTCTTCTAAAGGGAAGGGCCGACCGACGAAGGTCACCGATTGGTGGTCTCCTGGAAAGTTCTCGTGGTCGTGATTGGATGGCCTATGCAGTATTGTAAGTTTTCTTGCACAACCGATAGGCTTGAGCAGGTACGCACGCTTTACATGAGCCAGACAAGTTGACGCCTCTCAAGCTGCAAACGCGTCCGTAGTCATCCACGAGATTGCGCCCATCTATTGTGATATTCCCTCCAGTTGCCAGCTTAGACCAGTCATGCGCATAGGAGCTCGTAGACCCTGGCGTGTATGATGAGCTGGAGGAGGAATGGCTGCTCTAGAAACAGGCTTCTGTAAGCCTTGCGACAATTGGAGCGAAATTTACGCACTAGCTTGGGGTACTTTTCAGCTGGCAAGGACAGTTTCGACGCGGGTTTGGGTCTGTCGTCGTCAACTAGGACAAACGAAGAATCTAGGGCGGAGGGGCTACTGGTCATTATGCCAGTGCGTTTGTGACGAACAAAGTCAAGTTGGAAGGACTCAGACAGCGTAACCTGAACGAGTACCTGCCAAATACCACGGCCCGGTCAGCCGGTGCTCAGCGAGCGCCGAGAATTTCTGACTGAACCGTCACCTGAACGACAACGCCGATGAGATGAAATGAAACTCTGAACAACTTGAATTACTTGAGACACATCAAATTGGCTAATAAAAGGTTAAATTCACAGTAGGTAGTTATTCTCAACCCGAAAGAGAGTATATCTAACGAAGCCTCGGACGTGTCCTGGTGCCAGAGGAAGCATACACATATTCGAGCTCATCTTCGCTTTCCAAGTCGACTGGACGCTTCCGTTTCGGAACACGTCCTTGATTTGCAGGGGTCTTTGTGGTCTTCGCCTTCTTTGCAGCCTTCGTCGATGTCTTTTTTTGTTTCGCCAAGTCCTCAGTCGCCTTCCGTTTTTCCTCTTGCTCTTGAAGCCAGATTGGGTGCTTGTTGTAAATTTCTCGCTGAAATTCATCATCGTAACTGAAACACTCCATTGTGTACACTCCCATGCGCTAAGGAGGGATATGAAAACATGAGTGCATGTCAATCTTGCAGTAGCAAACTGGAAATATCACCTCTTCGCCCCGCAGATAGGCTAATGTGACTTCCTCGGTGGATACCTGGTCGACATACCGCTTGCTGTCAACGATATCGTGGACCTCTTCTTCGGAGGGTTCTCGATGCTGTTCCCGGCGGAATAGTATGCGAGAAAGCACCTTCTCACCCCATAATTTCTTCACCATCGCCCTTGCCCACGTATTTTGAACCTATACGAGAATTAGCTCATTCGGAGAAGGTCAAGCCACTGAATCATATAGACATACATTGGCACCCTGAAGTTTCCATTCTTCTGCGGTGAGATATGGTGGATCCGCAGGCTTTACTCTGTACATGCCCACGAATTGCCATTCATTGGGCTTCATTCTGGAAAATACGCGCTTCATTTGCGAAAAGTCAATCTTCGAGTCAGGAGGATTGCCTTGTAAATCTGCTGGTTCAACATCGATCCATAGCGCCCCTCCCCCTGGGATCCCGGGCGCAATTGGTTGGAAGTCAGGATTCAAATACATGAAATCGTTCATCCCGTGTTTCCTGATCCAGTCTTCACCGATGTTTGGGAACACTTCGAAGGCACTACCTCCAAAGGAAGAGGAGAGGAAGTATCGAGATACTGCCAATTCTTTGATTTCACTTTCCAATATGACTGGGAACTCCTTGCAGCCGATTGTTTTCATGCGGCTCCTGACAGTGTCAAGGTTGAAAACCATATCTTTCTTCTTCTTGATTTTAGGCTATGAGAGACGCCTAAAGTGAGCTACTGGTCTTTATGGTATCTAGAAACTCACATTTAGAAGCTTCTTAATCTGTTCCAGTTCTTTGAGGTTTTTGTCGTTGTTCGTTTCTGCCAAATCCATTTGACTGTTGTCCAACATAAGCAGCTCAGGCGACTCTTCTCGAATTTGAATGGGTTCTGAATGGAGAGCGTCTCTCACATCTCGATGAAGACTACTTGACATCTGAATTGCGCGTTTCTAAGTGTGAACATTAGGATTCCGAGAAGGAAGTGACACTTCACATACCTCTGAGTCCTCTTCGTGCGCAACACTGACGCCAGCAGAAATTTCCTCGCGGAAGATTTCTCCCTTCGTCTCAGTTTTGGTGAGCTTGAAGTCCAGCCATTCAACGCGAGAATCTACTGTCGTCTAGATTGACTTGTGAGATGCCTTAGACAAGATACCAGAGTCCACATGTCCATACTGTTATGGTCTTTATTTGCGGCTTCTCTGGATTGATGTCGAACTTCAATTCGGAGGAGTCCTCTTGTAGTTTAGCAAGAAGTTTGACCTCTTTGGAATCATCTTCGAATTTGCCAACCAGACGGCTTCGACCCACGTTGTTCACTTTTGCTGGACGCCCCATGACCAGGGTATATTCAACTGCTAGCACTTTTGGTAAGGCAAAGTCATAAACTCCCAGCAAATCTGAATAAAATAAAATAAGAGACCATGTACTTACCCTTTATTTTTCGTAGTCCTTCAAGGAGTAAGTAGAGCTTTGGGTTACATAAAATACGACCAGCCACTATACCGGCATTACGGCGTCTTTCCGGCGTCTAAACTGTACCACCGTCGTCAGCCCACCCCACTACACAAATGATAATAGTCAACGACTAAGTATCTAGGTACAGTTCGTTATCAATTTACAGGAATTTCAAAATATATATTCCACAAGGCATCCGGATCTGCATCGTCTCCTGAGTCCATTCCCCCATCATCTGACTCATCGTTGTCTGGTTTCCATCCAAGAAGCACAAGCCGATCATCAACTTTAACAACACCTTGAAAATCCTGGTTGAGTTCGAAGACTGTTTGTCCGATGCTGAGACAGGTAATTCTATCCTCAGGTGATGCGTACAAACGCCAGAGTTCGGGAACAAGGTTTTCTTCATCTGGAGGAACCCACGCGCAAATGAGCACCGAGGAGACTGGCGCTGATGGGTTGGGTGTAGCTGGAGGACGTGGGGGATCCATCGGGAACACATGATACCAGTGGATTTGTTTAGGAAAATCGCCTCCAACATCGACATGCTGGAACAGATTCTGTTGGATGTGGAATAGAAATATGTTATCTGATGCAAACGTGAATCTCTATAGGTAAGGTCAGCAATGAGATGATGGGCAATGCGGTATTGCTTACTTCGTCTCCTGTTGTGCGTCCAATAGTCAGCAAGATTTTGGTGTTGTTGTACATCGGCACTGCTGCTCCAAAAATGTGGCCTTGAGGGATAATGTTCGTATAAGCCACGTCCCGTGCCTCCCAGGTCCACTTCCCAGTGTCAGAGAGTGAGGCGATGCTGTACGAACGGTGAGGTTGGGGGTCACGCCCATACTGTCGATATCCACCAAATACGAACAATTTCTGGTCAATAGCCACTATGGCTGGATCTATTCGACCTTTGACGGGTTCACCTTCGATGGTCAAAAACCACCATTCAGAATGTGTCACATCCACCACGATTATCCGTGAGCTTGCCTCTTCCGCATCATCATCGTAACCGCCAAACAATAGCAGCATGGACGTTTTATGCCACCGAAACAGGGTACAAGCAGAAAACCCTAGAACTGGGAGAGGCTTTGGTTTTCGTTGAAGCTCCTCTTGAGAGAATGGTGCCATAGGGTTTCGAAACTTTAGGGAGTTCTGGACGATGGAAAGTTAACGAATCGAGAAATTGTCCACAAATCGTAAGGCAGGAGACGCACTTTTAGATCCTTCCATTTCATCCTCTTACCCATCATGTCGCAACAGAATAAATCGGAAGTCGGCACATTAGGTTTTCCAGGTCGTTCGCCGCCGTACATGTACACTTTCTTCTCGTAAGGATCGCAGATCCATCGAGGGTGGTCATTGAATGGAGGGCATTTTCCAGCAAAATGTTTCACTTTTTGGTTCATCCGCGATTGAGGTGCGCAGCTGCTGCTATCTCTGGGCTGATTTCGCGTACTACTGCTGGCTGGTTGTGTTTGTGTGGGCCTTGGTCGAGGACGACCACCGGTCCTCATCTTCGCGACCTTCCGTGATTTGGATACATTGTAAGCTGCTTTTGATCGTACATCCATCTGCCTGATTTTTGGGAGATAGAATTTAAAGTATTTCCAGCAAGATACGTTAACCCAAAGGCCTAGGAACTAGTAGGAGGATGAACAGGAAAACGAATTCGGACAAGTAGGACCGTAGCGCGTTGAGCTGGATTACTTTCCCACGTCAAACCAGAGTGGAATGTTGATAGTACGTACATACAAATGCACGTTGTGCATGACCCTTCAGCTTCATGGACACTCGCTACTTACGATTCTCAGCACCCTCGAGGTATATTCGACAGCTCCAAATATATCAGCATGCATGCTCAATTGGTGTTTGAACATTCTAGCATTGCGGAATCCAAATGAATCCGCAGTATTGGCGCTCTCTACTGCGCTCTCACAGCATCGTTGGAGCACTAGTCCGATGAGATTCGTACCACACCCACAGAGGGACTCTAGACGTCGGTGTTTTTGTCGCCATGTGGTGTGTCAATGTTGCCTGCAAATTTGGACTGCTTTCCGGGGGAATTTGACGAGGTGTTTCCCTAGCCTCGCGGTCTCATGGTAAGGAACGCAATCTTATGTCCCGTTTATATAAGTCTTATAGTCACAGACCTCCCTTTGATCCCGACCTCAATATGCTTTTCTCCCTCACACTAGTTGTTGGATCACTCGTTACGGTGTATGCTGCACCCCAAATCCAGATTGGCTCCACAAACGTAGTTGGACGAGATGTGACGTTGCTCCGGCAAGATTTCTTTGGAGGTGCGAGATTCAACTAAAGGCCTTAGCCAAATTGACCATTATTCAGGCATTCCATATGCTGAACCACCATTGGGCAATTTACGACTCAAACCATCGGTTTTGAAGACCCTGCTAGACGTGGAAACATTTGACGCAACCAACTTCGGGAAAGGGTGCCTTCAGCCAGTGCGTCAACAAGACGCCATGATGTACTATTTTACTCAAATCTCTGAAGGGTGGAACGGAGACGACATTTTCCGAAGACTGCTTGACGATAAATATTCTTAGACCAGCAGGCATCACGTCGGATGCAAAGTTGCCAGTTGTGAGTTTTATGTAATTGACATTCTGGATTCTTGTTTACGCTTATTATAGCTCTTTTGGACGTATGTTCTTCGTTTTCTCAATCATTTCGCAAGAATAAAATTCTTGCAGATATGGTGGAGGATTTCGGGCTGGTTCCTCATCTTCCTTCAATGGAAGTGCCATTGTCGCCCAGAGCGTTGCGCGTGGAACCCCCATCATTTACGTCAATTATAATTATCGACTCGGTGCGCTAGGATTTCCCCAAGGACAAGAATGTGCGTAAACCTATCGGTTTGAATAGCAATTTTTGACTTCTTTCGCAGCTGAGGACCGAGGCGCCTTGAACCTTGCTCTTAGAGATCAATTGACAGCACTGGAATGGGTTCAAGCCAATATCGAGCTGTTCGGTGGCGATAAGAACAAGGTGCATATTATGTTGGAAATTTGCGTCAAAAGCTAATGGTCTACTAGGTCACCGTGTTTGGGGAAAGTGCAGGGTCAATCATGACTGCTGTCCTCTTCTTGAATTCGCCCATTGAGAAGCTAGCCAGAGCAGCGGTGGGTGCATTAGTCAGACTCAAGATTCAGTTCTGATCTCAACATCTTCTAGATTTTTGAGTCAGGTTCCGCCGCTAGTGCACTCACATTCCCGGCAGCGCGCCGCGAAAAAGACTGGCAGAACTTCGTGGCTGGCGTGCCATCCTGCAAGTCTTTGGCACAGTCTGGCGACACCTACGAATGCTTGAAGTTGGCCAATTCAACCGAGATCCGATCTGGCCTTCTCAATGCGCTGTCATCGACGACGGAACTATATGCTTTTGACCCGACTCTTGACGGACCAGATGGCCTCTATCCCGACCTAGCGTCCCTTAGCCTCTCCAAGGGCAACTTTGCTCGTCTACCGTTCATTGCCGGCACCAATCTCGACGAAGGTCAGCCCTCAGTTACTGTAAACTTTACGTTCGCTGAACGCGATTGATAGGGACTCTCTTCGTACCTACAACGGGTTTGGATAACTTCAATCTTCGGGGATATCTCCTTTCCAGCTACTCGCCTTCTCGAGTTGACCCAGACACGTTGTCGGTCTCGGTAGACAAACTTCTGGAGCTTTACCCTGATGCTCCATCCCTTGGCTCGCCGTTTAACACTGGAAACGATACATTCGGGCTTCCTACCGTATTCAAACGACTATCGGCAATAAGTAAGACTAGGTCTCGAAGTTGATGTTTTGGTCCTGCTCATTGGATTCCACAGCTGGTGATCTCAGCTTCCAATCCACGCGCAGATACTGGACTCAAACTGCTAGCAAATTTGGGGTCAAAACGTACGGATATATTTTCACTCAACCACAACCTCAGGATGCTCCAAACAGAGGAGGTACGTTCACACCAGACCTTGCTTTATGCGAATCCTGAATTCTCTGCGGTGCTAGTCACGCATGCGTCAGAGATCACATACGTTTATGGCTCGCCTTCTGACAAGTCCGACTCTTCGCTTCGTCTAAGCAAAGCCATGATCGACTACTGGGTATCGTTCGCAAATAGCCTTGATCCAAATGACGGCCTCGGTAGCTCTCGTAAGCTTTGGCTCATTATTATTGTGCCGAAGCTGATATCATTCTTAGGACCCATCTGGCCACAATACACACCCGACAACGAGGTTGGTCGCTAAATTGGTCTTCGACACCATACTTACATTAGTTCAACCCAAAGACACTCCTCCAACTTAATGGTGATAACATGACCACCATACCGGACGACTATCGCAAAGAACATATTGACTTCATGAACGCCAATCCTGTGGTTTTCCTCCACCGCCGTTCACCAAACTATCCTTGAATGAAGCTTTAAATCAATCACACACAGTTCGTTGAAGGTCTGTCACCCAAACACTCAGCCTCTTAGAAATTTATCTCACCAACATCTACTCTCAGTAAAATGAGGGCTTTCTGTTACCGTTCAAGCACTCGTGGGTTCGCGTCTGACCCCTAAATTAGATGATATGCGTTGCGGAAACAATGTCATGCTTCTATTTCGACAGCGTGACTCAAATTCTTGACGTTTTGACCCGAGCATCAACCCTCAATGTCGAACTGCGATGAACTTTGTCAAACCGTACTCATTCAAATGTCTCAACTTGTGACTGCTGCAGGCTTGTATGGCTTGTAACACCACGAGAGGCCAACGTGCGCTCGAGACTCGATCAACAACAAAATGATCCGTCATTCCGCTACTTTTAAACTTTCAAGCGCTTGGGAAAGCTTCGCAACTCTGATTTAAAAAGGCTCTTTTGAGTCCTTATCGCTCATATTTCTCGGAGTTTTGCTTCTCATGCGATGTGACGTATATTTGTACCTGATCTCACCTGGCATCATGGCGGTTTCTGGCTGGGTTCTTCTCATTTCCCCGTAGCGAAAATTATCCGTCAAGTCATGTCATGGACTTTATGCATACGGGTGCTGAACAGATTGGATATAAAAGAGAGAGAAATATCAGAGGTGAGGTGTCCTTGGAAATCTGCACTATGCGCCTCATCTTAACTTCCATTATTGTTGCAGTTGCTTGTGCCAACGAAGTTGCAGCCCATGGGTATGTCCCTCTGCTGAGAATCAACGGAAAAGATGTTGCTGGATGGGATATTGCAAAAGGTACGCCAATTCTTCGCTTCGCAGAAAATATTCGGTATAACTCCCTTGCCTAAAGATCCCTATACCATACCACAGGTCCGAAATAATTGAGTTTACCCTCGCCAAGTACTTGCTTACCCTTCCTTAACTCTAGCCTTTAAAAGTTGTGCGGGGTACGAAGCTAGATAGTGGCTTCATTTCTGATGTTACTTCGACCGATATTACCTGCTCCATTGGGAACCAGAAGCTGCCTCCAGTAGGGAAATGTCTTTATAAATACATGGAAAGAACTAACAATTGCGCATGTATAGGGCCCGATCTCTACTACAGTTGCCGCCGGAGGAACTGTCCAAGTTCTGTGGAATACATGGCCAATAGGCCACTTCGGACCAGTTTTAAATTATATGGCTAAATGCCCTACAAGCGATTGCTCTACCTACAAAGGCGACACCGGATCTCCATGGTTCAAGGTACGCTTCGTGAAACCAAAGCCAATTAAAAGCGATTCTCATGCCTGCAACAAAGATCCAGCAAGACTCCTACGTCAACGGCGTGTGGGCCTCTGATACTCTAGCCAAGAGTAATTTCACCTACAGCGTTAAGATACCGAGCAAGATTGCACCTGGAGCCTATGTAAGCCAATCTTTCGCACTCGTAGAGGTTGATTTATCGGTATACAGCTCCTTCGCCATGAAAATCTTGCATTGCACGGAGCATCTAACGCTGGCGGCGCTCAGTTTTACCCCGGTGAGTAATTACACGCCTAGACCGTTTATCCGACTCACTAACGACATATTTTAGTTTGCATCCAGCTGAATGGCGAGTCACCAACGATTCAACAGAGTACTCAATGACATCTGACTGGCTTGTTGTAGTCACTGGAGGTGGAACCCTCAATCCTTCTGGCTTGAGCTTTCCAGGCGCATACAAGGTGAAATACTTGTTGTAATTGAGAAGATCACAGAGCTGACACACCCGCCAATAAACCAGGCCACTGACCCCGGCATTCTCTTCAATGTGTACCAAGGCGACGCTGCCAACAAGGTTAGTCTTGTTTGAACTCATGCTCCGATTTAGCTGTTGATTCTGTGAACCTTCAGGCATATATTCCACCTGGAGGAGCCGTATATCCTGGCTTGAACTGACGTGCTTTCAAACGTGACTACAGATCGCAAATTCCTGTATCGCGACTTGACATGAATATATGTATTATGAAGCCCCAGATCGCTTTGTGAAGCACGCAGCGTTCATCTCGTTCGTGGATCTTGACTTCAAAGACGGATCATTATTTCGGGCGAAGCATGCTCAACCGCGGTTTCTTTTATGAGAGCTCACCTCAAGAGGCACTTTCAAAAGATGCCGAATCAGATTCTCCATAACGGCTGGTCGCGTCGGCTCATGTTCGGTACAAATACCAGGCGTCTCCAAAGCATCGACAACAAAATGTGACTTCTTCGCAGAATTGAGTCGCATAAACTGGATTCTCGATTCACTGACATTGGTCTTGGCCAGCTATAAATTGACGGACGTTATGCGAACGGCCATTTCGTACGCTGGGATCTTTCGACCTTGTTAAAATCGTCATGCGTCTGGCTACCATCCTCTTCTTTGTCGCAACTGCCCTCGTCTGCAAGGTCGTTGCGCATGGTTATGTGCCCAAACTCATAATTAACGGCCAGACAATTCCAGGATGGGATGTCCAGACTGGTATGTTTCATTTGGCCCAGCTACTTATGGTTCAAGTATTGACGACGGCTTGACAGATGGCTATACCACCCCCCAGGTATGAAGATTTCATTGATTTATGTGGGCGCTGCTCTAATAGTCGAGCTTTCTTATCCTAGCCACTGCGAGTCGTGCGGGCGACTAAGCCTGATAGCGGCTTTATTTCTGACCCATCGTCGAAAGACATCACCTGCTCGATTGGAAACTCTAAGCTCCCTCCAGTATGCCTCTCAATCTAATACAAAGATGAAGGATTGATCATTATTCCAGGGTCCCATTACAGCCACTGTAGCGGCAGGAGGGACTGTGACCGCTCAATGGAACACATGGCCAACTGGTCATTACGGGCCAGTTCTTAACTATATGGCCAAATGCCCCTCAACAGGATGCTCCTCGTGGAAGGCTGATACCGGCTCTCCGTGGTTCAAGGTAATAGGAGAGGCTTTCCCCCTTATGCCTTCTTAAATACCTCTATTAGATCCAGCAGGACGTCTATGTTAATGGGGTCTGGGCATCCGACACTCTTGCTAAGAGCGGATTCAAGTACGATATCAAGATCCCCAAGAAAATTGCTCCTGGAGATTATGTATGTGGACGTCTTCCACTTCTTCTGGGCCAGTACTTATCAGTACACGCAGCTCCTCCGTCATGAAAATCTAGCTCTGCACGGGGCTTCTAACATCGGGGGTGCCCAATTTTATCCTGTTTGCATCCAACTCACTGGTGCGTTGACTTGCGCGTGTATAAAATTTGTCTCGCTCAAATCAATTCTACTAGTGACTGGTGGAGGATCTCTTAACCCTTCTGGACTCAGCTTCCCTGGTGCATATTCGGTACGGAAGGCGCTATTAACCCTCCCTTTACATGCTAATAATGTTCAGGCTAATGATCCTGGAATTCATTTCAACCCCTACCAAGGTGAAGCAGCTAATAAGGTGTGTAGAGCGTTCATTATCAAGTGTCGCTACAGACGATTGATTGCCAATAAAGGCGTACGTCCCGCCTGGTGGTGCTGTTTACCCAGGCCTAAACTAGGGTTCGGCTCGAGTACAGTTCCGAAGGCAAATAGCTTTGATCTGCTGCCATCAGCTCAACCGCTAAATTTATTGCCTTGAAGATTCCACCTGTAACATAACGCAAATAAGTACTTACCCTGTTCGATGAAGGAATATTGAAGCTCCAATTGAACATTCCTTCTATCGATTGAAATATCAAACTACAGGACTCAATTACCCTCTTGTTTAAATGAGTATAGCTCAACGACCTCTGACGACTGGCCATTCAAGTTGCGGAATTTCGACCATTGAGAACCAATTGGGAGGTCATTCTAAGCCACAACCCAGTAAGGTCAAGGGGCTGTGCCGTTGTATGTGCCAAACAAACCGGGTTCTGATGTCAGACTCAGCCGGAGTAAGCGACTGCATGGATCCCACCACCTCTCATTGTCATAGCTGTTGCACCAGTGGCGGAGAACAGCCGGAAACCATCCCAGAGCCTGTCGACAAGGGCAAACAACGAGCCCGTGAGCCGTCAGAACGGACCCCTCTGCTAGCTTCGTCATCGAGGATTATCGAGGACCATGCTGCACCTCCGGCACATTCGAATCGACGACTATGGGCGAAGTTGACAACAGTTTTTCTAATATCACTCTCAGTATGTATTGTAGGATTTGTCCTGCTTGCTCTTCTTGCTTGGTCGTACGCTTCTCGCGCATCGAACTTGGATCCTCAAGACGTCATTAGCAACGACCTTGTGTTGTCTGGACCTGACAAGGTGGATGTGCTGAATGTGACAGACGACGGAGGAATCTGGGTCAAGGTGCATGGGAGGATAGGCATGGACGCTGGGAAGGTGATTGGGGTTGGAAGCGATCCCGAGGATAATATCCTGAAGGATATATGGAAGGCCTTTGGGAGATGGGGCGTCCGGACCCTGGACAGAGTAACAGTCAATCTTACGACTATCACAGTCGTTCCGGAACACGATCCAACAGAGACCCTCATAACTCTCGAAATTCCACCAATAGAGCTACCATTGACAGTCAACCCACCAAACGACAAGTCGTGGCTAACCCCCATCTCGACGACTATCTTCATTCAGCCAACCTCGAACAGCACATTAATCCTTCATTTTCTGAAGGACGCGTGGCAGCATGGTACAATATCTGTGCGAACGAAGGTCAGCCAAGCGACCATACGGGGTGGAGCTCCTGAAGCGACAGACTGGCGGAGAAGATTCCAAGGACAGCTTTCAAACATTCGCACATCCGTTCGTATGAAGCGTGAGTCTCCCTTGACCAATTTCTATAGATCTCGAACTGAACAACTCTCAGTTCCTTCGATACCTGGTTTTCCACATCCTGGCGACGGGCAATTCCCACCTGTAGCCGACCTTGTCACCCTCAAATCCTTCAAAGTCTCTACCGAGTCTACCAAACTTGCTCTTCGCGCTACGGCTACGGTGGTCGACCCTGTACCGACCACATTCGATCTTTCACTTCCTTCATTACCTTTCACTGTCGCCATCGCTGATATTGAGAGGCCAAATGTCGACCCTATAAACATCGCTTCAGTGTCAACCCACCCATTCAGCCTCACCCATCCAAATATTACACTCTTCATTTCGGGCGACGTTCTTCCAATAGCCGCACCTGCGTTCCCAATCCTGTCTAAGTTTGTTACTCGCTATCTCTCGAGCGAAGACAACACGGTCGTCATCTCATCACCTCTCATACCTAATCTTCACGTTGAAGCGACGTTTCCTTCGCCGAAGCCTCGTCCTCGCATACTTCGCAACGTTACCATTCACAACATGAAGATTAAACCGACAGGAAGCGTCTTTGTAGCCAGCGGTATAGTCGAAGCTCGCGTCGTCCTTCCACCTGGCATCAACCTTGGTCTGGATGTCTTCCGTGTCTTCCCGGATGTCCTCATTTTTGATGGCGAAGTACCTGCAACCGCCACTACTCACCCCAATCACAAGTCCCACAACGACTCTGCTCCACCTGAGATGCCTCTCCCAGACCCTCTGCCCGAACGTGCATTTGGACACATCAAGCCGGATGACTGGCTGCCATCTATCAGCACTCCAGTAGATCCCGAAGACGATGAAGGTGTGGCATATATTGTGACGGCGAAGGTCGTGGATGTCCCAGTGGAGGTTCTTCCCGGAAGACAGAAGGAGTTCAGCAACTTCGTTGGCAAGGTTGGCGTTTTCCTGTGTGGTGATTTTTTTGTGTTAACAACTCTCATTTTTAGGTCATATTTGGTACGGAGGGAGCAACCGCAGGCATTCTCGGCAACGCTGCCGTCAAAGTTGCTGTTGAAGGCTTGCCTCTGCATGGGCCAGGCCGTCAGACTGGCGAGATTGTACTATCTAATCTTCCGTTCAAGGGCAGTGTGCACGTTGGGAAGAAGGGTCTGTTCAACTCGGAGCAGGGGTCGGCTATCAAGGATATTTTGCATAGAATAGCACATCACCTCCCCTTCTGACCAATAATAAGCTGGTTCCATATTGTCGAGGTCTCAGTCTCGGACCTTGTTTAATGCTTCCCATCCTACATTCATTTTCTATTGGACCTGCGGGGATCAGGCCACTTTGTGCATTGCTACTGTATAATACATTGTAGGACCTGAACATAATACGTTTGCTTTAAGAGATCCTCGGTTTTGATTCCATGTTTGCGGTCGTTCGTCCAATCACCAAAGTGCGGCATAATTATCTTTTATGGTTTATCGAGGAGTCATCAAATCGCAGAAAAACGGTCTCAAGCTCCAGAATAACATGAAATTAAGCAAATGGGGGAAATAGTAGTAGTGGACACTCACTGAGGAACTGTATTTATTTACCGTCAAGGAAGGCAGGTTCGCTTGAGCCGTCGATGCCTCTCAAGTGCACGAGGTGTGGGGATCTCCCAAAAGAGTATGAATACCGGATTGTCTGCATTTTGGGACAGGTTTTAGCCAACTCTTTCAGTTTGGCTGGTGTAAAAGCGGGCGCGAGGTTGCGGTAGGAATCAAGTTCTACGTGGTGGACACCTCGAAGCAATTGAACAAAGTCGACTATAGTCGTCAAGATGCGCGGATCGGGGCTGTGACGTGAAGTTTCGATCGAAATTGTGTGAACGCTTGATATCTGTCCAAGTAGACTCTGTGTTGGTCCCATTTGTGCTTGCTTTTCGATCCAATCGAAGGTTCCGTCTGTTGACATTAACCTTAGTCGGAGCGTTATGCCTTTCCCCGCAGGAAGATCCACTATAGTGCGCAATGCAACATCAAAGAAGTCGTAGTCGTACTGCTTCCTACGCATCACTCGAAGATCCGTGTGAATGATGATCGATTGCAGGTGTTGGTGTTGGTCTTGAAAGTTAGCAGCTGCATCAGATAGTTCGACGCGGTTGTTTGGGAGTATGGTAGGCAACCATAACGGATCCACAGATATGCTGACGAGATTAGGTAGAATTGCTGGCCGTTCTGGAGGCGTCTCAGGAGGATTTTCGACACCGTGTAGCAACAAATTCATGATTGTTGGATGGAGAGAGAGGAAGCACAGGAGCTCTGTTGAAGGTACCACGAAGCCGCTATTGGTCCCAGGGATGTTGATATTGTATATCTCGAATTTCGAAAGCATCGGCAAGTCCAGTGTGGTGAAAAGAGATCTCCAGGTTTTGGTTAAGGTGGAGTCAAGATTGAGCGTGAGGACAGTGAGCGTCGCACGAGCGCCATGGAGGGTCGAAATGTCCAGTCGCCAAAAATAGGATGGAAAAGCATGTCTGACTTGATGTGAAACGCCGCAAGTTGATTCTCAAATTTCTGGATTGGGGCTGTCCCATCTTGAAGGACTAAAGCATCCTCCTCGTCACTGTTCGCTTGGGGAAGGAATGCCAACTCGGAGGTCTGCAGATCGGTAGCTTCTGCGTCTGCCACTGAATCGGTATAATACGACTGGACCCACTCGCCGCCCGATATTTCGATTTCGGAGCATATCGCGATGAGGGCGTTAAGTAGCCCAGTAAAAGCTGCCACCCAGCTAGATTTATCCACAGACGTTTCCTCTCCATAGAACATTGGTACCAGAGGCAATGCGAAGCCTATGTTAGCTGCCTTGATATGACCAAGGTGATTGACCAGACCATGCAAGCCAGCCGCCATTTTGAGCAATTTGTCGGCCTCACCGGGAAATACATAGTGTAACTTTCGAAGACTCGTCACCCATGGTGACATTTTCAGCGCCTGAAAGGTTTCAAAGGGTGTTGTGCACGACAAGTAGAAGGAGTCCTTTGAGTATAGACGGATGGAATTCCGTGTAAAAAAGATGTCGAGAGCGATATTAAGAATTCGTCGGCATGACGAAGCAAGTTGGAGCAGAGATTGGTTGTCGAGATATTGTCCGGTTTCTCTAATGATTTCTGTAGGGAGGTTGGGCAGCACGGAAGCACGCACGGAATCCCATCGCGCTGGCACATTGTGGTACTAGTAGAGTTGGATGATTAGTCAATTATGGCCTCTTCGCTTGGTATTGTTTGGTTTTCCCTCGCTGTCCCTCTTTGTCTCAACCTGCGTCGACTCACGAGGCACCGTTGAGTCCCGCTCAATCAATCTCCGATTAATTATAACTGGGTCCTACATGAAATCAAATTTTTGCGCATTTATGCATATAAATATGGTGAGAAATGCTCAAGGCTTCGCAATGCCAAATACAGCACTAGCCAGGATCCAGAGCCAACTCGTAATGATCAGGTTATAAGTAAGTACTTGAAATTTGATGCTGCTCGTGTTATGGTTTTAAATAACATATTCTCTTGTACTGGAGCCAGAGTGGGTAGGTCGTTTAAACGTCGGGATTCCATACTGGAGGGCCAGGCATCGGATAATACTTTCAAATGATGTCAATATTCAAGTTTGCGAACCATAAAGAACACGTAAACGCTGGACTCACTGTGTCGTTTGCATGCTCAATCCAAAATCCATATGTAGTCAGATTTAATCCGGGGTCTGAAGTCAAATTGTCAGCACGAATGACGCAGAAATATTGGCGCTACATACCGGAAATGGAATAGGCGCCGGGGAACGACACCAACTCCCAATCGGAGGATGGTACCGCAGTTCCGGACCCTGTTACCTCAATCTGGACGCATTCGGGGTAGATCTGCCTCGGCTCGTTATGTATAGCGATAACTTCATGCCTAAGGAGGTATTTTCCGGGTTTCAGGGATTTTGGGATTGGCATAGCGAAAGGTGCTCCAGCATGGAGGTCGGTCTGACCCCAATGACCTGTGACCCAGGTACCATTTAATAAACCTAATTCGTGGATTTTGAACCAGATAGCCGCCCTGAGGTTGAGACCTTCGCAGCTGTCGCCGCAGGCTGCCAAGTAGACAAACATTGGTCCCCACTCGTGACCCCAAGTCTCTGTCGGATATACTTCGCCAGGTAAAAGGAAATCCTTGTCATAGTGGCCATTGAGGACACCACCCGCCTCGATAGTAGCATAAAGGGAGGGAGAGGTAGGCGTGCCATCATCGTTACAGGCCATGTTTTCGTACAGTGGATCGTAAATCGGGTAGCGAGATGGCCAGCGTCTTTGGATGCTGACCTGAGGAATATCCGGTTGCCACCAGGCGTAGCTATGCAGTAAGTATGTGAATGGAAGTCCACGAATAATGAAGTAAAGAACGTACGGTGCAAAATCCAAGTCTCCAACGCTGTACTTCCACGCTCCGCCATGGGCTGACGCAACGGAAGCAACGGCCAAGGTCGCGAGAGCAGAGAACAGCTTCATAGCCGCGCAGAAGGTCAACACAACTTGCGCGTAACAAATGTCGTCTTTTATCAGCTCTCCCGG
>Ga0247729_10000411_pt1 | contig 18083 bp, 23 predicted proteins | sample UWRJL133311R2_FD_180958 | JGI IMG/M metagenome (GOLD analysis project Ga0247729, IMG submission 180958) | Plant litter microbial communities from Arlington Agricultural Research Station in Wisconsin, United States - UWRJ-L133-311R-2 | ecosystem: Environmental > Terrestrial > Plant litter >... | reverse complement strand
CAGCCCGCCACTCATGCCGGCATCGGTGAGGGCCCGGATCTGGGCGACGATCTTTTCGCGGTCGGGGTGGCCCTGCAGGGCAATGTCGGCCAGCTCGTCGAGGCCTTCGACCTGGGTGAAGGTGCTGTCGAAGTCGATAATTAAGTAGGGCAGCACGTCGGTTGGTTGGGGCATAATGGCGGTAATATCGGGCACAAATGGCATTCGGGACGGGAAAATTCGCGGCGGGAAAAATATCCGGGCCGGTTTACAACCTTTGCCGGGAGCTGCCGCTCTTTTCAGAACCGCCTTATTATGCCTACCACTATGAAAAAGTTTGCTTTGCTCTTCCTCGGCGCCCTGGCCGCCCACCTCAGCTACGGGCAGCACACGGAAATTTCGGCCCATCTCACCTCGGGCGGGATGAAGTACCACGGGGCTTCGGCCACCCGCCGCTCCGGCATCAACGTGCCCGACCTGGCGGGCGAGCGGGCTTACACCAACAACCCGTACGGGCGGCAGTTGGCTTGGTCGTACGGGCTGGCTGGGCAGGTGCAGCACGTGGGGGCGCGCCACAGCTTGGTGGGCGTGCAGGCCGGCTACGAAGTGCTGCGCAGCCGGGTGCAGATTACGGTCATTAACACCGATACGCCGCCGATAGCCGTGACGGGGCATACCACGCTAAGCAACCAGTTTATTAATCTGCACCCGTTTTTCGGCCACCGGTTTACGCTCAAGGCGCTGGATCTGGACGTGACGGCCGGGCCGGAAGTGGGGTTTCTGCGCGGCAGTCGGGAGCAGGGCGAGGCCAGCGGCTATGGGGCCAGCTTCGTTACCGACGCGGAACGGAACCACTCGAACCTGGATGTGCGGGCGCGGGTCAACGTGGCGGTGTACTATAAGCGGACGGGCGTGTCGGTGGGGTATTCGGCAGGCGTGAGCAACTACCGCACGGGCTATTTGGGCAGCCCCGACAATGAAGCGTATTCGCAGGTTTTCCGGATCGGGCTGGCCTACCGGATTAGCCTGTAGCCGGGTTCAGGCTTCGTAAAACTCCACCGGCAGGCCGTCGGGGTCCCGGATGAAGGTGAAGCGGCGGCCGGTAAACTCGTCGGTGCGGATAGGCTCGGCGGCGACGCCGTAGGCGGCTATAGCGGCGACGGTGGCGGGCAAGTCGGTGACGGCGAAGGCCAGGTGGCGCAGGCCGGCGGCTTCTGGATGGGTGGAGCGCGGCGGGGGAGTGGGGAAGGAAAACAGCTCAATGAGGTAGTGACCGTGGAGGGCCAGGTCGAGCTTCCAGGAACCCCGCTCGGCGCGGTATGTTTCGCGGATAACGCTTAGGCCCAGGATTTCGGTGTAAAACCGCTTCGAGACAGGGTAGTCGGAGCAGATGATAGCCAGGTGGTGCAGGCGCAGGAGCATGGGAACAAGTAGCGGGGCTCAGGATGGTTGAGGTGAGGCGTAGAAAGCCTGAGGCGGATTATAGGGCAATCGTGGCGACGCGTAAGACGGTTGCGGCGAGGCGAAGGACGATTGGAGTGGGCAAAGTCTAGCTGACGCGCTTGGCGTCGCAGGTCGGGACCCACTTGTCGGTTTGGCACACCGGGCAGCGGGCCACGCCGGCCGCTGGCAGCTCGCGCACTTGGCCGCAGCAGGCGCAGGCGTAGGCACCAGCCTTTTCGACGCGCTGATGGGCCTTTTTGAGCGGCTCGGGCCAGATGGGCAGGCCCGGGCGCACGTCGGTGTCTTCGTAGAAGTAGATGCTCACGTTGCCGGTGGCCTCGATGTAGGCGCGGCGCACCTGGCCCAGGTGCTCGACCTGGAGCTGCCGCAGCTCGCCAAACAGCTCTTTCTGAGTGAAGCGCTGGCGGCGAAACTCCTCGATGCAGATGACGCCCTCCTCGACCAGCAGCACCGGCGCGCCTTCGAGCCAGTCGGAGAAGCGGGAATACTTCTCGGTGGCGCGATTGAAGAGCCAGTACAAGGCCGACACCACGGCGAAAACCACCACGGCGTGCAGCAGGGGCGTGTCGTCGTAGAGCATGGTGTCGCCGGCGGCGGAGCCCAGGGCCAGGATGATGCTCAGCTCGAAGAGGGACAGCTGCCGCACCCCGCGCCGACCCGTCACGCGCAGGGCGGCGATAATCATGAGGTAGGTGAGCACGCAGCGCAGCACCACTTCCAGCAGAAACAGTGGGGGCGCATCGTCCGACCACAGCATGCGGTTCCAGTCGAAAGGGGTAATATCGGCGGCGAAGATCATAAGTACGGGCAGTGGTTGCCTGACCTAACGCAGGGCGGGGGCGAAGCGTTGAGCTTACGACACTTTCGTGGCGGCCGAAAGCCACTCCGCGCATTTTTTCCTAGCTTCCCTGTCCACCAAGGGCTTTGCCGATGTACTTCCGTATTCTGCCCCCAACCCCGGCGTTGCGCCCGTTCGTGCAGCACTACATGATCAGCCACGTGCGGCACGACCCGGCCGCGCCGGCCGCGGCCGTGAAGCCCATGCCGCCAGCCCCGCAGCAGTGCCTGTACTTCTACCCCCGCGACGCCATGCGGACTTTCCACCACGGTCCCGGCCTCGATCTGGTGATGCCGGAGAGCATCTTGGTGGGGCCGCAGGTGTCGCGGCTGGATCTGCACTTTGCCCCCGACCACCTGGTGGTGTGCGTGGCATTCTGGCCCGGCGGGCTGCACCGGCTGCTGGGCGTGCCAGTGAAGGAAATGCGCGACTTCTCCCTGGAAAGCCGGGCGCTGCTGGGGCCGGCCATTACGGAGGTGGCCGCCCGCCTGCGCGAAACTACCGACTACGCGGCCATGCTTACCACCGTGGAAGCCTACCTGCTGACGGCCCTGCGGCGCCTGCGCCGGCCCGCGCGCCCCGTCGACCGGCTGCTGCCACTGCTGCTGGCGGCCGGCCGCGCCTCCGAGCCCCTCGAGCGGCTGGCCGACGACGCCTGCCTGAGCCCGCGGCAGTACGAGCGGAACTTCTTCGAGCAGGTGGGCCTCTCGCCCAAGCTCTACGCCCGCATCGTGCGCTTCGACCAAGCCTTCCGGCTCAAGGAGCGGCAGCCCACCCTCGACTGGCTGGCCGTGGCCGTGCGCTGCGGCTACTACGACTACCGCCATCTGGTGCGCGACTTTCGGGAATTCGCGGGCGTGACGCCGCCTCGGCTGCTGGCCGCCGAAACGGCCTACGCCAACCTGACCAGCGGCCGGGGACGGGCACAGGGGTAGAATGTCGGTTTTTTACTACCAGCCGGGCGAGTAGGGAAGGTAGGTTTGCAGCGAACCTAACCAACCCCCAGCCCAATGAAAACGCTGTTCCTTAACCTTGCCCTGCTGCTGCTTAGCCCGCTGGCAATAGCCCAGAATCCGGCGGCGCTGCCCGTGCCCGCGGCCGAGGCGGCGGCCATCCAGGCCGTGGTGACCAAAGTCGTCACCAACTACCGCGACCATAAGTTTCAGGACATGGCCGGCTACGCCACCGAGGACGTGAGCTGGGTAAATATCGTGGGCATGTGGTGGCGGGGCCGTCCGCAGGTGCAAGAGGCGCACCAGGCCATCTTCGACCGGATCTTTACCGGCGTCAAGTTCACGCCCGGCCCGCCCACCATCCGCCTCGTAACCCCGGACGTGGCCGTGGTAAATCTGTACTGCGGCGTGGGCGCCTTCTACCCACCCGACGGCGTGAACCGGGGCACCAACAAGATGGGCGACAACCAGGATCTACTGACGCTGGTGCTGGTGAAGCAGCGGGGCAGCTGGCTGCTCACGGCCGGACAGAATACGCAGGTTGATGCCCGGGCCGCCGCTAACGACCCGGAGAAGCCTGCCAAGAAATAGCCTGCTACCTAAGCGGGAGCAGGTCGCGCACGGCTTTTTCCACCGTGGGCCAGGCCGCCGAAGCCGGCGAAATCAAGTCGAAGTGGCCGGCGTCGGGTACCAGCCGCACCTGGGCGTCGTCGGCCTGCTGGCGGGCCTGGCGGGCAAAGCCCTGGGCCTGGTCGGTGGGCACGATGGCGTCGTGAGTGCCCTGCACGAGGCGCACCGGCACCCGCAGCGGCAAGAGCTGCGCCGGCGAGGTTTGGGCGTACCGGTCGGGAACGGTAGCGGGCCGGCCACCGAGCAGCTCGGCCACGGCCGCGTTGCAGCCGCCGGGTGCGGTAGCGTAGTCGGCCAGATCCGCAATGCCGGCCAGCGTGACCACGCCCACGGGCCGTAGCGGGCGAGCTGAAGACAGCGGGCTGGCGGGCGGCAGATTCGGGCGGGCGGCCAGCCACAGCGCCAGCTGCCCGCCGGCCGAATGCCCGAGCACCACGGCCCGCTGGGGCAAAATCGGGTAGCGGCGGGCCAGCTCGGGCAGGTAGTCGAAGCCCCGGGCCACGTCCTGAAACGTGCCGGGCCAGCCCCCGCCGCGTTGCCCGAGGCGGCGGTACTCCAGGTTCCAGGTGGCGTAGCCGGCCTGGGTCAGGGCCGCGCACACGGCGGCCATGCTCTGCAAATCATATTGCGCCAGCCAGCACCCGCCGTGTAGCACTACCACCACCGGAAACGGCCCCTGGCCCGCCGGCAGCCGCAGCTCTCCGAACTGCCGCAGCGAATCGGGTCCGTAAGCCAGCCGCCTGCCGACGGTACTGACCGGCAGCCGCTCAATATCGGCGAAGGTAGCCTGACCGGAATCGGGCTGAGCCTGGGTCTGGCAGGTGCCCAAAAGGCCCAGCAGCAGGGCATAGAGGAATAATTTCACGAAGCGGCAGCTAGGAAAAGAAGAGCTGTACCAACGCAAAACAGCCCCGCCCCGGATTGGCCGGAGCGGGACTGTTTTGCGTTAGCGCCGCGGCTACGTGGGCGTTACTTCTTCATAATGGTCTGCACGTCCGCGGCCGGGTCGGCGAGGTTGGCTTCCTGGGGCGCAGCCTGGCCGTTGAACAGCAGCAGCCCCCAGGAGTAAGCCGGGCTGCTCATATCCAGCACGGTGGAAGCGCCGCCGCTGGTAGTGAAGCGCAAATGCGTGGCCGTCGTTTCCACCACCCGAATGCCCTTGGCCTGCAGAAAGGCCCGAGCCTTTTCCGTAAAGGTGTGGTTGTCGTCGGCACTGGCGTTGTAGTTGCTTTCCCCGTACTGCTGCCGCAGGTGGCTGATTTTGGCGGCGTTGGGCGCGTAGAGCACCGCGCACGGCCCCGCAATGGCCAGCTCCTGGCCTCCGGTAGTAGTCGTGACGGTGCGGCGGGCCTGAGCAGAGGCAGCCAGGGGCAGCAGAAGCAAAGCGGCGAGTAATAGTTTCAGCATAGCGGTGGGATAGTCGGGACGGGGCAGCGGGAGGATGCGGCAATAAAAGATACGTAAAAACCCCGCATCCGGAGCCAAGTGGGCTTTGGATGCGGGGTTTATTTTGCCGGCCCTCAGCCGGTTAGTGGGTCAAGGCCCTAAAAACGCTTGGCCGAGCTGGGAATAACCAGCCGGCTGCGGGCCGCCAGCTGCGCCCGGGCCGCGTTGTTGGCCGAATGCTGCCGCGTGGCGTAGTCGTGGCGGGAAGTGGGCAGGCCCGGAGTCGAGAGGGCATTGGTGGCGGAAGAAGGCTGGATTAAAAAACGGAGCAGGCGCGTAGCCGCCGGTTCCGGAGCCTGGGCCACCGGACGAATCAGGGAAGATAAAGCATTCATCAGGCGTCGGGAAAAATGACGCGCCCCGGCTTAGCGGGCTCAGGGGCCGCGTCAGGTTAATTAGATAAAACGAAAGCCGCCGACCCTGAGCGGGCCAGCAAAGCCGGGCCGGGGCGGCCCGGCCATTCGAATTATCCCCGACGGGGTGGAGAGTAGATTTCGCCCTGGAAGCCCGTGGGCGCCGCTGCCGGCCGCGCGGGCGAAGCAGGCGGGCGGCCGGCCAGCGGAGCTGCCGCCGCCAGGCTTACCGCATCCGTCAGGCAATGCAAGTCCAGCGCCTTAAGAGTGCTGAGCAGGTGCTGGGGCGTTTCGTGGTTTTTATCGTGGCGCAGCAAGTGGGCCTGGTCGCCGTTGCAGGTGTCGAAGCAGTCGAGGCGCAGGTAGTTCTGCTGCTGACAGCTGGAGCTGTGCACGTACGGATGGCTCGCCGAGTAGCGGCTCGCCTCCGGCCGGTTGACCAGGCCCGCGCCCACTACCAACAGGTAGTTGCACAGCAGCAGGAACACGAGGAGCGAACGGGCCAAGGCGAGCAAGCCGGCGCGAAACCGGCGTGAAGTGAGCAGTAGGCAGCCGGCTGGGCTACCCGCCCATCTACGGGGGCGGGGCCGGTTTGGATTCAGGCCGGGGCGGGGTATAGAAAGCGGGAAAAAGCGGTTCTTTGCCGCATGCAGGTTGCCGTTACCCCCGACGTCGTTGTGCTGTTTGCCGTGCTGGCGCAGGCCGTATTCGCGGCGGGGCTGCTGTGGGTGGCGCGCGACAACCAGGTGCCCAACCGCTTCCTGGCGCTGCTGCTGCTGGCCATTGCTCTGTGGGTACTCGACGGCTTTTTTCGGGTTGCCAACATCTACGGGCAGAATCCGGACTGGTATTTCCTGCCCATCTACTACTCGTTTGCCTTTGGGCCGCTGCTGTATTTCTACGTGCAGAGCCTCGTAAATCACGACTTCCGGTGGCGGCCCGCGCACGGCTGGCACTTTCTGCCGGTGCTGGTGCAGGCTGCCCTGTACTGGTGGCTGTGCTGGCGGCCGTACCCATTCCGGCTCTGGTTCTGGGACCACGTGCACCGGCCCTATACCTACCGCATCGAGTTCGTGGGCACCTGGCTGTCCCTGGTTGTCTATCTGGCCCTGAGCCTGCGGCTGCTGCGCCGCTACCGCCACTGGCTGGCCGATAACTTCTCCGAAACCTCCCAGCTGCGGCTCTACTGGCTGCGTGCCCTGCTGCTGGTGCTGGCCCTGGTGAGTGCGCAGTGGCTGGTGGAAGTGGTGCTGCGCGAGTTCTTCGATATTTACTACACCTACGACTATTCCACCTGGCTGCTGGGCGGCGTGGTGCTGCTCATCGGCTTTGTCGGGCTGCGCCAGGCCGATATGCGGGCCGTGCGCTTCGAGCCGCAGGAGCCGGCCGCCGAAGCGGCTCCTGTTTCTGCCGCCTCCGCCTTAGCCGCTTCCGCCCAAGATCAGGTGACGCCGGAAGCGCGGGAGCCGGCCGTGGTGGAGCCGGCCGCGCTGGCCCGCATCCGCAAGGCGCTGGAAGAGGAGCGGCTCTACCTGAACCCCACGCTCACGCTGGCCGAGCTGTCGGCGCACACCGGGCTGGCCCCGCGGCTGATTTCGTATACGGTGAACAACGGCTTCGGCCAGCCCTTCAACGACGTGGTGAACGGCTACCGCGTGGCGGCCGTGAAGCAGCGGCTGGCCAATCCGGCCGACGTGGCCCGGCTCACGCTGCTGGGGTTGGCCTTCGAGTGCGGCTTCAACTCCAAAACGACGTTTAACCGCATTTTCAAGCAGTTTACCGGCGTCGCGCCCAGCGACTACCGCCCGGAGTAAGCCGGTCGTTTACCGGCGCAGTTAGGCCCAAATCATGATCCGGGACGTCCCGCATCCGGATCCGGGGCGCTTAGGCTGGGCTGGGCCGCCACCTTTGGACCGTATTCTTAACCGAACGACGGCCATGAAAAACCTGCTTCTTCCCCTGGCGCTGCTGCTAGCCAGCGCCACCCTCGCCCCGGCTCAGCAGCCGGCCTGGACCGACCACTCCCGCGTGCTGCCCGACAAGCTCCGGCAAGTGCCGGTGGGTCTCACGCTCTGGCACACGCCCAATCCCAATTACCCCGCGCCCGATCCGGCCCAGCCCGGCCAGTACGTGTGGAAGCACAGCACGATGGTGCGCAACGAGTTGGGCGAGCCACTGCAGATAGTGGAGTGCGGCAGCATCATCTGGTACAGCGCCGAGGGCTGGAAGGCTAACCTCACCGAAACTCCTGCCGAGTTTGCCGAGCTGTTCGGCTGCCCGCAGGGCGTGCTGCGGCCCGGCGTCACCTACACCTTCGCCAAAAACTACCGCTACGCCACTAGCGCCCGAAGCCTGTACGGCGGCGACGCGCTGTGGTACGTGCTGGCCAAAGACCCGGCCGGCAAGCTCTACAAAGGCTTCGGCCTGATCGAAACCGAGGCCACCGTGAAGTAGCGCGCCGCCAACCAGGCCTTCTTGCTCAACCGTCAGGCAGAAGCACTGCGCGCGACATTCCGTGCGCGGCTCTACTCCCCGCGCTTGGATTCTGCGCGGCCCGGCTCCCCTTTTCCCCATTCCCATTCCATGAAAACTCTTCTGCTAACTCTACTGAGCATCATATTGCTGGCCTTCCGGCCCGCCGCCACTTCGTACCAGGTGAGCCCCACGGCCAGCCAGCTCACCTGGACCGGGCACGCCGAAACCGGCGCTTGGGCTCCCACGGGCACGCTGCGGCTCCGCCAGGGCTCCTTCGACTATGATGGCACTACTGTGCAAAACGGCCGCTTCGAGTTTGACCTGACCACCATCACCCACGCCGAGGCCAAGCTTCAGGAACACCTGCGCGGCGAGGACTTTTTCGACGTGGCGCGCTTTCCCACGGCCGTGTTCGTGCTGCGCGAAGTGCGCAAGGGCGAAGCAGTAGGCCAACTGACTCTGAAAGGCCATACCCGCCCGCTCCGCTTTCCCGTCACCCTGGCGCGGCAGCCCGACGGCAGCCTGCGGGTGCGCGGCACCGCCAGCATCGACCGGACCGAGTTCGGGGTCAACTATAACTCCAGCAGCTTCTTTCAGAACCTGGGCAGCTACGCTATCCGCAACGACTTCCAGCTGGCTTTCGAACTAGTGGCCACACCCGGACGGCACTAGGGCGGCCCGTTACGGCACAAGGCCCGGCCGCAACGAGTGCAGCCGGGCCTTGTGGGTCCTCGAAGAAGTAGCCGGAGAGCTATTCTTTGGGTTTTACCTTCGTCTTTTTGGGCTTGTCCTTCACTTTGGTGTTGGCTGGCACGGTCGTCTCTACGACGGGCGCCTGCGTAGCAGTGGAGGCCGGGTCAACGGTAGTCGTGGTCGACTCGATAGTCGTCGTCGAGGCTGGAGCGGGTGTCACCACGGGAGTCGTGGAAGTCGGCGTGGTGGTGGTTTGCTTGGTCGTGGTGGTGCTGGTCTGCGCACTGGCCGAATAGGTGCCCGCGAGGAGCAATGCGGCGAAAACAAGGTGCTTTTTCATAGGAGCAAAAGTTTGTTTGGGTGAACGACTGCCAGCTTCGGGAGAGAAGTAGCTTTTGAGTTGCCTGTAACGGCAGCAGTTGGATAATAGTTGTGCAGAATCTATATAATAAATAAACGATAATGTTAAACAGCTGATTGTTAGAGTAAATAATGCGTCGAATAGGATATTGTTTTTCCGCTAACCGCTCGTGTGCCAGGTAGCGGTGCGGGGGTAAATTCACGATTGTACCCTCCCGGAGCCGTTGCATTTTACCCGTAAACAGCTCCCTATAATTTTTCTCCGGCAGCGGTGCCAGCGTCATTTTCCGCGCCTGATCTGCCACGCTCACCACCACCACGATGCCGGCCGCGCCCTTGTGACGGGCAAAGGCGAATACGTCGGGAGTGGCGACGGTGGGCGGGGGCGCAAACTGGCTGCACGGGTCGCCATTGAGCAGGGCGGGAAGAATCCGGTGGGGCATAGCTGCCCTAACGCTTTTCTCCTGGCTAGGACATCAGGGTTTGGCCCGGCCGTCGTCCTGAAAGCAAAACGTCATGCAGAGGCACCTCCTTGGGCGGCGCCTCTGCATGACGTCCTAGGTACTGTAGCTGCCTTAGCGGCGCAGCGGCGGCATTTTGCCCGCTTCGGGGTTGTAGCTGATGCCGCCGAACAGGTAGAGCATGATGGCACGGGAGTAGCGCAGCACCATGGGCGTGGTGACGAGTACGAGCAGCGTGACCAGCAGGATGTACACCCAGGTTGGTGGGTCGTTGAAGAGGTAATAGGCCGCGAAGCCGCCGATGAAGAAGCTGGCTACCGAAAAGCCGTAGCTCACGAACATGGCGCCCCAGTAGAAGCCGGGCTCGGGCTCCAGCGCTTGCCCGCACACGGGGCAGTGCTCTGGCATCTCGGCAAAGCTGGTGCTGAAGGCCGAAGTCTTGAAGATTTTGCCCTCGTGGCAGCGCGGACAGCGCAAATCGAGCAAAGCCAGGGTGGAAGAATCTATTCTGGACATAACGAAAAGCAGTAAAGGCCCCTTCAGGTACTACGCTTTGTACGGCGGATACGGCCGCGCGGCCATTAGCGCCGAGCTATTTTGGGCGGGCTTGGTACGCCGCAAAGTTCGGGCGCACCGCCGGGTTGGGCGCGGACCGTTTGCGGGCAAGTGCCGGACAAATCAACGATTCTGGCGGTAGGCTTCCGGCGTCTGGCCGGCATACTTGCGGAAGTAGCGCCCGAAGTAGGAGGCGTCCTCGAAGCCCAGCTGGTAGGCCACCTCGGCCACGCTCAGCGCCGAGTGTCGCAGCAGGCGCCGGGCCTCCACCGTCACCCGCTCGTGGATTAGGGCGCTGGCGGTTTTGTTGAGCAGGCGGCGGCACACGGCGTTCAGGTGGTTCGGGCTCACGTGCAGCAGCTCGGCGTACTCGGCCACGGTGCGGCGGGTGCGGAACTGCTCGTTGAGCAGCCGCCCGAACTCGCGTACCTGCTGCCGCCCCAGCCCCGCGGCCGGCGCAGGGGGCTGCGCGTACTGCCGCGCGGCCAGCTCCAGCACCACGTATAGATAGGAGCGGAATACCTCGGCCTGGTTGGCCGACGCGCCGCCGCTTTCCGCCCACAGCCGCTCTACCAGCGGGTAGATATCCGGCTCACCGGCGGGCAGGTAGAGCACCGGCGGATTGGCACTGTCGAAAAACGGGTACTCGTAGAGCCGGCCGCCGGGGTAGCGGAACAGGTAGAAGTCGGCGTCGAAGAAGACGATGAGCCCTTGCGCATCCGCCGACAGCGTCCAGCTGTGGACTTGACCGGGCGTCATAAAAAACAGGCTGCCGGGCTGCACGGCGTACGGAATCAGGTCGATGACGTGGGTACCCTGGCCCTGGGTGACGTAGAGCAGTAGGTAGAAATCGTGGGCGTGGGGCACGCTGATGCCCGGGAACCGCGCCACGTGGGTCGCCAGCTGCTCCACGTAATACGCCCGCCGGGGCCGCGCCGGCTGCGGAAACGAGGCAATGGCGAAGACGGGCGGCACGGTGGGTTTCATGGGAAGCAGGGAAGGAGTGCCAGTAAGCCGGGGCGGGGCAAAAGTACGCCACGAAAAAGCCCCGCAACCAGCAGGCGGCGGGGCTTTTTATCAGCTCATGACGGATATCCAAGCAGCGGACTGGCTGCTTGGGAGGGGCCAAGCGGGGCTAGGCGCGGCCTTCACGGCGGTTTCTTGTAAGCCAGATTCTGGCAGCTGTCTAGCTCGACTTCCGGGGTAGATTTGGCTACTACGCCCTTAAGGTCAGTGCACAGTAGCGGCAGCAAGTAGCTTATTTAAGCTATATACAACTCCTAATTAACCATGTAGAAAAAGTTTTTCAAGAAATATTGCGTAGCTACTTGACTACGCATAAATTGCAGTCAAATAGCTACACGATGAACCTAAGACGCGACGTATTTCAGGCCATTGCCGACCCGACCCGCCGGGCTATCCTGCTGCTGGTGGCCTCGCAGTCCATGACGGCGGGAGCAATAGCTGCCACCTTCGATACCGCCCGGCCGACGGTGTCAAAGCACCTGCAAATCCTGACGGAGTGCGAGCTGCTGGCCCAGGAGCAGAAGGGCCGGGAAATCTACTACCACCTGAACCCCGGGAAGATGAAGGACATAGCCGACTTCATCGAGCCGTTCCGCCTGCTGTGGGAGGACCGGTTCAACCAACTGGAAACGCTCATGAAAAAACCCGAAAACCAAGCTCATGGACAGAAAGACCAAAGTTGAGGCTGCCGCCGGCCGGCAGGAGTTGACTATTACCCGGGAATTCGATTTGCCGGTGGAGCTGCTGTTCCGGGCCTACACCGAGCCCGACCTCGTGGCGCAGTGGATGGGCACTAAGGTGGTGCGGCTGGAGAGCCGCAAGCACGGCAGCTGGCAGTTCGAAACCGCCGACGCCCAGGGCAACGTGGTATTTCAGGCCAGTGGGGTAATCCACGAGTTCGTGCCCAACCAGAAAATTACCCGGACCTTCGAAATGGAAAATACGGCTTTGGCTGCCCAACTGGAGTTTCTGGAATTCGAGCGGCTTACGGACGCTACCAGCCAGCTCACCATGCACATCGTGTACAAGTCGGTGGCACTCCGCGACCAGATGATCCGGATAGGCTTTGCCCCGGGCCTCAACATGGCGCACAACCGGCTGCAGAACATCGTGGGCCAGCTACATTAGCGCGCCATGACGAAGCAAAATAAAATCGTCTACTGGGTGGTCACCGGCTGGCTGGCCCTGGGCATGCTGTCGAGCGGCGTAGTGCAGGTGCTGAACCTGAGCCCGGAGCAAAAATTTACGGTTCACTTAGGCTACCCGCTATATTTCATCACCATCCTGGGCGCCTGGAAAATCCTGGGGGCGGCGGCCGTGCTAGTGCCTAAGCGGCCGGTACTGAAGGAGTGGGCCTACGCGGGCTTCTTCTTCTGCATGTCGGGCGCCATCCTCTCGCACATTGCCCGGGCGGACTCGGTAAAGGAGCTGTTGCCGGCACTACTGCTGCTCGTCCTGACCATCCTATCCTGGTATTTCCGGCCGGCCGACCGAAAAACCCTTTCGCGTACCGAACCAGCAGCAGTATGAACCTTACCGCCGATACTTACTTTCTGGACGGCTGCGGCCGTTGCCCCCTGATGGCTACTCCCCAGTGCAAAGTCAACACCTGGAAGCAGGAGCTGGCGCTCCTGAGAAGGATTGTGCTGGATTGCGGGCTGATCGAAGAAGTGAAATGGGGCGTGCCGGTGTACACGTGGCAGAACAGGAATATACTCCTGCTGGGCGCCTTCAAAGCCAGCTGCACACTCAGCTTCTTCAAGGGCGTACTGCTGGAAGATGCCGACCGTATTCTCTGCCTGCCCGGCGAAAGCACCCAATCGGCCAAGCTGATCCGGTTCACCAAGGTCAGCGAAATAGCGCGCATCGAAGCCCTGCTGAAGGCCTACATTTTTGAGGCCATCGAAGTAGAAAGGGCGGGCCTGAAAGTCGTGCTCAAAACCAGCAGCGAGCTAGCAGTACCGGCCGAGCTGAAGAGCCGGTTTGCCGCCGTGCCAGGCCTCCAAGCGGCCTTCGAAGCGTTGACGCCGGGGCGGCAAAGAGCCTATATTCTTTATTTTGCCGCGCCCAAGCAAGCTAAAACCCGGGAGGCCAGAGTGTTGAAATGCACGTCGCAGGTTCTCGCGGGCAAGGGCCTAACAGACTAGCTGTTCGGCAAGCTGGCCCTGTCGACTTACTTCCGGCCGGTTCGGAATTTTTGCCGCATTTTTCGCCCGCTTACGGAGTGGATGGATGCGTGGTAGCAGGCCGGGCGTGGGCTTCGAGACTGCTACCACCCGCCCCGAGGCTTCCGGGCACTATTTCTTTCAGCTTCTCTTACTGCCTATGTTCCCCCGTATTCCAAGCCCGCCCGTGCCCGCCTTGGCGCGGCGGCAGTTTCCCACGCCGCCGCTGATGGCCGCGCTGCTCGGCCTGAGCCTGCTGGCCGCCTGCCAAAGCCCCGATACCCCCGTAGTACAGGCCGCGCAGGCCGCTCCCGCATCTATGGCCCCGGCGCCCTCGGCCCCCGCCGCCGAGGGCGCCGCGAGCTACACCCTGACCATCGACGGCCAGCCGGAAGCTCTGACGGAGGTGCTGCTTTCCCGGGCGCCCAACCAGGGCTTCGTGTTCGGCTTTACGTCGGCACAGGCCACGGTCGAAATCATCGGCTCGGCCAAGGCGCCGCTGGTCGTGGGTACCTACCCCGTCCTCGATATTGCCGGCACCGCCGTCAGCATCACCGCCGAGCTGCCGCCCCGCTACGCCCCCGAGCGCAAAGCCGACGACCCCACGGGCTACTTCTCCATGCTGGGTTTGAAAAAAGGCGAGCCCGTCGCCCAGGTCCACGACTGGGGCAAGGGCATCCAGGAATTGCAGGGCCGCCAACTGGGCCAGGTAGTTTTCACCCGCGTCTCGCCCACCACCGCCGACGGCTCGTTCAAATCCTACGTGTACAGCAAAAGCTTCAGCCAGACGGAGTACCAGGGCCAGCCCCGGGTGCTGGTGCGGCACAAGGGCCACCTGCTAGAAGGAACCTTCAAAAACCTGCCCTACGGCGACGTCGGTAAGTCTCTGGGCGACTTGCAGAAAGCCCTGAAAGCAACGGAAGGCCTGCGGTAAGATCCGTCAGCTTCATATACTAAACGCCCCTGACCAGACGGCCAGGAGCGTTTTGGGTGATAACCGGCCGGCGGCCCGTAGCGCTAACACTGTAGTTCGTGCTCCGGTTGGTTCGTCAGCGCAAATCTGGTGGCTTTACGCGCTGGCGGCGCTTAGCTGGCCCAGATCCTCGGAGCTTAGCGCCAGCTCGGTAGCCCCGAGCAGCTCCGTGACCTGCTCGGGGCTGGTGGCGCTGGCAATGGGGGCGGTGAGGCCGGGCTGGGCCAGCAGCCAGGCCAGGGCCACCTGGGCGGGCGTGGCCTGGTGGCGGGCCGCCACCACGTCGAGGACTGCCAGGATGCGCAGGCCTTTTTCGTTGAGGTACTTCTGGCCTACGCCGCCGCCCCGGGCGCTTTTCTGCAAGTCGGCCTCGGTGCGGTACTTGCCGGTGAGGAAGCCGGCGGCCAGGCCGTAGTAGGGAATCACGCCGATGTTCTGCTCCCGCACCAGTGGCAGCAGGTCGTGCTCAAACTCGGCCCGGTCGTAGAGGTTGTAGAGCGGCTGCAGGCTCTCGTAGCGCGGCAGGCCGTGCTTGGCGCTGGCTTCGAGCGACTCCCGCAGGCGGGCGGCGCTGAAGTTGGAAGCCCCGATGACGCGCACCTTGCCGGCCTGCACCAGCTCGGCGTAGGCACCCAGGGTTTCCTCCACCGGCGTCGTCGGGTCGTCCTTGTGCGACTGGTAGAGGTCGATGTAGTCGGTGTTGAGGCGACGCAGGGAGCCTTCCACGGCCCGCTGGATGTAGTCCTTCTTGAGGCCCTTGTGGTCGGCGTCGACTTCCCAGCCCACCTTGGTGGCAATGATAACGTCGTCGCGACGGCCGCGCTGCTTGAGCCACTGGCCGATAATGGTTTCCGACTCGCCGCCCACGTGGCCGGGCACCCACACCGAGTAGCCGTCGGCGGTGTCGATGGTGTTGCCGCCGCCGTCTACGAAGGCGTCCAGAATGCTGAAGGAAGTGGCCTGGTCGGCGGTCCAGCCGAAAACGTTGCCGCCCAGCACGAGCGGGGCCAGCTGCAGGTCGGATTGTCCGAGGGTTCGTGTTTGCATGACAGAGTTTAGGTTGAAAAACCGGCCCACCGCGCCCCGAAAGGCGGCTGCCGGAGTTTTAATACCGTGCCGACGGGGGCAATTGTTTCGGTCTGCGGAAAATCCTGAACGGCCGAAAGTTCGTTTATACGAAGCCGAAGGCCGGCTCTGGCCGCCGGCCGGAGTGGTTGGTCAGTGCGTTGACCACGCGCATCACCCTTTATCCCAGGCAAGTGAAAAAACTCCCGCTTCTGCTGCTGACCGCTCTGCTGGCCAGCCCCCTGACTGTTGTTTTCGCCCAAAAGCCGAAGTCGGCCGCCAGTACTATCCGTTCAGCGAAAACGGCTCCCACGGCGGCGCAAACTTACTATCTGGTATTGCTGAAAGCCGCCAAAGCCTCCGGTACCGACCCGGAGCTGGCCGCCACCGTGCGGGCCGCGCACATGGCCTACCTGCAGCAGCTCCAGAAAGACGGCAAGCTGGCCCTGGCCGGCAGCTGCCCCGGCCCCGACCAGAACCTGCAGCTTATGTACCTGCTCAGCGTGCCTAATTTGGAAGAAGCCCAGGTGCTGACGGCCGCCGACCCGAGCGTGAAGCTGGGCCAGCTCGCGGCCGAGGTCTACCCGTGGGTCGGGCAGGGGCGCAGTAAGCTTTAGGAAGGATAGACCGGGATGGTTTCGGGTATCAATTAAGAACATCGGGCAGGGGCGGAGCCAGGGCCTGGCGTTCTTATTAGCTTAATATCCGTGTGCCCCCGGTCCGCCGTATCTTGCGGCGCACTTATTCGGGCACAATGCTTGTGAGGGCGGCGGCTTCCCGGTGGAGCTGCGCCGCGCGGTGCCGCGAATAAGTCGTAGTATAGCCGCCGGCGGCCCTTTCTTCCCGTGCTGATGCGTTTTTTGATCTTTGTGGGCCTGCTGCTGGTGCAGATCGGGGCCCGGGCCCAGGCCCTGACCGAGCGTAATTTCCAGAAGCACTTCGACGAATACGGAGTGCGGGGCTCGTTTTTATTGTACGACCAGCAGGCCAACCATTTCACGGCCTACAACGTGGCCCGCTGCAACCAGGGCTTCCTGCCCGGCGCCACCTTCGAGATTCCCACTGTGCTCATCGGGCTGGAAACCGGCACGCTCCAGGATACCACCCAGCTCATCCACTACGACGGCATCCCGCGCCCCGACTCCACCTGGAACCAGGATATGCGCCTGGGCCGGGCCGTGCGCGAAACCTGCGACCCATGCTTCCAGCAGCTCTCCCGCGACATTGGCGTGAAGCGCTACCAGCAAAAGCTCATCGGCATGAAGTTCGGCATCATGGTTGTGACGCCGGAAGGGCTGGACAGCTTCTGGCAGGCGGGCGTGTCGCGCATCTCGCAGTTTCAGCAGGTAGCCTTTCTGCGGCAGCTGCACGGGGAGAAGCTACCCTTCACGCCCCGCAGCCAGCAGCTCACCAAGGACCTGTTTCGTCTGAAATCTACGCCGGCCTGGACGCTCTACGGCAAAACCGGCAAGACGCGCCGCGGCAAGATGAGCAACGGCTGGTTTGTGGGCTGGCTGGAGCAGGCCGGCAATACCTACTTTTTTGCCCTCAACGTGGAGCCCAAAGACGGCAAGGACGCCAACGAGCAGTTCCTGCGCGGCCGCCGCGAAATCACCGAGCGGCTGCTGCACGAGCTGAATTTGATGCTCGCGTCGGCAGTAAAGTAACCCCGCGTCACGGGCGGACCTGAACCCCCGGCGGCATGAAACAGGAGGTGCGGGAATGGCTGCGGCGCTACGGCCCGGCCGAGCTGCTGTCGGTGCTGGCGACGCTGGCCGCGGCGGGTGTCACGTTCCGGCTCACCCACCACGGCGTCGGTACGGCGCTGGCGGGCACCTGGGGCGGCAACGTGGCGTACTTCGGCTACATCTTGGCGGCGGATATCCGGCAGGCCCGCCGCGCCCGCCGGGCCGTGGGCCTGCCCTACACCGGGGCCGTGCTGGGGCAGAATATCCGGGCGCTGCTGGTCGAGTTCGGCGTGGCCGAGCTGGCCGACAGCTTCCTTATGCGCCCCGCGCTGCTGTACTGGCTGCCGAAGCTGCTGCACAACCTGCCGCTGGGCATCTTGCTGGCCAAGCTGGCTGCCGACGTGACCTTCTACGTGCCCGCCATCATCGGCTACGAGCTGAGTAAAAAGCGCCTGCGCCGGTTTTAGCCCGGGCTTACCGCGACGACCGTACTACCACCAGCCGCTGGTGCTGCCCGTTCAGCTCGGCTTCGTATACGCCGTTCGGCACCGGCCGGCCAGCGGTATCCGCGCCATCCCAGTGCACCGAATAGGCACCGGTTGCCTGGGGGCCGGCGGCCAGGGTGCGCACCAGCGTGCCGGCCGCGCTGCGGATGCGGATGGGGTAGGAGCCGGGCGTGGTCAGGGAGTAGTGCAGGGTGGTGCCGCTGGCGAAGGTGGCGGCGTCGGGGGCTTCCAGGGTGGCGGCGTCGGGGGCCAGGTCGGGGGCTGGGGTGGTGTTCAGGCGCAGATTCCGGATGGAAATGGTGAGCGGCTTGCTTTCGAGCAGGAAGCGCAGGCGCAGCAACTGGGTGACGGGCTCGTACTGCCACTCGGTAGTCGGAATGGTTTCGCCGTCGAGGAGCACGGCGGTGGGGGCAGCGGCCACCCGGGGCACCAGCAGCTCGATGGTGCGCCAGG
>Ga0247729_10000410_pt1 | contig 18127 bp, 11 predicted proteins | sample UWRJL133311R2_FD_180958 | JGI IMG/M metagenome (GOLD analysis project Ga0247729, IMG submission 180958) | Plant litter microbial communities from Arlington Agricultural Research Station in Wisconsin, United States - UWRJ-L133-311R-2 | ecosystem: Environmental > Terrestrial > Plant litter >... | reverse complement strand
TGGGCGGCGGCGCTGCCCAGGCCCCAGCGCTGGGCGGCCTCGGCCAGCAGCAACTCCGACTCGGCATACGTCAGCACGAACGTGGGGCCGGTGCGCTTGATCATGCCCGGGCTGGGCGACGAGTAGGCGGGAAACGTGGTGTAGTTGGCGGCGCCCGAGATATCGAAGCCGGCGCGGCCACTCAGGTCCTTGCCGTTGGGCATTCCCTTCTGGGCGGCGGCGTCCGAAACGGCGGCCGTGTTCTGGGTTTTGGAGCCATCGGAGAGGTAGAGCTGGGTCACCGCTATTTTCGACAGGCGCGGGTCGTTGTTGGCCTTCAGGTAGTCGATGAAGGTCTGGGACCATTTCACGTAGTAGTGCTCCTGGCCCCCGTCGCCGAGCAGCACCTGGCTGTTGCGGTTCTGCGTTACCCGGGCGCCGGCCACGTCGTGCATTACCAAAGCATTGTCGCCGTTGTCCTTCATGGTTTTGCCCTGCACCTTGGTGGCGTAGGCCTGGGCCTTGGCTGGGTCTACTTTGGTCAGGCGCATGGCAATGCGGAGCAGCAGCGTGTTGCCCAGGCGCTGCCACTGCGCGATGTTGCCGTGGTAGTACACGTCGCCGGTCGGCACATCGGCGGCCGGGTCGAGGGCGGCGGTGGCTTCTTCCACTTCCTTGAGCAGGTCGTTATAGATGTCCTGCTGCTTGTCGTACTTGGGCGTGATGATGCCCGTGTAGTAGCCCATGCCGGCCTCGGTGTAGGGCACGTCGCCGTAGAGGTCGGTCAGCCGCTCCATAATCAGGGCGCGCATGATGCGGCCAATCTGGTGCAGGTTTTTGTACTGGGCTTTGTCCTTCGTGAACTGCACCATGTCAGTCACGGGCTTCACCTGCTCGGCGTAGGCGCCCACAGTATTACCACCCCAGTAGGCGGCCGTGTAGGCTTCGTTGAGCAGGTACTTGTCGCCGGCCCAGTAGCCTACCACCGTCGAGAGTCCCTGGATGAGCGTGGAGCTGTAGATCAGGTTGGCGCGCCAGGTATCGTAGGCGAAGTCGGAGCTGCCGGTATAGCCCAGTTGGGCCGTGGTGAGCAGGTAGTTGGCATCAAATGAGGACTGCGTGTAGGTCGACGGGTTGGTGTTGATATCGTCGAATTCCTTGGTGCAGCCGCCGGTCAGGAGCAGGACGGCCAGGGCGGCGGCGCTAGGTTTGAGGAAGAGGTTTTTCATGGGAAGGAATTTGAGTTTGGCCGGGTCGGCAACCACTAGAATTTGGCGTTCAGGTTCAGCCCAAACGTGCGGGTCGGAGGTACGCCGCCCAGCTCCAGGCCCTGCGCGAAGGCGTTGTAGCTGCCTTCGGGGTCAATATTGTCGGTTTTCCGCGAGATGAAAAACAGGTTGCGGGCCACCAGGCTCAGCGTCAGCCGCTGGATCTTGTTGCCAAACAGGGCGCTGGGAAACGAGTAGCCCAGCGTCACCTGCCGCAGCTTGATGAAGTTGGCGTTCTGCACAAACTCCTTGGAGACGTTGTTGGCCAGCGTGCCGTAGTAGGTGGCCGCGTCCAGGTTGTCAGTGCCGAAGACGCCTTCGCGGTTGACCAGGGTTTCCTTGCGCAGCCCGAAGATGGTGGCGTAGTAGTCGGTGGCCGAGAAGATTTTGGCCCCGAACTTCCCGTCAATCAGCACGCCCAAGCTCAGGCGCTTATACACGAAGTCGTTGCTCCAGCCCTCGGTCCAGGGGTGGAAGGCCGTGCCGAAAGCTTTCAGGTCGCCGCGGGCCGGCACGCCGTTGGGGGTCATGGCAATGCTGCCGTCGGGGTTGTACTGGTAGTCGTAGGCCAGCACCTGCCCGAAGGGCTTGCCCACGATCTGCCCCACGAAGCCCACGCCCGAGCGCGAGGTGGCGTACACGGACTGCTCCTGCCCGGCGGCCAGGGAAAGCACGGTGTTCTTGTTGTAGGCCAGATTGAACGACGAGGTCCAGGTGAAGTCATCGGTTTTGATCGGCAGCACGGTCAGCAGCATTTCCACGCCCTTGTTTTCCATCTCGCCGGCGTTGAGCACCGCGCCCTGGTAGCCCGAGCTGATGGAAGCCGGCGCGTACACGATTTCGTTGGTCGACTTCTTCTTGTAGAAGGTCAGATCCAGCCGCAATCGGTTTTGGGCCATGGCCAGCTCGGTCCCGATTTCAAACTCGGTGGCCTTCGAGGCCAGCAGGCTGCGGTTGGGAATGTTGACGTTGTCGGGGCTGATGGTGCCCAGCGGCAGACCGTTGAGCGAGGTCGGCAGAAAGGCGTAGCTCAGCTGGGTCTGGTAGGGGTTGGTGGCCTGCCCCACTTTCGAGTAGCCCGCCCGGATTTTGCCGAACGACAGAAACTCGGGCTTCCACAGCTCGGTGAACACGAACGAGCCGCTCACGGCCGGGTAGGTCACGCTCAGGTCGTTGTCGGTGCCGGGCGTGGCCAGGGTCGAAAACCAGTCGCGGCGGGTGGTGGCCGTCAGAAACAGGAACTCCTTGTAGGACAAGTCCACCGAGCCGTACACGGAATGAATTTCCTGGTCGCTGAAGAAGTTCTGCGCCGACTTGTTTTTGGCATTTCCCAGGGTGTTAACGCCGAACACGGCCAGGTCGGAGCCGATGTTCTGGAAGGCTTCCGACTTGGTGCGGCGGTAGCTGGTGCCCAGGTTGGGCGTCACGGTGAAGTCCTCGCCCACGGCGAAGGTTTTGCCCACCAGCCCGTCCGCGTTCAGGTCCGTAAACTGGGTGGTCAGCTCCGTGATTTTGCCCGTCGGCAGGTAGGCCGTGCCCGAGGGCGTCACGCCCGTAAACCGGTCGGTGTAGCCGTCGCGGCCCACGCGGCCCTGCAAGAACAGCTCGTTGGCGAAGGTGTAGCGTGCACTGATCGAGGAGAGCAACCGCTCCCGCTTGGTGTTGTTGACGAACTTTTCGGCGGCGAAATATGGGTTCGTGTTGTAGGGGTTGCCCGTGTTGTACTGCAGCTCGCTGCGGTCGGCATTCACGGCCGGGGCCAGCGTGCGCACGTCCAGGCTGGTGGGGAGGAAGGCTACGTTGAAGTTGGCGTTGCCGGCGCCGTCGGCCAGAATTGGCCGGTTGTGGGCTTGCTCGAGGATGTAGTTGGCCCGCGCGTCGATGGTCAGGTGATTGAACGGGTTGAACGAGCCGACGAGGTTGAACGTCTGGCGGTCCAGGCCCGAATTCGGCACCACGGCCTCGTTGGTCAGGTCGCTGGCCGACAGGCGCACCGAGCCACCCGTGAAGCTTTTGCTGAAGGCCAGCGTGTTGGTCCAGCTGCCGCCGGTGCGGTAGAAGTTTTTCAGGTTGTCTTTCTGGGCCACGTAGGGCCGGGTGGTGCCGTCGAACTGGATGACGTTGGAGCCGTCGAGGCGGCCGCCCCAGCTGGAGTTGCCGACCTGGGCCGCGCCCACGGCGGTAGTCGGCTTCAGGTTGTTGGCACCCTGCCCGTACTCGTACTGCCAGTTGGTGAGGTTGTAGATTTTCTCGGCTACGTAGTTGCTGTTGAATTCCAGCCCGTCGTTGCCTTTGGCGCTCTTGGTCGTAATCAGAATCACGCCAGCCTTGGCACGGTAGCCGTACAGGGCTGAGGCCGCCGCCCCTTTCAGCACCGAGATGCTTTCGATGTCGTCGGGGTTGATGTTGGAGATGGCGTCGCCCAGGTCGGGCGCGTTATCGTACTGCCCGCCCGTGTTGGAGATGCTGGGCTGGCTTTCCACCGGCACGCCATTGATGACGTACAGCGGCTGGTTGGTTTGGTTCAGACTCGATACGCCCCGGATGATGACGTTGCTGGAGGAGCCCGGCCCGCCGGAGGTCGAATTCACGTTCAGGCCCGCTACTTTGCCCACCAGCGAGTTGGCCACATTGGTTTCCCGGGCCTGAGTCAAGGACGCGCCCTTTATTTCCGTAACCGAGTAGCCCAGCGTTTTCCGTTCCCGGGCCACGTTCAGCGCCGTCACCACCACCTCGGACAGCGCCTGCACGTTCTCGCTCAGCGTCACGTCGATAGAAGCCCTGGACCGGACCGCAATGGTTTGCGAATTGTAGCCGATAGAGGAGAAAACCAGCGAAGCCGTGTCGGGCACGGCAATGGAGTAGGCGCCGTTCGCGTCGGTGCTGGTACCTTGCTGCGTGCCCCGGGTCACCACCGTCACGCCCGGCAGGAAGCCGCCTTTCGCGTCGGTGACTTTACCAGTCACCGTCAGGGTTTGCGCCTGCCCCAAGCCATGCAAGCTCAGAAGCAGCAGAAAAGTAAGCCAAGTAGTTTTGTGCATAGCCTTTTGTGGGGTGTTGGTGAGTAGAAAAACCGGCAAAACACTTGCGCGGGCAGATGGTACAGGAGCGTTCCACGACCAGTTCGAAATAGAAGACGAGCCGGTATCGGGCAGGAAAAAGAGGGTTTATTTAAGTATCCGGAACCTGCGGAATCACTGCGGGGCCGGGTGGGCAAAGCTGGCTTCGGACTGCCAGGCGGCAGCTTCGAAAAGCGGCCGCGCAGAGTGAAGCGGAGCCGAATTGCGGCTTTCCAATTCGTATAATTCAGGACAAGCTGCCGCGCTTATATAAGAAGGGCCGCAGACGTCGGAATCAGGGGTATGTATATTAAAATTAGGGCTTCTCCTTACCCAGGCGGCAAGTACTTCACCCCGACGCTAAAACCTTTACTGCGCTACTAGTAGCTACTAGCCGCGCAGATAAAGGCCGAATCTGTTACCATGCTCTTTCACCGCCGAATTACGGCTGGTGAATAAGACTTTTTGAACAGTCAATAAATAAATCAGTCTAAACTTAGTAGTCTGGAACAGATAAAACAAGCCGCCCGCCTAAAAAAATGTGTGCGCACACGCAAAATCACTGGCCAAGAGTGCCCGCACACGCAAAGAATTACACCACTAATAGATTAAACGCGCATCTCTTGGGCATTGAGCCCGCAGAACTGCGTCGCGCTCCAGTATTCGGAAAGGGTAGATATAACTTTTCCCTTAGGTCAGCCTTTATTGCTTTCTTTCGTCAGCGGGGCTTTAGCGCAGGGGAGCAAATAAATACCTGAGCATGGCGTACTGCGTTTTTGGAAGCTTACCTTCAGAGGGCGGGCAAGGCGTATTTCACTGGTTTTTTCGGCTGGTAGGCGTAGCCCTTAAGGCCAAAGAACAGGATATAGAGGTAGCAGGGCAGCAGCAGCAGGTAGGCCTGCTGCAAGCCGAGCAGCTCCCCGGTTTTGCCGTACAGATACGGCAGCACGGCCCCTCCCCCGATGCCCGTTATCAGCAGTGCGGAGCCCCGCTCCGTGAGGGCACCCAGGCGCTGAATGCTCAAGGGAAATATTGCCGGCCACATCAGCGAGTTGGCCAGCCCGAGCAGAGCCACCAGCAGCACCGATACGTAGCCGTGAGTGAAGACAATGCCCAGGGTAAACACCACGCCCACCGCGGCGCATATGCTCAAGGCGGTTTGCTGGTTCAGGTAGCGCGGAATCGTCACCACGCCGATAAAGTACCCGACTAGCATGGCCACCAGCGTGAGGGACGTGAAGTTGCGGGCAATATCCAAGTTGATTCCCTGCGCCCGGCCGTACTGAATGATGGTGTCGCCGGCAATAACTTCTACGCCCACGCAACAGAAGATGGCCAGCACGCCCAGCAGCAGGTGCGGAAACTGCAGGATGCTCGGAGCTAGCTCCCCGGTTTCGGGCCCGGACTCGGCTGGCTGCGGGTCTATTTCGGGCAGGCCCGACAGGCGGACCAGCACCGCCAGCACCACCAATATCACGGCCATGCTCACGTAGGGCCCTATTACCCGGTCCGCCAGCTGCTGGAGCAGAGCGGCCTTCTGGGTGGGCGAGCTGGTGGCGGCCAGCTGGTTTTCCAGCGCGGTGGCCCCCTTGAGCACCACCGCCCCAATAATTACCGGGCTCAGGGCCCCGGCTACCTTGCTGCAGATGCCCATGATACTGATGCGCCGGGCGGCACTTTCCAGCGGCCCCAGAATGCTGGCGTACGGATTGGAGGCGGTTTGCAGCAAGGCTAGGCCAGCCCCCTGGATAAAGAGGCCCGCCAGGAAGAGCCCGAAGGAGCGGGCCTGCGCGGCTGGCACGAATACTAGCGCGCCAGCCGCCATGACCACCAGCCCCAGCGCCATACCGTTGCGAAAGCCGGTTTTCTGCAAAATGAGCGACGAGGGCACGGCCAGAAAAACGTAGGCGATGTAGAACGCAAACGTTACCAGCAGCGCCTGCGAATAGGTCAGCTCACAGGCCAGCTTCAGGAAGGGAATCAAGGTGCCATTGAGCCAGGTAATAAACCCGAAAATGAAGAACAGGGCACCAATAATGGCTAACGGCGGGACTACGCTTTCTTTAGGAGCTTTCATTGGAATAGCAGGCTTGAGAAGGGCGGCTGAACGGAGCGTGGGAGGCAATGGCCACCCACGCGAAGGCGCGTTAAAGAGCCTTTAAGGCAACTGAATATCAGCTAAAAACAGACTTTAACCGGCGTACTGGGCTACAAAAACCGGTGCCGCACGAAGGCTTCCATGGCCTCGTACTCGGCCAGGCCCAGCTGGTCGTAGATCTTGGCGGTGGCGTGGTTCCGGTCTTCGGAACGCTGCCAGAACTCGCGCTTGTCGTTGCCGGGAAACACCGCGCTGTCTTTCTGCGACTGGTGCTTGAAGATGGCTTTGCGCTTGCGCATCAGCTCCTCCGGACTGATGGGCACGGCCATTTCGATTTCCTCCACGTCCCACTCCTGCCAGGCCCCCCGGTACAGCCACAGGTTGCAGTCCTGCACCCAGGCTTCCTGGTCCTTGAGGCGGTCCAGGGCCGCGAAGATGGCGTTCAGGCACACCTCGTGGGTGCCGTGCGGGTCGCGCAGGTCGCCGGCGGCGAAGATCTGGTGGGGCTGAATCTGCTGCAGAATGTCCACCACGGCCTGAATATCAGCCTCACCCAGGGGCTTTTTCTTCACCTGCCCGGTTTCGTAGAACGGCATGTTCATGAAGTGCACGTTCTGCTCCTTGACGCCGCAGAAGCGGCAGGCCGCCGCCGCTTCCCCCCGGCGGATCAGCGCCTTGATGTCCTGCACCAGCGGGCTGTCTTCCTCGCCCAGCTTCTTGTGCTTTAAGAATTCCACTACTTCGGCGTGCTCCCGCTGGGTGTTGGCCACGCCCACGTTCAGCTTTTCCGCGAAGCCCAGGGCAAAATCGGCGAAGCGGCGCGCGTCGTCGTCGAATACGGCGATGTTGCCGCTGGTCTGGTAGGCCACGTGCACGTCGTGGCCCTGGTCTACCAGCCGCAGCAGCGTACCGCCCATCGAAATAACGTCGTCGTCGGGATGGGGGCTGAAAATCAACGACCGTTTAATGGCGGGTAGGGCCCGCTCGGGCCGCTGGGCGTCGTTGGAGTTGGGCTTGCCGCCGGGCCAGCCGGTGATGGTGCGCTGAATGGCGTTAAACACCTTCAGATTAAGATTATACGCGTTACCGGCTTCCACCAGCAAATCACTCAGGCTGCCGTCCTTGTAGTCTTCGTCGGTCAGCTTCAGGATGGGCTTGCGCATCTTCAGGCTCAGCCAGATTACCGCCCGGCGAATCAGGTTGTCGTCCCAGGCGCACATGCCCACCAGCCAGGGAGTTTTGACGCGGGTCAGTTCCAGGGAAGCCCACTGGTCTACCACCACCACCACGTGCGGGTGCAACTGCAGAAACGACGCCGGTACCTTGTCCGAAACCCGGCCTTCCACGGTTTCGTGCAGGATTTTCGCCTTGCCCTCGCCCCAGGCCAGCAGGATGATTTTGCGGGCCTTCATAATGGTGCCCACGCCCATCGTCAGGGCCCGCAGCGGCACGTATTCCTCCTTGATAAAGTCCTTGGCGGCGTCCGTAATCGTCAACGGATCAAGCTTTACCAGCCGTGTGGTCGAGGTAATGGACGAGCCCGGCTCGTTGAAGCCGATATGGCCAGTGCGGCCGATGCCCAGCAACTGCAAATCGAGCCCGCCGCACTCCTCAATCTGCCTTTCGTACTCCTGGCAATACTCCTTAACCTTCTCAATGGACAGCGTGCCGTCGGGAATGTGGATATTTTCGGGCAGGATGTCGACGTGGTTGAATAACTGCTCGTGCATGAAGTACACGTAGCTCTGCAACTCATCGGGCTGCATCGGGTAGTACTCGTCGAGGTTGAAGGTGACGACGTTGCGAAAGCTGAGCTTCTCCTCTTTGTGCAGGCGAATCAGCTCCTGGTACACCCCAATGGGCGAGGAGCCGGTAGCCAGGCCCAGCACTGCTCTTTCGCCTTTCTTTTGCTTGCGGCGGATGAGCTCGGCAATTTCGTAGGCCACGCTGACTGCGCCTTCCGTGGCTGCTTCAAAAATAGTTACGGGCAGCTTCTCAAAGGTCGTTTCAGGGTAATTCAGGACTTCCATAGCTGGTTTTCGACTTTAAAAGTTGTGGTTTTAAGCGCGAAGCAAGAGGGACCGTTGACGAATGCCTTATTAGGGAGGCGTTCTGGGCCGAACAGACGAGGAAGCAGGATATTTCGGTACCCGGAATACGGATAGCTATACCTTATGCAATCAGTTGCTGGCAGGCCAGCATAATATGACTTTGCAGTCTTCTAACGGATTAATATGCTCAAACATAAGCAAGCACGCCAGCCAAAGCAAGGGCTCAAGGGAAATAATGTGTGCGCACACGCAAAATAATTTCAAAAAAGTGTGCGCACACGCATATAAACGACGCAAATTATCTATACTTACTCAGACGCTGGCCAAGGATATGAATAAAATCAGAACTGGCTGCTCCCCCACCCTACTATCCTACTGCCTGCCGAAGCACCGCTTGCCACTGCCAGCCCGGCTCTTAAGGCTACATCTCTCGTAACTATCCCAGCCCGACCACGGTTCAGGCGACCTGTCGATAAAATGGCGAAGTTGCAGTAGCTGATTTATTGTGCCTTAGCCGACGCGCAGTTGTGCACCAGGCGCGGCCTTCGTGATATCTTTGCCACGCTTTAAGCTTGAGTACACGTATGAAGAAGAACGCGGTTCGCATTAAGGATATAGCCGCTAAGGCCAACGTTTCGGTGGGAACCGTGGATCGGGTACTGCACAACCGGGGCCGGGTAGCGGAGGACGTGCGCCAGAAGGTGCTGCTGATGATGAAGGAGCTGGAATATGAGCCCAACATGATTGCGCGCACGCTCGGCTCGAACCGGACTTACCAGTTGGCGGCCCTTCTTCCCGATCATACGCTGGACCCCTATTGGCAGGCTCCCTGGAATGGCATTGAAAAAGCGGCCCGGGAGCTGAAGCAATACGGCGTCGATATTGTGGTCTACTCGTATAACCTGACCCAGGTCGACTCCTTCCGAACCCAGGCCGAGGCGGCCACGCAGGCCCATCCCGATGGCGTGCTGATTGCGCCCCTGTTTTACCGGGAGTCGCTGGCGTTTTTTGAGCAGTGGCACAAACAGGGCATTCCCTACGTGCTGTTCAACACGTACATCTCTGAGTTGCAGTCGTTGAGCTACATCGGGCAGGACTCCTACCAGAGCGGCTTTCTGGCGGGTAAGCTGGTGCAGTTCGGGCACTCGCAGCCGGGCACCTTCCTCATCGCGCACATTGCCGAGGACATTGCCAACTCCGTGCACATCACCCAGAAAGAGCGAGGCTTCCGGGATTATTTTGCTCAGCTTCCGCCCGCCCCCTCCGAAGCGGAGCCGGCCTACAAGATTCTCAGCATCGATCTGCCCCACCCCGCCGAGCCGTCGTTTGCCCGGCAGCTGAACCGCCTGCTCGACGAGGAGCAGACCCAGCTGAAGGGCATTTTCGTGAGTACTTCCAAGGCCTACGAAATTGCGCCCTATCTGCAGGCCTACCGCCGCGAGGACGTCCGGCTGGTGGGCTACGACCTGCTGGAAAAGAACATTCACTTCCTTAACGAAGGCGTTATCGATTTCCTGATCAACCAGAACCCGAAAAAGCAGGGCTACCGGGGAATCTACGCGCTGGCCGACCTGCTGATTTTCAAGAAGGAAGTGCTGCCGCTGAAATACCTGCCGCTCGACATCATCACGAAGGAGAACTTGCAGTACTATTTGTAAAGCGCCCCTCTTCGAATGGCGCTGCTGGCCAGCTTGGGGCGGCGCGGCACGGCCGGGCCAACGCTATGGCCAACCTATCCGTAACCCGGCTTGTTGACTGCTAAAGCAAAGCATGGCCTGGAATCCGGACACCTACAACAAATTCAAGGCGGAGCGCTTCGCCCCTTTTTACGACCTCCTGGCGCTGGTCAACATCCGGCCCGGCTTGGCGGTGGTGGACCTGGGCTGCGGCACGGGAGAGCTGACCCGCAGGCTCGCCGACGCGCTGCCCGGCGCGCGGGTGCTGGGCATCGACACGTCAGCGGAAATGCTCAGTGAAGCCCGGGTCTTTGCCAACGAATACGTTACCTTCGCCCAGGCTTCCCTGGAGGAGCAGGCCGAAGCGGCAGCCACCTGGGACCTGGTATTTTCCAATGCGGCCATTCAGTGGGCCGAGCACCACGACGTGCTGCTGCCCCGGCTCATTGCCACGCTTCGGCCCGAGGGGCAGCTGGTGGTGCAGCTGCCGGCCCAGCCCCACAACGCGTCCAATATTCTGCTCAACGAGCTGGCCGCCGAGGAGCCTTTCGCCACCGCGCTGAAAGGGTGGAAAGGCCGCTCATCGGTGCTGACAACGGATGCCTACGCCCGGCTGCTGTTCGAAAATGGCGGGCGGGGCATTACGGTGTACGAGAAAATCTATCCGCTCGTGCTGCCCGACGTGGCGGCGCTGCTGGAGTGGGTATCGGGCACGGCCCTGCTGCCGTTCGTGGAAAGGCTGACCGGTGAAACCCGCCGGCAGTTTGTGGCCGAGTACACCCGGCGCTTGCAAGTGGCTTTCGACAAAACGCCGGTTTTCTACCCCTTCAAGCGGATTCTGATGGCCGCGACATTTTAGCAGATAGAGACGAGAGTAGCTGAAAAGCCCGTCCTGCAAAGCTATAAGCACGTCTTTATTGAAAGAGCAAGCCACCTGTGACACGCTGCATTTCTGGGCTGGTGATACCAGCGGCTTAGGTTAGTTGGCTCCAGAAAATAATCCGGCCGGCGTGGTGGTGCACCAACTGCACGCCGCCATCCTGGGATACGGCCACGGCCAGACACGCGGGGGCTGCTGCGCAGAGCCGGTAGGCAGCCCGGTGTCGGGTGCCGCCCTGGTCGGCAGGCTCGGCCTGCAGGTGCTGGCCTTCCAGGTCTAGGGCCCGGTGGACCTGGTCCAGCGCAATGTGCGGCGCCCGAATCTCGACTCCGAAGCCCACTATCTCCATGTTTTGGGTCAGCACCAGTGCTCCGTCCACCGCCATCAGGTCGGCCAGCAGGTCGGCAGTGTGGTCGAGGGCTGCTGCCAGGGCGCGGAGCGCGGGGTCGCGGGCTTGCTGGTAGTAAGTCCAGCTCATATCGCCCAGGGCCTGCTGCCGCGCAATAATGGCGTGGATGAGCTGGCTGCACCGCCCTTCCCCGCCCAGCTCCTGGGTGGGGTACTTGGGGCGTAATAAGCCGTCGGGCGCCAGCAGCTCGGCCACGGCGCCCGGCGGCACAAACACTAGCAGCCCACCGTGGCCTCCGGCCCGCACCCGCGCCACCGCCCGGCGCTGCACATCGACCCCGAGCAAGGCAATAAGGGCGAATTCGGCGGGGCCCAGCTCGGAATTGGCGGCCACCATCTCCCCGAAGCGCCCCTGGCTCCAGGCGGTGGGAAACTGCAAAAAGCCGTGGCCGTCGATGCGGCCCGCCCGCAGTGTCAGCACGCGGATGGCCCCGCAGTAACAGGTAAGCAGGCCCGGGCCCTGCACGTGCACTACCAGCACTGGGGGCACTTCCTCGGCGGTGGGCGCGGGGCTGCCAGGGAGCCGGTCCCAGGGCGTGTCCGTCACCAGCAGGCCCCACAACACCAACTCGCCGGCCTCGGTCTGCCGGACGGCGAGTAGCGTCGCGGGGCGCGCCACCGCCGGACTGAGCCGCCGGATTTCCTGTTCGTTCCAGGGACGGGACGTGCCAAAAGCCACGACGTGCGGGCCAGTAGCGGGCTGCCCGGGAGCCGTCAGCTGCGCCGCTGTGGCGAGCACGACGTGGCATTCCACGGGCCGGGCTTCCTCCCGCAGCAGGCTGGCCTGGTAAATGATGGACAGGAATTGGGTCAGCACGGCGTGCTCAGGCAGCGGACTGCCCTCGGTTTGGACCCAGCGCTCCCGCAGTGCGTGGGCTATTTCAGCAGGATAATACGCGGTGGCCATCGGCGAGAGGGAGCTTGGAAAAATAGTGTCGCTTGCTCGGTAGCGGCCCGAGCGGGGCAATTTAACGCAATGCCGCCCACTATTCAGAACCGCACGCTTCCGGCACCTGCCATCAAGAGCTGGGCGGGTTGCGGACCTAAGGTAAGCTCGGGCGCATAAAACGCCTGTAAGGCCTCGCGCAGTCCGGGAAACTCGAAGGCAAAGCCCTGAGCCAGCACCTTGGCCGCGCTTACGCGTTTGCCGGTCAACACCATCTCGCTCTGCTCGCCCAGGGCGGCGAGGGGCGCGGCAGCCTGCTCCCAGGCCTGGGTCAGGTCAGCCAGCAGGTCGTGGCCGACCGGCGGCGTGTCTTCCGTGACCAGCGCGTCGCCGGTCGCGCCGTAGAAGCCAATGGCCGAGGCCGAAACGACGGTGCGGACGCGGTGCCCGGCTTTGGCCAGCTCGCGGTGTAGCAGGGTTAGGCCATCGACGCGGCTGGTCAGGAGCTCCTGTTTGCGGGCGACGGTCCATTGGCCCTCGCCCACGTTAGCCCCGGCCAGATTGACCACCGCCTCGGCAAAGGGCACGGCGGCCGGGTCGATGGTGCCGGCGGCGGGGTCCCACTGAAACGTGCGGTAGGCGCTGCCGGGCGCCAGCGTGCGGCTCACATGCGCCACGTGATGGCCGGCTGCGGTGAGCACAGCGGAAAGGCGGGTGCCGACGAGGCCGGTGCCGCCGGTGATGAGGATGTTCATGGGCAGGGGCTTGGGGGTTCCGGCAAAAGAGCACCAGAACAACACAAAGGACCGGGCTGCCCCCGCGCCCCAACGATAACAAACGCTAAGAAATGCGGCGCCACCGATTATCTTGCCCGGCCCCTTCCTGTACTGTCGTATCCCTGCCTTGGCTCCTCTCAGAAAAATGGAAAGTACTATACGCTAATACCAGCCAGACAACCCTTTGCGCGGTTGGTGCATCTCGCGGACAGTCATAAGTGAGAGTGGTTGCGCCTCGTATCGCCTAGCGCCTTTACTTAGCAGACTGGCTAGTCTTGTTGCCTCAGCAACGCTGCTACCTGTCTGGACTAGCCTTCGTGATAGATTAAGAGCTACTTTCCCTGCTACCCCATGAAACTCCTTGGTATTGCTGCTGCTTGCCTGCTCCTGTGCGCCCCGACGTTCGCCCAGGATATCCGCTCCTACGTGACAACGAATACGGTGCCAATAGCCACACTGGATGCCACCGTCGACGACTACGCGGACTTAGCCGCTGTGGGGCAGGCAATCGGCGATGCCCGGGTCGTTATGCTGGGGGAGCAGGACCACGGGGATGGCCCAACGTTTCAGGCCAAAACGCGCTTGGTGAAGTACTTGCACGAGCACAAAGGCTTTACCGTGCTGGCCTTCGAGAGTGATTTTTACGGCTTGACGACGGGCTGGGAGAAGCTAGCCAAACAGCCCGATTCCATTCGCCACTTTTTGCGGCAAAATATATTTCCCATCTGGACGAGCAGTGCAGATTGCCGTTATCTATTTCAGCAGTACATCCCACAAAGCTTTCAAACGAGCAACCCGCTCCAAGTGACCGGCTTCGACTCGCAGCTTTACCTCGCCTACAGCCGCACGCATCTCAAGCAGGACCTCGATGGCTACCTGATTAGCCAGGGACTGGCCCGCAAGTTTCCCTCAGCGGCCGCCTATCAATCGTTTTTGGAGGCGGTGCAAGGGCTGGTGATGCAGCAAACGAAATCGGAAGTGTCTCGCCCGAACATCCGCCCGACGCTGGAGAATGGCTTCCGTATCCTCAACCAAGCATTGCTTGCTGCCGGCGATACGTCCGTCTGGCCGCGGGTGCTGGCCAGCCTGCAAGCGTATCTGGACACCACCTGGGACACGAATGAGCCGCGCGATAAGGCCATGGCCGACAACCTGACGTTCTTGCTGACGCATCAGTATAGAGATGCCAAAATCATCGTCTGGGCTGCTAATACCCATGTGATGAAGCATACCGACCAGATAACCAGTAAGGCCAAGCTCTTTAACCGGGTTATATGGCACAATATGGGCACCCATTTCGTGCAAGACCCCCGCTGGACGAAGCAAACGTACGTGCTGGGCTTTGCGTCCTACCGGGGCACTGCTGGCCGACTCGGCACGCCGACGTTCACGGTAGAGGTACCCGATAAGAAGGGCTTGGAAAACTGGGTGCCGACGAGTACCGCCTATGGCTTTGTGGATTTCACCCCTTATAACAGGCAGTTTAATGACCCGACGGCCCCGTTCTTACTGAAAAGCCCCATGCACTACACGATTCCGGAGCGGGTGGCGCCCATTGCGTGGAATCTGGTGTACGATGGCCTCTTCTTTATCCGCGAGATGCAGGCAACGACAAAAATTGAGTAGGCGTCGGCATCCTTGCCCGCACCCATTAAGTTAGTAGCTACCACACAAGTTGAGTCTACGAATGGAGCGTTGCCCCAGCCTTTCAGCTGTCCTGACGTGCTACCCTTTTCGTTTTCTAAGAAGCCCCTGACTGCTCTTTCATGCTGCCGTCCCTGCCCGAATCTGCGCTGCGCCTGCGCCAGCACCTGACCCAGTTTGCGCCCCTGAACGACGAGGACTGGAACCTGCTGGTACCGCACCTGCGCTTGGTGCCCCTGGCCCGGCACGCCGTCTTTGCCGAGCAGGGCCGGGTAGCGACCGACGTAGCGTTTGTGCTCGACGGCATATTCCGGCAGTATTACACCAAAGACGGCGAGGAGCGCACCAGCTACTTCTTCTTCGAAGACCAGCTGATGGGCGCCTACTTCAGCAGCCTAACCGGCCGACCCTCGCTGGTCACTATCGAGGCCCTGAGTGCGGGCCACTGCCTGACGTTTCCCTACGCGGTGCTCACCCACTTATTTGACCAGCGCATGGTCTGGCAGGAGTTCGGCCGGCGGCTGGCCGAATATCTGGCCGTGGGCCTGGAAGAGCGCATGGTGAGCCTGCTGTTGCTCAGCCCCACCGAGCGCTACCAGGCCCTGCTGGTCAGCGGCGACCCGCGCATCCTGGCGCGGGTGCCCCAGCACTACATCGCCAACTTTCTGGGCGTGACGCCCGTGAGTTTGAGCCGCATCCGCAACCGCACTTCGCGGGGGCGGTAGGACCACCATTTCTTAGCGTTTGTTATCGTTTTAGGCCGGCGAAGCGGCGGAATTTTGCCCCGTCACTTACCACTTAAAACCGCATGCAACTCCACACCATCCTGGGCGCTAAGGGCACCATTACCACGCAGCTGCTGCCGGTGCTGCAACAGCACGGCGAAAACATCCGATTGGTTTCGCGCCATCCCACCCCGGTAGCGGGAGTCGAAACCCGTTCGGCTGACTTCCTAGATGCGGAGCAGACCCGGCTGGCCGTGGAGGGCTCCGCCATCGTGTACCTGCTCGTGGGTCTGGAATACAGCGCCAAGGTGTGGCGGCGCGACTGGCCCGTGATTATGCGCAACGTCATTGCCGCCTGCAAAGCCACGCAGGCCCAGCTGATTTTTCTGGACAGCCTCTACACGTATGGCCGGGTGGAAGGCGCGATTACGGAAGCTACGCCGACGCGGCCGGTGAGCGAAAAAGGCCGGATTCTGGTCGAAATCGAAAGCCTGCTGCTGGCCGAGCGGCACAGCGGCGGACTGCCGGCCATCATCGCCAAAGCCTCCGATTTTTACGGGCCGGGCGTGGTCGAGAAAAGCTGGGCCGGTACGCTGGTCTTCAGCCGCCTGAAAAACAAGCAGACCCCGCAATGGGCCATCAATGCCCGCGTGCCGCGTACCTATACCTACACGCCGGACATCGGCCGCGCCCTGTACGTGCTGGCGCAGCATCCTGAAGCCTTTCACCAAACCTGGATACTGCCCGTGGCCTCACCGGCGCTGACCGGCCAGGAATTCAGCGCCCTGGCAGCGCAATACATGCAGGGCACCGGGAGGGTGCAGGTAATTCCTAAATGGGTATTCAGGTTGATGGGGCTGTTCATCCCCTTCATGAAGGAGGCGCACGAGATGATGTACCAGGACGAAAACGGCTACGTGCTGGACTCCACGCGCTTCAACCAAACGTTCGGCTTTACGCCGACCCCTTACGAAGAGGGCATTCGGACCACGGCGGAGTGGTTCCTGAAAAACTGACCATTACTGCCGTAGCCCAAGGGGCTGGCCATTGGGGCCGCGCCGTACTGGAAAAATGTAGGGCTGCCCCGGGCGGTAGCGTGGTCCGATTCAGTTGTGCCGGAAAGACTGTCGGAACGCCAGCGGCGAAAGGGCGGTTTTGGTTTTGAAAAACCGGCTGAAGGACTGCGGATGCTCGAAGCCCAGCGCGTAGGCCACCTCGCTCACCGACAGGGCCGTGGTGGCGAGCTGTTCCTTCGCTTGCTCAATGAGTTTGTCGTGGATATGCTGCTGGGCACTTTGGCCCGTGAGCGTGCGCAGCATATCGCTCAGGTAGCTCGGCGATACGTGCAGGCGCTGCGCCAAGTGCTGCACCGTGGGAATGCCCCGGCTGAGCAGGCTCTCGCTGCGGAAGCAGTCCGCTAAGGTTTCTTCCAGCTGTTGCAGCAAGTCGCTGTGCACCGCTTTGCGCGTGAGAAACTGGCGCTTGTAAAAGCGATTCGCGTACGTGAGCAGCAGCTCGAGTTGGGCCACGACAACCTCTTGGCTGAACTCATCGAGGCGACTGGCCAGCTCCGCTTCCATAGTCTGAAAGAGGGCTAGGAGCAGCTTTTTCTCCGCCTCTGATACGTGCAGCGCCTCGTTGGTCGCGTACGTAAAGAAGCCGTAGTGCCGGATTTTTTTGGCCAGGGGGTAGCTCGCCAAAAAATCCGGGTGAATCAGCAGGGTGTATTCGCCGCACCGCACGTCGCGCTCCTCCGTGCTGCCAACCAGCTGGCCGGGAGCGGCAAACAACAGGCCGCCCTCATCAAAGTCGTAATACCCTTGCCCGTACTTAAGCTTGCTGCTCAGCTTCGGCCGGTAGGATATTTTATAAAAGCTCAGCACATGCGAGTGGTGCGCGCTGACGGCCTTCGCCGGGGTGCTGCTACTGCTGCTGTTGAGAAGGCTAATCAGCGGATGCACGGGGTGTGGCAAGCCAAAGGCCCGGTGGGCATCGGACAAAGAGGCAAACCGTAACGGGGCATTTTCGGGCTTTTTCATTTTTCTCGCGTAGTCTCCATCGCAACCGGTAGTTAAGTCAACTACCGGTTGCCCGTGGCGGTTTATTTAGCGGCACCCTGGGCCGCGTTGGCCACGGTTTCCCAGGCTTCCCAGGTGGCCAGCCGCTCGGCGTAGGCCTTGCGGACCCAGGGCAGGTTGTGGCTGCCCAGGAAGAGTCGGAGCGGTGGTTGCTCGGCGTCTACGGCGGCAAAGAGGGCCGTTGGCGTCGCCGCGGGGTCGCCGCGTTCCAGGCTCCCTAAGCCCGCGAAAAAGTGGCCCTTGAAGTCGGTATACGCCGCCAGGCCCGCGGCAAATTTCAGTGATTCCGGGCTGCCGAACTCCGTAGCATAGGCCCCGGGCTCAATGATGGTGACCTTGATACCAAACGGGGCTACTTCGGTGGCCAGGCTTTCGTGAATGGCTTCGAAGGCCCACTTGGAGGAACAGTAGTAGCCGATGACCGGCAGCGTAACGTGGCCCAGATTGCTCGAAGTGCCCAGGATATGGCCGTGGCCTTGGGCCCGCAGCAGGGGCAACGCGGCCTGGATGACGGAAACGGCCCCGAAAATATTCGTGTCGTACATCGCCCGGATGTCGTCCAGGCCAGCCTCCTCAATGGTGCCGACCAGTGAGTAGCC
>Ga0247729_10000409_pt1 | contig 18139 bp, 12 predicted proteins | sample UWRJL133311R2_FD_180958 | JGI IMG/M metagenome (GOLD analysis project Ga0247729, IMG submission 180958) | Plant litter microbial communities from Arlington Agricultural Research Station in Wisconsin, United States - UWRJ-L133-311R-2 | ecosystem: Environmental > Terrestrial > Plant litter >... | reverse complement strand
TTTCTGAGCTTCGAGGGTGGTCACAGCAGCAACGGTCTGCACGGTGAGATTGGCGAGATAGCCCAGGGCGATACAAGCAAAGGCTTCACCCATTACGTCATCCAGCTGGTGCCCAGCCTGAAACGGCTGGCGTATCGCAGCAATCACCGGATCTTTCAGAACCTCAGCGTGCCGGAGATCATCGGCAAGCTGCTCAAGGACCACGGCATCGCGCCGGACGAGTACAACTTCAAGTTGCGCGAGCCCTGCAAGCCTCGGGATTACTGCACGCAATATCACGAAACGGATCTGCATTTTCTGCGGCGGTTGTGTGAAGAGGAGGGCCTGCATTTCCACTTCCAGCACGGCCGCGAAAAACACTTGCTGGTGTTTGCCGATGACCCGATTCAGCTGCCGATCCTGAACACGCCAGTGATCTATAAACAAGGCAGCGGGCTGGTGGCCGAAACCCCGGTTATCAGCACTTTCAATGTGCGCCTCGCCACCCGCACCGGCAAAGTCAGCCGTCAGAATTATCATTTCGAACGACCTCCAGTAGACCTGCTTGGCAGTGCGTCAGGCCAAGGTCGCAAGGACCTGGAGGATTACGCCTATCCCGCCGCGTTCACCGACCGCGAGGCAGGCTTGCGGCAAGCGCAAAAAGCGCTGGAGCGGCACCGTGCCGATCACATTCAAGGCAGCGGTCACAGCGATCAGCCGGCGCTGGTCAGCGGCCATCTTTTTCAACTTGAACACCCCAACCCGGACTGGAACGCCCAGTGGTTACTGACCTCGATCATTCATGAGGGCAAGCAGCCGCAGGTGCTGGAAGCGTTCGCCAACAGCAGCGCTGTGCCGGGCGAGTTCAGCCAGGGTTATCGCAACCGCTTCGAAGCGATTCCTGGGCTGATCCCGTTTCGCCCGCCTCTAAAACATCCGAAGCCCCGGATCCTTGGCAGCCAGCACGCCTTGGTCACCGGCCCACCGGGCGAGGAAGTACATTGCGACGAATACGGACGGGTCAAGGTCAAGTTCTTCTGGGAGCGCGAAGGCGGGCTCAACGAACATTCCAGCTGCTGGCTACGGGTCGCTACCGGCTGGGCCCATGATCAATACGGCACCGCGATGATCCCTCGGGTCGGCATGGAGGTGATCGTGGGTTATTTCGAATCGGATCCCGATCAGCCCTACGTCCAGGCCTGCCTGCCCAATGCCGATACGCGCATACCGCTGAACCTGCCCGCGCAAAAGACCCAGACCCTGCTCAAGACCCACAGCAGCCCCGGCGGCGGTGGCTATAACGAGCTGCGCATTGATGACGCCAAGGGACGGGAAGAAATATCCATTCGCGCACAGCGTGACTGGTCCGAGCTTGTGCTCAACGACCAGTCGATCCAGGTCGACAACCAGCGCAGCGTTCTGGTGGGCGGGCTTTCCAGCCATGAGCTAAAGGGCGATGAACATCACCTGACCCATGGGGCGCGTAACACCAAGATTGGCGCTGATGATTCGCTGACGGTGGTGGGGAGTCAGCAGGTTACGGCGGAGAATCATCTGGTGAATGCAATTGACGAAATTCATCTTGATGCCGGAAGGCTCATGGTGCTCAACGGGACGCTCAGTACAACGATCAAGGCTGGCGGACATTGGCTGTCGATTTCTCCGGCCGGGATATTCAGTAGCTCTTTGATTTTTCCAGCTGTTATTCCCGGCTCAGGCATGGATGTTGTGCCAGCGCCTCCGGTGCCACTTTCGCAAAAAATAGCGACCTCAGGGACGCCGTCTCCGTCTTTCAAGGAAGTGGCCGTGCAGGCCCTTCGTGATGAGTACATTTCATATCCATCGCGTTGTGAGGCCTGTGAGGCTGCGGCTGATGAAATAGCCGCCGGGGCATAAGTGATGACTCATCCCTCCAAGGCCAACTACTTGTTGATCGATGGCGCGCTCAGGCCTGACGCGTTAGTGCGGCTTTATCAGCGGCATGAGTTGTTCGAGATTGAGCCGCTGTATATGGATACTCGCTGGAAAGATCTCTACGACCTGGGGCCTATCCTGGTCAAGCCTCTGCCGGCCAGTGCGCTGCTATCTGAATGGCTGGTTGATGAATCGCTTTGGGCAGATTCGACGCTGATTTGTAGCCAGGCTCCCATTGAGCAATTAGCTAAGCATTTGCGCCATTTCATCAATCCACCGGACTGTCGAGGTGGCAGCGGTTTGCTTCGTTTTGCGGACCCTTTGGTGGCGCATTTTTGGTTGTCGAGTTATCCGGCCAGTTCAGCCGCGCACCTTGGGCTTATCGAACATTGGTGGGTAGCCAAGCCCAGGCAGCATTGGGAGCCCAGGGCGGAGATCCCGTGGCAGGTATTCAGCGGCCAAGCGTCCCAAGCGATGTGGGATGAGCGAAATGCTCTGCTGGGTGAGGATCAGTTGGATGCGCTTGATCAGGCGCAGCATGTGCGGTTTATCGGTCAGGTCCACGAATGGATTGGCGAGCGAAATCCACAATTCTTCATTGCAATGAATGGCCAGCAAATCAGCGAGTGGTTGAGCTCAACCCTGCAAAGCGGCCTCGCCTGGGGACTTGCCACTGAGCGAGCCTTGGTTCTCTGGGCCGAGGCCTGCATGGATCTAGGCCAAAACTTCATCTCCCTTAGCGTCTATCAAAACTGGATGAGCAATGGGTCGAATGGCCGCTTGCCGTCCGATATTCGGATCAAGGCCTTCGCTGAGTATCGCCAGTCGCAAAAGGACACTGCACATGACTGATAAAAACGGCACCTTAGCGCATCGTCGCGATGCCAGGTTTCCCGATAGACCACTTTCCGGCACAGGAACATGCCCCTTCAAAGGCCCGAACATCGCCATCGTGCCCATGCGCTACGCGCTGGATCGCTCGCGCTATGACGTCGACCCCGCCCAACTCACGCCGCTGAGCACCGAAACCCAGTGGGAGTACTTCAAACCGCTGCAAAGCCGCGGTTACACGTTGCGCCAACTGCGCGACGGTTTTGTATACGTTTACGACGAAGCCGATGAGGCGCTGCACGAGTACCGTTACTCGGCCGTTGATGCCAGCCTGACGCGAGTTGTCTGGGATGAAACCCCGCCAGCGCTCGACATCCGCTCAGCCGAAGGCGAGAGCCGTACGCATCTGCTGTACCCACGCACGCACAAACTGCGCCTCGCGTTTTCGCCCTGGCAATGGACCCGTCGCATGTGCCAGTTGATGAGCACCAGCGGCGTGAATCGTATGTCCTGGATGCGGGAGCTGGACCTGCGGGAATACAACCGAGCAATGTCCGTACGCCATGCCCTGCCGTTGACCCGGTTGAGCAAGCGGGTGGTGGCAGACGTCGATCCTTATCCCATCAATCATGACGGGCGTTTTGCCGATTCTGCCCATCCTCCCGTAGCGGATGAAGAGGGCAAATACCCAAGCGTCGCGCTCGCCGCCGATGTGCTCTGGACCGGCACTGTCCCGGATAAATCCAGCGCCCTACTGATCGCACTGGACGACCCGCTGGCGATGCTCGAAGACCTGGGTATGCAGCTTGCGGCGGATCAGGCTGCTCTCCATGAATTCCAGGCAGAGCATGAACATGCGCTAAACATTGCTGCTGTGGTCGAGTCGCTTTGCGGGGTAGGCGGCGATAAGGAGTTGTTGCCTTCTACAGTCCGCGACGATGAAGTCAAGACTCGGCAGTACATCCGCGACATTGAAGCGTATTTCGAGCAGCTTCAAGTCGAAGATGATGCGACTCAGGGCCAGGACAGCCTGGCTTACGGGCTGGCTGAGCGACCGTCGCGCATGCTGGGTGAGGACCTGAAGGCCGACTATGGCGCACTGCCTGATCCAGCGCTGCGCAAAAGCTGGCAGGACCGCACCAAATGGCGGCGCGAAGTCGATCTGGACGCCGCCCGAGATTACTCAGAAACCCAGCGGGCCCGACTCAAGACCTTGCGCGCACGGGTTACTGAAACGCAGGAAGACATCAAAGTCATAGCCGAATGGACCGGCACCGAACCCATGCGTTTGTTCATCGACACCACCAACCCCACTTCGCTGCTATGTTTGCTGGAAGTAGCGTCCGATCTACTGTGCAACCTGAGCCAGGATCTGAGCTTTTCAAGCTGGCTGCAGAAAGAAGAAGAAAAGAGCAAAACCCTGTTTGGCTTGGCCCGGTTTGGTTTCTCTCATTCGATTAAACAAGCCCTGACAGATGAGGCCAATCGTCTGATGCAAGGCGTCTCTGACTTCACGGCGCTGGCCGGTCGAGCGGGTGAGCTGAATGGATTTCTGAACCACGAAACGCTTGCAGAAAAGCCTTGGATAAAAGCGCTGACTGAACCGGCGCAATTAACGCTTAACGTCTTGGCCGACGTGGCAAAAGGAGCGGGCAAAACTGCACTGGAAAACATCCAGCTGGCGTTCTTACCCGTCGATAGCCGCTTATCCAAAGGCGCAGTGGGTGACAGCGCCGCACTGATGCTGCGCAATCTCGTCATGGGCCATCTGCTGCTTAGCCACCCCGAGAAACTGCAGATCAACGAAGACTTCGCGCAGCGCCATGCCGCTTGGCGAGCTGATTTGAAGAAAGGCCGCGACCTCTACCAAACCGCCCAACACCGCTGGCTCTACCAGGCCAAGGAATACGACCGCCGCGCCACCGCCAAACTCATGCAAGACATACAACACGAGCTCAAACGCCACCTGCTCAACGAACCTAAACCGTTCGACTACCACAGCAAACGCTACGCCGAAGCGATGCAAAACAAGATCTCCACCTTCTTCGCCCGCAATGGCCAACTCACCCAGGAATGGACCCACCAAGCCAAAGCCTGGAGCGCCGAACACGGCCTCAACGCTGCGGCGATTACCTGGGGCATCGCCGCCATCAACCTGTTTAACACCATGATTACCTACGAAATCGCCAGTCGGGATGGAGAGCTGAGCAAAAAAGACTGGGCCAAGATCGGGTCTGCTACCGCGTATACGGGGAATGCGTTGATGGCCGTGTTTGTGGAGACGGGGTGGGGGGCTATGAAGGGCTTGGAAACACAGATCAACAGTAAGACTGTAAGAATTACCCAGCAGTCCGCGGGCTATTGGGCTGCAACAACTGGGGAAACTGCGTCTTGGGGTAAGTTGATTCGTGGTTTTGGTGCGCGGATGGTCGGCCTAGGCGGGTTTGCGGTCGTGGCTGCATCTTTAGAGTGGTGGGATATTCAAGATGACTACCATAAAACGGAGGGAGCTCTAGATAAAAAGATTATGGATATAAAGGCCTACTCCGTTGGCGGATTTCTGATTATTGGTGCCGCTCAAGCTTTGGCCGGACTTTCTGCTATGGCTGGTTATGGAGCCCTAGCGGCTTGGCTTATGAGTCCGGTTGTAGCGGGACTCACAGTGGTGATTGGTCTGGTTTATTTGTTGTCGACATTAGCCCTCAACTACTTGAAACGTGACGTGGTCGGGCATTGGTTGCACAAATGCCGCTGGTCTCGATATCCGGAAGATCGCTTTAAAGACCAAAATGAGGAGAATCAGACCTTCCTTGAAATCCAACTCGCACCAGGGCTTTTCGTAAAGCCAACATTCCATGCTAGCCAACAATATTTTCCGGACATTGGCTATCTACCGAGCGAAACCCAAAATGGCGCTTGGGTGCAGCTGCGCTTACCCGAAGCCATTCGAGGCGAGATGGCCTATGTGAATTTGACTGCCAGCGGCAGGCCGTTTCCCGGATTTCCAGTGCAGAGAGTAGGCGACAGCCTGAAAGATGAGTTCAGTGGTTACGGTCGGGTTGAGGCCGTGGCTCAGTGGGGAAAAGTTTCGCCGCTCAAATCTCAGAACCGTTTTAACGAGCCTCAACAAAAAGCCATACCTCCTGCGGACGAAGACGTTATCTGGCAAACCTGGGTTCCGCTGACCGAAAGCACGCAATACCTTGAATTACAGGTTTGGTACTCGGCACAAACCTTGACCATCCGAGACGGCGACAAAGGCTTCCGCTACCAGATGGAGCTGGTTCCAGAGGGTGAAACTGACGGTAGTGATAGTCGAGTCGTGGGGTCAAACAAGAACTCACTGGCGGTTGAGTCGTTAGGCTCGCGCGCGGACGCCTTACTTCTTCCTGTGCCGCTGTAGTGACTCCAACGCTTACCAAGTAGGAGCCGAGCCTGCTCGCGAAAGCGTCAGATCAGTTACTGCATTTTTCGATTGCTCGGCCCCGTCGCGAGCACGCTCGCTCCCACAGAGGGCGGGGTTATTTTTGAATGCCGGCATGTTTTTACATGAGAGTATTAACGTAAATGAGCCTGAAAAGCAATGCAGAAATACAAGTTCATATTGATGGTGATTCAACTTTGGAGGGGGATGGTAATCCGGTCCTAATGAATTGGGAAATAAAGGCATACCAGCATTCGGCAATGGTTATGAATGGCAGTATGGCTGTCCTAGGGGCACTCCCCCTAATGTGCTTTTTATATGGGGTTTTTTTTCATGAAAATGAAAATACCAGATATCTATTTACGGATGTACCCATATTCGGCATGGTGCTGGTCTTTATCATGTGGATAGGAATCGCCCGACAAAAAACCTTTTATTCTTACCGCATCACCGAAAAGGAGGGCGAGGTCAAGTACTGGTTGCACTTTCCAAAATGTTCCGGGTGGATATTCAAGGGTATTGCGATTTTTGCTTTAGTCACCGTACTGGCCATAATCGCGATCATGCCGATGATGATTTTCGCTTTAGTTGGCATTGGCGCTATCACCATCCCGGCTGCGTTGAAGCTGCTGGCGTGGGAGAACGAAGTTGATATCGATAGTTTTGAGTGGGATAGAGTGCAGTTGATATTGACGGATCGAAAGAGAAATCTAGTGATCCTTCAGCGTAGGTACGATCCAGATATACCTTTTGAACAAAATTACATGTATTTCCGAGTTTTCCTTCCGCCGCATCGGATTAATGAGTTTCTGGATGTTTGCAGAGGGTACGCTCCAGCCTACGCTGACTTTCAGGAGGGCCGAAGCGGGTATTAAATGTTTTAATAGTATCCACGTTATGTATGGCGCATGTTGATTGCGTAATGCTTTATTGTAGAGGTTGTAGGGTAAATGGATGTTAAAGGCAATATAAAAACGTGTAGAGATATAGGGCGGGCCGATTTGCGGCGGACAAACGTCTGCGGTTCGATTTTAATGACATGGAAAATAAAAGCATATTCACATCCTACCTTGTTTATGGATGTCGGTATGGCAGTACTTGGGTTTTTTACTGGGGTATTTATTCTGTATGGATGGTTTTTGCACGGAAACGAAGATACCAAGCATTTGGTAGTAAACACAGGCCTGGTTGGAGTCGTTGTTGTGTTTATTCTCTGGGCAGGAGTTGTGCGGCAAAAAACTGTCTACAACTACCGTTTCACCGAATTCGGCTGCGAAGTCGATTATTGGCTGAATCTACCCAAGTCAGGTGCGACATTATTCAAAGCTCTATCCATCTTCATCTTCATCTGCATACTTTCCATGATATCAATAGACCCGAGCTTGATCTGGATCGCTGCTGGCCCAGCAGGCATCACCATTATTTCTGCAATAAAATTACTCCATTGGGAAAACTCCGTAGAGCATCACTCCACCGATTGGGCCCGCTACGACCTCGTCTTCATTGACCGCAAGCGCAAAATGGTCGTACCCAGCTTTCAGGACAATCCACTGGCCGGCTTCGAAGTCCACCTCGAAAAAGATAAAATCGACGAGTTCGTCGCCTTCTTGAAAACCGTCATCCCAAACGCCGAATTCCGAGAAGCCAAGTGGGAATGGTGACCCTTCTACATCCCTCGCAACAGACCCTCCCCACCTCGGGAACGAACCCCGTGAAACACCCGTCATAACCTCACTTGAGCCAGCACCCACTGGCCTGCGATTAGGCCTCGTGGGCGCTTCCATGTTTTAATTGAACGCTCGTTCAATTAAAGCCGGTGGTTCGCTGCCCGCTCATATCAGGAGGCTTACCCTTGCTTAACCCGTTTGTTGCTGTCTTTTCCTCGGAGTCGGAGGTGCGTGTTTCATGAGTGCATCTGCCCCCGCTAGCGGTTTGGTCCGCATGAATCCGCCGGTTTTTTATTTCGCGGCGACGTTTATTTTGTTGTTCGGTTTGGTGGTCATTGCCTTCCCCGAAGCCTCTGGCCAATGGTTGTTGGCGGCGCAGAACTGGGCGGCCAATACGGTCGGCTGGTATTACATGCTGGCCATGACGATTTATCTGGTCTTCGTGGTGGTCACCGCCTTGTCTGGCTACGGCAAGATCAAGCTCGGTGCCGACCACGACGAGCCCGAATTCAGTTATCTGTCCTGGGCGGGGATGCTGTTTGCCGCCGGGATCAGCATCACGCTGTTCTTCTTCTGCGTCTCTGAACCGCTGACTCATATGCTCGCACCGCCTCAGGGCGAAGGCGGCACAACCGAGTCGGCGCGGCAGGCGATGCAGTTGTTGTTCTTGCACTGGGGCCTGCACGGCTGGGGTGTTTTTGCCTTTGTCGGCATGGCGTTGGCTTACTTTGCGTACCGCCATAATTTGCCGCTGGCGTTGCGTTCGGCGCTGTATCCGCTGATTGGCAAGCGTATTAACGGCCCGATCGGCTACGCGGTGGATGGCTTTGGCATCATTGCGACGATTTTCGGTCTGGGCGCCGACATGGGCTTTGGGGTGTTGCACCTCAATTCCGGGCTGGATTACCTGTTCGGCATGCCGCATACCCAATGGATTCAGGTCGGGCTGATCACGCTGATGATGGGCGCGGCGATTCTGGTAGCCATTGCGGGTGTCGACAAGGGCGTGCGCGTCATGTCGGACATCAACATGTTGCTGGCCTGTGCGCTGCTGCTGTTCGTGTTGTTCGCGGGGCCGACGCAGCATTTGCTTAACACGCTGGTGCAGAACATCGGTGATTATCTGGGCGCGCTGCCCACCAAGAGCTTTGACGTTTACGCCTACGATAAGCCTAGCGACTGGCTCGGTGGCTGGACGGTGTTTTACTGGGCCTGGTGGATTGCCTGGTCGCCGTTCGTGGGGCTGTTCATTGCGCGGATTTCCCGTGGTCGGACCATTCGTGAATTTGTCTTTGGTGTCTTGCTGATTCCGCTGGGCTTCACCCTTGCCTGGATGTCGATTTTCGGCAACAGCGCCATCGATCAAGTGCTCAATCACGGGATGGTCGCGCTGGGCCAATCGGCTATCGATGATCCTTCGCGCACACTGTATTTGCTGCTGGAAACTTATCCGTGGAGCAAGACGGTCATTGGCGTGACGGTATTCATCAGCTTTGTGTTCTTTGTCACTTCGGCAGACTCGGGCACGGTGGTGCTTTCGACCCTGTCGGCCAAAGGCGGCAACCCTGATGAGGATGGTCCGAAATGGCTCCGGGTTTTCTGGGGTGTGGCGACGGCGTTGATCACCAGTGGCCTGCTGTTTTCCGGGAGCATCGATGCGCTGAAATCGGCCGTCGTGCTGACTTCACTGCCGTTCTCGCTGATTCTGCTGCTGATGATGTGGGGGCTGCATAAGGCGTTCTTCATGGAGTCCCAGCGCCAGATCGCTCAGCTGTATTCGCTGGCTCCGGCTTCCGGGGCGCGGCGTGGTGGCTGGCGTCAGCGGTTGAGTCAGGCTGTGCATTACCCGTCGCGAGACGAGGTGTATCGCTTCCTTGAGCAGACTGTTCGACCAGCCATTGAGGATGTAACCGCGGTGTTCGCCGAGAAAGGCCTGAATGTTGTCACTCAGCCCGATCCGGCTAATGACAGCGTCAGCCTGGAAATCGGCCATGGCGAAGAGCGACCCTTCATTTATCAGGTGATGATGAAAGGCTTCTTCACGCCTTCGTTTGCCCGAGGCGGCATGGGTTCCAAGCAACTGAACAACCGTCGTTACTACCGCGCTGAGGTTCACCTGAGCGAAGGCAGCCAGGATTACGATTTGGTGGGTTACACCAAGGAACAAGTGATCAACGACATCCTTGACCAGTACGAACGCCATATGCAGTTTTTGCATCTGGTGCGTTGAAACCGAGATTGGCAAACGCCACGGTCTCAATGTGGGAGCGGTGCTTGCCCGCGATAAGTTCGATGCGGATTGTCTGATTAACCGCCGCGAATGAATCGCGGGCAAGCCTCGCTCCAACAAGCAGCTTAAGCCAACCCACCATTGGCTCGCAGGATTTGCCCGTTGATCCAGCCTGATTCAGGGCCGGCCAGGAAGGACACGACATTGGCGATATCTTCCGGCTGGCCAAGGCGTTCCAGAGGGGGCATCTTGGCGAAGTTCTGAATCTGCTCGTCGGTTTTGCCATTGAGGAACAAGTCGGTCGCTACCGGACCAGGTGCGACGGCATTGACCGTAATCTTGCGCCCGCGCAGTTCCTTGGCAAAGACATGGGTGAAGGATTCAACCGCCGCTTTGGTTGCGTTGTAAATCGCATAGCCCGGAATGTTCAACGCCAGTGCTGAACTGGAGAAATTGATGATCCGCCCACCGTCGTTCATCCGCGCGCTGGCTTCACGCAGAGTGTTGAAGGTGCCACGCGTGTTGATGGCGAATGTCTGCTCGTACAGCTCGTCGCTGGTGTCAGCGACGGGCATGGTTTTCATGATGCCAGCGTTGTTGACCAGCACATCGACTTTGCCCAACTTTTGCTCGGTCACGTCGAACATGGCGCGAACCTCGTCCGCGTTGGCTACGTTCGCTTTTACAGCAATGGCCTGCCCGCCATTGTCGATCAGTTCGGCAACCAAGGCTTCGGCTTCACTGGCGCTGTTAGCGTAATTCACGACGATGGCCAGGCCATCAGCTGATAAGCGTTTGGCTATTTCAACGCCAATGCCGCGAGATGCGCCGGTGACGATGGCGACTTTGCGGTGAGTGGTCTGGGTCATGCTGCAACTCCGTGCTGAATGTGGAGGTACTTTCACATGTTAAACGCAGGGGATAAATAGGCACTGGTTGGCTTGACTGTTCAGTAAATGTGAGCAATCGAAAGGGCTGGGCTTAACCGCCAGGGGTAATAAGTTGTTCCAGGCTTAGCTTTCCAGCCGACAGCCATGAAGGGATGATCGTCTCTGGATGGATGGACAGGGAGCAAACCCGAACACATCGGCGGCATCCATCTGACGGTGAAGAATGGTGTAGTGAGGTCGCTCATGATCTGGCCCTCTGCTTGAGGAGAGGATCAGTGGTGTTTTCGGGCGTCTCAGGTTGCACGCGAGGGACATTTGCCGGGCGGCGTGAGGTGAATACTGGGTCAGGAGGCGCTGCGTTATGGTAGTCAGGAAAGCGATGCTGAAAGTCGATTGCTGCCTGGATGATCAGAGGCTCGCTGAATCTCGGGCCCCAGAATGCTGCGTTGATCGGCAACTCAAGAGGCACCCCGGTTTGGCCGTAGCCAATAGGAAAGCTCAACATCGGCCAGCCTTGAAGGTTGGGTGAAGAGTAATTGGCGCGCTGGTTTGGTATACCTTCGCCTTCGAATCTGCGTCCGATGTGAGCACCCAACGGCATCACCATCATGAAGTCTACGCCCGCCGCATCCAGTGCTTGCTGACAGGCTGCTTGCTCCAGGCGCCGACGGCGCTCACCTTCCAATCGCCACGCTACGGGAATGGCACCGTTAACTTTCAAGAAGTTTTCTGGATCGTAGCGGTACAAAAGTTCTTGTCGGTGCTCAGGACTGATGTTTTCGGCGAAGGCTTCGATCGCAGGCCCTTGCTGTGTCTCGAACAAGTTGGATAAAAAAACAGCAGACATTTGGGTGATTGGAGTTTCATGCCCGTCCTTATCAGGGAGCATGCCGAGCACCTCTCCCCCGGAGAAAGGCGCGTCATCAGCATTACCCAGGTCGAGGAAAGGGAAGTCGATGAGCCTGGCTCCCAGTTGTGTCAGCTGCCCTTTGAATCGATTGAAAGCTGTTTTGTAGTCATCATCATAGGTTTCGGCAGGTGGAGTATTGCGCTGTCTCATCCAGTCTTTCTGTGGGATCCCGATAGACATGCCTGCCAGTGGCTGAGGATCGTCGTTGGGCGCAATGGGCAATTCTGGAAGTGGTATGGGGGCAGACAGGGTATGCGGATCGTTAACTTGATCTGTGCCCGAAATGACCGACAGGATCAATGATGCATCGCGTATAGAGCGGCAAATGGGCCCTATGACATCCAGGCCGTTCTGGCCTGGCATGAGCCCGGCGACCGATACGAGGCCCAAGGAAGGTTTGATTCCGCTAGCCCCGTTGGCAGCCGTGGGAATAATTAGCGAGCCGCCAGTCTCCTCTCCCAGAGATGCTGCTGCCAGTCGCGCTAGCGGGGCAACACCCGAGCCTTGGCTGGATCCACCGGGAATCCGGTCAGGATCCCAGGCATTTCCGGCAAAAGTCCCCGTCGTGATGCCTGAATATGCTGAGCATGTGTTATGCCCAAGCAATACCGCGCCTTGCGCTCGGAGTTTGGCAACGCAGGTTGCATCCTTGAGGGCCAGATTCAGGCTGAAAGCCTCCGCGCCATTGGTGCTCTTGCGCCCCGCAATACCAATGGAGTCCTTGACCCCGATGGGGATGCCGCACAGTGGTGGCGCAGGTCCGCGTTCGTCGTCGGGATTTTGCAGCCATGAGTCGGCGAGTCCCGCCTGCTCTAACGCTTGCTCGACATCGATGCGAACAAATGCGTTGTAGCCTCCATTTTCGTCGTAGGTTTCAAACGCACCATTGAGTAGGTCAATACGATTGAGATAGGCGACCGTTATCTCGGTCGAGGTCAGCTCACCATTGCGAAACAACGCTGCCATTTCGACGACTTCGTAATCAACGATACGGTCACGTTTGACGACGCAAGCAGCATCAGGGAGCGCAGCCAGAAGGCGAGCGTTGTTGGCGCGTTCTTCGGGGGTGAATCGCCATATTTGGGCGAGGAGGTTATCCATAACCATCAGCTCCTTGAGTCCTTGAAGGAATAGGGTTGCTCGGAGCTAATCACCGTGAGTCTGGCTTGTAAACTGTCATAAATGACAGTGGCAAAAGGACTGCCCCCATAAAAAAGCCCAGAGCTGCTGACGCAACCCTGGGCTTTTTTGTGAACGCTTTAATCAGCCTTCGTCACCCTCGTCATCGTCACCACCATCGATCTTCATGCCTAATTCCTTGATCTTGCGAGTCAAGGTGTTGCGGCCCCAACCCAGCAATACGGCGGCGTCGCGACGGCGGCCAGCGGTATGCTTGAGGGCGGTTTCGATCATGATGCGTTCGAAGGTGGGTACGGCACTGTCCAGCAGGCTGGACTGACCGCGCGCCAGCGCCTGGTCGGCCCATTGACGCAAGGCCTGCTCCCAGTTGGTTACCGGCGCAGCGTCCTGTGGCAGGCTCAGCAATTCAGGCGGCAAGTCGCTGATGTGCACTTCACGGCCCGAGGCCATGACAGTGATCCAGCGGCAGGTGTTTTCCAACTGGCGCACGTTACCCGGCCAAGGCAGATGCTTGAGGTATTCCTCGGTTTCCGGCTTGAGCAGTTTTGGCTCTACTGCCAGCTCCTGAGCGGCGCGGCTCAAGAAGTGTTTGGCCAGGGTCGGAATATCTTCGCGGCGATCAGACATCCGCGGGATGTGGATGCGGATCACATTCAGGCGGTGGAACAAGTCTTCACGGAATTTGCCCGCCTGCACCAGAGTTTCCAGATTCTGGTGAGTCGCGGCGATGATTCGTACGTCGACCTTGACCGGCGTGTGACCGCCAACGCGGTAGAACTCACCATCAGCCAGCACGCGTAACAAACGGGTCTGGGTGTCGGCAGGCATATCGCCGATCTCGTCGAGGAACAATGTCCCGCCGTCAGCCTGTTCAAAGCGACCCCGACGCAGGTTGGCCGCGCCGGTGAACGCGCCTTTTTCGTGGCCGAACAGTTCCGATTCCATCAGGTCTTTCGGAATGGCGGCCATGTTCAGCGCAATGAACGGCGAAGCCGAACGAGGGCTGTGGCGATGCAGGGCGTGGGCGACCAGTTCTTTACCAGTACCCGACTCACCATTAATCAATACGGTGATGTTGGAGTGGCTAAGGCGGCCGATGGCGCGAAACACTTCCTGCATCGCTGGCGCTTCACCAATGATTTCCGGAGTGCGGGTCAAGGTTGGCGCAACGTCCATGCCTTGTTGTTCCTGGGCGTGCTGGTTGGCGCGCTTGACCAGAGAAACCGCTTCATCGACGTCGAACGGTTTTGGAAGGTATTCAAAAGCGCCGCCCTGATAGGAGGCAACGGCGCTGTCCAGATCTGAATGAGCGGTCATGATGATGACCGGCAGGCGCGGATGTTGCTCGCGAATGCGTGCCAGCAGGTCCAGACCACTGGCGCCTGGCATGCGGATGTCGGAGATGATCACGTCCGGCTGCTGACGGGCCAGGCGGCTCATCACGCCGTCGGCGCTGTCGAAGCTTTGCGTGGTCATGCCTTCCTGCTGCAAGGCCTTTTCCAGCACCCAGCGGATGGAACGGTCGTCATCTACAATCCAGACAGTTTCACTACGGCTCATGTCGAAGCTGCTCCTTGTTCCAGCGGCAGGAAGATCGAAAACGTGGTGTGGCCGGGATGGCTGTCACACTCGATCAGTCCCTGATGCTGACTAATTATGTTCTGCGTAATCGCAAGGCCAAGCCCAGTACCGTCAGGGCGGCCGCTGACCATTGGGTAGAAAATGGTTTCCTGGAGTTCGGCTGGAATACCTGGGCCGTTGTCGATGATTTCGATTTTGCTGACCAGTCGGTGACGGACGTGGCCAATGGTGAACTGACGCATGGCGCGTGTACGCAGGCTGATACGACCCAGGCGCAACTCGTTCTGGCTGCTGATGGCCTGCATAGCGTTGCGCACGATATTGAGCACCGCCTGAATCATTTGTTCGCGATCGATCAATACGTCGGGAATGCTTGGGTCGTAATCACGCACCAAAGTGATGCAGCCCTGGCTTTCAGCCTCGACCAGACTGCAAACCCGTTCAAGGACTTCATGTACGTTGGTCATGGCCAGAGAAGGCAGCTTGTTGGAGCCGAGCATCCGATCCACCAGGTTACGCAGGCGGTCAGCTTCCTCGATGATGACGTTGGTGTAGTCCTTCAGGCTTTCTTCAGGCAGCTCGCGGGCCAGCAATTGCGCCGCGCCGCGGATGCCACCCAACGGATTCTTTATTTCGTGAGCCAGGCCACGCACCAGCATCTTGGTGGTTTCCTGTTTGGACAACTGAGCTTCTTCCTTGGTGATGCGCAGCAGGCGGTCACGAGGATGAACCTCAAGCAGAAGCATGGTTTGGCCCTGGCTGAGGATTGGCGTCACGGCGTAATCCACCGTAAGCGTCTGACCAGTCAGAGCGGTGAGCATGGCTTCACGCTTGGTAAACGGATGAGCCTGTTCCACTGCCTGACGCAACGAGCTCAGCGCTTCGGCAGACTCAGTGAAAAGCTCGCTGATGAATTGCCCATGGCTGCGCTGGCCGCTGATGGCCAGCAGCATTTCCGCTGCGGGGTTCATGTACTCAAGACGCAGATCGGCGTTGAGCAGAATCGTGGCAGTGGTGAGGTTGTCGAGTAACAAACGGTGCAGCGCGTCGCTGATAGTCATTAAAGTCGTTGACCTCTTTTGGCACATTGCAGACCCAGGCGAGCCTTGGATCGCAGGCGCTGGTTGGTCTTACCCAGCTTTGGTAACGCCACGGATACAGTCGTATGCCGTGCAGATAAAGGGCTGTTAATGCCAAGTTGCAAAAACCAAACCAAGGCTCCGAAAAGAAGCGTTTAATCTGCAAAACCGGGCTTTTTTCGGTCGGTGCGTCGCAATGGTTCATTGGTTTCAAACAATTTCGAACCAAAATGGGATGCTGGGTCAGGCTGGCTGCAATATCTTGCACCAATATAGCGCCTGGTTGGAGGCGGCGTGGCCTTGCCTCAGAAGAAAGGCAGGAAGCTGGATTTTTCTTCCGGCTTGTCTTTGATCGGGCACTCCGGGCGTACGCCGTACTCGGGCAACTGGCAGGGGTTGGCGACGCGTTTCTGAGCCAGCGAGATGCGCTGCATGTGGAAGGGCTGGTTGGGTGTCCTTTCGAGCACCTTGCCGTTTTCGTCGAGGATCACCACCGACAGTTGATGAGTTCCTCGGTCGATGTTCTTTAGCGGGAATACAGGACTGCGCCCTGGCCCGGCAGTTGGCGCACCGTCCACCAGCAGTTGATAGTTGTGCCCAGGTTGCAATGCCGGATCGCTGGTGACGGTCACGATCAAGTCGCCGGGTGTGCTGCGAACGGTGGCGTCTGGCTCGGGTACCAGCACTCTGAGTAGCTGATAGCGAAACAACGGTTTGTATTTGGCTTTGGCCGGGCTGCTTTGCACCGGTCGTTTTGGCGGCGTCCCGGTGGTGCTGTTGCTGGGCGGGATGTCCACGCGCTTGGCGTTCTTGTGCGGCTGGTCGGTAAAAACCCGATTACCTTCAGCGTCGATGTACGTGTACACGTCTGCCATTACCGGGATCGACAGTGACATCAACAGGCACAGCAGAGCGCTGCGAGCGAAGGTAGAACTACGGTTTGCCGACATGGACTCGCTGCACGGTAAAAGTGATGGTCGGACTTTGCTGGATGATGCGGCCGTTATCCAGTACTACGACAGCGAAGCTGTGCTCGCCCCGGTCCAGGTTGACGACTTGCAAGCGCGGAACATTGCCCGGCTGCCCATATTGATTGCCATCGACCAGCAGTTGCAGCAGATGCCCGGGCGCGAGGCGAGGCTGAATGGCGACGCCTATAGTGAACGTCCCGTTATTGGCGCGCAGTGCCCCACCATCAGGCAGGTCTGTCAGCTCAAGCTTCTCGTAGGCAACTTCTTGCAGCGGTACTGGAGAAGGCGGGCTGGGGGCGGGCGTGTTCTGGCTGGGCAGTTTCTGCGAGTCGACGCTGTTGAGCGGCGGCAATTCGACAACCTGAGCCTTCACCCCATCAGGCGGCTGGTTGCTGAAGGCGGTATTGCCGTTGGCGTCGGTATAGCGATAAATCTGCGCTGCGGAAGGTAGCGCGAGCATGATCAGCAGCAGGCAGGCGAGACGTTGAAGCATGCAGACTCCGGGAGCGATAAAGCGGCTGGCGGTGTGGCGCAGCATAGAACACATCAGTTGGAATGCTCAGGTTTCATTTGCGGATCACACACAACTCACCTGCGGCGCGGATCAGTGCCAGATCGTGAAGGGCATCCGAGGATAGCTTTCGGCGTTGCTGGTTGAGCCAACTCGGGCATCGTGGATCCTGACGATAGGGCGCGAATGCGGCGTAATTCTGCAGAAGACGGATTTGTAGCTGATCCAGTTGCGGCCGAATTTGCTGAACCAGATCCGGTCGGACCGAGGTCGGCGCGCTGCCTGCTTCGCTCCATTTTGCCAATAAGCCGTACTGCACCAGTTTGTTGGCTTCTATCTGCGCGGCCAGGAATTGGCTGACCTCTTCGGCATCGAGCTTGTAAGCGGGCGCAAGCTTCGCAGCCGCAGCAATCACCTGCGCTTCACGAGGGCTGTCCTGAATGGGCTTGCCGCTGTCCCATTTGGTCAGCGCGACTTGATCGGCGACGTTCAGGCGTTCGCTCATGGTTGTGAGGAGTAGGGCTAGTTCGGCGGGAATGGAAGCGGTTGTGCCAGCGCAAGCGTTCAGGCTGGTGAGGCTTGCGATCAGGAAAATAAGTCGTAGTGGGTTTGGCATGGTTGATCTCGCCTCAAACGCGTAAATATCGAACTGAAATGCATTTCTGTAGGAGCTGCCGAAGGCTGCGAATTATGGCGTGTCATGTAAACCGGTTCGCAGCCTGCGGCAGCTCCTACAGATATCTGTCCAAGCTTGCCTCCGATGCGACAGCTGTGGGTAATAAATATGTATCGGTATCAAATTCCGCCCACAAAAAAGGCCTCCCGAAGGAGGCCTCTTTCAGTGCGTCAAAGTGGCTGACGCGACTGGATCAGCAGCTGTAGTACAGCTCGTATTCCAGTGGGTGTACGAAGGTACGTACTTTGATTTCTTCTTCGCTTTTCAGGGCGATGTAAGCGTCGATGAAGTCGTCGCTGAAAACGCCGCCTTGGTCAGGAACGCACGACCTTTGTC
>Ga0247729_10000408_pt1 | contig 18245 bp, 24 predicted proteins | sample UWRJL133311R2_FD_180958 | JGI IMG/M metagenome (GOLD analysis project Ga0247729, IMG submission 180958) | Plant litter microbial communities from Arlington Agricultural Research Station in Wisconsin, United States - UWRJ-L133-311R-2 | ecosystem: Environmental > Terrestrial > Plant litter >... | reverse complement strand
TTTCCTCAAATCCAACGGTGAGGAGATTTACTACGGGTGGGGTGATTCGTGGACTGCATTCATAGGTGATGACCCAACGCTGCAGCTCCAGTTCACCAATGACGGCGGCGAGCTGTTGCGTCGGCAGCTAGATGGCTTGTCCCCAGCGTCGGTGGACGTCGCCGGCTCCATGGATGTCGCTCAGGCTGTTGTGAAGTCGGTGACCGGGAAGGTGGTTCACTTCCAGCCGTGAGGTCGGCGCTTGATCGGATACTTTCCAGACCTGGAGATGGCCGCTCACGTCACGTGGGGCGAGTGGGTGCGCGCAACGCGAAAAAGGCCCCGCCCAGCCGGGTGAGGGCTGAGCGGGGCGGAGTTCACTGACAGGACTCGCACTGGAGGTCGTCCATCGGGTCGACGGGCACGGCGTACCCGCCGACCGTGTCGTCCGGGTTCACGCCGCGAGAGGGACGTGCTTGGCGTAGGACGTGATGGTGGTGTCGGGGCCGAGCAGCCACGACAGGGCGGACCAGCGGGCGACGAGCGCTCGCGCGGTGGCGTAGTAGAGCGCCTGTGCGATACCGACCAAGATGACGACGAGACCGGTCTGAGTTTCTGCGTCGAGCTTGAAGCCGAGGTTCGCGAGCAGGAACAGGGCGACACCGATCACGGTCGGAATGGCGGTGCGCACGAACGACGCCCACAGATTGTCCACGCCGATGTAGTCCGGCTGCTTCGGGAACCCGAGGAACACGCCAACCCACGGCAGCTGCACCTCGAGGAGGCGCACCACGTAGTAGTAGGCGTTTTGGATCGCGGCGACGACGACCGCGATGATCGCGACCTGGAACTCGCCACGGAGGTCGATCTGGGTCTTCACGAACAGCCACGCGAGCAGCGCGCCGATCGCGTAGGGGACGTAGGTGCGGATGAAGCTGAGGATGCGATCGTTGGCGGTCATCGGGTTTCTCCTTGAGGGCTGGTGCTGCAGGTGTATGTGGGGGCGGTCGGGTCGAAGGGGTCGGTGCGGGTGCACACGCGGGTGAGTCCGGAGGTGCTCACCCAGGTCCAAGAGACAGGCGGCTCGCCTGGTGCGCCGTTCGCACCGTTCAAGCCGTCAGTGCCGTTCATGCCGTTGGCTCCGTCTTTACCGGGCGGCCCGACGACGGTCTGGCCATCGGCTCCGTCCTGCGCCACGCAGGGGCCTGAGGCTTGCTGAGAACTGCCGTTGCTGTAGGTGATCAGCCACGAGCCGGACGCCTGGCAAATCACGGCCGCGACGGAGGTGCCGTCCCGTCCGTTCGTGCCATTCGTTCCGGCCTTGCCCGGCACTCCGGCGTTGTCGGTGACCACCGACGCGGGCGGAGACACTGGCGTCTCGCCGATTGCCTTGACCTGATCGCGGGTCGCGTCGAGGTTGTGGCTGAGATCAGCGATCAGAGTCTGCTGGCGCGAGATGGTGCTCTGCTGCTTCTCTCCGGACCGCGAGAGGCTGTAGTTCACCGCGGCGCCGGCGATGACTGCGACCATCGCACCGAGAGTGATGATCAGCACACCGGCTGCTTGGAGCTTCGGGGGTACGCGGTGCGGCTTCACGGGCCCAATGAGGGCGTCGGGAGTGGGTGCTTGTTCGGTCATCGTGTGGTCCTACTCGTCGTAGAGGTCATCTGGCCATTGCTCCGGTTCTCCACCGAGGTCCTCGACTTGCCGCATGAGGCGACGGCAGAAGTTGATGAGTCGGAAGATCCGCTTGTTGAGCACGTCGTCGCGCTTCTGCCGTGCGCTCTGGCGCGAGATCAGCTGTGCGAGCCATACGCCCGATGCACCGATCAGCGCGACGAGCAGCGCGACAAGAGCGCCTGGAATCCAGTCGGGCATGCATGTCCCCCTAGGTGTTTGCCCTTGCGGGGAGTTGAACGGCAGATGTGTCTTACACCTGCGAGACTTGCGAAATGCCGAACCAGCGGAGACACCCGACAGCGACGTACTCGATCCCGCCCGAGCTTCGCGAGCGGCTGCGAGCGGACGCGGTGCGGCTAACCCCGCCGGGCGGGCGCGCGGTGTCCGAGGGGGAGGTGGTGAGGCGAATTCTGAGTGCCCATTACGGGGGTATAGACGAAGGTGTCTTACACCCTCTAGAGTGATTCTCATGAAGATCACGCGCGAGTCGTTCACCCCGAACCGCAAGCAGGCCGTCGCCCGCATCGGCATTGCCGTCGGGGTCGTGGCGGTGCTCGCGACCGGCGGATTCGCGCTCGGGAACGGAATCCAGACGGCCAACGCGGACCGCCAGGCGAAGACCGTCGCCGCAGCTGAGGCGAGCAAAGAACGAGCCGCGGAGGAACAGACGATGTTCGCAGCTGCCGAGGATGCCAAGAAGGCCGCCGACGACGCTGCCGAGGCGAGCTACCAGCAGTTCCTCGCCGACAAGGCTGCAGCCGAGGCGAAAGCTGCTGCCGAAGCCAAGGCTGCTGCCGACGCACAGGCGGCCGCAGAAGCTCAGGCCGCGGCGGACGCGAAAGCCGCAGCGGATGCCGCGGTGAAGGCGCCCGTCAAGCGCGCGAGCGGTGGCGGCGCGCCTGGTGCTTCCGGTTCACCGATCCCGTTCGTGTCAGATCCGAACGAAGCGGGCGGCGGCCACTACGACACCACCCAGTGCGCCAGCGGTTCCGGTTCGACCATCAACGGTGTCCCGACCTGCGACTAAGCCGCCTCGAGCACCTTGAGTCGAGCGTCCAGGCTCTGCACGACCGCGATCAACGGGATGGTCAGTCGCTCGTACGCGATGCCCTGCACGTTCCCCTCCAGGTCGTAGAAGACGTACTCACCCAGACCGATCGACTCGACGTACTCAGCGAGCGAGCCGAGCTCCACCGGTGCATCGTCGCCATACTCTTCCACAGCTGTGATGTACCGGAATCGAACGAGCGCCATCCGCAAGATGGCTTGCACCTCGTCGGAGAGATCAGCGGGGGCGATGTCCTGCTTGTAGACCACCGACGACACGTTCACGCCGGCGTCACCGTTCCCATCCCAGTAAGCGTTCGCATACCCGGAGAGCACGGTGTGGCTGCGCGCCCATGCACAGTTGGTCGGACCAAGAGTCGATGTGCCGCTGGCCGAGAATGACCCTGTGCTGACTCCGTTGGCCGAGACCGTGTTGCCGACAATCGCGCCCGAGGTGCTGAACCCGCCACCGCTGATGGTCCCCGTGGCGGTGATCGTCGTGCCCGCGGAGATCGCCCCGCCCGCTGTGATTGTCGTTCCCGCGGAGATGGAACCCGCCGAGTTCAGCGCACCAGAACCAACATTCAGCGAGCCGGTGCCTGCGATCGTCAGCGAACCGCCACCATTGATGAGCAGACCGCCAGCGCCGATCTGTGAGGCGGCGAGAGAACGAGCGGAAGCATTCTCATCGATCTGACGCTGCAGTTCCCTGAACCGCCGCGGAATCCAGTCTTGACCTGGAGGGAACTGATCGCCCGGGTTCGCCATGATGCTCCTACAGAGTTGATCCGGCGAGAACCGGTGTGACGATAGGGGTGTCGCTTACGGTGAGAGTCCAGCCGATGGCGCGCACGACACCGGCGAGACCGCCGGGGAATGCCGGGACTGTGTCCCTGCCATCGCCGTCAAGGCCGCCGATCTGGTACCCGATGTCATCGCCTGTGACCCAGTCCGCGCCGAGGCGCGGTGCGTCATTGGCGGCCGCGGAGAGACTGATCGTCTTGGTGCCACCCTTGATCTGGGCGAGCCTCGAGGTCGCATACGAATTCAGGGTCGACACTTCGGTGATCGACGTCGAGGGCGTCCACCGATATTCGAAACGAGGGCGTTCGGAATCGGTAACGGACTGCACCGCAGACTGCGGCTGGCTCGTGCCCTGACCGGAGGAGTAGGCCTTGACTACGGTGGCACCCTTGCCTGAACCAAAGTTGGCCTGGTACCGGAACTCGGTCACTGGGCCCGGCATCTCAAACGTCGCGGCGGCCGCGAGACCGGGCGTCACTGCTGTGCCGATACGATCCCCCACATAGAGCACGAATGTGTACCGCTCGGGTCCGGTCAGATGCTCGAGGCCAATGGTCCACTCCGGCCCACCGTCCACGCCTGCGAGGTCTTGGAGAATGGACAGCAGTGTCTTGTTGTCGGTGTCGAGGTAGGTGCGGTCACGCAGCTTCCCGACCCCACCGGAGGTGATCTGCACACGGATGGGGATGCCCGCGAGTGCCCCATTGGCCGCGTACTTGATCACCAAGTAGCTGACAATGCTGTTCTGCCCCACTTGCGAGAACGTCTCATCCCCGACGTAGACCTGATCGAGCCAGTACTCGAGGGTTGCGAGCGACATCACGATCTCGTCGCCAGCCGTACGAATGGCCTGCACGATATAGCCACCCCAAACGGGCACATCGTCCTGCAGGAGCACCATCGTGGTGGCGCCCTCCATTGTCGCCCGTTCCCAGTTTTCCGGGGCGGTGGGCAGAGGGAGAGCGGCGATGCAAGTCTGGTAGTCGCCCATCTGGGAGGCGACGGTGATGTCGCCACCGCCCTGGTCTGCCAGGTCGGGAAGGTCGGCGATCACCTCACCGGTGCGCATCTTCGTGGAAACCCACTCCAGGGTGGTCATCGTGCGGGTTACTTGCCGTCTTCGAGGCGCAGGTGCACGGCCACTTCGACGTCGAATGCGCGTTCGTTCGTGCCGGTCGAAACGACGTGGTAATGCTGGCTGAGCTCGGCGAACTCTTCCTTGTTGATGTACGTCACCCCACCGGCACCGCACAGGGCCGAGCGGGTGTTCGACTGGACGATGTAGCTGCCGCTGTTCTTGCGAACAACGTCGGCGATCTTCGCCAGGTCAGTGTCGTTGAGGGGCATGTCTTCCTCCGTGGGAATCGTTGAAGCAGCGGACGCTGCGGTGATGATCAGGTCGATATCGAAATGCCACGGCTCACGAACGGCGAACTTCAGCCCGGTGGGGCGGACACCGAAGCGGGGACCGTTCGCAGCCGCCCATTTCTGGCCGCTGCTGCCGTAGAACTGCACCAGCCCGCCGATGTCGACGGCGTTGCCGTGCAGGATCTCGTCATGGTTCGACGTGTACGGGCGGGCCGCGGTGATGCCGAGCTTCACCTGGTTGGCCCAGAAGTAGTCCTGCCGCGGGCGGGACCGGGCGCCCTCATTGATGAGCATTCGCAGCCCAGTGGCGACCCGGTACGCTTTCGCAAACGCGAGCAGGTTCGGCAGCGCACGGGAGTCGATGCGTTGCCGTTCGCCCGAGATCCCGGATGCGGCGGAAATGCCCTGAATGTAGTCAGTGGTGGGAATGTCAACCAACGTCATGGTCATGCCCCGATCGGGATGAACGCCTGCATGTGCAACTCATCGGTAGCGGTCCACGCGAACGGGATCGTCGGCGCGACGGAGGTCATCAGCCCAGACGCGGACGCGAGCGGGGCAAGCCGCAGGTTTCCACCAGCCGGGTAAACAAAGCCCGAGAAACGCCCTGTGGCCCCGGCGCTGGTGTCAATGAAGGTCGACGACCCCAGCGGGAGAACCGACGAAACAGTCCAAGAGGAGATCGCCACCGGGGGCGAGACTAGAACGTCACCGATCGATGCGGATGTCCCGAGCTTCCACCCAGCGCGGAGTTCCATCGTTCCGTTCATCACCCGCTGCTTCGAGTAGAGAACGGCACCACCAGTGCCCAACGTCAGGTTCGTGACCGTCAGTGTGACGTTCGTCCACCCCTGCTCCCACAGCACCCAGTTGGTGCCGTCGAACCGGTACAGACCGTTGTTCGTCGCAGTGGTGTCGGCGGTCACCTCGGCGTACTGGCCCAGATAACCGGTTACGACGCTTATGGCGTTGAAGGTATTTGCAGTGAGCGTGCCGCCAGCCGCGACGGAGTACGGCGCCACCCACGTGACAGTCGGGGATCCGCCGCCTGAAACGGGCACGTTGATGTTGGCGATGACGAACGACCGGGGCGGTACCGCTGCGATCACCAGAACACCACCGCTGTTTACGGTGCCGGCAAGGTAGTCGATCCTGATGCTGGGAGCGCCAACGGTTCCATCGCTCTCCGCTGCGTCGTTGATCTGTACGTAGACGGCATCCAGCCGCGGCGTACCGCCCGCTGCGGTGATCGCGCCTGTGACGTTCGCGTTGAACGCGAACGCGTATGGCCCGGAGATCGCCGCGGTTTCGAGGTCGATGATCCCTGCGAACGGGGTCACCGTGTAGAGAACCGACGACGTCGCCGCGACGGTGTTCGAAGGAGTTCCCGGGCGCACCCCCGACATAGCGCCGAGAGGTCGCGCCGCGGTTGCGCCAGCGAGGAACGGAGCTTGCGTGTTCCGCAGCATCCGCCCGGTATACGACGGCGCGTTAGAGACCGCATCCGCGGGCCAAACAATGCCAGTGCCAGCCATGGGTGTCTCCTACTTCGATGCGGGGGTAGCGGTAACGGTGAGCTTCGTGAGCGGGTTGTACCCAGAAGCGGTGAAAGCCCACGTGTTGGGGCCCGGGTCGAACCCGGACCATCCCCGTGACGTGATGTAGTTGCTGCGGCTTGCCTGGTCGTTCGCCATGGCCGTGCGCTTCTCCATGTCGACGGTCAGCCACTCGCCGGCAGCGAGCACGAGCGAGCTCGCGAACACCAGGGGAAGGGCGCTGCCGATATGGGTGATCTGCGGTCCGACGGCAGGCCCGTCGATGCGCAGCTTCACGGTGCCGACCTCGTTGCCAGGGTTGATGAGGGTGACCTGCCCGGACACCACTGTCGCGTTGATTGCGAAAGGCACGGAGAAGGGGACGGTCAGTCCTCCCGATGTCGACGGGAGGAAGGTGGACCCCGTGAGCGCGGCACCGAACTTTCGCGAGTCGAGCGAGACGACCTGAATGCTGTAGTTCGCCAGCAGGTTGGTGATCTTCGGCGTGAGGGTCTCGCCAGCCTTGCGGGCGGCCACCCATCGAGCGGTGCCCGACTCCGTCACCGTCATGATGAACGCCGCATTGGTGACTGCGGTGAGCAGCTGCTCGATCGCGAGGTTCAGCAGCGCGGGCGTCTTCGCTCGGATCGTTCCCGAGACGGTCATGCCGCGGGGCGTGTTGAACGAGTCACCGGCCCACGCGCCCTGCTGCCGTGGCTTCTGGATCGGGTTCAGGGTGGAGGCTGGTTCCCCCCACCCCGTGAACCCGTCCTGCTTGATGCGCCACATGGTTCCGTTGGCGTCGACCGTTCCCAGCACCACACCAGACCCGAGGGCGATGGTGGTGCTGCTGAGGTCCGCCATCAGCCGACCAGCAGTGCGAGTCGGCGGAACCCGTCATCGACGGCCTGATTGTCGCGGACAACTTCGTGGAAGTGGGGCGAGTAGCTGACCATCTTCGTCGTCCCTCCGCTCTGTGTCGTTGCCTGGCTGGGCGCATGCGAGGCGCCGACGGCGAACGTCTGGCCTGCGTTGATGGCCTTCAGTAGCTGCCGGTTGCGGTCGGCCTGGCCGAACTTGTTCGACGTGACCTCCTCGCCGTTGGCGAGCCGGTACAGCCCTGCAGCGTCGGAGAATGCCGTCCCGGGACCACGGACAGTGCCACCACCAGTTCCACCGTCGGCAAGAGCGCCGATGGTGCCGCCATTCGCGACACCCGGCCGTCCCGATCCGGATGCGGACCCGTTCAGGTCGGGGAGATCGGCGCGGACATTGATGCTCACCGAACGGGCGCGCACGTTCGCGATGAACGTGTCGACCTGCTGCAGCGCAAGCGCTGTGTCGACCTCGATCTTCGTCTTCGGTACCTCGGCGGGGATCTGGAACAGCTTGTCGATGTACTGCTGAACCTGATTGCGGTCCTCACCAACGGCGACAGCGTGCTCGACAATGTCGGCCTTCATCTGGATCAGCTTCTGCCGGGTGTCTTCCGACGACGCTCCCTGATCCCGGTACGCCTGCGCAGCCTGCTGAGCTGACTGGACAGACGAGATCAGTTCGCCACGGTTCGCGACAGCGGCCGCCGACATCCCCTCGAGAGAGGCTGTCGCGCGGTCGATGTCCTTACCGGTCTTGTCGATATGGGCACCCATGTTCGCCAGCTGCGAGTCGAACTGGTTCTGCGCCTGCTCTGCGCTGATCGTCTTCCCGTTGAGAAGATCCAGCGAGTTCTTGAGCAGTCCCGCCGCGTCGTTCTGCAGGTACATCAGCGCGGTGGTCTTCTCCGTCGCAGCGCCGGTGTCCTCCTGCGAGGTCTTCGCTGCGAGGTATGCGGCCACCGAGACGCCAGCCGCAGCAGCTTCCGCTTCGAGAGCGTCACGCTGAGCCTTGGTGGCGATGGTGGTGCCGCCGATGGCTTCCTGCTGCTGGTTGTAGACCGCGATCTGATCCTTCATCGCGGCGGACTGGGTGCCGATGACCTCGTTCAGTCGTCGGGCTTCCGCGGCGTGCTTCGCCGTGTCACCGGCCAACTGCTGGTTGTCGGCGCCGAGGTGGATGAACGTCTTGTGCGTGTCGTCGAAGGCCTTATTTGCCTCATCGGTGGCCGCCTTGACCTTCTTCTGGGCTTCGACGTTCCCGAGGGTCGCATCGACGACGGTCTTGCCAGACAGTCCGAGCTTCTTTGCGATCTCGAGCGCACCAGCATCCTGGAGGTTCTTCGCCGCCTGAGTGCGAGTAGCGAGCCCCAGAGCGCCGGCATCCTGGATGAGCGCCGCGGCGTACGAGTTCGATGCTGCGGTGTTCGCGTCAGTTGCGACGGATGCGATTGCCAGCACGGCGATGAGCGCACCAACTGCAGCGGCGATCCAGCCGATGGGGCCGGTTGCGAACGTCGTCGCGGCACCCACGGCACCCATCTGGAGGGCGACGGAGGACAGCATCGGGGCGATGAAGCCCCACGCCTTGAACGCGATGCTTCCCCAGACGACCGCCCCGATCAGGTTCGACAGGGTGTCGACAGGGATGCCGGAGATGGTGTCGGAGAGGACCGTGAGCACGGACAGGCCGACGGTGCCGAGCGGCGCGAGGGCTTCGAGGATGTGCATCACCGCGGTGGCGAGAGCGCCGAGGACACGCTCCACCTGGGGCAGAGCGGTGAGGGCGTAGGTGGCGAAGCTCTGCAGTCCGCCGTTGGACGTCCAGCGGTCGAACTTCTGGGTCAGGGATTCGAGGTACAGGCCTGTGCTGAGCAGCAGCGGTTCGAGCACGCGCGCACCGGTGATGGTGCCCGCGAAGAGGTTCGCTCCTGAGCGGCCGAGGAGAGTGGAGAACTCGGACGCCTGACGGTTGAGCATCGGCAGTGCGGAGGTGGTCTCGCGCACCACCTTGTTGAAGGAGGAGAGCATCGCGATCGCGGCGGTGCGCGACACCCCGTCGAAGACGTCCTTGAGGGTGCTGATCCCGTCGGCGTACGCCTTGCCGGTGGCGCTCCCGTCGGCCATCTCCTTCTTGATGCCGAAGATGGCGGCCACGCCTGCGACACCCATGAAGGTGAGAGACCCGGCGATGCCGATCGCACCAGCGGCGAGAGGGACGAGCATCGGGAGAAGGACCGCGACAGCGGTGGTGATCATGCCGATGCGTGAGGCGTTGGTGCTGTTCGCCTCCGTGGCCTTGATCGTGGCCTTCTGTGCCAGTTCCTGCGCGGCAGCCTCTTCGATGGCTGCGCGAGCGGCTTTCTCCTGCGCCGCAGCGAGAGCAGACTCAGCGATGGCCGCCTTCTCAGCGGCGGACTCGGAGCGCTTGATCGCCTCGGCGAGACTGAGCTCAGCAGCAGCCATTCCTGCAGCGGATCGGTTGCCCTTATCCCGGATCTCTTCGAAACGCATCTGCGCGACGATCGCTCGCTGAGTGGCGGACTCCGAAGTGGATACGGCGATGGCCAGACGGCGCTCTGCAGCGACCAAAGCATCCGTGCCAGCAGTGGATGCCGGGCGGCTCGCCGGGGCGCTGCTGACGCTGGTGGTGCTGACGTTGGAGTTCTCCGACAGGCCCGAGTACGCGGCGCGGAGGGTCTCGAGCTTCGCCAGGGCTTCGCTGATATTCGCGTCGACCTTGATCGTCGGAGTGAGCCGCCCAATCTCGGCGGCCTCCTCCTTCGTCATCTGGACATCGACCAACCACTGGTCGCGGTCCATCTTCAACTTGCCGACGATGGAACCTGCAGTGGTGGGGCCGGAGTCACTCATCGGGAACCTCCGGGGTCGTTGCTGCTGGCTCGGGGGCGAAGTAGCGGGCTATGGCGGTGTCGGATGCGAGAAGGCCGCGGAGGTGGACTTTGAACCACCGCCACGACTTCACATGCCAGACGGACTCCAGGTCGATGCCGATCGTCTGGAAGGAGAACTCGAGCAGGTTCCACTGCTCGAAGATCGCGTCCAAGGTGATCAGCGACCCGGTGCCAGGGGTTAGATCTTTCGGGAGGTCGTAGCCTTCGTAGAGGCCCGTGGCGGGGTCTTTTTCGCCCCAGCCGTACTGTTCGATCGCCGCGAGGCCCGATTCCCCTGCGCCGCCGCCTTCTCGTGGAGATAGGCGGCGATCTTGTTTGGGTCTGCCCCCGCTTCCCAGGTGGCTTCGGCGAAGTCGCGGCCGTACTGGTGGTCGGCGAGGACGGTGAGGCCTACGCGGGTGGCCGCTTCGAGCGGGACGCCGTCTTCGACCATCTGGTCCCACAGCGGGCCGAGGAGCATCTTCCAGAGCTCCACGCCTTGCTGCTTCGCAGCGGCCTTGTCCTTGCCGGAGATGATTCCGGCGAGGGCGATACCTGCCGGGATGGACAGCGGGGGCACGGTGTAGGTCTTCCCCATGATCGGGAAGGAGAGAGGCGCTTCGGCGAACGCCGAGTAGTCGCGTAGTTCGGTCATGAGGGGACCTTTCTGCTGGGGATGAACCGGGCGGCACGCATCCCCACACGTGCCGCCCGGGGCTTGTTACGCGCCGCGGGTGTAGGCGAGCGGCGTGGCGTCGGGGCCGACGCTGTTCGTGACCGTGATCGTCGTGGCGCCGGCGGAACCGGTGGGCATGACGGCGACGATGAGGTTGTCGGAGATGACGACCCAGCTGGTCGCGTTCGTCGCGCCGAACTTCACGCCGGTGGTCGGGATAGTGCTGGTGAAGCCGGAGCCGCTGATGCTGACCTGGCCGCCGACGGCGACACCCGACGGGGTGGCCGCGGTGACGTCGGGGACGACGGTCGCAGTGCCGGGATTGGTGATCGGGGAGAGCACACCATCACCGGTGAGAGTCACGGTCACCTCGTCGAGGTCAGCGACGCCGGTCTTCGACGGCACCCAGCCGACGATCGCGCGACCCGAGTACGCCTCGGGTGCACCGTTGCGGTCGTACCAGCGGACGTAGACGCGGGCGTTCTCGCCGAATCCCAGCTGCTGGCCGCGGACGAGCTCCTGGCCGGCGTCGAAGACACCAGCGGTCGTCTTGCGGAGGGCCTTGATGGTGAGAACCCACGACTGCATGGTCTTCTCGAATGCGTTCCAGCCGTCGGAGTCGTAGTCGTCGGCGGCCTGCAGGTTCGGGGTGATCGGCGGGTTCAGGTCGTTGATGCCGCGGAAGGGCAGCCACGTGGTCCCGTTGAGGGACACGTCGACCTTGAATCGGCGGGCGAGTGCGGTGGGCATTGTTGCCTCCTATAGGCGTTGGGGCAGGGTGTTGAGCCCCATGCCGTGGCGGCTTGGGGTGGGTCGCTGGCGGGATGTCAGCGGTTCGTGGAGGGGATGGTTACCAGGAGCCCTGAGCAGGGCGGTTGGTGGTGGAGGGGAAGTCGACGTCGAGGTAGTACTGGTCGACGCGCTCCCACCGCTTCGAGTCGTCCATGCCCATCGGGGTGGAGACTCGGCGGTTCATCTGGATGACGGTCACACTGCGGAGGGTCAGGTAGGTGGTGCCGTGGAGGAGGTCGAAGATCGGGTCGAGGAGGTCGTCGACATCGCGGGGTTTGTTCGGCAGCCCGCGACCGCGCACCTGCACCATCACTTGCCCGAGCGGCATCGTGACGTCGTCGCCTTGGTAGACGGCGGTGAGGGTGATGACCCGGTCGGGGGCGGCGGGCATGATCTTCTCGAAGATGCCGGTCTGGTTGGCCTGGTACACACCGTTCGGGTTGAACGTGGCGAGGCCTGCGGCGAAGATGATCCCGGCGATGCCGTCGACCAGATCGCCGGTGGTGCTCAAAATTCCTCCCCGAGCGTGTCGGCCATGATCTTGATGACCTTGTCGGCTTCGGTGATCATCGGCTGCTCGAGGTAGAGGGCTTGCCCGTGCTCGTGCTTGAAGTCGAGGCTGTAGTGCTGGTTGCGGGCGTACGGGCCCGGGTAGGTGAGCTCGGCGACGAGCCCCTTGACCGTGACGGATGCGGACCCGACGAGATGCCCGGACTGGATGGGCGTGAGGGGCGCTGCGACACCGCGCACGTGCTCCATCCCGCGGGCGAGCGCAATGGTGGTGGCGGCGATGAGGCGATCTTCCAGACCGTCGAGTGCGTCGTCGAAGGACTGATCAGCCATGACTCCTCCTAGGTGAGGTTGACCGCGAGATGGTCGGGGAGGTCGAGGTCGCCTGATTCGTTCAGGTTCGCTTTGATCACCCGGGACTGGTTGCCGCGGACGGTGACGCGTGAGTTGGGGACGAACAGTGCGGCCGCGGTGGGGAACGTGTACAGGGTCGACTCGGACACCATCTGCTCACCGGTGCTGGAGCGCACGAGGTGGCGGGTGTCGTCGAGGAAACAGCCCGAGTCTGTGTCGGGGGAGAGCGTCACCGGCGGGTCGAAGAGGTCTTCGCCGTACCCGGAGGTGCCGAGGAACTTCTCAACGATCGCGGTGTGGACGTAGAAGTCGGAGATGTCATCGGCGCTCACAGTGCGTACGGCCCATCGCCGAGGAGGTTCGCCAGACGTAGCCGGCGGATGGCTTCGGGCACGAGGGCGGCGGATGCGCCTGCCTGGGATGCGGCGGCAGCCTCGGCACCGATGACGGTGACCGATGCGGAGCCGATCTTCTTCGACCCCTTCACCGTGGCGGTGATGATGCCGCCGGTGAGCGGGTTGTAGCCGATCGCGGCCCATGTGGCGGCCTGGATGCAGGTCGCTTCTTTCAGGGCGGTGATGATGATGGGGTCGGTGGCGAGCCCGGTCGCAGTGTCGACCGCGTAGTAGGCGGTCTCCGTGGCGTCGAGCACCAGGGTGGTTGCGGAGCGGAGTAGCGCGGTCGCGTTGGCGGGTGCGGTGTTCTCCGTCCAGGTGGCGAGATCCTGAGGGGTCGCGAGAGCGGTCGGGATGACGTGCGGGCCGAACATGCTCATCGCACTCTCCTCGCGTGGTGCGGTGGGCCGCTACGTGTGCAGCGGCCCACCTGGGTGTTACTCGGCGGCGGACTGGCCCTTGGCGGCTTCGGCGGCTTTCGCTTCCTCGGCAGCCTTGGCTTCGGCAGCAGCTTTCGCCTCTGCCTCTTCCTTGGCCTTGACGAGTTCCTCGGGTGCCGGAACGCCCTCGGGAGGAGTGTTGATCGGCTCGGTGGCTTTCGCCCCGAACCGTTCGATCAGGTCGTCCTTCGTGAGCGCCTCGGCATCGTCAGCATCCATGCCCTGGGCGACAGCCCAGCCGACCCATTCGAGCTTCTTCGCGTTGAGCGCGGGGCGCTCGGTCGGAAGGGTGACGATGTTCGGGTCGGTTTCGCCTTCGACGTACGGGTCGCCTTTCGCGTTCGCGACGCGGGTGAGGTAGCCCTTGATGAGGCGGGTCTCGATGTCCTCGTGGAGGGGGAGGTCCAGCTTGAAGACTGAACCTCCCTCGCCGCGGATGAAGACGTGAGGGGCTTCCTGCGGGATGTCTTCGTTGTCGGTCATGCCGAGTACCGACCATCGATGGTGAACGCGGTGACGGTCATGATGACCGACGTCTCGATCGCGTACGACCCGTCGGGCTGGCCGACACGAGCGGACTCGAACGGGCCAAGCCACTGCGTGGCACCGGTCGCGATGCTCGCAATGACCGCACCCTGCCCGGAGGCGATGGCGGACGGCTGCGAACCAGCGAGGACGGACACGGTTCCGGTGCCGCCCGACGCGTTGGAGACGCGAAGGAGAACGACCTTGGAGCCGGGGTAGGGCAGGGTGAAGCCGTTACCGGCTCCGGCGACCGACGCAGTGCCTGCGGGGTCTGCCACGCCGGCCTGGACGGGCGACGTGGGGTTGAGGGTGACGCGTGCCATGAGAGGTTCCCTTCCTAGGCAGTGACGGTGACGAGTGCACTCGCCAGCGAGTCGGGGCGGACGTTCTTGGCGCCGTAGAGCAGGAGGCCCTTGACGGCGTCGGAGAACGACGACTGGGGCCGGTAGGCCTCGGTCTTGTTGATCTGCTCCGCGAAGGTGATCGCGCGGTTGTTGCCAGCGATCGTCGCGAACTCGTTGCCCGTGGTGTTCGGGGCGTTGTTGCTGAGCAGGATGTCGAACCCGGCGGCACGACCGACCATGCCGTTGCGGAGGCCCTCGGACGTTCCCGCCTCGTTGACCTTCACGAAGCGCGGGTCGCGGAGCATCACACCGTGGAGGTCGGGGGTGATGACGACGGAACGGCCCTGGGTGGACACGTTCGCCTTGTCGAGGCGGACCTTGAGCGGCACGAGCACGTTGTCGTACGCCTGCGTCGGGGTTGCCGCGGAGACGCTGATCGAGCCGAGCTGGTTCGCCGACTGGATCGACGTGTAGAAGCTCGACAGGTACTGGTCGACAACGTCGGCGAAGCCGAATGCGGCCTCGTCTTTCAGCTGCTCCATGATGCCGCCGAGCGCCTGGCGCTTGTCGACGTCGTCGATCTGGAAGGAGAAGTACTTCGCCTGGTCGACGACGAGGGTGCGCTGCGAGTCGGCGACGGTCTCGGGGGAGATGTTGGTCACACCCGGGACGTAGTTGCCGATCGTGGGGCGACCCACGGAGGTGATGCGGACGGTGTCGCCCGCCTCGGCGATCTCTCCCTCGTAGTCACGGTTGATGAACGCCGTGTAGACGAGGGCCTTGCGCAGGGCGACGAGGAGCAGGGGGCTCCAGATCTCCGGCTTGAACTTGTTGAACGCCATGGTGGCGTCTCCTTTCGGTTGTTAGCCGAGCAGGTGCTTGAGCTTTCCCTCGCGGTAGGCCTTGTCGATCTGCTCGGGCGTCATCTGCGCGAGTTGCGCTTCGGTGATTTGGCCTGTTTCTCCGGTCCCGCCGGAGGTGTCGACCGAACTCGCGCCAGCCGCCCGGGCTGCCTTGAGTGATGCGTCGGCGGCCACTGCAGCGTCGATAGCTGCCTTGATCGCCGGGCCATCAGAGGGATCGATTCCCTTGATGGAAGTCAGGAATTTGGTGGAGTCGAGCAGCTTGTCGGGGTTGGCGATGTTGCCTGCTGCCTTGTACACGGCGAGCTCGCGTGCGGACTGCAGCGCGGTCTCCTGTGCGGCGGTGAGGAGCGCTGCGGGGTCCTTCTCCTCGGGGGCGAGACCGGCGGCCTTGAGGATGGCCTTGTTGCGCTCTTCGAGTGCCCGAGCAGCCACGCGCTGGTCGCCCTCGCCTTTGCGGGCGTCGGTGATGATCTTCTGTGCCCATGCAGGCAGGTCCGCGACGTTCTCGCCTACGGGGCGAGTGGGCTCGGCAGGCGCTGCGGGCGGCGTGGCTGGCTCTGCGGGCGTGGCAGGTGCCGCTGGTGCCGCGGGCTCTGCCGGGTTGGTGGGCTCTACTGGTGCGATGGGGTCAGGCATGGTTGTTCTCCTTGTGGACGCCAGGTCCGTTGAGGGGTGGGGATTACCCGCGCCAGGCGGGACTTCGATGCAGAGAAGCGGGAGCTGATGACCAGCGGTCATTGCCCCCGCTCTCGCGGACAACGCTCAGCGCCGCTATATGCGCTGCTCGTCGTGTCTCTGGGGCTTAGCCCGGGAAGGTGCTGCTGGGCTGGCCGAGCGCTCCGTAGCTGCTCGCCCGCGGCGCGCTCGTTACTGGCCATGTGAACCGGCGCGGCTGCGACTCGGCGTTCTTATCCGCGACGGCCACGGAGGTCACCCAGAGGGTGTCATTCCCATCGAGGAACACCTGCCCGTTGACGGAACTCTCGGGGGTCGAGCCCCACGCCTTCACGATCAGCATCGGGAAGACATCACCCGCATGCGCCTGGTTGCCGGTGTGGATCTGGAAGCCGGTGGGCTTCACCGCGACCCGCTCGGGGTTGTACGGGTTCTGCCGGTAGTTGATGGCGTCCTCGCGGCGACGGTTGACCGCCTTCGCGTCTTCCTCTGAGAGGCAGTACTGGACGATGCGGCCGGGGGTGGGAATCTGAGACATAACTGCTCCAAAGGGGTTGATGCGGAGGTGGTCACCGCGGCGATGGCGCCGAGGCGTGATCAGTTACCTGATCGGGGTGGGGAGTTTGATGCGCGGGTCAGTGAGGTCGATCTGTTCACGCCGTGACTGACGGTTCAGACCAGTCGCTGCGACGAACTCACGCACCCGCTTCTGCGCTTTCCGCACATCGGCCAGGGCTGCCTTGCGGGCTTCCGGGTCGATCGCATATTCGAGGGCACGTTTCGCCTTCCGAACTTCGAGCTCGAGGCGGCGTTGCTTCTGCGTGAGCTGGTACGCGTCGTTCATCTCCGGTGTCCACGTCTGCGGTTCACCGAGGACAGTCACACCGGCGAACACGGGGATGAGCACGTGTTTGCAGTTGGGGTGGAACAGGCCGGCGGCGGTCGCCTGCGCGATCGTCCCGTCGACATGCATGACCGGGTTAGCGATCACCCCATCGGTAAGTACTCGGTGCTGCCAGGGGAAGCACAGCGGGCACGGATGCCCATCGTCAGGGACTGAGAAGTAGTGCACCCCCATCGCGTGCATCCGCGCGAGATGGGAGGCGTTATATGCCCGAGTGGCGGCGGTCCTGACGGCCATCTCTACGTAGGAGGACAGCGCCCAGTCACGACCGGACTTGTCGGTGAACCCGGTCACCCCGGAGGCGGTGAACACCCTCCACGCCATGGCCTGAGCTTGCGCAGGGGTCACACCGTTGGCGAGCGCCTGGTAGATCCCACCGTGCGGGGCGATGAACTTGTACACGTCATCAGGGAGGCGGGTGATGCGGAACCGCACATCAGCGAGCTCCGACTCGATGTCGGCCCGGATCGCGTTCGCGGACCGTTCCCCGTGCGGCATGGAGAAGTCGAAGAAGTCATCCTCGCTGGCGTCGAGCGCCTTCCCGATCGGTGGGGGCGGTGTGCCGCCACCCGTCGGGGCTATGTCCGCGCCGGGGATGATCGGTCGGTGTGCGGCGGGCACTCGCTCGAGCGCTTTCCCGACAGCCTCGAGCGCATCCTTCGCGCCTTCATCCACTGCGGCGGTGATCATCTTCGCCGCGAGCGGGTTGGACGAGTAGATGAGCCGTGCTGAGACCTGCCGTGCGAGACGACGGATCTGCGGCATGGCCGCCTGCAGCCCCTCCAACGTGGCGGGGGTGCGTTGGAGGATGCGGGTGATACCGGCGAGCAGTTGACGTTCCGCGAGGGCGTACAGGGCCACGAGTGTGGCCGCATACTTGGCGGAGTCAGGCTGCTGCGGCTCCGTCATCGTCACTCTCCGGGTCGTCGAACGGGTTCATCGCAGGGTCAGGGAGCGCGTGAGCGAACTCTTCCTTGATGCGCAGCACCTCGGTGTTCTTCTGGTCCTCATCCCAGTCAGGGTGGAGGATCTCGACACGCTCTTCGACAGATGCCGACTCGGATACGAACAGTGACTGGACGTACTGGCCGAGCTTCACCTGCGACTCCTGCACCCCGTCGGAGAACTCGACCGTCAACTCGGTGACGACGTTGGTCCCGGAGAAGAACTGGTTGTCGACGAGGAGCAGCTTGGTCAGGTGCTCGACGAGTGCCGGGTTCCATTCGCGGATCTTCCGCGACCGGGTCATCAGGGAGCGCCGTTCCTTCGACTCGATCTCCGTCGCCGTCTTGTCGCCGCCACCTTCAGGGTTCACACCGAAGGTCTGCACCGAGTAGCCGGCCATCTGCAGGATCTGCTCGATGATCGTGTCGGCGGTGGCCTTGTACTGGTCGGGGTCGAACGTCGGCTGCAGCACCTGCACCCGGTCAGCGAGCGACGGTGAGGCGGACGGTCCCGAGCCGAGGCTCGCGTCCGTGTTGACGTACGTCTCCTGGTCGAGGTTCACCACCGTGCCCTTGCCAGGCCCAGCCGATTTGACGAGGTCTTTCGACATCATCACGCGGGCTCGAGCAGCACGACG
>Ga0247729_10000407_pt1 | contig 18338 bp, 19 predicted proteins | sample UWRJL133311R2_FD_180958 | JGI IMG/M metagenome (GOLD analysis project Ga0247729, IMG submission 180958) | Plant litter microbial communities from Arlington Agricultural Research Station in Wisconsin, United States - UWRJ-L133-311R-2 | ecosystem: Environmental > Terrestrial > Plant litter >... | reverse complement strand
GTCGCGCTCGAAAAGCACCTGGTCGAGAACGCCGCATTCGGGGCGACCCTCGAGATCAGCGATGTCGACCGCGGTAACCCGTTCCTCGTCGACACGAGTGGCTGGGCTGTTGCAGATGCAAAGGCCGCGATGCACGAAGCGTGGGGAGTCGAACCCCTCGAGACCGGCGTCGGCGGCTCCATCCCGTTCATCGCCGACCTCGTCGAGGTGTTCCCGCAGGCGCAGATCCTCGTGACCGGTGTCGAGGACCCCGATTCGCGCGCACACAGCCCCAATGAATCACTGCACCTCGGCGTATTCCAGCGCGCGATTCTCACCGAAGCGCTCTTGCTGGCGAAGCTGAATGACCGGGCGTAGAGTTATCTCATGACTGACACAACCCTCACCACAGCTGCGCACGGCGTCGGCCTGTCGGATGCCGCTGCCGACAAAGTCCGCAGCCTGATGCGCCAGGAGGGCCGTGACGACCTTCGCCTGCGCCTTGCGGTGCAGCCCGGTGGGTGCTCCGGCCTCATCTACCAGCTCTACTTCGACGAGCGTTCCCTCGACGGCGATGCCGTTCGCGAGTTCGGCGAAGGTGTCGAGGTAGTTGTCGACAAGATGAGCGTTCCCTACCTCGAGGGCGCTTCGATCGACTTCGAAGACACCATCCAGAAGCAGGGCTTCACCATCGACAACCCGAATGCTGCAGGCAGCTGCGCATGTGGAGACAGCTTCCACTAATCCGAAATTAATATTCCCGGGTTTCCCCCGGCGACACACCGACAGAGGCACCGACCGAGAGGTTGGTGCCTCTTCGTGGTTATAGACTGGCAAGGTTCCAGTCCGCGTCATCCGAGAGGTTCCAGGTGCGCTCCAACCGCCGTCTTCGATGGGCAGCAATTCCAATTGCTGTAGCTATCTCGGTCATACTTGCCGGCTGCACGCAGGCCCAGCTCCAGGGCTGGCTTCCCGGTGATGCCGAAACAACCAACCACACCGGTCGCGTAATCGGCCTCTGGGTCACCTCGTGGATCGTGCTGCTCGCAGTCGGTGTCCTGACCTGGGGCCTCGTCATCTGGGCTGCGGTCGCATACCGCCGCCGCAAGGGCCAGACCGCCCTGCCGGTGCAGCTGCGTTACAACCTGCCGATCGAGATCTTCTACACGATCGTGCCGCTGATCCTGGTTCTCGGATTCTTCGCCTTCACCGCGCGTGACCAGGCCGCAATCGAAACCGACCCGGGCAACCCCGACGTCAAGATCGAGGTCTTCGGAAAGCGCTGGGCCTGGGACTTCAACTACCTCAACGAAAAGGTCTACAGCGCTGGCGTGCAGGCCGAGGAGCTCGACGGCGAGGTCGACCAGGGAGCCGTGAACGCCGACAACATCCCCGTTCTGTACCTGCCCGTCGACAAGAAGGTGCAGATCGACATCGAATCACGCGATGTCATCCACTCCTTCTGGATCATCGACTTCTTGTACAAGAAGGACATGATTCCCGGCAAGACCAACCACATGTACTTCACTCCCACCAAGGAGGGCACGTACCAGGGCAAGTGTGCTGAGCTGTGCGGCGAGTACCACTCGCTCATGCTCTTCACGGTCAAGGTCGTTCCGCAGGCCGAGTATGACGCCTACATCGAAGGCCAGCGCGCAGCCGGCTTCGAGGGTCGCCTCGGTGCCGACTACAACGTAAACACCAACCTTCCCGGTACCGGCGCTGTCGTCAGGGAACACGAAGGCGAAGAGGACTAAGCGAATGAGCACCGCAACACTGGCTCCAGTCACTCCCACGACCACGGCCCCCGGCATGAGCAATCAGCGGGTGCAGCGACGGGGAAACGTACTGGTGAACTGGGTCACCTCCACTGACCACAAGACCATCGGGTACATGTACCTGATCTCGTCATTCGTCTACTTCTGCATCGGCGGCGTCATGGCGCTGATCATCCGTGCGCAGTTGTTCGCCCCGGGCCTGGACATCGTCCCGACCAAGGAGCAGTACAACCAGCTGTTCACGATGCACGGCACGATCATGCTGCTCATGTTCGCGACCCCGCTCTTCGCCGGGTTCGCCAACGTGCTCATGCCGTTGCAGATTGGTGCTCCGGATGTCGCGTTCCCCCGACTCAACGCGTTCGCGTACTGGCTCTACAGCTTCGGCTCGCTGATCGCGGTCGCCGGTTTCCTCACCCCGCAGGGTGCGGCTTCCTTCGGCTGGTTCGCATATGCCCCGCTATCGAGTACGACCTTCACGCCAGGATTAGGTGGAAACCTCTGGGTCTTCGGCCTCGCGCTGAGCGGTTTCGGAACCATTCTCGGTGCCGTCAACTTCATCACGACCATCATCACGATGCGTGCCCCCGGCATGACGATGTTCCGCATGCCGATCTTCACCTGGAACACGCTCGTCACCTCGATCCTCGTGCTGATGGCTTTCCCGGTTCTCGCCGCTGCGCTCTTCGCACTCGGCGCTGATCGAGTCTTCAACGCGCATATCTACGACCCGGCCAACGGTGGCGCCATCCTGTGGCAGCACCTGTTCTGGTTCTTCGGCCACCCCGAGGTGTACATCATCGCGCTGCCGTTCTTCGGCATCATCTCTGAAGTTCTGCCGGTGTTCAGCCGCAAGCCGATCTTCGGGTACAAGACCCTGATCTACGCGACGATCGCTATCGCCGCACTGTCGATCACCGTGTGGGCTCACCACATGTACGTGACCGGTTCGGTGCTCCTGCCGTTCTTCTCGCTCATGACCATGCTCATCGCGGTTCCGACCGGTGTGAAGATCTTCAACTGGATCGGCACCATGTGGCGCGGATCGGTGACCTTCGAGACCCCGATGCTGTGGGCGATCGGCTTCCTGATCACCTTTACGTTCGGTGGACTCACCGGTGTCATCCTGGCGTCGCCGCCGCTCGACTTCCACGTCTCCGACTCGTACTTCGTCGTGGCTCACTTCCACTACGTGGTCTTCGGAACCGTCGTGTTCGCGATGTTCAGCGGCTTCTACTTCTGGTGGCCCAAGTGGACTGGCAAGATGCTCAACGAGCGTCTCGGCAAGATCCACTTCTGGCTTCTCTTCATCGGGTTCCACACCACGTTCCTCATCCAGCACTGGATCGGTGTCATGGGTATGCCGCGTCGGTATGCGACGTACCTGCCCGAAGACGGTGTGACCTGGATGAACCAGGTGTCGACGGTCGGAGCCATGCTGCTCGGTGTCTCGATGCTGCCGTTCCTCTACAACGTCTACATCACCGCACGCCGTGCGCCGAAGGTCACCGTGAACGACCCGTGGGGTTACTCCCGCTCGCTCGAGTGGGCCACTTCGTGCCCGCCGCCGCGTCACAACTTCACCTCGATCCCGCGCATCCGCTCGGAGTCGCCGGCGTTCGACCTGAACCACCCGGAGGCCGGCATTCCCGTCGGCGTCGGGCCGGTGAAGGACGCCCCGGATGCACCTGTGTACGACTTGTCCGATGAGAAGGTGAAGTAGCCGTGAAGACCAATGCAATCCTCTTCCAGATCCTCGCGGTGTTCTTCATCCTCGCGGATGCCGCATACATCGTCTGGTCGCTGCTCGACGAGGTGCACGGCACCGTCGCCGCGGGTAACGCGATCGAGGCCAGCGCGATCGGCCGCATCGAGTGGGTCGGTACCGTTGCAATCGGCCTTTGTGCTGTCCTGTCGATCTTCATCGCCTTCTACGTCGGCCGCGCCAACGCCGCCGTCGGCGGCATCCTCCCCGAGGACCGTCTCGACGCGAACATCGATGACGGCGACGCTGAGCAGGGCTTCTTCGCCCCGTGGAGCTGGTGGCCCGTCATGCTCGCAGCCAGCGCCGCACTCGTGTTCCTCGGTGTCGCAGTCGGCTTCTGGATCTCGTTCATCGGTGGAGCAGTAGTGCTGATCAGCCTCGTCGGCTGGCAGTACGAGTTCTACCGCGGCAACCACGCCCACTGATCCACCCACGTTCACTAAGCCAGGTCTGATTCGATGACACTCACCATTGCGGGACTCACGGTTCGTGCCGCAGCGGCGGGCGACGCCGATGCGGTCTTCGGATTGCTCGGGCAGCTCTCACAGAGCTATGCGCCCGAGAGAAACGCGTTCGACGTGACCTTCGAGTCTTTCGTCGCGGACGACTCCTACGCGTCCCTGCTCGTCGCAGAAGACGCCGACGGGGTCGTTCGCGGATACGCACTGACCACAGTTACGCGGTTGCTGTACACCAACGGCAACTCAGCACAGTTGCAGGAGCTCGTCGTCGACGCCGATGTGCAGGGCAACGGAATCGGCTCTGCCCTGCTCGAGGCTACCGAGCGCGAGTGCATGAGCCACGGCGTCCGCCAGCTCACCGTTCCCAGTCGTCGCGCTGCCGGCTTCTACGAGCGTCTCGGCTACCGGTCGACCGCCGACTTTCTCAAGCGCACCTTCGAGTAGTCGCTCCGCCAGGCAACTCCTCCTGGCCCGGCCCACCGACCCTCCTTAACCCGTTTCAAGGACTTTCTGGCGCTCGGAACCCGGAGTAGCCGCAGGATCGGGCAATCGCAAAAAAGTTCCTTGAAACGGGTTAACTGTGGGGCGCGTAGACCGAGACGTCGACGGCGATCGTGATCGTGCCGCCCGTTGTCGGTTGTTGCCGCTCGTGGTGTCCCGACGGGCCCATTGCCGCGACGAGGGAACGCGCGACCAGGTCGAGGGCACGTTCGTAGACGATCGACTGCCGGTCGACCAGGTCGAACTCTGCGCCCAGACCGGCATCGAGCGCCGCGAGTTTGTCTGGTTGGATACCGATCATCTCGCCCGTTTCACGCAGTTCAGCCAAGTGATTCTCTCGCGGGGTCACCACGATGAGCCGGCCGCCCGGTGCGAGCACGCGTGCGAATTCGGGCGCGTTGCGAGGGGCAAAGACGCACAGCACGACGTCGGCGGTGTCGTCGCGCACGGCGCTGGGTTGCCACACGTCGGCGACGAGCCCACTGGCGCCGGTGGCCGCGACAGTCATGGCTACCGCATCCGCCGAGGCGTCTAGCGCTAGCGCGGATGCGTCGGGACGCGACTCGAGAAGGTGGGCCAGGTAGTAGCCGGTTCCGCATCCGGAATCGAGGATGCGTAGTCCTCGAGGCATCAGGTCGTCGTCGAGCTCCTTGTCGGCCGGCTCGTCCCGCTCGGGGGAGTGGGGAAGACAATCGTCGACCAGGTCGGCTATCGGCTCGTAGTGGCCGAGCGCGAGAAACTCGGAGCGCGAACGGAGGATCTCCTTCGAGTCGCCGTTGATGCCGCGGCCCTTGTCGATAGTCGAGAGGTAGCCGCGCTTGTTCGCATCGAATCGATGCCCGTTCTCACACCCGAGTGTCAGTGGTGCATGAACACCGAGGGGCAACGAACAGCGAGGGCACCGCAGCCAAGCTGCGGTGCCCTCGAGTGACGGGTTTGAGCCGATGGGTCAGTGACCCTCGCCGTGGTGGCCGCTCTCGATCTCGCCCTTGCTGACCGGGATGATCCGGTCTTCGAAGAACCAGCGTGAGAGACCGGCGCGCATGCGCTGGCTGTTGGTGATCTTGCCATCAGCGTTCGGACGGATCATCAGCGGCTTGTACTCGTTGTAGCTCGTCAGGCGCCAGCGCTCGTAGTCGTCGAGCTGCTCGTGCACCTCGATGTACTCGCCACCGGGGAGGCGGACGATACGACCGGACTCGTAGCCGTGAAGGGCGATCTCGCGATCCTTCTTCATCAGGCCGAGGCAGACACGCTTCGTCACGAGGTACGCGATGACCGGGCCGATGAACAGCAGGGCCTGCAGCGTATGGATCGTGCCTTCCATCGTCACCTTGAAGTGGGTGGCGATGATATCCGAGCTTGCCGATGCCCACAGCACAGCGTAGAACGTGACCCCGGCTGCACCGATCGCGGTACGCGTCGGGGCGTTACGCGGGCGGTCCAGGATGTGGTGCTCGCGCTTGTCGCCGGTGATCCAGGCTTCGATGAACGGGTAGAACGCAACCAGTCCGAGGAAGATCGGCAGCACGAGCAGCGGCAGCATCACACCCATGGGGATCGTGAAGGCGCCGATGTGCCAGTCGAGGTGCGGGGGAGCGAGTCGCAGCGCACCGTCGGCGAACCCGATGTACCAGTCAGGCTGGGTACCGGCCGAAACCGGGGATGGGTCGTATGGCCCATAGTTCCAGATCGGGTTGATGGTGAAGGTGGCAGCGATGACCATGATCACGCCGAAGACGATGAAGAAGAACCCACCGGCCTTGGCTGCGAACACCGGCATCACCGGCACACCGACGACGTTCTCGTTCGTGCGACCGGGGCCGGCGAACTGCGTGTGCTTGTTGATGATCAGCAAGAGCAGGTGAACACCCAGTGCTGCGACGAGGATCGCGGGCAGGATGAGGATGTGCACCGTGAAGAAGCGCGGGATGACGTCTGTACCCGGGAACTCGCCACCGAAGAGGTAGTACGAGATCCAGACACCGACCAGAGGGATGGCCTTGACCATTCCATCGATGATTCGCAGGCCGTTACCCGAGAGCAGGTCATCGGGGAGCGAGTAGCCGGTGAAGCCCTCTGCCATTGCGAGGATGAAGAGTACGAAGCCGATGAACCAGTTGATCTCACGCGGCTTGCGGAACGCACCCGTGAAGAAGATGCGCAGCATGTGCAGGCCGATGGACGCCACGAACAGCAGCGCTGCCCAGTGGTGTACCTGGCGCATGAGTAGACCACCGCGGATGTCGAAGCTCAGGTCGAGTGACGACGCGTACGCGGCAGACATTTCGATGCCCTTGAGCGGAACGTAGGAGCCTTCGTAATGCACCTCGGTCATCGAGGGCTCGAAGAAGAAGGTCAGGAAGGTTCCGGACAGCAGGATCGCAACAAAGCTGTAGAGAGCGACCTCACCGAGCATGAACGACCAGTGGTCGGGGAAGATCTTGCGACCGACCTCTTTGACGAGGCCCGAGATGCTGGTGCGCTCATCGATGTAGTTTGCAGCGGCACCCGTGAATCGCGCTCCGCGCGAGGGTTCCACTACTGCGGCAGGTTTTTCGGCGACGGAGGTCACAGTTCACGCTCCCAGAAGCTGGGGCCGACGGGCTCGAGGAAGTCGCTCTGGGAAACCAGGTATCCCTCGTCATCGACGGTAATGGGTAGTTGGGGAAGGGGGCGACTTGCCGGTCCGAAGATGACCTCAGCGTGGTTCGATACGTCGAACTGCGACTGGTGGCACGGGCACAGCAGGTGGTGGGTCTGCTGCTCGTACAGTGCCACGGGGCAACCGACGTGCGTGCAGATCTTCGAATAGGCGACGATGCCGTCGTAGGACCACGTCTTGCGGTCTTCGGCCTCGTTCAGGTCTTCCGGACGGAGACGCATGAGCAGTACAGCTGCTTTCGCCTTCTCCTCGAGCTTCTCTTCCGAGTCGTTCAGGCCCTCCGGGATCACGTGGAACGCGGATCCGTAGACCACGTCAGCCGCCTTGATCGGGGTGCCCGAGGGGTCACGGGTGAGGCGTACGTTCTCGCCCCAGAGGGTGTGACGCAGAAGTTCAGATGGTGCGGCGGCCGGTGCGAGGTCGCGGAAGAGAACGACAGCGGGAATCGGCGTGAGCGCGAGTGCACCGAACAGGCTGTTGCGGATCAGGGTGCGACGGCCGAAACCGGACTCCTTGTTTCCGAGGGTGAAGACCTCGACAGCCTTTGCGCGAGTTGCGTCAGTGCCGCGGGTGCCGTGGCGCATCTCGACGATCTCAGCGTCTGACATGAGCGCCTTGGCCCAGTGGACCGCGCCGATACCGATACCGAGCAGGCCCAGTGCGATCGAGAGACCGAGGAACAGGTTGTTCGTACGAACCGAGCTGAAGTCGTTCTCATCGATCGGGAAGACGAAGTACGCGACAACCGCGAGAACGCTTCCGATGATCGAGAGGAAGAAGAACCCAGAGACACGACGCTCAGCGAGAGCGTCCTTCTTGGGGTCCAGATCCGTTACGCGAAGGCGGTGCGGCGGAAATCCAGGGTTCTGGATCTGATCGCTTGGCACAACGGCCGTTCCGGCCGAAGCACTGTGTGGCACAGTGCTCTCGACTGCGGTGCCCGCAGCGGAGCTGCCAGCCTGGCCACCGTGGTCGTCTGCCATGGTCTTCCCTTCAACTGTGCGCCAGAAGCGCGGTAGAACGTGTGTAAGTGTGTGGGACTTCTAGTTCGACTTGGACGTCAACCAGACCGTGATCGCGACAACTGCGCCGAGACCGAAGATCCAGATGAAGAGTCCTTCAGAGACCGGACCGAGGTTGCCGAGGTCGAAACCACCGGGCGACGGGTTCTCATCGAGGAACGTGAGGTAAGAGATGATGTTCGCCTTGTCGTCAGCCGACAGGTTCAGGTCGTTGAATACGGGCATGTTCTGCGGGCCCGTCTCCATCGCCTCGTACACGTGGACGGGCTCGACACCGGCAAGTGACGGGGCGAACTTGCCCTCGGTCAAGGCTCCACCGGCTCCGGCGACGTTGTGGCACATGGCGCAGTTGATGCGGAACAGCTCGGCTCCGAGTGCAGAGTCGCCGTCACCCGTGAGGTACTTGTCCTCGGGGATCGCGGGTCCCGGGGCGAGACTCGCGACGTACGCGGCGAGTGCCTTGACCTGCTCGTCAGTGAACTGCGGCGGCTTCTCTTCAGCCTGGGGTCCGCTTGCAGCGAGAGGCATGCGACCCGTACCGACCTGGAAGTCCACCGATGCTGCGCCGACGCCGATAAGGCTCGGGGCTTCGGTTGTTCCCTGCAGGTTCATGCCGTGGCAGGTCGCGCAGTTGGCCTGGAAGAGCTTCTCGCCCTCGTCGACCATGCTCGCCGAAGCGGCAGTCGTCTCGGCGGATGCCGTGGTCGTGAACAGCGCGTACACGCCACCGGTCGACAGCAGGCCGATCGTGAGCAGTGCTACGGATGCGAGGGGAGTACGACGGCCGCTCTTGCGGGCCTTGCGGGCCGGCTTCGAAGCCTTGGTCGTAGTGGACGCCGAGGTGTTAACCATTGTGCTGCGGTTTCCGATTCTCATTTGAGGATGTAAATAATCGCGAAGAGACCGATCCAGACAACATCGACGAAGTGCCAGTAGTAGGACACGACGATCGCGCTCGTCGCTTCCTTGTGACCGAAGTTGCGAACGCTGTACGCACGACCGATCACGAGCAGGAACGAGATGAGCCCGCCGATGACGTGAAGACCGTGGAAGCCGGTGGTGAGGTAGAAAGCCGAAGCATACGAGTTGGCGTCGAGCGTTACGCCCTCACCGACGAGCGTTGCGTACTCGAAGATCTGGCCGATGACGAAGATCGCGCCCATGACGTAGGTGACGAAGAACCACTCGACCATGCCCCACTCGGTGATCTTCCAGCTCTTGCGGCGCGGTTGTAGGCGCTCAGCGGCGAAGACACCGAACTGGCAGGTGAACGAGGAGGCGACGAGAACCGCGGTATTGATACCCGAGAACGGGATATTCAACAGCGAGGACTCTGACTGCCAGAGTTCGGGAGAAGTGGAACGCAGTGTGAAGTAAATCGCGAAAAGGCCGGCGAAGAACATGACTTCGCTTCCGAGCCAGACGATCGTGCCGACGGCGACGATGCTCGGACGATTAACCACTGGTGCTCCAACAGGAGAGCGTGTTAGCGAGGTCGTAGTCACTCACCCATTATGTCCGATATCTGGCAACACGTTTCGCTATCGGCGTCATGCCGAGGCTGTGTCGCCCGGCCATTCCGCGAAGAACTAAGGAAGCTGGCTAATCATTAAGATGTGGAATATGTCTTCCGAACTGACCTGGCCCCGTATTCTCGGTTCTCTCGTGGAAGGTAAAGACCTTTCCATCAGTGAATCAACGTGGGCTATGAGCCAGCTGATCGCCGGAGAAGCAACTTCGGCTCAGATTGCAGGCCTGCTTGTGGGCCTTCGGATCAAGGGCGAAACTGTCGATGAGATCGTCGGATTCCGAGATGCCGCCCTGGCAAACGCTCGCGATTTGCCTGTCGATTCCATGGTTCTCGACATCGTCGGTACCGGCGGCGACCCCTATGGTGCCGTTCTGAATATCTCGTCAGTCGCCTCGGTCATCTCTGCCGCAGCCGGTGTCCCGGTGGTCAAGCACGGAAATCGTGGCGCGAGTTCCGCCTCGGGCGCGTCGGATGTCCTGACGAGTCTCGGACTCAACATCTCGATCGAGCCGGAGCGGGTAGCCGAGGTTCTCTCTGAGACCGGCATCACCTTCGCGTTCGCTGGGCTTTTTCACCCAGGGTTCCGCCATGCCGGTCCGGTGCGGTCAGAGCTGGGCATCTCGACTCTTTTCAACATTCTCGGACCGCTGTGCAACCCGGCCCGGCCCGAGGCATCCGCTGTAGGGGTCGCCAATCTCGACCGTGTTCCGCTTATGGTCGGTGTGTTCCAGACCCGCGGTGCAACAGCTCTCGTGTATCGCGGCGATGACGGCATCGACAAGCTCACGACGACGGGCCACAGCCACATCTGGGAGGTATCGCGCGGATCGGTCACCGAGCACGACCTCAACCCGCTCGACCTGGGCATCCCCACGGCGAAGATCGAGTCGTTGCTCGGAGCCGGTCCGGCTCACAACGCCGGTGTCATCCGCTCGGTCCTCGCCGGCGAGACGGGTCCGGTGCGCGACATCGTCTTGTTGAACGCTGCGGCGGGTCTCGTGGCGTTCGACCTCGCGTCGCACCCCGAGCAGCTGCGGGTCCCGATCCTCGACCGCCTCGGCGCGAAGATCGAGGTCGCGGCGGGCGTCGTCGATTCCGGCGCTGCCGCGGCCAAGCTCGACGAGTGGGTCGCCGCGACCAACCGCTGAACACCCGGCCGCCCGGCGCGATTAGCGACGACATCGGCGCCCGCGTGGCGGACCGTGCTCAGCGGCAGAGCTAGCCGGCGGTGACCGGCGCGCTGGCGTCGAGGTAGAGCCAGTGCTTGTTCTCGCGAACGAAGCGACCGTTCTCATGCTGCTCGCCGCGTCGTCCCTTGACACTGAAGTGGGCGCGGTATTCGACCGTGCCATCGCTATCGAGCATTCCCCCGCGGGTGCGGCCGAGGATGTCGAGGCCGATCCAGCGGATCTCGTCGTCGAGGTCCATGGATTTCGGCCGGGTCTTCGCGTGCCAGGTCGACAGCAGGTATGGCTGGTTGCCCAGCACGTAGGCCGAGTAGCGGGAGCGCATGAGACGCTCGGCCGTCGGGGCGAGCGCGGTGCCGGAGTGGAATGGGCCGCAGCAGTCGCCGTAGGTCTCGCCACTGAGGCACGGGCAACGGGAATCAGGTTCAGTCACGGTGCAAGTATTCCAGTAGCTGGTGCTGTGGGCGTGCGACGCCAGGCCTCCGCGTCCCGGCCCAATCCGGAGGCGGGCGATCTAGAGTGAGGGAATGCAGCTAGCCGTTCACTTTCCGGACTTCACCCTTCCGGGCGGCAGCGCCTCAATCCCGACGGTGCTCGCCGCCACTGCACGAGCCGCTGAAGCCGCCGGGGTGACGACGTTCACGCTCATGGACCACTGGTTCCAGATGGAGGCGCACGCGCCGGCATCCGACCCCATGCTCGAGGGCTACACGTCCCTCGGCTTTCTCGCAGGACAGACCGAGCGGATGCAGCTCGGGCTGCTCGTCACAGGAGTCACCTATCGCCCGCCCGGGTTTCTCGCGAAGATCGTTGCGACTCTCGACGTGCTCTCCGGTGGCCGGGCAATGCTCGGAATCGGTGCGGCCTGGTATGAGAAAGAGCACCGCGCCCTCGGTGTGCCGTTTCCGCCGATCACCGAGCGATTCACCCGGCTCGAGGAGAGCTTGCAGGTCGTGAGACAGATGTGGAGCGACAACGACGGGCCGTACCAGGGACGCCATTACCAGTTGCTCGAGACGCTGTGTTCGCCGCGGCCGATCCAGGTGCCGCATCCGCCGATACTGATCGGAGGTGGGGGAGAGAAGAAGACCCTCGCTCTGGTCGCGAAGTATGCGGACGCCACCAACCTCTTCGATCTCGGTCCGGACCAGGTAGCGCACAAGCTCGACGTTCTGCGTGGGCACTGCGATGCGATCGGGCGTGACTACGCGACTATCGAGAAGACGGTGATCAGCGGAATCGACCCTCGCAACGACTATGACGGGTTCCTCGCTCTCCTGGAGCGTTACGCGAAGCTCGGCATCACCAAGGTGTGGACGAGCGCACTCGCACCCGACCCGGTCGGGTATGTGAGCGCGGTCGCGGGCGAACTGGTTCCTCGACTCGCAGAACTGCCCGATGGCAGTCGCTGACCACGGATGCTGCCCCACGAGTACGCCAGTTTCGACGCGGTAGGTCTTCGGGAGCTGCTCGAAACAGGTGAGGTGTCGGCGCCTGAGGTCGAGGCCGCGGCGCGGGCTGCACTTCTCGAGGTGAATCCGCATCTGAATGCGCTGACCGGTGCTCTATTCGACGAACCATTGGACTCGAACCCAGCGGGCGCGCTCGCTGGTGTGCCGTTCCTGATCAAAGACAGCGGACCCGTCGCGCGCGGCATCGGGTTTGCTGCGGGCAGCCGGGCAATCAACGGAGCGGTAGCGGAATCCGACAGCCCGATCATGGCCCTTTTCCGCGCCGCCGGTTTCGTCACGCTCGGCCAGACGGCCGCGCCAGAACTCAGCCTGAGCTTCGCAACTGAGTCCCGTCTTCGCGGCGTGACCCGCAACCCGTGGGCGCTGGGTAGGGGAGTGGGCGGATCGAGCGGCGGCGCGGCTGCGCTCGTCGCCGCGGGCGCCGTGACGGTTGCGCACGCAAACGACGGAGCCGGTTCGATCCGTGTTCCGGCGTCGGCCTGCGGACTCGTCGGCCTCAAACCCGGTCGAGGGGTGACACCTTCAGCGCCCCGTTCTGTCACCGCGGGCGGGGGTCTCTCGGCGGAGTTCGCCGTGGCCCGGACGATTCGGGATGCGGCTGCGGTTTTCGATGTACTCACTGACGGGGCATTGTTCTCGACCAACATGAGCAAGAACCCTGGTCCATTGCGCGTCGCCTTGGCGACAGCAGCCTGGTCGGGCATTCCGGTCGAGCCGCAAGTGATGGCCGCCGCGGAATCGGTGGCGCAAACCCTGCAGTGGATCGGTCACTTCGTCGACCGCGCGACTCCATCGATCGATGCCGATCTCATTGTGGAAGGCGAGATGCTGGCAATCGTGAACGCGGGCAGGGCTGTGCTCGCGGCGTCGCGACGAGCCGACCCCGGCCTGTTCGAAGGAGTATCGCGCGCGGTGTTGCGAGAGGCGCGTGCGACTACTGACACAGACATCGCCGCTGCGGTAGCGGCACAGGGGTCTTTGACCAGGACGGTCGACGAATTCTTCGCGGACCACGAGCTGCTCGTGACCCCGACGCTCGGGCAACTGCCCGCGCCGCACGGCACGCTCGACTATGACAACACGGATTACACCGTGCGCGGCTGGCTCTCGCGGATGTTCGAATACGGCCCGTTCACCGCACTCTTCAACGTCACCGGGCACCCGGCTATAAGTCTTCCGCTCGGAGAAAGTCGGGAAGGGCTGCCCATCGGCGTGCAAGTGATCGCCGCTCACGGTCGCGAAAGCCTGCTGCTACAAGTTGCGGCCCAGCTCGAACAAGCAATGCCCTGGGCGGGTCGCCAACCGTCGGTCTTCGTGGACTAGCCAGCGGGCCGTCGACCATAGCGAGCTCGTAGTCGGAGTGGTGGATCCAGGTGTGGTGCGCTAGGCAATCGCCGCCGGCCAGCGACAGAGCGCACTTCTCGCTGACCTGCAGGCAGCCCAGTCGAAAATGAACGAGCTTGCTGAGATGTATGCGGCGGGCGAGGTGTCGCGGCCCGAATGGAGAGCAGCTCGTGCTCCGCTCGAGGCACGATTGGCCACAGCGCAGAGACAGCTTGACCAGATCACCGGTACCCAGGCGCTCGACGGACTTGTGGGCCAAGGAGGTGAGCTGGCCGCGAGCTGGTCAACGTTGAATCTTGACCGTCAAGCGCAAATCGTCCGGGCGCTCCCAAGAAAGGCCCCTCCAAACTTGATATCGACGCCAGCGGACCTTGGGTTGCTGTCCTTGATTGACGGTCATTAAGTAATAGCGGAAGCAAAACCACTGCAGCAACTTGTGACCCATTGGTAGGGGTCGATCAACTATGAAACCTGACCGGCGCAGCGCCTTCGACACGGCATTTCTCGAATGGGTCGACCAGCCAGGTCAGCCTCTCGCCACGCCCATAGCGCGATGGCACGACGGTAGGAGCTACCTGCTCATCCGCGAGACAATTACATTGAGGCGACACCTTCGAATAGGGCGGAATCAGATGTCCACGCGGGCGCTAGTCGAAGATTCGCTTCGACTACAACGCGCGTGGGACGCGTACCGGAAGTTCATCGACGAATAGCCACCGCGAGACGAGTGTTTCGGGTCACTTGTCGCTTGGACGCAAATGCCGCGTGCCGCGCGCTACGCGCGCAGCACTTGCCCTTGCTCGCCCTACCGGGCTCCCGAGTTGCGTTGCTTATTCAAGTAAAGAGACGTCGTTCCGCGCCGTTGAATTCTGGAACGAATGAACGTAGCCGCCCGGCTATTGCGTCCGTCTCTGAAACTGCTAATTCCCGTACGTCACCGAAATCAGTTCCGCCTTCGGGCAGGGTTCCTGCAACGTGAAAATGTAGGTGCGGAATCTGTTGGTGTGCTGGCAGCCCGTTGTTCTGCCATATGGCGATCCCAGGCCGTTCATACGCTTCATCAATTGCGTTCGCCGCGTCGCGTATCGCAATCATTAGCGGAGCTGCCTCGGTTTGCTCCAGATCGAGGATCGTCTCGCGGTGTTCGACCGGCAGCGCCAAAAGGTGCGCAATGCCGCGTTGTTCCCGCGTGACTAAGACAGCCACCTTCGTTTCGCGCCATAAGACCGTGTACGGCCTACGCCCGGCGAGGTACTCGCAAAACGCACATGGTTCGCGCGACGGAACCTCGAGGCTAGATGCGTCGGTCATTAGCGGCGTAGTCCGTTGAGGAACGATTGGAATTCGAGCTGATCGATCTGTTCATACTGATCCTTTAGAGCAACTATTGTCAGTTCGTCGCATACTTTTCCTTCGTCTCGAGACGCTGTGAGAAACGACAAAACGATGAAGCGGAGAGCATCCTCCGCCGGTAGAAAGTCGGATGCTTTTGATTGACCGCCACCGATGATGGGTATTCGCACTGTACCGCCGTTGCTCTCTTTACGAGCCTCACGCCAAAGTTCGCCCAGCGCGTTCCAAAGCATGTCCGGCGACGTCCTCGCGGAATTGAACTCATCCATTTTTGAGTACGCGACAAGAAAGAATTTTCTAGCGCGCGACGGCAGCGTGAGAACCGTCCCGATTGGATAGCGAACATTCCTTCCGGGCTTTTCGGGGATAGAACCTATTCCGTTTTTTCCCGCAAGTGCCGAGTCCACATCGGCATTGAGGTGAGCCGCGTTTCCGCCGTATTCACCTGCAAGGAACTGGCCCTGAATGCTTCCCGGCGCAATGTGAGGCGGCTCGATGTCGAACGTGTCGCACGCGCCGATCACGAGGTGGTCTTTTCCATCAAACAAATCGCCTTCGACAAGCTTGATCGTCGTCCGGGGAGAGTTGAATGAGGTGAGGACCAGGCGCGGCCATGCCCGCGCGACGCCCCAAATAAATGAGACAAGAAGGGCGGGCCACACGGTCCAAACCGCGTCCGCAAGGTTCCCCGGATAAAAAATGTCGACTACGCCCGCGATAACGGATAGAGAACCTAGCGCGGCGAGCGTTTCGCCCACAGCCCGAATGCGGAATCGTCGCTGGCTAACGACGCTCGCGATTCGCACTAGATCCCCAATTCGGTATAGACCTCCGGCTTGTACTGCCGGGAGCCGGTCGTCGAACTCTTCGCGAACCCTGCCGCGTAGATGTCGAGTGCGTATTTGATGATTTTGGGCTGGAATGAAACCGAAATCGTGTAGTAATCGTCGTCTAAAATCGGCGAAGGAATGAAGTTGGTATCGATTGTCCGATCACCGTCCAAGTTCGCTATGACGATCGGAAGGTTGAACTCCCTCATGACCTTCACCTCATGGGCGAGGAACGATGTCCCGTCGGAGCCCTTTCGCTTTGCATGTGCCGACCCAAGAAGGACGACCTGCTTCGCGTTACTCATGCGCGCGCGAAGATTTCGTCGAATAGTTTCCGGCTGGCTCGTGTCACGTGAGATGTTCAAGTCATGGGCGTCGTAGAAGTCAAAATCAATATTGGTATTCTCGCGCCAAGCTTCCATCATGTAGTACTGCTTGATGTCTTCGCTGGCGAAGGCCACGTACGTTTTATTCCGATAGCTCATCAGGAGCCTCCATTCTTTTCTTGATGAATCTTCGCAGATACCCCCGACATCGATGGGGATGTGTTCGCAGTTTGTCCCGTTGTCGATGTCGGTCGGGCCGGAATCGACCTCCCGCTCTTTCACGTGGTGAGCGTCGCACCAGGCAGCGAGGCGCTGCCGATCCGTGAAGTAGCGCTGTTGTCGTCCTGTCCAGAGAGCTGCGCAGTTGGGCTTGACCACGGTGAAGGCGTCGACTACTGCAGCGGAATGTCCGTCGATTCGCTATTGGCACGTTGCGAGAGTCACACGCTTGTGGTGCGCTGCCCCCGCCTGGAGATCCAGATCACCAGGGCACCCACGGCTCCGAAGACCACTGCGATCAGAATCACATAGAAGGTGACCGACAGGTAGCCGTTGGGCGAAAGAGCCGGGTTGAGGAACGGATACGGGTACCACGATGCCTGCACGCGCACCTGGTCGTAGACCAGCGGGCCTCGAACCAGCGTGTAGACGACCCACACCAGCGGGAGGCTCAAGATGATGGCGAGGCGCTTCCATTCGAGCGGGCGTCGGCCCGGAGCCAGCAGCCAGTCCAGCACGAGGTAGATAGGACCGACAACGTGGAGGACTTCGTTTGTCCAGGGGTGCGGGTCTTCTGCGGCACCGCTCACCGCGACCCCGCGGAGCAGCAGGTTGTAGACGATGCCGGTCACGGTCATGAACACCACGGCGCAGCCGCGAAGGACGGCGTACCAATTCGGGTCGGTCGGGTTGCCGCGAGCGAGAATCACCACACCGACGAGGAGTACAACAGCCGCGATCGCATTGGACTCCACTGTGAAGTAACTCCAGAAGTTGGTCACGAGAGTGCCGAGGTCCGGGTATCCCGCGCTGGTCCAGTCGGCCCACGAGCCGGCGAAGGTCACGGCCAGGGCAGCGATGAGTAGCGCGGCGACAAGCAGGCGGGCGACGATGAACACCACCCGGCGGGCGGGGGTGGGGCTGGTCGCGCTCTCGCTCACGGCATCCGTCCTCATCTTCGAAGCGTACTGTGTCGCACTTTTCGAACTCAGTGCGGTCCGGCCAGACCGACCAGGTTTCCGGCGGGGTCGCGGAACTGGCCGACCACGAGCTTGCCGGATGGGTTCTGCTGCGGGCCGAGCACCCGGGTTCCGCCGAGGCTCTCGGCGGCCAGTAGTGCAGCTTCGACATTCGGCACCCCGACGTAAACGATCGTGTGGGCATCGAAGCCTTCTCCGCCACCCACTCCTGCGGGAATCCCGATATCGCGGCCGTCGGCGGTTGTCGGCGCCGAGACGAAACCATAGTTTGCTTCGTCCGAGATCGCCGGGGCTACGGGGGAGTCGGTGTCGAAAGTCCAGCCGAACAGGCCGGAATAGTACGACCGCAGTTTCGCGGGGTCATCACCGATGATCTCGAAGTGCACGATCGGCTGGGGCATGGCAGGTCTCGCTTTCGATCCGTCTCGAACTGGTGCTGTGGATGCTACGCCCGGGCAACGATCAAAACCTTCAGCTGCGCATTGCGTCTTGCGAACCTCGATCTACCAGGTTCCTTGAGTTTTCACGGGCTTGTCCTGGATAAACTCCCACAGATCGTCAGCCCAGTCGAGTACGAGAACTCCGCTCGCCGAGGAGACCAGTCCGATTGCCGACAGCTGCCAGATCGCAACTCCCGGGCTCGAGAGCACCGAGCCGCCGCCCAGCACCAGTTCGAGCCAATACGGTCCGGTGTTACCCGAACCCGTAAGTGCGCCGGTGGCCAGGTCTCCCGCTGCAGCGCCTGGACCCTGAGTAGCCAGGTCTTTGGCCGCATCCGGCAGCTTGTCGATCGCGCCCTGGGCGGCCTCGCGAGGTGATGCAGGCATCCGGGGGCCGAACGGGTTGTGCTGGAAGTAGTACGACAGCCCGCTGAACGCCAGGCCGGTGATCGCGCCGACGATGGCGCCCTTCCACATCTTGTCCC
>Ga0247729_10000406_pt1 | contig 18339 bp, 18 predicted proteins | sample UWRJL133311R2_FD_180958 | JGI IMG/M metagenome (GOLD analysis project Ga0247729, IMG submission 180958) | Plant litter microbial communities from Arlington Agricultural Research Station in Wisconsin, United States - UWRJ-L133-311R-2 | ecosystem: Environmental > Terrestrial > Plant litter >... | reverse complement strand
AATAACGAGCCTCTTAGAAGATTTCTTTTTCTTCTGCTCGGCAAATGGGTCGATATTAGTTTGGACAGGCGTTTGATTTAGCGCGCTTCCAAAGCCCGTAGAGCTTGCACCAGCTAACGAAGGGTCTGACGGGAAAGCCTTGAAGGGCGTGTCGCTGCTTGATAGATGTTCATTTTGAATAACTTCTTTTGGAATATCCACTTTAATAGGTGCCGGTGGAGGCGTTGGTTCTGACACTGGAACTGGCGTCGCAACAGGTACGTCGGAAAGCGTCGGTACTGCATGCGCCTCTTCAAGTATCTTCGCAGTGCTTTCTTCTGCTTCAAGCACCCCAATAGCTTCAAGGGCTGCTTGGTCGGCCTCGGGTGATGAACCTTCTGGTACGTACGACGCTGGGTCAACTTTAGGGTTCATTATACTTTCTCCTGTGCAGTGTCGGTGCTTGCCTTTAACCAACGAGCGTAATCTTGTAAGGCGGGCACGGCGGTTTTCGTAACAACGTTTTTTACGGCCAAGCTACTATTGCGAGTAGCAGTAAGTTCGGTACGGGCAGTAGCTAAGGTGTCCGTAAATTGGCCAGCTTCTTCACCGCAAACTGAGGCTTGCGCCTTTTCAAGGGCTGTTGAGTAGGCCTTAGCTTGGGTAGTGTAGTTATTAATAGCTATCGTTACATTGTCCCGTGCTGCGGTAAGTGTCGCAACGTCAGTATACTCAGCAGTTGTAGCCGATGAAACAATTGTATCAATGCTATCTTTCAAGCTGGTGTATTTCTTGATGTGATCAGTTTGTGCTGCGTTTACAGCTGTAGCGTGAGTAGCAATTTTTGCCTTGGCTGTAGTACAGCCCTCTTCACTAATAGGTTCTTGGGTAGGCGTCTGTGCATACGATGACACAGGAAGGAGTGCAACAATAAGAGCGAGACCAAGTACGAGCATACTGGTTTTTTTGATTTTCATCACAAACTGAACTCCTTAGTGCTTACGTTTTTAATAGTATAGCACTCGTATGTTTTGTTTGGCAAAGACTAGCCGCGTTTTGCTTTTTTCTCGAGAAGTTGGTCGTGCATTTCTTTAAATTGTGCTTGCATAACGTCGAGTTCAGTGTCGGTGAGGTCTTCGATATCGACAAATTCCGTACGTGCACCACGACTGCCTTTAATCAGCTCGTTCAGCTTTAGCTGCATTGCACGAGCGTCACGGTTTTGGGTATTTTGAATCGCAAATACCATTAAGAATGTCACGATTGTCGTTGTAGTGTTAATGACTAACTGCCATGTATCGGAAAAGTTAAAGAATGGGCCAGAACAAATCCAAACGATAATAAGAAGAATGGCAAGAAGAAACGCCACAGGTGAACCAAGTTTTGATGAGACAACCATGGATACACGGTGAAAAGAGTCTTTTGATTGTTTTGGAGCAGGCTCGGTAACATCAGGAATAATGTGGCGAACAATTTTGACATGTGGGTGGCGCGGTGATAATCTTTCGGTTTCTATATTCATGGCAGTAGTATATCATTTATGCTATGTTGCGAGAAATTTAATAAAGCACCCATTTCTGAGTGCTTTTTGAACCCCGCCAGTGGGCCGCTCACCTTTCGGGAGCGACCCACTGTGCGTGGATTAAGGGCTTCTTAGGTCAATACCATGCTCAAGCATAAAGCTGAGCGGATTAATCTTTTTACCCTCTACGGTGATTTCAAAATGCAAGTGATTGCCGGTGGATCCGCCGGTTGTCCCGACATACCCAATAACTTCACCTACATCAACCCGATCACCTTTCGTCATGGTTGGCACGAAGCCTACCATATGACCGTATCCTGTAGTGATGTCGTCATCGTGAAGGATTCGAACGTAGTTCCCGAGGGTTCCGTTCCATCCGATGAAGTCAACAACACCTGCGTGAGCAGCGTAAATGGGCGTACCGCTGCCGGTAGCCATATCTACACCCCAATGCATACGAGGTTTCGGTTCGTACGAGAGCTGACGCATGCCGTAGCCTGCGCTAATCGAGTAGCCCGGACCAAGTGGCGATTGCCAAGTGGTGCTTTGCTGACAGCTTGAACTTCCGCCCTGACCAACGGTCATTTCGTATAGTTCAGCTGCTGTGCGATCCCACTTCCACCGGCTTGTGTAAGCCGACTTGCTAGGAATTTGAATTTCCATTGCGACATCGATGATCGGACGCGTTTCCGCGTTCGCTACTCCGTCGTATCGATCCAGGAACTCGTTCGTCGCGTGGTAAGGGTCTCGCACTTGTTCGAGCGTGCCCCAATTTTGAGATGGACGTTGCTGCAAAAAGCCAGCACTATCGCGATCTCCACCACTTAGGTTTACGAGGTTACTTTCCTGAATTCCGGTCGCAATCACAGTAATAACCGCGTGGGACGAAGCGGGTGTTGGCCGCTCCGCCCCTGCACGGTAGATTTCACTAATGAGTGCGAACTTAGCGTTCCGTTCTTGCTCGGTGAAGTTGGCGAGGTAGTCTTGCGCGGATTCGCCGGCAAGCTCGCTTAGTTCAACGTTGCTTGCCGTGTTGCAGGCTGACGTACTAACGCCACTTACTGCAACTGCAAATACTAGCGGAATTCCAAATACAAGCGATAAGCCGCTCATAGCAAGAACTCCAAGGCCGAAGCCTCTAGATTTACTCATTTTTCACCTCTTCTCGAGCTTAGCCGTACACGGATTGGTCTAGTCCAACGTTGATGACACCTTTCTTGCTGATACGCTCCGTCCACTCTGCCATTTCTGACAGAGGGGTTGGATTGTTCATTTGCTGACTCGCCTCCGTTGTGTTGATCAACGGCACTTCACTGGGAAGCAGGAAGTGGTTGTAGCGAAGCGGCATTCTTCCAGGGACATGCAGGATTGCCTGCCCTTTGTTGAGCTTCGGAAGAAGCTCAACGTACTCGTCAGGCAGTCCGCGTCGGCTGTACTTTTCCAAGTACGTGCTGTCATCAGGCTGCTTGAAGATGATGTATGCACCTACGCCGAACTCAATTTCATCGGCGTATTTGCGGTGGGTGCTTCCTTCATCTCCAGCTTGTGTGCCTTGAATGTGGTACTGTTGGGCTTCGAACAGCGCAGTCGGATACGACCGCAGCTTGTTGACTTTCTGTGCTTTGAACCGCGCATGGAATACACTGTTCATCGCCTCACCCTCCTCGTCGCTAAAACTGGCGTGGGGGATGATCTTTGTCAGGTCCAGTCCATCTTTGAGGTCTTCTTTTTTGTAGCTCAGCGCGTTTGCTTCGGCTTTCATCAAGGCGGACTCGATGATTTCCGCAGCACCTTCTGGTAGGTTATACCAGTCGAGGCCAACGCTGGCGTCGCAGAGGACATCATAAAGGTCGTCGGTGCCCTTAAAGACACCGTTAAAACCTCGTGTGAACTCCAAGAAGATATCTGCAGCTCGCTTAGCCGAATGAAGATGACGCGACTCGAATGAACTTACGGTGTCTTCTTCAGGCCGGTCGTCACCAATATTCTTTGGTGCGAGCTCCAGCTCGTTGATGGTTGTCGGGAATGCTTCGGTCTCCTTTTCAAGGACTTTATGCATGAGTTGGCTATCGTTCCTGTAGAACTTTTCAAAGTCCCACAGGGTTAAGCCGCGGAGTATTTCTTCCAGAATGACAGGATGCGGGTTACGCGTACTGTCTTGAAACATCTTGTGCACACCGGCCAGGATTGAAATCCTTTCCGAAGTGGTCAGATCGTCGTTCGTCAGATGCCGTGCCAAGTAAATGGCGAAGAGGGCAATCTCACCCTCGGACTTAAAAAGACCGAAGATGTTGATGCCGTTCCCACCCGCAAGGTCATGTGCAGTGGTTCCGAGCAGATTCAAAATCGGCTCGTACTCTGCTAGGCCTGCATTCGGCTTTCGGCTACTCACGCGAGTACGGAACGTCTCAAAATTCTTGTTGACGTCACGTGCCTGAAAAAGAGGCAGGCGAACGATGAGCGACTTGAGCTGAGTGCTCTTGCCCTCGCCTTTCATTCCTTCAAGTCGAATGTAGTGAGCATCCGCGTTTAGGCTGTAAGGCCAGATTTTGACGAGCTTTCCAGTTACTTGTTCGAAGCCAAGTACGGCTCCTTTTTTCTGCAGCTCTTCCGGAATAATACCCGGTTGCCACATCGCTGCTGCTTCCGTGGTTGCACGGAAAGAACGACCGCTCATGTGCGGCTCCTCTCGGGTTGTGAATGGGTTAAGGAACAAGGCATTTATAATAACGCCTCTGAGATTTCATGCTTAGCATAAGATTTCAGAAAAGTTATTTAGGGTGGGGCGCGTGATGCGCCCCACCCCATTGGTGTTAATTCGTCTGACTACTTCTACGGGATGTGCGTGATTGCCGACAGGACTTCGCTGAACTGCCTGAAGCGGCCCGTTACTTGCACGGGGCCTAGGCCTTTCTCTTTCAGCTGATCGATGGTCGCTAGCACCTGAAGATCCAGGTTGTCGCGACCGTTTTCGTCGTCTGCAGCAAGAATTGCTACGGAGGGTTTGAAGTCAATTGTGTAACTGGCTCTCAACCTCCGCTCTTCTGCTTCACGCTCCGACTCCATCTCCTCTTGGGCGACTCCTCGTTTCTGCCTTCCGGTCATAGTACGAGCAGCATCCGAGAGGGTATTGCTTGTCTCCTTGGTGAACGACTGCACGGAACCTTTTTTGGTCTTCCCGGTAACATTCACCGAAAAGAAAGGCGCCGGCAGGTTAAATACGGAGCTGTACTCCCTGACATAGTTGACGGGCGGTTGGTCGAGCGGGAATTCGGTAATCCGAACTACCGAACCCGACGTTCCGTCCATCGTCAGAGAATCGTGGTTAGCGACGATGTGCTCGTTCGGGGCGTGGAGAATTTTTACCTTCTCCTCGTCCGTCAAAAGCTCATCTTGTTCGCTTCCCTCCTCGCCAGCAGCAAGCTGCTGGTTTATCAGCCCACAGTACTCATAGTAGTGCGCGATGTCTCGGCATTTTCTGAGGTACTCCTCCGCTTGGTCGCCGTCGTACATTTCAATGCCTTGGGCAACGGTGCGAAGAAGCGTCGTCAAAGTTTCCTTGATGCGAATCAAGCTCTGTCGACGAACCTGGTGACTGTAGAACTCTCCACTGCGGAGAATCTTCCGGAACACCCGGTTGTTTTGCATTGTGATGACGTACACCATGGTGACGGAACTCGCATCGAGTGCCATCATTTCCATCTCATTGGCGATTTGCCGCAAAGCTACTTCCCGCTTATCTCTCGCGGTGTACTCTTCGACAGGCTTATCGTTCATAAGCGCCTCGGGCAGCATGACATTAATGTCACCCATTTCCGAGAGGATGTAGCGTACGGCGAGCGGGTTTTCAGGCCGAATGTCGTAACCGAACGTCACCTGCAGGCCGCGAAGGCCTGTACTCGCTGAAGCGCGTCGAAGGATCTCGGCGATTTGAGCGTTGTGCCCTAACTGACCCAAAAGGCTCAGTGTACTTGCGGCACTACCCGTCATGCCGAAGACCATCGAGTAGGTTTGCTTCGATGTGTCATAAATGAGACCCATCTTACCAAACTCGTGCACTTCATACGGAAATTTCTCTTTTTGACCTTCTTTCCAAATAACTCCCTTTCTATACAGCTGGTATAGCTCCCGGAAAGGAGCTATAAAAACGAGGTAGTACAGGCGCTCTTCCTTGCTAGGGATGATTGGCCACATCGTAATTATCCAAAGGACAAACCCGATGAGCCAAGCGAACGCTCCGAAGTCCTGCCAAAGTGAGTTAAACACAATACACAGGACAATCAGAATGACTGACCATACGTAGTCTGAAACTTCATCAAGTGGGAAGAAGTTGACCCGCATACGCGTGGGATGAGGAACGAAATAGTTTCCCGTCTCGGCGTCTTTAGCCATGTTAACTCCTTGTCCATTCTTTCGCTCGTGGCATCGGCTTGTTACCTACCGATTTGATGAGTGAATTGAGAAGCGGAGCGCCAATCGAAACTGCCTTGGCGACGGGATGTGGTATGGCTGCAATAGCCGGAGCAACTTTGGACGCCGCACCAGTGATTGGTGAGACGACTTTTGCTGCTGGCTGCACAACTCGTGCCGCAGCCTCGGTGATTCGATTGGTGATTTGTGCGACTTTCGCCGTCTTCCACTTGTCTACCTGGTCCATACTGTTGTTAACAGTTTTGACACGCATTTGGTCAAACCTATGCGTGATGGTCGAACGCTGTGCACCGGCAAGATGTGAATCGAACCGGTTTTTGTTCTCGTTGACCGAGCGAACCTTGTTATCGACACGTGCAACTACTCTTCCAACCACCCGGTCTACTCGACTATAGGCGGCAAGGAAAAGTAGTGGCTGTGCGCCAAGACCTGCAAGTGCAGCGATAAACAGCAACATTGTCGTCCAAACTCCCCCATCTGCCTCTCCAGCAATGCCACCAGCCAGAAGCTGGGCAAGCTGTGTAAAGAGAAGAGCAACGGGAAGTCCAATGATGGCGCTCACGATAAACAAACTAATGATTATCGAGAAGACCTTCCTTGTGCGATCACCCAAACCGTACATTGCAAAGACGAAGAGTCCAAGCACGATCAGGGCGACGTTAAGAAGCTCGTAGCCAACCATCAGGAACAAAAACTGGCTTCCTGCCCATGCGAGCAGGAACGTAAGGAAGACTGTTATCAACACCTGCTGCACCGGAAAAATGGGCAGCGTTATGTTGGCCATCGGACCCGAGATTATCGAGTCGTCCGTTGCAGGGGGTATCTGAATCAGAAGAACGAGTTGCTTCAGGAGGTCACCCAAGTTCTGGGCTTCATCGGCGACAACGAACCACATAGGGATCACTGCACCGATTACTATTACCTGAAGCGTTGCGATTGCACCGTTTTTTCGCATCCGACGGATGAAGAGTGAAAAAACAATCACCCCGATGAACACGTAAAGTGTGACTTTATACGCCACACCCGCAGTATTACTGAACACGTATTGCACGACGTCCAGCCCATTGAAGCTGATTGAAGCTGCCAACAGCATCTGGATGAAATCCCACACCCACTGAACGAATTCATTCAAGGATTTTGAAAAATCAAACAATCCAAGCATGGTTAATCCTTTCAAATAGAGGGGCCAGCCGGGCAGCAATGAAGCTGCCCGGCTGGTTGATTTAGCAGGGGCCCGCGCTCAGCGAACCACCCAACCCGATGAACGACGGCAGCAGGAAGCCGACGGCGCACACCGTGATGAGTGCGATGAACGCACCCTTCTGCATGTTCTTCTTGAACACGAGAGTGAGGGCGGCGCCGATGACGAACACGATAACGATGTACACCCAGTACTCCTGGATGAACCCGATTCCGTTGCCGAAGATGTCGTCGACCTGGGCCTCGGCACCGCTTGCGCGGAACTTGTTGACCCAGTCGCACTTCGCCGGAACGACGTCGGACGTGAACGTTGGTGCCTTGAGCAGCTCATTCGAGATGCCTGTAAACAGGGTGTTCATGATGCTCCTTAGGATTTGTGTGCTGATTCGAAATGTTCGGACTGGTCGTACGACGGCGCCACAAAGAGCGGCTCGGCAGGAACTTCATTCCATGACGATTCGATAGGGCGTCGTTCTTTGTTGAGCTGAATTGCCAACTCGGTGACCGCACGGTCAAGGTCAGACGCAGCGTAGCGCATACGCGCATCGAGTGCGTCGATCTTGATCTTATTGATCTTGTCGAAGTTTCCGTTCCCCTTGATGTACTGGGAGTACGGAAGCAGGACAATCTGATCGAGCGTCGCGCTGTAACGCTGCGCGAACAGGTACCGAGTACGGAGGTTGAACTCTTTACGCTTCACATTGCTGATGGCAATGATGACGTGCGGAGCAACCTTACCTTCACTGTCGCGAAGTCCAAATGGGACGTAGTCCAATGTTGCACTGACGGACTGGAGTTCCTTGGCGCTTGATGCAATTCCCGGAACGACGACAATATCTGCCGTCTGGACGATCATGTGTGTCTGCTCGTCTTCGGCGGTACCAGGCTGCGTGTCGCAAATGAGCGAGTGGCAGCACGGCTGTAGCCGATCCAGAATGAGCCTGGTCGACTCAGCATCGATAGGCGCACCACGTTTTGCGTGGATTGCCATGACACCGGAGTCGTACTCAATTGCAGCGCTGTGGGTCAGCTCGTTGTAGGTCGGAACCCACCCGAGATTCAGTCTGGCTAGCAAGCTTTCGCCTGTCAGCCAATCTTCGTCCTGGTTGAGGTCATACCACATGAACACGTTCGGGTCACTGGTGTCACCGTCGTAAACGATGACACCAAGGTCGGTTGAAATCCTTCGTTGGGCACCCAGTAGTGTTGATATCGTGGTTTTACCCACGCCTCCACTGGCTGCTGGCATGCATATCACTGCGCTCGAGTCCGAGCGCGTGTTACGCACGTAGTCGTTGTTCTGAAGCGTTACCTTTTGGAAATCGATGAAGTTCGGGACGGAAGCCGTCTCGGGGTTTTTCTTTACTGCCGGAAGTGCGAACACCATCCGAGAATACAGATACCACTTCACCCACAGACCGGAGTTCTTTGACTTGGGCTCGCTTCTTTGTAGCCAAACCGGAAGAGCAAGTCTCCAGTCTGGCTTTGCTGGCTTGTTCGATGCCACCTTGTGCGGCTTCGGCTTCACCACTTTTTCTTGATTCGGATTGGCAGCGCGTTCCTGACGTCTCGTCAAATAGCTAGGTGGTTTACCCGACTTTTCGTTGATGCGCACAGTAGGCCTGCCCGATGAGTTACTCATGGTTCTCCCTAGTTTGTAGGTAGTTATATCAGACAAGATATAAGAGACAAATCGTAAGTTGTAATCAGACAAATTGTCAATGTACTGCTTATCTGACAGCTCAAGCCCTTGTAGGGCGAACGACAGACCCGGATCATTGCCCGGTTCCAAATTTGGTGCATAACATCAAGCCTGAAATCGAGCAGTCATGGGTTTAAAAACACTAAAATTATTTGCTTATATCCTACCATTTTTTCCTATATATGGCAATATTTTTGCTTTTTAAACGAATGTAGAATGAAGTAATAATTTCATGTTTTATTTTTGGATATTTCTGGCGTGGTTTTTACACCACGCCAGAAACAATCTACCTCCGGTTGAATAGCGACTTTTTTGATCGTTTGGCATCTGGGCTGACGATGGCGACTATGTAATCACCATCTTTAACGTTCTTAAGAATTTGAATTTTCTCATCCTTTTGAGAGGCTGTGTCCATTTCGAGAACCCAGCTGTTCCATCCAGGAAGGAAGTTCCAGAACGATTTGTAGTAATTCCTGATGCTGATTTCCGCTACTTTAAAAGCAGATTTCGAACCGACCAGCCCAAGCCACAAAATACGTGGCTCAGCCGGGTCGAACACCTTTTCGTCGACGTACAAGGTGCTAAAAAGTGCCAGAGCACCCTGTCGTAAAACGAGCCAACCGCAGACAATCATCAACACGACCTCTACGGTCAATGCATTTGTCACCTGAGGTGATTCGGCCCTAGTTAGCGCTTGTTGAACGAGGAAAGAAACAATGGCGATGAGAATGAATGCGAGTATCGGCGGTATAACAAGAGGGATAGCTCTTGTGAAGAAGTATCGCTGGTGATAAGGTTCTATCACCACCGGTGCAGGCTGGTTAGCCAGTGCTTCCGCGGCTAATTTTTCTTCGCGCTCGATTCTCCTATCTTCAACGATCTGCGCAGCTTGCGCGTAAGCAGCAGCGTGAACATTGATCATACGCTGTTCTTCCTCTGAAAAGCCCGACACAGACTTGGGCTCTGTTGCTGGCGTCTCCGATGATTCAGCGGATTCTTGAGTGATTTCCTCTAGCTTCTCGTAATCGGTTGGGTCTTTATCACTTTCAAGTGAAGCGTCCATTACTGAACTCCATTCTACGAAGGTAGGTTGTTAATGTGGCGAAGCCACGACAAACCTACATTTAAAAGTGTAAGTTTAAACTTGTTATACTCTAATTTATGACTTTTTGCAAATTTTGGATATAATACTATAAATTCGTACCTGATATACTACATGTATGCATAAGCGACGTATCCTTATTACTTTTAGCTCTATAATTCTTGTGCTACTTGCTGCCGTCGGTGGAATAGCTATCGCTAAATATCTCGATACTTCAAACACCTCACCTGCAAAAGATACCTCGAACAACACACCGCCCTCAAAGACTGCCTTAAGTTGCGTAAAAGCACTACCTTTTGCTACAAAAATTGGCCAAAAAATTATGGCTGCCGGTTACAGCGACCAACTTGCATCCTCTCAATCGACATTTGTTCAAAGCAATATCGGTGGTGTCATTCTTATGAATGAAACCTCAAAAACTAGCATCGATAGCTTTAAACAAGGCTTTCTTATTGCGCCAACCATTGCGGTTGACCAAGAAGGTGGAACAGTCCAACGGTTTAAAACTGAAGGGATACTTCCTGGCGCTACAGAAATAGCTACCAATTTTTCGGCAGAACAAGCATATCAAAAGTATTTAACAGACGCTCAATTTTTGAGTAGTATGGGTATTTCGGTGAATTTCGCACCAGTTGTTGATGTTGTCAGCGCTGAACCTAGCCCGTTACCGGGTAGAATGTATTCATCAAACCCTGCTACCGTCACTGAGTATGCAACGCAGTTTATTAAAGCTTCGCAAAAAGCTGCTATTACACCCGTTGTGAAACATTTCCCGGGACTTGGGAGTGCGACGGGCAATACTGATAACGAAAGCGCTACAACCGATTCTTGGAGTACACTTCAAACCAGAGACACTCTTCCCTACAAGCAACTTGCCCAATTTAAGGCTGACGCCATGGTAAGTAATGCTATCGTACCAGGACTGACCGATGGACAGCCTGCTATTTGGTCAGCGGCTGCTGTAACTGCCCTGAGAAGTTACGGGTATCAAGATTCGGTTGTATATACAGACTCACTCACAGCTGAAGCGATTCCAGGCACTATTGAAGATGCTGCTATAAAATCGTGGCAAGCCGACGTTGACGTCGCCCTTATCGTTCAAAAGCGTAACGAGACTGCTAGTTTAGCGTCTTTATTCCAAGCAATACTTGCTCGGGCAACTACTGCTACTCAAAATAAAGAATTATCAGACCAAAAAATATCAGAATCTGTTTTAAGAATATTGCAGCGAAAAGGCATTAACCCATGCAGCCTGTAACCTTGCTATACTTGTAAGAGTGAAACACCCTAAACGCAGCCCTGCCTTTCCCCTTCTTCCTAACCCAGCCTTGTTTTGCTTGGTCGGTGAAAAACGAAAGCGTAAATACCCTACTCAGCTAGAAGCTGAGCTGTCTTCGCCTGCTAAAGAGTTGCAGCAGTACGTGTGTGAGTATTGTGGCTTTTGGCACAATGGTAAAAGCAGCCGTAAACAGGTTTAAGTGTTCTTTTGGGCGCGGATGGCGCGCTTGAATTTCTTTTCGGCCATTGGGTCGGCGTAACGAGCAATTGGTTCGTATACAAATACACGGTTCATTTTGTTTCGAACGGCAGAGTCCACTTCTTTAATAGCATTGACGAAGAAGTTTTCGATAAGCCACTCACGGCCTGGCGCAGTCTCACCCGTAATAGTAATACGATACAGTGAATTCCCCCACTCTTCAGGCTTACCAATTTTAAGCGGTGTGGCTAGCATCATTGCGCCAATTGGCACAGCTTTTGCAAGTTCTTTGAGGGCTTTTAGGCCTTTGTCTTTATCCCGCACGAATACGTCGACAGCAATAGTTCGTAGCCCTCGAGGGGTGACGTGAGCCGCTTGAATTTGTTGGTTATGTATCCATACAATTTCACCACTAAGGCTTCGAAGCCGCGTGGAGCGGAGTGTCAGACGTTCAACGACACCCGAAACGTTAATGAAAGGTTCAATTTTCACGAAATCGCCAACATTAAACCATTGTTCAATAATCATGATTGAGCCAGCAGTGATATCTCGTAAAATCGTACCAAGTGTCTGGCCTGCAAACACAATAAAGAAGGCGCTGGCGCCAATTGCTGCTGCACCACTACTTGCAACTGGGCTAATCATCCGCCAAACAACGTAGGCGACAACAGCAACGACGGTTGCACGAATAACAGCCACGGCAACGCTCAAGTATGTTTCAATTTGCCTGAGCCGTATAAACCGCTCTTCATTCGATTCTTTATCGGAACGCACTGAGACTGCTTGTGCGATTTTGATGATAGCGTCTGCTAAGAACTTGCTTAGTATGTACGATAAGATAATTGCAGCTACCAAAATCAGAACCGAGCGATATGCGTTCGGTTCTGAGAAGAATTGAGTCACCTCTTTAAAAAGCGGGTCGATGTTCATTATTCCATCATAACAAAATTATCAATCATCTGCTTGAGGGTTTCTGCATTTACGTGCGCCCCGAATACTGCACCGCCTGGTTGCAGTTTCTTGCCTTCTGAAAGGTTGCCAATAATAAGTGGGTCAAAGCCAAGGCTATTTACTACCTCAGCAACGCTATTAACGTCTTGCGGGTCGTCGCCAGCTATTGCTACGCCCTTACGGTCAGGGGCGCCGAACGGCCGGGTTTCGTTGTGAAGGTCGTGGTACCCAATGTGGTTAAAGGCTTTAACGATGCGCGCTCCTGATAAGAATTGCTGCACTACTTCACTGGAAGAGATATCCGAACTGGTAAGGTCTGGACGGTCACCGTCAATCTCCCACCAGTAATTCATTGAATCGATAACTAATTTACCTTTAAGTTCTTCACGAGGAAGTTCTTTGTAGCGACCCAAAGGAATAGCGAGGATAATTAAATCAGCCTGCTTCGCTACTTCAGCGCTCGTAAGTGCTTCAGCACCGGGAACTAACACTGAAACGGTTAAGGCGATTTTCGATGGGTCGCCTGAGCCAGCAATCAATACTTCATAGCCTGCCTTTATTGCGAGTTGAGCAAGTACAATACTTACCTTGCCGGCGCCGATAATTCCAATACTTAGAATAGGGTCATTCATATTATTTTTCCGCAAGAATTTCGCGTACTCGAGGAATGACCTTTTCGCCATATAGTTGAATATGCTTTAAACGGGCGCTCGCAGCCATCGGGCCACCACCGTATACAAGGTCAAAACGTTCGACTTTCAAAGTTTTAATTGCTTTAGCGATTTTTTGCGCAACTGTTTCGACAGAGCCGATATACAGTGAACCATGTTCTACTTCATCAATAAAGTGCTCGCGCTTCATTGGTGTCCAGCCGCGGGTTTTACCAATACGGTCGAAGTTGGCTTTGTGTGCAGGCCAGGCAATGTCGCGGGCTTCTTTGTCGGTATCGGCAATAAAGCCCGGTGAGTGCATACCAACTGGGTGTGCTTCAGTACCAAATTCTTTGGCAGCGCGCTTGTATAAATCAATATATGGAACAAAGCGGTCTGGTGAACCACCAATAATAGCTAACATTAATGGAAAGCCATAGTGGGCTGCACGCACAACAGATTGCGGTGAACCGCCTACGCCAACCATGGTTTGTAAGTGGCCAGATTCGGTTTTAGGGTATACATCGGCATCGACAAGCGGGGCACGCAGCGTACCTTCCCAGGTAACCGGCTCTTCTTTAAGAAGTTTTGAAAATAATTCAATCTTCTCTTCGAAAAGTGTTTCATAGTCGGTTAGCTCATAGCCAAACAGTGGAAATGATTCAGTGAATGAGCCACGACCTAGAATAACTTGCGCACGGCCATTTGAGAGCGCGTCTAAGGTGGAGAAACGCTCAAAAACGCGTACTGGGTCATCTGAACTTAAAACAGTCACGCCCGAGGCGAGCTTAATGTTTTTCGTTACGGTAGCAATACCAGCGAGTACTGTTTCAGGGCTAGAGATTGAGAAGTCGGGACGATGGTGTTCACCAAGGGCGATAACATCAATACCGAGCTTATCGGCAAGTACAGCTTCTTTTACTACTTGGCGAATTGCTTCAGCGTGCGTAAATAGTTTTCCATTTTCATCTACAGGAATATCCCCGAATGAATCGAGGCCAAATTGAATCTTTGCGATTTCTTTATCAGTCATATGCTTCTTCTTTACTTAAGATTTGTTAATTACTATATTAAGTATAGCAAACTTTGCGCTAAAAGTGAAGTGGTTTCACAGGGAGGCCGCTTATGAACTCACGCATACGCCCTTTTAAGCGTTCTACGCGCTGTTCATTAGATAGATTTTCACGTAATTGAGCTCGTGAGGTGTGCGCCTCGGGGGTTTTTGTGCGCACATGCATGCTGCACTTTAAATCTTCACAACACAAATAACTAACGCTAGATGTCCTGTCTTTTGTGAAGTTAATGCTGCCCGATTTATTACCGTACTGCCAGGTTTGGCAAAAGTCACAAATTATTGACTGCGAACGGCCTGTCGATGAGCTGGTAATACCTGACTTAAGTTCATACGGTAGCGCGTACAAGTCGTCATCTAAAGCTACCAGTAGTAGCCCTTTATTGCCGTTACGGTCGGTTATAGCCAGCAGTTCCCTGTCGTCCCATTCTTCATCTGAGAGGTTTTCGGTGCTTTGGACGAACCGTAGTTCGCTTTTAAGGCGAGGTTTAATTCCAGCTTCGGTCACAAGCTGGTTGAAAGTTTCAAGCGTTAGTTTTTTCATAATTATTTATTGCTTTACAAATATTGCGCGGTTATTAAAATATTCAAAGAATCGTTCGATGGGTTCGGCGTGGAGTGTTGAGCCTGGTTTGTGTTCAGGATCCATAATAATAAATGTTTCACCATCGTCTGTAAATTCCCTGCCGACAATTACCACTTGGTGGTCGCGAGTGTTACCGCCAAACCCACCTTTCATGCTGGTGATGACTGGGTTCTCTCCGCTCAAGGCATCGTTAATAGATAACAGTTCACGGTCATGGATAGTATCGAACGCAAGTTCTTCTAATTGTTGGGTGTCTAATGCGTTGGCTTGTTCGTCAGAGTAGTGCTCATTATTAATAAGCCATGAGCTATCAGAACTCGGCGCATCCCAGTTTCGGCGCCAGGCGACGAGCCCTTGTGCTTTCAATAGCTCTACTTCGACTGCATGGCTAATGCCATTTGGCTTGTCGTCGTCTGCGGCTTTAACAGCATCAAGAAGCGTACTGATGTGGGGAATGTCAAAGCCTGATTTGTTATTGTAATGGTCAATTATTGATTTCACACATACCAGCCCGCACATCGACCGTTCGGTGCCGATTTCAAAACCCCATTCAGGATCGAGTTGTGAATAATGCGAAAACATTAACCGCGATATTGGTGCCGATAGTCGTTCAACGCTGTTTGTGGGTGTTTGGGTCATAGATATTTTTATTATAACAATAATTCTTACGGTTGGTGTATTGTAAGGATATGAATAAAAAACTCTTCAAGACAATTAAGAAAAATAAACAATTTGTAAACGAACTACGCCGCGCTCATTTTATGATTGCACTGCTTGCAGTAGGCATTGCGCTACTCGTGTCCATTAACTCAATGGCTTACTTTGGCGTAGGTACGTTTTTAACAGTAAGTTTAATTGTTCTTTCGGTTATTATCGCCTTCACTTCTATCGCCGTTGTTATTGGCTTATCCGTAAAGAAATAGCTATTTAGCTGAACGACCTTTTCGTCGATAAAGTTTAATCACCCGTCGTGATACTTTTACGTAAAGTGATGGTGAAAAACGGTATAACATCCACCCAACCCGAGTGCTAAAGGCAGTATGAATAATAGCTTTGTTGCTTGCAGTAGCTTTAATGATACGGCTAGCGGCAATTTCAGGTGTTTGAATTTTAGCATCCTTAAAGTATTTTAAGGCTTTATCTTTTTTGACATTGTTATAAATTGCAGTGTCGTAAAGTGGTGTATTGATAACTGTTGGACATGCAACGCTTACGTTAATATTTAATGTCTTTGCTTCGATACGCATTCCGAGCGACATCCCTACAATGGCAAATTTAGTTGAACCATAAATGCTCATAATAGGTACTGGGAATAAGCCAGCAGCTGAGGCAAAGTTAACAATATGGCCATGACCATTTTCTTGCATAATTTCATACATCAGTGCCGCACCATTAATTTGTGGCGGGAGGTTCAAGTCGGTAATTTTTAACCAGTTCTCTACGGGAGTATCACGCATTTCGCCCGCCATGAATGAACCGGCTGTGTTAAAGAAATAATCAATTGGTCCGTAGGTTTTATTTAGCTTATTTAATAATGACTCAACCTTTTTGGTATCGTTCATTTCAATAGATTCGAAAATAACTGTACCAGTAATGTCATTCGTAAGGTCTTGGGCAAGTTGCTTGCCTGCTTTTTTATTTCTATCAAGAATAATAACGGTTTTGCCGAATGAAGATAATTGACGAACAAGGTGTTCACCAATGCCCGACGCGCCGCCGGCTACGATAATAACTTTGTCTTTGAAGGCTTTGTAGATAGTACTCATTTGTATATAGTAGCAAAAAAACAGCCCCGATGCTGTCACTTTTAGGTGAAGCATCGGGGCATCCTGTGTTCGCTTACTGCGGGAAGGTGTAGGTGGCGCGGTTGTCGCCGGTGTTGATTCTCTCGAGAATCTTTGCTTTCTTTCCGAAACCGAACAGCTCGAGAATTGTTGCCGTAGTTGTCGGCCCTTCGCCAACGTAGCCGCAGATTGCGGTGTTGAAGTGCCAAGTAGTCCCTTGGCCAACCACCACTAGCCCGTCGAAACGGTCGACGACAGCTTCCGAGAAAGTGCCGCCCTTCGCGATGATGGTCTTGGCCTGCGCGATGGCTTCGCCGGTGCTTTTGTCGGATACCGGCGTGACATTGAATGTCCTGCCGGAATTGCGGAGTGTGACTCTCGTCATTTTCTCACCTTAAGTAGTAGGTACACGTATTTGGACTTATATATTATAGCACATTATGCAATTAAATTCAACTTATACCAACTAAAAAATTGATATATACTATTACGTGATGAAAAAGAACCCAACCTCAATTAAGCAAACTTTATCACTGTACTGGCAAGAAGTACGGCTTCATAAAAAGCTGTTTATCCCGGTGCTTATTTTTATTCCCTTGGCATTATTTCTTAATACCTACGCTACTGGTTGGATAATCGCCCATGTGTTGAATGAGCTTACTTCGAGTACTTACAATGCAGAAAATGCTTTCGCTACCTTTGGGCCATGGATTATTGCGTACATCGCCTCGATTGCTTTAGGAGAGCTGGTGCTTTGGCGGACAGTTCTTTATTTAGGCTGGACGCTAGAGACAAAAGTTATTTACGGGCTTAACCGAAAAAGCTTCGATACACTCGCAACGCAATCTTTAGATTTTCATAACTCGCGTTTTGGCGGTTCGTTGGTTTCGCAGGTAAACAAATTCTCATCGTCATTCGTGGTGTTATCGAATATGATTATGTTCAACCTCCTTCCGCTATTATTTGCATTCTTGTTCACCTTCTTAATCCTTGGGCCGCAACTTCCCCTCTTTACTATTGGTATCGCAATTTTCGCCGCATTATTCATGACCGTTGCCACTGTCAGTTTTAAAGAAGTTCAAAAGCTCACTATCGACGAAGCTGAAACGAAAACAAAGCTCAGTGGTCAGCTTGCCGATAGCATTACTAATATTATGGCTGTTAAAGGTAACGCGCATGAAGCATTGGAGCGTTCTCGGTATGATGTACTCAACATGAAAGCAAGTACGGCAACCAACCGCTTGATGCTGGCTTCGACGAAACGGGATATCGGCTTCGGCATTATTATTGTTGCTTTGAGCGGGCTAGCGTTTATCGTATTAATTGGCGGCCAGCAATGGTTTTCAGTTCAAATTGGTACATTGGTGTTAGCAATCACGTATAGTACACAAATTTTAGGTCAACTTTGGGGATTTAATAATATCTTACGGGCAACCTCACGTGCATTTGGTGATGCGCATGAGATGACGACTATCTTAAACGAAGCTCATTCAGTGGTTGATGCCCCACGAGCTAAAAAACTGAAGCTTAAAAAAGGTAAGATTGAATTTAAGGACGTTGCTTTTCGCCATTCCGATGCCGAACCTAACGACATGCTGTTTAATGGCCTGTCTCTAAAGATTAATGGAGGCGAACAGGTTGGTTTTGTGGGCCCATCTGGTTCTGGAAAAACTACCCTCACTCGCCTGCTGCTTCGGTTTGTTGATATTCAGTCCGGCGCAATTTTATTTGATGACCAAGATATTTCTAAAGTAACTCAAGATAGCCTGCGCAAATCAGTGGCTTATGTCCCTCAAGAACCGCTTCTTTTCCATCGCAGTATTCGTGAAAACATCGCTTACGGCAAACCTAAAGCTACAGAAAAAGAAATCATTAAAGCAGCT
>Ga0247729_10000405_pt1 | contig 18384 bp, 19 predicted proteins | sample UWRJL133311R2_FD_180958 | JGI IMG/M metagenome (GOLD analysis project Ga0247729, IMG submission 180958) | Plant litter microbial communities from Arlington Agricultural Research Station in Wisconsin, United States - UWRJ-L133-311R-2 | ecosystem: Environmental > Terrestrial > Plant litter >... | reverse complement strand
CCCAGAGTGTCGTCTTTGATATATTGCGCTTGGCCGGCTTCGCGCGTGAGCGGGACGACGGTGGTGCGCGCCGCGTCGGCCGCTGCTGCCGCGCCGAAGTCCCGGTCGACAAGGTGGAGGCAGAGGTCGATGCCGGCTGCTGCGCCAGCTGAGGTGAGGATCTGCCCGTTGTCGACGAACAGCGCATCGGGGGTCACTTCCACCCGATCATGGCGGGCGGCAAGAAGCCCTGCAGCACGCCAATGGGTAGTGGCGCGCAGGCCGTCGAGCAGGCCGGTCGCCGCGAGATCCAGCGCGCCTACGCAGATAGACGCGATCCTGGCACCCCGACGTGCGGCGTCTTGGAGCGCGTCGATCGTGTCCTGACCGAGCGGCACGGTGGGATCGCTGCGGCCGGGAACGATGATGGTTTCAGCGTCCCGCAGCTCAGCGAGCCGGTGCGGGACGCCGAGCTGCATAGGGCCCGACCGCACGAATCCGTCGGGACCTGCGACCCGCACCCGGTAAAGCGGTGCGCCTTCGGAGTCGACCGCACGGCCCAGGATCTCTACCGGTGTGGACAGATCGAAGGCGATCACGTCGTCGAGCGCCAGAACAACAATCTTGTGCATTTTTCGATGCTATCCCGGTCGTGGCGGGATTCTGGCAAATGTTGTCTTATCCGCCACTCGTGAGCCAGGGTGTGCGCCCGTACCGTCAATAGCGTCACCGAAAGGACGCCTCATGCTCGCCCAGATCATCCTCTTCGACGGGTTCGACCCGCTCGACGTCATCGCACCGTTCGAAGTACTCAGCGCCGGATCGGACGCCCTCGGCGGAGCGCTCGATGTGCGCCTCGTTGGGCTCGACGCCGCCGGCCCGGTAGTCAGCGGAACGCGCGGCTTGGAACTCACCGCCACACACGTGCTCGATCCCGAAGCGCCCGGCATGATCATCCTTCCCGGTGCATCCGGCGCGACCTCCGGCGACCCCGATGTCGTCAGGACCATCCCGGTCATCCTCGCCGGCCTTGCAGAGACCTCCCTCCCTGACCTGATGCGCAGCGCGTTCGCGGCGCCGGACACGCTCGTCGCCACGGTCTGCGGCGGGGGTCTCGCCCTCGCGATGGCCGGTCTCCTCGACGGTCGCACGGCGGTGACCCACACTCTGGGCAACGACGTGCTCGAGGCCACGGGCACGACGGTGGTGCGCGCCAGAGTCGTCGACGACGGCGACCTCGTCACCGCCGGCGGCGTCACGTCGGGCCTCGACCTGGCCCTCTACCTCCTGGAACGCGAGTTCGGCCCGCGCATCGCCTTCGCCGTGGAGCAGCTCTTCGAGTACGAGCGTCGCGGCACCGTCTGGATGGCGCGCGGCCCCGAAGCGCTTGCACTCTGACTCCGACCTCCGACGACATCTCGACGAAAGAAAGACACCCTCATGAGCAACCTCACCGGTACGTGGAACCTCTCGATGCGCACCCCCATCGGCACGATGCACGCCACGATGACCTTCGTCGACGCTGACGGCGTCTGGACAGGCACAGCTGACGACGACGGCACCAGTCCCAGCATCCCGCTGCGCGACATCCGAACGGAAGCTGGTGCCGATGGCGAGCACGTGACCTGGTCGCAGTCCATCGCCAAACCCATGCGCCTCAATCTCGACTTCGACGTCGTGGTCGCGGGTGACCAGATGACAGGGCACTCCCGTGCAGGCAGGCTGCCCCGGACGACAGTATCCGGATCTCGCGCGACGGCGTGATGATCGTGCACGACGAGTCGACCGACCAGGCTCTCAGCACGCGAGGAATCCCGGAAGGCGATACCGTGCTCCCGACCAACTGAGCTCGACTGGTTCGAATTCGCCTCGCCCCCGATCAGCGCCGTGCGCAACGACGGGGCGGCCGTCGGGCGTCTCGGAGTCTCCGCACTCGTGGATCTGATCGAAGGTCGTGGGGCGGAGTCGCGCAGAATTCCCACAGAGTTCCTCGACCGATCGCTGTAATGGGCGATCCGTTTCGACGTGTCTGCGGTAGGAGTGCGTTGTGCGTTCCCGCCTGCAATGGGAACGCACAACGGTGTGACGCTTAGATCGCCGTGGTGCCGCCGTCGGCGACGAGCTCCTGGCCGTTGACGTAGCTGGAGTCGTCGGATGCGAGGAACAGGGCGATCGACGCGATCTCTTCCGGGCGGCCCATCTCTCGCCGTGGGATGACGGAGGCGAACGCCTCTTTCATCTCCGGGCTCAGGGCGTCGCCCATCATCGAGGTGGCGACTGAGCCGGGCGTGAGCACGTTTACCCGGATTTTGCGGTCGCGCAGCTCGGCGACCCAGACGCGTGCGTATGCTGCGAGTACCGCTTTGCTGCCGGCGTAGACACTCCAGTCGGGGTAGCCGCGCACGGACGCGTTCGACCCGGTCATGAAGATCGAACCTCCGTCGTTGAACAGCGGCAGTGCTTTCTGCACGGTGAACAGTGTTCCCTTGGCGTTCAGTGCGAAGGCCTTGTCGAACTGCTCCTCGGTGATCTCGCCGAGCCTGCTCGACTCACCGCCACCGGCGCTCGCCCACAGCACATCGATTGCACCCTTCTCGCGCTTGACGGTCTCGAACAGTCGGTCCAGATCGTCGAGGTTGGCCGCATCCGCTTGAACGCCGGTCACATTGCCGCCGATCTGCGCGACCGCGTCGTCCAGCGAGTCCTGTCGCCTGCCGGTGATGAAGACGTGCGCACCCTCTTTTGCGAACAGTTTGGCGCCGGCCAATGCCATGCCGCTCGTCGCGCCGGTGATTACCGCGACCTTGCCGTCCAGCTTTCCCATGATCAGTTCTTCGCTTCGAGGTCGACGCCGAGGGAGAGGCCGAAGCCGAGGCCGCTGCGGGCGAGCCCCATCTCGATCAGGCTGGCGCCTTCGAGCCAGTGAGCCATGCCGAGGTCTCCGGTATCGCGCGGGCGGTGTCCGAGACTCGTGATGAAGGCGGAAACGGTGGCCTTGGCGTTCGCATCGTCGCCGGCCATAAATACGTCCCGCGGGCCGCCCGAGGCGAGCACGTCGCGGAACAGGGTGTTGAACGCCTTCACGACGCTCGTGCTCGCGGGGGCCGCGTCGGCTACCAGCTGCGCGATGGAGGTGTCGTGGGCGACAGCGAGTCCGCTGCCGGTGGGGCTGAAGGGGTTGGTGATGTCGACGACGATCTTGCCGGCCAGTGCCTCCCCGAACTCGCTGACGACCTGCACCGCGCTCTCGAAGAGCACGGCCAGCACGACGATCTCCCCGGTCGGAGCAGCAGCCCATGTCCCGGTCGTCGCGCCGTCGCCGAGTGCACGTGCCAGAGACGCGGACTTGGCCGAATCCCGACCGATGATCTCGACGGTATTGCCGCCCCTGAGGGCGAGGGTGCCGATGGCGCTCGCCATGTTCCCCGCGCCGATGATGCTGATGCTGCTCATAAGTGCTCCTCGATAGTGTCTGCGTTGAATCGGCGGGGTTGCTAAGTGAGGCACCCCTCCGCTTGGAGAGTGGAACCGGAGGGGTGCCTCAGTTATTCCGAGGAGCAGCAATCTATTTCGCGGACGGGCACGAATCGGAGGGCTGCCTCACCACTGGGATAGATTGGCTGGATGAGCATCGGCGACGAGACGAAGACGCGTGTTCCGTGGCGGCGCGACGCGCAGGAACGCCATGACCGGCTCATCGCCGCGGCGCGTCGCGAGTTCGCGAGCAGGGGTGTGGATGCCTCGTTGGAGCAGATTGCTCGCGACGCCGAGGTCGCCATCGGTACCCTGTATCGCCACTTCCCGACCCGTCTCGACCTGCTCCTGGCTGCCCTCGAGCCGCGACTCGTGGAGTTCGCCGCGGGCTCCGAGAGCGCGCTGGCGGTCGAGGATCCTTGGGAGGGTTTCGTCTCCTACCTCGAGAACCTGTTCCGTGTTCAGGCTGGCGACCGGGGTTTCAACGACTTCCTCTCGCGTCGGTTTCCCGGCAGCGCCGACACCGAGCGCTTCCACGACCAGATGTGTGGGCAGATCGACGACGTGCTCGCCCGGGCGCAAACGGCCGGGGTCGTGCGCCCCGACATCGCCTTGGCGGATATCGTCAACCTCATCTGGTCCAACGGCCGCATGATCGACGCCACCAGCGTCAGCTCACCCGACGCCTGGAAGCGCCAGCTCTACCTCATGCTCGACGCCTACCGGGCCGACCGAGCGCATCCGCTTCCGGCGCCGCCGATGACCGAGAAGCAGTTGTACGACGCAATGGTTCACCTCAGCGCCACGCAGTAGTTGAATTTCAAGGTCGGTGCCGTTCCGCGCTTCTACTGCCCTGGTGGTTATGCGGCCCGGGGGAGTCGTTATTCTCTTAGCGGGCGTCTTTCTCGCCAATTGCGACGATACCGGTGACGATGAGGGCGAAGGCGGCGCCGCCCAGGAAGACCCAGGAGAATCCGGAAGTGAGTTCGGTGGCGGCGGCGACATTTTCTGCTTCCAGCGTACGTGCGGTCGCGATGGATACGAGCACCGCGAGGCCGAGCGCGCCACCAATCTCCTGGATGGTGTTCACCAGACCGCCGGCGAGGCCGGCGTCAAAGCCAGCATCACTCGGCGACGCGGCTAACCAGATCAGTCCGCCAGAAAAAAGAACGAGGGCCCCGACGAGTGTGCGCTTGGTGCCCAGCGTGCGGACGATGTTGGGGACGATTGTGGCGACGACAACGAGAGCTCCTGCCATGGGCACGGCTTGACGAGGTCTCGGCACACCACGACAGTTGACGTCGAAGCCCAGTCCGCGGATTATTGCCAGGCTGGCTTCGAGAATCGAGAGAACCTTCGTCGAGCGTTCTCGCACCGACTCGCAATGTCACCGCGTGATTACCAGCAATGCTTCATCTTCACGCAGGCCAAGGTTTCTGCAATCGTCGCGAGACGTGAATAGCCTCCGACCGCGAGAGGGCGTGTCGGTGGGGGATCGACCTACGGTCACCGACCGATGAAGCCAATGAAGTGGGCAGTTGTCCTTTACAAAGACTCGCGAGAGCATTAGTCATGAAATCGCGGTGGCCAGACGTTCTCTCGACGTGGCTGCGCCGTCCTGATGGGCTACCAGTAGACCCATTTGGCGAACCGTCTTCGGAGCCTTCAGCGCCGGCGGATCTTTTCTTCGAAGCCGCCAAGACCGCCGCCGCGTGGTCGCCCGCCTCTTCGCTCTGACAGAACTGACCGCTCGATAGGCGCAGATCAGCGAGAACGCCATGGCTCATGGTGAGACCGGTTTACGCACCCGACGAGGTGACGTTCGCCGCGCTTCGTGACCTGATCATGGGCTGAAAGTCCTGTCGGCCTGTGCCTGGTGGCTTGATTCGCCGCTCCCATGCCGCGATGCGAGAATGAGGAAACAAGAGGAAGCCACGCACCCATAAGGATTGGCGCACCGACATGTCACGTACCCGCACGATCCTCTCGGCCTTCGGACTCGCAGCCGTTGGAGCCGTCGCCGTCGCGGGAGACGCCCTGTTCGGGCCCTGGGGCGGATGGTCGATCCTGCTGGTCGGCGGCTACATTGTCGGCGTTCGCACGGCACGCACCAGCCGATTCGAGATCATCTCGTCGCGGCGCACCGTGCGCGGGATCGAAGGCGATCCGCGCACCGACAAGTATCGCGTCGGCGTGCAGAAAGAGCTGTCGAGGGACCGGCGTCAGGTCGCCTCGCTTCGACGGCATCTCGGTCGCCGCGTTTCGACCGAAATGGCGGAGGTCATCGCCAAGGTCGATGACATCCTCTCCAAGTGGGCGCAGCTGATGACATCGATCGACGACAGGTTCACCGTCGAGGCGATGATCACCGACTACATTCCCGGCCTGATGGACGCCTATAAAAACCTCCCGGGACACAAATTCCGTAAGACCTGGTTGCCGGAGCAGGTACGGGCCTGGGACGCACTCGGCGAACAGGTGCGCATCCTCGACGCGGAGGCCCTTCGCATCCAGAAGTCCCTGTATTCGACCGACCTGCAGGCGGTCGAAGCCCACGGTACCTTCCTGCGGGACAAGTACACCCGCCGTCGAGGGCCGGAGATCGACCGGGACTGAAACGCGTCGAAGGCGCGTCAGAGCGGCAGCGGCCTATCGTCGACGATGCTCGACAGGGGAGCATGCCGGACGGAAAGGGCCCGGGGCAGATTCGGTTCAGCTGCCCGAGTCGCCTTTCGGCCGGCCCAGTGATTCGACGATGGCCGACAGGATGCGCCGGGTCGCGACTTGGTCCTGATCCGTGAGTCGTTCGAGCATCTGCTTCTCGACGGCTCTGACGGCCACCGTCGCACGGGCGAGGCTCCGCCTTCCTGCGGGCGTGAGGCTGGTGGGAAGGGCCTTGCCGACGGGTGCCTGAGCGGGTCTCGTCACGAAGCCGTCGCGTTCGAGCGACTGCAGGAGTACATTCATCGACTGTCGTGTTACGAATGTGCCGCGAGCGAGGTCCGAGTTCGACAAGCCCGGCCGCTGCGCGAGCAACTCCAGGCATGAGTAGTGCGTGATAGTCATCCCCAGCGGCCGGAGGGTGGCTTCCATCGCTGCGCGCAACGCACTGGAGGCCTCCTTCAACAGGTAGCCCAGAGACGTTTCCAGGTCGACACCCTCATCCGCTTGACTCATGTCAGTATTCTGACATAGTTGGGGTATGTCAACAAGCTGACAAACGAAACGGAGCAACACCATGGCTGTCACCGGCCCCGACTTCATCAACCTTCAGGCGACCGACCTCGCTGCGTCGCAGGCGTTCTACGAGCACTACCTCGGCCTCGTGCGTTCGCAGGCGGGCCCGCCTCACGCGGTCGTCTTCGAGACGACCCCGATCGCCTTCGCACTGCGCGACGTCATCCCCGGCACCGACATCGCGGCCACCCCGCAGCCTGGCATCGGCGCGGCTATCTGGCTTCACGCCACCAACGTCCAAGACATCCACGACGCCCTCGTGGCCGATGGCAAGACGATCGTCTCGGCGCCGATCGACGGCCCGTTCGGCCGCACGTTCACCTTCGCCGACCCCGACGGGTACCAGATCACTCTTCACGACCGTGCTTAGGACGCGCACGCAGGTCCAGCCTGCGCGGAGTGCGGAGCTGTAGGCGCGCGTACATTGTGACCTCCTGAGTTGATGATACGATCAGAAATGTATTCATAATCAACCCGGTTGACTTCCGTCGACCGAGATGGAGCTCACCATGACGCCGAAGCAGAACCCGGCCGGAGACGAATCCGCCGGCCCGTCCCGGCGAACGCTCATCAAGAACGTCGGCTTCACGGCTCTAGCGCTCGGCGCGGTCGCCGCCTCGGGCGGGCCGCTCGTGTCGAGTCTGGTGAAGCAACCACTCACTCCGCGATCGACGGCCAACGACGCGCGCCCGCTTCGGGTCGACAACGTGACCGTCATCGATCCCCGCGACGGCAGCAGACGTGCCGACACGTCGGTGCTCGTGCGAGGGGGCCGGATCGTCTCGGTCGGCGCCGCTCCGAACACGAGCGCATCCGGCGTTCGTGTGATCGACGGTGCCGGACGCTTCGTGGTTCCCGGTTACAACAACATGCACACGCACGCCTTCCAGGAAACGCGGTCCGAGCTGTTCATGGCGACGATGCTTCGCGAGGGCACGACCGGGATGCGCCACATGGCGGGACCGGACGCCATCCTCCAGCGCCGCGCCGAAGGCCGTGTCTCCCTCGGTGCCGACACTCCGCGACTCCTCGCAATGGCCGGCGCCATCCTGATGCCGTTCAACTCGCCGACCATCGAGCGCGTACGCCACGAGATCAACCGCCAGAAGGCGCTCGGCGCGGACTTCATCAAACTCATCATGGTGGAACGCGACGTGTTCTTCGCGGCAGTGAGCTGGGCGCACAAGCAGGGCCTGTCGATCGGCGGGCACCTGCCGCCCTCCATCACTCCTTCAGAGGCGTCGGATGCGGGCTACGACTACCTCGAGCACCTCGGCACCAGCGCCAACATCTGGATCGAGACGTCCAGCGAACGCAGCGCCCTGCGCGAGATGGCCGATACCTCGCTGGCCCTGCCCAACGCGTTCGGCTCCGTGCCGTTCGCCGAGCAGCTGTTCGCGAGCGAGATCGTCACCAAGGCGACGGCCACGACCCTGCTCAATCCGGCCCTGTCGGATGCGCCGGAGTCCATTTCGATACTGCAGCGTGCGCTCGACACCTTCGACGAGGGAGCGGCGCGGAAGCTGTCCGCCACCTTCGTGAAGAACGGCACGTGGCAGACGCCCACACTCTCGCGGCTGCGCACCGAGTACCGCATGGACGCCCCGGAGTACGAGAACCACCCGTGGCTGGGAATGCTGTCGCCTGAGGTGCAGAGCAACTTCCAGACCACCCGCACGGCCTTCCTCGATCTCCCCGAGGCCCGTCGAAGTGCCTACCACGGCTACTACGACGCATCGTTGAAGCTCGTGGGGATCATGCACGCATCGGGTGTGCCGATCATGACCGGCACCGACGGCCCGGGAGGAAACCCCGGCCAAGACATGCCCTCGGAGTTCCACGAGCTGGCGGCCGCGGGCCTCTCACCGCTCGACGTGCTGCGGGCGACGACAACGGCGCCCGCCGCGTTCCTCGGACGATCAGACCGCATGGGCGCGGTCGACGCGGGGATGGACGCCGACTTCGTGCTGCTCGACGCCGACCCGCTCGAGAGCGTCGACAACCTCAGCACGATCAGCGCCGTCGTGAACGCCGGCAACCACCACACCGTCGCGCAGCTCGACGAAACGGTCGACCGACTACTCGCATCCGCGGAGGCATCATGACGAACGATACGAAACAGTCGAAGACCGCGAGCAAGACGCGCAGGCGGTGGATGCGCGCGGGCGGGTGGGTACTCGTCGTGCTGGGCGTCGTCGTCTCCTGGGCGTGGTCCGTCCAACTCACCATTCTCGGCGCATCCGCTAAAGCGTCTGTCGCGGGCGTCGTGACGATGCTCCTGTTCTGCGCGGGCATCGTCCTGATCTGGCGGGTGTCTCCGCACAACGACCGCCGGGCGACGATCGCATTCCGAGCTGCCGTTGTCGCGACCGCGCTCGGCGCGGTCGTCGCGGGCGTCGTTCCTGTCGCGGTGATCGCGCAGACCACCGGCACGGTGACCGCGGATGTGACCTCCGGTACGAGCGGTGCCGGTTACCGGGTCGCCGGTGTGGCCGTGGTGTCGAGCGACGAATACCACGTGACCACCCTCGAGCTCACTGTCAGCGCGAGCGACCGTACCGCTCCATCACTCCTGGCGACTCTGTCGTTCGCCGATGGCACCGAGGATGTGAGCTGCGCGAATACGCGTCAGACCTGGATCCACGACACTTCGACCGTCACGTTCACCTGCGACAGCTTCACGCCGGTCGGCTCCCTCGCGGGCGTCTCCGGCATCGCTGTGACCGAGCGGTGAGACTCGGGCGATCCGCGCTGTAGCGTGAGATGGTGGACGAGATGACGACGGTGCCGACCGAAGGACGCAATGCGCGCCGCAAAGAGCGCACTCGGGCGGCCCTCGTGCACGCGGCACAGGAGCTCCTCGCCGACGGGCGCGGCCAGGACGCGAGCATCAAGGCGATCACCGAGCTCGCCGACGTCGGCTTCGGCTCGTTCTTCAACCATTTCGCGAACAAGGCCGAACTGTTCGACGCAGCGGTCACCGAGGTGGCCCAGCGATATGAGGACTGGCTCGACGAACGGCTCCGTGACACCACCGACCCCTTGCAGCGCCTCTCCCGGAGTATCCGGTACACCGGCAGGCTTCATCTCTCCCATCCCGAGGAGGCGAAACTGCTCATCGGCCAGTTCACGCTTCTCTACGCCGGGAAGGCGCCGCTCGACGGCCGGATCCACGCGGACGTGGTCGGGGCACTGGAGGCACTCGCCCCGCAGGCCGATCCTGGTCCGTCCACGGTCATCGCCGCCATGGGGGCGATCGCGGCCGTGCTGGCGGCGGCCTCGACACTGCCGGAGGGGGACCGTGGGCAGCTGGCCGACTCGCTCGTCGCCGACGTGATGCGGCTCCTCGGCGCCGACGACGCGGTGATCGCAGAGCTGGTCAACGAACCGCTCGCGTGACACCCGGCACGGCGGGTAAGCGCTGGATCAGGAGTGATCGGCGCCGAGGGGCGTGCGCTAGATGGTGGCCGCGTCGATGACGAAGCGGTAGCGCACGTCGGACTTCAGAACGCGCTCGTAGGCGGCGTTGATGTCGGATGCCTCGATGAGTTCGATCTCGGGAGCGATGCCGTGTTCCGCGCAGAAGTGCAGCATCTCCTGCGTCTCCGCGATGCTGCCGATGCCGGATGCCGCGAAGGAGCGGCGGTTGCCCATGAGGCCGAAGACCGACACGGGGAGCGGCTCTGCGGGTGCTCCGACGTTGACCATGGTGCCGTCGAGGGCCAGCAGCGAGAGGTACGCCTGCAGGTCGACCGGCGCGCTCACGGTGTTCACGATCAGGTCGAAGGTGTTGGCCAGGGTCGCGAAGGTGGCCGTGTCGCTGGTGGCGTAGTAGTGGTCGGCCCCGAAGCGGATGCCGTCGTCCTGCTTGCTGAGGGACTGCGAGAGCACCGTGACCTCGGCGCCCATCGCGTGCGCGATCTTCACGGCCATGTGGCCGAGGCCGCCCATGCCGACGACGGCGACCTTCGTGCCGGGACCGGCGTTCCAGTGGGCGAGAGGGGAGTAGGTGGTGATGCCGGCGCAGAGCAGCGGGGCGGCGGCCTCGTAGGGGATCGACTCGGGAACGCTGAGCACGAAGTCCTCGACGACCACGACCTGGGTGGAATAGCCGCCCTGGGTAGTGGTGCCGTCGCGGTCGATGCTGGCGTAGGTCTGGGTGTTGCCCTTCAGGCAGTAGTTCTCCATGCCGGCGAGGCAGTTGACGCACTCGCGGCAGGAGTTGACCATGCAGCCCACACCGACCCGGTCGCCCACCTTGTGGCGGGTGACGTCGGAACCGACCTCCGCGACGGTGCCGACGATCTCGTGGCCGACGACCTGTGGGTAAGAGATCGGCCCCCACTCGCCGCGCACCGTGTGAATGTCGGAGTGGCAGACGCCCGAGTAGGCGATGTCGATGAGTATGTCGCGGGGTCCGACCTCGCGGCGTTCGATTGTGGTCGGTACCAGCGGTTCGGTGGGGGAGGTGGCTGCGTAGGCGCGTGCGGTGGTCATGACGATTCTCCAGATGATGCGATTTCAGGGATGCTTTCATCCAACAGCGGATGCCGGAACCCCGGCAGTGCGGCTCCATAGGGTCACTGTCAGTGCCTCCCTCCACCTGCCGCCCCCGCCTAGAGTCGAACGTATGGACAACAGAACCGAGATGCGCGAGTTCCTCGCCTCTCGTCGCGCGAGGATCCGCCCTGAGCACGCCGGGCTCCCCGGCGGCGGCTCGCGCCGCGTCCCGGGCCTGCGCCGGGAGGAGCTCGCGGCTCTCGCCGGTGTGAGCGTCAGCTGGTACACCCGTCTGGAGCGGGGCGACGCGGTCGGAGCATCCGATGCAGTGCTCGATGCGATATCACGCACCCTGCGTCTGGACGAGATCGAACGCCGCCATCTCTTCCACCTGACGCGCGGCGCGCAGAGCGGCATTCAGAAGTCGCCGCGTCGTCGTTCTTCCGCTACCGCAATCGGAAGCACTCTCCAGTTGGTGCTCGACCAGATGACCGAGCTGCCCGCCGTCGTACAGAACGAGCGGTCGGACATCGTCGCGACGAACGCGCTCGGCCGAGCGCTCTATTCGGGGCTCATCGAGGGGGCCGCCGGGAGACCCAACCACGCCCGCTACATCCATCTCGATCCCGCGGCGCAGGTCTTCTACCCGGAGTGGGACGACCTGGCGAGTGCGAGCGCCGCCATGCTGCACGTGGCGGCGGGTAAGAATCCGTACGACTCCGAGCTGTCGAATCTGATCGGCGAACTCGCGACACGATCGGACGACTTCCGGGTGCGCTGGGCGACGCACAATCTGCACGAACACCAGACCGGGGAGAAGAAGGTGCACCACCCGGTCGTGGGGGACATGACGCTGCTCTACGAGACCTTCGTGTTCCCCGGCGATTCCGCCCTGTCGATGTATGTGTACACGGCCGCGCCGGGTAGTCCCTCGGCAGATGCGCTGCGTCTCCTGTCCACGTGGCAGGCGACCGCGGTCACCACTCCTGATCCCGCGACGGTCCGCGATGCCGCACCGGAGACATCCGCATAGTCGGACCGCCTCGATAGCGCGGGTGCATTCGCGCAGTCCTATCCGTGATCGGGTTGCAGCTGTTGGGTGCCCAGCACTTGGAGCATCGCGAGTCGCTCGCCGGTATCCGTTCCCGGGGTTCCGCGGAACAGGACGAGTCGTTGTTGCGACGGAGGGCTGATGACGACATCGCACTCGCAGTCGAGCAGCCCTATCAGCGGATGCTGGAGGAGTTTGCGGGTCTTCGTCACCGTGGCGACTTCGTTCAGGTCCCACATGCGCGCGAAGTCGGCGCTGTTCGTACGAAGCTCGTCGACCAGCGCACCGACCGCCGGGTCGTCGGGACGGCGGGTGGCGGCGACGCGAAGGTCGGCGGCATAGTTGCGCCCCAGTTGCTCCCGGTCGTTCGGTCCGTACAGCACCGCGTAGTCGGGGTTGAGGAACCAGTGCCAGAGGAAGTTCGAGCCGAAGCCGGGTTCGCCGACGAGCTGCCCGAGCAAAGCGACATTCAGGGGGTTCTGTCCGACGACGTTCTGTACGTCATCGGCGATGAGGGCCGGCACGGTCGTGGCCAGGGCGTCGAGGACCGTCATCAGGCCCGGATCGGCGTATCCGAGGCTGACGTTCGGCTCGGGAGACGGGTGCCCCGCGAGTACGTAGACGTGGTCGCGCTCGGTCAGAGTCAGACGGAGTGCGCGGGCGATCGCTCCGAGCATCGCGGGGGAGGGCTGCGGGCCTCGGCCCTGTTCGATGCGCTCGTAGTAGTCCGTCGACATGTTCGCGAGCATCGCGACTTCGTCGCGGCGGAGTCCCGGGGTGCGGCGGCGTGGACCGGCGGTCAGGCCGACGTCGCGGGGGAGCAGGTGGTCGCGGCGGGCGCGGAGGAACTCTCCGAGCTGCTGCTGCTGGAATCGAGGCATCACGTCACATTGTTTCAGGGGAATGAGGAGACGGGGCTGCACGCACCCGGGTGCGTGCCGTGCAGCCCGGTCGGATCAGTCGAGGTAGCGGCCGCTGAGCACTCCCAGGACGTCCTGGTAACGGCCCTCCGCCTCGGCGTTGCGCTGCCACTTGACGCGTTCGACGAGGATCTCGTGAGCCTCGGGCTGGCTCGTGAGCAGGCCGATGACCTCGTCGATGTACTCGTCGAGCGGCATCGCGGTCGGGCTGTCCTGCTGTCCCATGAGCGTCGTCTGGGTTGCCGGCGGCACGAGCTCGACGACCCGCACGCTGCTCTTGGTGAGCTGCACACGCAGCGACTCGGTGAACGAGTGGATGCCCGCCTTCGTCGCGTTGTAGGTGGGGGTCGCGGCGAGCGGCACGAATGCGAGGCCCGAGCTGACCGTCATGATGGTCGCCTTCGGCTGGGCGAGCAGGCCGGGCAGGAACGCGTTGACGAGGCGGATCGGGCCGAGGAGGTTCACCGCGATCGTCCGCTCGGCCACGTCGATGGACGCGGGGTCGCGGAGGTCCTCGGGTTCCATGATCCCCGCCATGGTGACGAGTGCGTTCAGAGCCGGGTGGCGCTCGGCGAGCTGCGCCACGGCGTTCGCGATCGAGTCGGCGTCGGTGGTGTCGATCTCGACGGTGTCGATGCCGGGGTGCTCGGTGGCGATCTGCTCGAGCAGCGCGGTGCGGCGGCCGCCGATGATCACGGTGTTCCCTTCGGCCTGAAGCCGGAGGGCCAGGTCGAGGCCGATGCCCGAGGTGGCGCCCGGGATGAAGATGGTGTTGGTTTCGGTGATATTCATGACTCAACTGTCGGCCGATGGAGAGACGCGAACCACACCCCGTTCAACCCCGGATCGCGAGTCCGGGTCTTCGCCCTCGGGGTCGGCGAACTCGCGGTTGCATCTTCCGTTAGTGAAACTGTTTCTGTGTTTGAATGATAGGCGACTCGTGCCCCGAATGGGGGGTGAGAGTTCACGACTCGGCCGTGACGCCGTGAGACGGGTCGCGGGCCAGCGCGTCCCCGTCGACTCTTGACCCGTCGTCGTCGCGACTCTAAGCTGTCTGACAGCTGACAGGTATCACCGAATGGCATTTACGAAGGAGTAAATAATGCAGCTGAGCGTCGCCCTCGAGCGTTTCCCCGACGCGGTCCATGCACGCGCGGGGGAGGTGGCCGCCGCCAACGCCGCTCACCCCTCCACCCTCGTCGTCCTCGACGACGACCCCACGGGCACCCAGTCGGTCTCCGACCTGCCGGTACTCACACGATGGGATGTCTCCGACTTCGACTGGGCCTTCGAGCAGAAGGCGGCGGCCGTCTATGTGCTCACCAACTCGCGCAGCCTGGACGAAGCGGAGGCGAAGTCGCGCAACATCGAAATCGTCGAGAACGCTACGACATCCGCTCGCGCGCTCGGCCTGACGGTGCGTTTCGTCAGCCGCAGCGATTCCACCCTGCGCGGGCACTTCCCGCTGGAGACCGACACGATCGCGGAGACACTGCGGGCGGCGACCGGCGAGGTGATCGACGGCGTCGTTATCGTGCCGGCCTTCCCCGACGCCGGGCGCGTGACGGTCGGCGGCGTGCACTACATGCTGGCCGACGACGAACTGACCCCGGTGGCCGAGACCGAGTTCGCCCGCGACGCGACATTCGGCTACGGCAACTCCGACCTGGCGTCGTGGGTGCAGGAGAAGTCCAGCGGCCGCATCGACGCCGGGTCGGTGATCGTGCTCGACCTCGGCATCGTCCGCGCGGGAAGCGCGGCGATCGCCGACGCCATCGCCGCTGCCGAGTTCTCCACGGCCATCGTCAGCGACGCGCTCACCGAAGACGACCTCCGACTGCTCTCGCTCGGACTGATCGAGGCGGAATCACGCGGGAAGAAGCTCCTGTACCGCGTCGGCCCGCCGTTCGTGCGGGCCCGCATCGGCCAGGAGCAGCGCGCGCCGCTCACCGCCGACGAGATCTTCCCGCGCGGGTCGGCCGGATCCCTCGGCGGTCTGATCGTCGTCGGCTCGCACGTGGGCGTCACGACCCGGCAGCTGGCGCGCCTGCGCTCCGAGCGGCCGAATGCGATCACGATCGAGGTCGATGTCGAGACCGTCATCGGATCGGCCGACCCGCAGCACTACCTCTCCGAAGTCGCAGGCCACGTGATCGACACGCTGGCCAGCGGGGATGTGATCGTGCACACCAGCAGGCTGCTCGTGAAGACGGATGACCCGGCCGAGAGCCTCGACATATCGCGTCGTGTGTCGGCGGCCGTCGTCTCCGTGGTCCGGCAGGCGGTCGCCGCCAGCTCACCCCGCTTTGTGATTGCGAAGGGCGGGATCACCTCGAGCGATGTCGCGGCCCACGGCATGCAGATCAGGCACGCGATCGTGCGCGGGCCGATGCTGCCCGGCATCGTCTCGTTGTGGGAGCCCGTCGACGGGCCCGCCACGGGCATCCCGTACATCGTGTTCGCCGGCAACGTGGGCGACGACGAGTCGCTCGCCTCCGTCGTCACCACACTCTCGGCGCTGTAGCGCGGCGCCCCAGACCACAACATCAAAGGAGATATAACCATGTCCGACTACACAGTCGCCGTTCTCGGCCTCGGTGCGATGGGGCTGCCCATGGCCACGCGCCTGAGCAGCAAGCTCACGGTGCACGGCTTCGACATCGCCGCGGCGCGTCTGGAGCTCGCCGAAGCGAACGGCATCGCCCCGTTCGGCTCTGCCGTCGAGACCGTCGCCGGCGTCGACGCGGTACTGCTCGCCGTGCGCGACAGCGCGCAACTCGACGAGGTGCTCTTCGGCTCGGAGGGCATCGCGTCGTCGCTGCCCGCCGGCGCGGTCGTCATCCTCACCAGCACGGTGGGAATGGACGGCATCCCGTCGGTTGCCGAACGGCTCGCGGAGCACGACGTCGAGCTCGTGGACGCCCCGCTCAGCGGCGGACCCGTGCGCGCGGGGGAGGGCGACCTGCTCATCGTCGTCGGCGCCTCGCCGGCCGCCCGCGAGAAGGCCGAACCGGTGCTGTCGCTGCTGGCCTCGACGCTCACCATCATCGGCGACCGCCCCGGAGACGGGCAGGCGTTCAAGACGGTGAACCAGCTGCTCTGCGGCGTGCACATCGCGGCCGGGGCGGAAGCGCTCGCACTCGCGGAGCGCCTCGGGCTCGACGTCGCCGCCACCCTCGAGACGCTCGCGGCCGGCGCCGCGGGCTCGTTCATGCTCGGCAACCGCGGTCCGCGCATGCTCGAGGCCTACGGCGACGAGGGGGCGGAGGTGCTGAGCCGCCTCGACATCTTCGTCAAGGACATGGGCATCGTCACCAAGGCGGCCAGACTCACCGGCCTTCCCACGCCGGTGGCGGCCGCGGCCGAACAGCTCTTCCTGCTCGGCGCGTCGCAGGGTCTCGGCACGGCAGACGACTCCGCCGTGATCAAGGTCGTCGCACCGCATACCACCCACTAGCCGTCACGTTCCCGCCCACAACCCAAGGAGATCCAACGATGCATCTGCCACTTCCCCTCGCCGACGTGCCGGTCATCGGCCCAGCGGCCGACCTGAGCACACCCCTGCTGCTCGGCATAGCCGCCGCGGGCATCGCCCTGCTGCTGCTGCTCATCATCACGTTCAAGATCCACGCGTTCCTGGCGCTCCTGCTCGTCAGCATCCTGGTAGCCGTGTCGACCACCATTCCCCTGGTCGATGTGTTCACCCTCGTCGCGAACGGCGTCGGATCCACGATGGGCAAGGTGGCGCTCATCATCGCGCTCGGCGCCATCCTGGGCCGGCTGATCGAGGTGTCGGGCGGTGTGCAGAGTCTCGCCGACCGGGTGACCGACGTGCTCGGCCCGAAACGGGTCGCCATCGCGCTGACGGTGGTGGCGTTCCTTGTCGCCATCCCGGTGTTCTTCGAGGTCGGCGTGATCGTGCTGGTGCCGGTGCTGTACGCGTTCAGCAAGCTGGCCGGCTTCCACCCGATCAAGTACGGGCTGCCGATGTTCGGCATCATGCTCGCCGTGCACGTCGCGGTTCCCCCGCACCCCGGAATCGTGGCCGGCGCCGGTGTGTTCGGGGCGGACATCGGACTGATCGCCCTCGTCAGCCTCCCCATCTGCATCGTGCTCGGCTTCCTCTGCTACTGGATCGCAAGCATCCTGAATCGCCGCGATTTCGAGCTCGCTCCATCGGTCGGTGCCCAGATCGAGGAGTTCGGCACTGCCACGTCGACGATCGCCAGCGTCAACCGCGACGGAAGCGTGATGGCGCCCCCGCGCGCCGCGACGATCGTCCTGCTGATCGCCATTCCGATCGTGCAGATCCTGGTCGGGACCATCGGCGGACTCGTGCTCCCCGCCGACACCTTCGCCAACTCGCTCAGCGTCTTCATCGGCACCCCGGTGTTCGCCCTCCTGGTCGCGGTGAGTATCGCGTTCTTCGTGCTCTCTGTGCGCCGGGGCTGGTCGCTCCCGAAGACCAACGAGATCATCGAGAGCTCCTTCCCGCCCATCGCGTCGATCCTGCTCGTCGTCGCCGGCGGCGGAATCTTCGGTGCGGTGCTGCAGGCCAGCGGTATCGGGGGCGCGCTGGCCGAGTCGCTCGACAGCCTCGGTGTCCCGTTGATCATCCTCGGGTTCATCGTCTCGCTCGTCCTGCGCGCCGCACAGGGTTCGGCGACCGTGGCTATCGTTACCACGGGCGGCCTGCTCGCGACAGCGGTCGGCGACGGCGACTACACGCCGCTGCAGATCGCGGTGCTCACCGTCGCCGTGGGCTTCGGAAGCCTCGGCCTCTCGCACGTGACCGACGCCGGCTTCTGGATCGTGACCCGGTACCTCGGCCTCACGGTCTCCGACGGCCTGCGCACCTGGACCGTGCTCACGACGGTCCTCGGGGTCGCCGGCGGAATACTGACCTACATCGTGTGGGTCGTCATCGGTGGCAACAACTGACCAGGAACGCGGACACATGAGAACCAGGCTCGACGATCTCGTGCGCGAGAGACTGAGCGCGGGGGCGGCCGTCCCGGCGCTGACGTGTTACGACTACACGACGGCGCTGGGAGTCGTCGCCGCGGCCGAGCGGTTCGGACACGGTGTTGTGCTGCTCGTGACCCCGAAGACGGCGGCCATCGGCGACGGACTGCGCCTGATCGCGGCCCTGCGACAACTGGCTGACGCGGCGACGGTGCCGGTCGTTGTGCAGCTCGACCACGCGACATCCGTCAGCACCAT
>Ga0247729_10000403_pt1 | contig 18457 bp, 17 predicted proteins | sample UWRJL133311R2_FD_180958 | JGI IMG/M metagenome (GOLD analysis project Ga0247729, IMG submission 180958) | Plant litter microbial communities from Arlington Agricultural Research Station in Wisconsin, United States - UWRJ-L133-311R-2 | ecosystem: Environmental > Terrestrial > Plant litter >... | reverse complement strand
CGCGGGCTTGGCGCGTGCCGGCTGCGGTTCCACAGGGCGCCGGGGGGCAGGGCGCGGGGCTTCGGCGCGCGACTGCGGCAAGGCCACGGCATCGTTCGGAACCGGACGCGACAGCGGTGGCGCATCGCGTACCGGGCTGGTGAGCATGTCGCCCATACTGTCGCTCAGCGCAGTGATGTCCACCGGCGAGCGGGCGAAACCTTGCGGGCCGCGCTTCGGGGCGCGCCGGAACATGCCGAGGAAATCAACCATGCGCGCGCTCAGCCCTGGTCCGCGCCAATGCCGCGGTTATCTCGATTCGCCGGATCAACATGGAAGCGTCAATGTCCCTTACCCGGCGAAACGCCAGACCGTGATCTGTCGGATATAACCATGGCGACAACGAGTTGCACGGCACGGTAACCGCCACACCGCATTCTAAACGGCAAATCTTTGCAATTATTTAGATTTTGCGCCGGGCGCCGGGACGATCGGCGTCGGCGCGCCGCCACCCTGCCCCGACGACTCGAACAACCCCTGCACCCGGCCGCCTTCGACCCGTGAGACGCCCGTGGTCATGTCGACGACCAGGCGGTCGCCGCGCAGCACGTTCTTGCCCTTGGTCAGGACCACGCCACCCAGCATGGTGACGGAGTTGGCCTTGGTGTCGAATACTGCGGTCTCCCCGGTGACCACCTGATCCTTCTGGGTCACCACCACGCTGCCGCGGGCTTCCAGCCGCCGGATCGAGGAACTGCCGCCGGGACCCGGCTGCGCCGCCTTGATCGGCGCCTTCGCTGCGCCCGCCTTGGGCGCAGCCCCGGCCGCGGGCGCCGCATCGCCACCGTCGTAGAACACCACCAGCGTCTTCGACTTCATGGTGGTGTCGCCCTGTACCACCTTCACATCGCCGGAAAAGGTGGCTTCTTTCTTCTTGTCGCGCATTTCCAGCGACGCGGCCTCGATCTGGATCGGCTGGTCGCGGTTCTGCGAAAAGCCCTGCATCGCATTGGGCACGCCCTGAACCGCGCTCTGCGCGACGGCGTCCCCGGTGACAAGCACTAGCGCGGCCAAGGCAGCGCCGGCGATCCCGCGGGTCCAAACACTGTATCTGTCAGAAGTCATCATCAGGTTCATTTCGCGTTGGCGCGCTTGCCGTTGGCGGCTTTTGCCTTATGCGCAGGCGGCGGCGCCGCTTCCGGCTCGGGTTCAGGTGCGGGCTGTGCTGCGGGATCTGCGGCCGGCGGGTCCATCAACATCACCACGCCACCCTCAAATCGCACCACTTCACCATGGTCGGTAATCCGCAGCCGCTGTCCCTTGAGTGTCCCATTAAGCAGTTTGACGTCGACCGGCTCGTCGGAATTCACGGTGCCCTTGCTGATGTCGATGACCGCCTGGGTCAGCTTGGCCTCGTAGCCCGTCGTGGTCTGCAGGAAGATGTCCTTGTACAGGTTGAGCAGTTGCGCCTTGGAATTGAACAGGCCGGTGCGGGCATCCATGGTCATGGTCGACCTGTCTTCCATCATCACCTTCGCCCGCAGGGTGCCAAGTTCGACATTATCGGGATCGGTGAGGTCCTGGGTCGCGGTCTTCGCCCACAACTCATAGGGGCGGCCATCGGGCGAAAACCCCGCCAGATGCGGCGTCTCCATGGTGATCTTGGTGCCGGACACCACCAGGTTGCCCATGTCGATGGGCAGCCGCGCCATGATCATCCGGAACGGATTGAAGATCGAGATGCCGATGATCATGGCCATGGACAGCACCACCGCCGCGGGCACCGCGATCCGCAGCAACCGCACGAACCGCGAATGGCGCGCCGCGGCCCTGAACCGCGCGTCCATGCCGGCTTGATAGGTCGGGATCTGAACCGAATTCACCGCTGCTCCACCGCGCCGGGCCGCACCTGCAGCAGTCTACGCTGAAATGCGCAGGTTTTGCAGCCGTCCTCACCAGAACGATCAGTGTGACCGAAACGCGGCGGTCAGCTGCTTCAGAACGTCACTTCGACCGTGTCAGTCCAATTTCCGCTCAGGAATGCGCGAAAATGTCTTCGTTCTCCCAGCCGGACAGGTCGAGCTTCGCCCGGGTCGGCAGGAACTCGAAGCAGGCCTGCGCCAGTTCGGTGCGGTTTTCACGCGCCAGCATGACGTTGAGGCGCTCGCGCAGGCCATGCAGGTGCAGCACGTCGGAGGCGGCATAGGACAATTGCGCGTCGGTGAGCTTGGCCGAGCCCCAGTCGCTGGACTGCTGCTGCTTGGACAGGTCGACGTTGAGCACTTCCCGAACCAGGTCCTTGAGGCCGTGGCGGTCAGTATAGGTGCGGCACAGCCGCGAGGCGATCTTGGTGCAATAGACCGGCGACGGCATGACGCCGAGGGCGTTGTACAGCGCCGCAAGGTCGAAGCGGGCGAAATGGAAGATTTTGGTGATGGCGGGGTCACCGAGCAGCTTCTTCAGGTTCGGCGCGTCGGTATGGCCGACCGGGATCTGCACCACATCGGCGCTGCCGTCACCGGGCGAGAGCTGCACGACGCATAGCCGGTCGCGATGCGGATTGAGCCCCATGGTCTCGGTGTCGATCGCCACCGAATCGGTATAGCGGCTCAAATCCGGCAGATCGCCGCGATGCAGGCGGATGGTCATGGTGTCGAAAACCTCTTCAAGGCCACGATTCGTGGGTTTCGAATGAGGTTTAGCGCCGAATGCCGGGGGTGACGAGAGCAGCTTTTGCATCTCGTCACCCAGCCTCTCCCTACTCCGCCAGTTCGCGCATCACCTTGATGAGAGCGGACTTGCCCTCGAAGCCGATGCCCGGCAGGTCCGGCATGGTGATGTGGCCGTCGATCACCTTGACGCTGTCCGGGAAGCCGCCATAGGGCTGGAACAGGTCGGGATAGCTCTCGTTGCCGCCGAGACCGAGGCCGGCGGCGATGTTGAGCGACATCTGGTGGCCGCCATGCGGAATGCAGCGCGACGGCGACCAGCCGAACTGTTCGAGCACGTCGAGGGTGCGTAGATACTCGACCAGGCCGTAGGACAGCGCGCAGTCGAACTGCAGCCAGTCGCGGTCAGGCCGCATGCCGCCGTAGCGCAGCAGGTTGCGGGCGTCCTGGTGCGAGAACAGGTTCTCGCCGGTGGCCATCGGGCCGGGATAGAATTCGCTCAACGACGCCTGCAGCGCATAATCGAGGGGATCGCCGACCTCCTCGTACCAGAACAGCGGATAGTCGCGCAGCATTTTGGCGTAGGCGATGGCGGTCTCGAGATCGAGCCGGCCATTGGCATCCACGGCCAGGCGGGCTTCGGAGCCGATCTCCTTCAGCACGGCCTCGATACGGCGGCGGTCCTCGTCGATCGGTGCACCGCCGATCTTCATCTTCACGACATTGTAGCCGCGGTTGAGATAGCTGCGCATCTCCGCCTGCAGCGCGCCGTCATCCTTGCCGGGATAATAGTAGCCCCCGGCGGCATAAACGAACACGTGCGGGTTGGCCTCGCGGCCCTTGCTCTCGGCCAGCATCCGGAACAGCGGCTTGCCGGCGATCTTCGCGGTAGCGTCCCAGATCGCCATGTCCAGCGTGCCCACGGCGACCGAGCGCTCGCCATGGCCGCCCGGCTTTTCGTTCGACATCATCGCCGCCCAGATCCGATGCGGATCGAGATTGTCGCCGGCCTCGTTGAGCAGGCTCTCGGGCTTGGCTTCGAGGATGCGGTTGGCAAAGCGCTCGCGGATCAGGCCACCCTGGCCATAGCGGCCGTTGGAATTGAAGCCGTAGCCGACCACGCGCCGGCCATCCTTCACCACGTCGGTGACGACGGCGACCAGGCTGGTCGTCATCTTCGAGAAGTCGATATAGGCATTGCGGATCGGCGAGGCGATCGGCTGGGTGATTTCGCGGACGTCGATGATGCGCATGGCGGCTTCCTGAGCGGTTGAACTCTGCCTCATGGTGAGGAGGCGCCTCTTGGCGCCGTCTCGAACCATGAGTGCGTTGATGCCTCATCCTTCGAGACGCGGCCGAAAGGCCGCTCCTCAGGATGAGGCATCGATTGATCTGTCGGCGCAGTCCTACGTCTGGACGTGCCGATGCGCCAATGCCATGTTCGGCGCTTGTCATGCACGATCGGCATAAGCGATGGAATTAACCTGGCTGGATGATTTTACCGAGCTTGCGGAGAAGCTGAATTTTTCCCGCGCCGCGGAAGCGCGGCACGTCACGCAGCCGGCCTTCAGTCGCCGTATCCAGTCGCTGGAAGCCTGGATCGGCACGCCGCTGTTCGTGCGCTCGACTCATGGCGTAACGCTGACGGCGGCGGGCCTGCACCTGCGCTCCCGCGCCGATGCGATGGCGCGCGATCTCCGGCAGTTGCGCGCGGAGACGCTGGAAGTGGCCGGGCGGGAAACGGCGGCATTGTCGTTCACGGCGACCCATGCGCTGTCGTTTACGTTCTTTCCAAAATGGATCCGCGACCAGGAGCGCGCCTCGCCACTCGGCACCATCAACTTGATCTCCGACAGCATGGCGGCCTGCGAACAGATCATGCTGCGCGGCCGCGCCCAGTTTCTGCTGTGCCATGCGCATCGCGACACCCCCAACCGCCTGGAGACCGCGGCGTTCGACAGCGTGGTGATCGGCAAGGACATGCTGCTGCCGCTCGGCGCAACCGATGCGAAAGGCGCGGCGCTATGGTCGCTCGACCTCGCGGCGAAGACGCCGATCCCCTACCTCGCCTACAGCGCCGATTCGGGCCTCGGCCGCATCGTCGCGGCGCGGCCGCCGGCGAAGTCATCCGCGCTCGACGCGGTGTTCACGTCACAGCTCGCGGCAACGCTGCATTCGCTGGTGCTGGCGCGCCGCGGCATCGCCTGGTTGCCGCAGAGCCTGGTACAGGACGATCTCGACGCCGGCCGCCTGGCGGCAGCGGGCGGAAAGGCTTGGCGGATCCCGGTGGAAATACGGTTGTTCCGCCCCCGCGCACACCAGGGCCGCGCCGCCGAGGCATTGTGGACGCGGCTGGTCACATAGCTTTTTTAAAAAGTTAGCTCCTCGAAACAAAACCGATGCCGCCAGAAATGGCCATGCTATCCTTTCGCCAGGCTGGCTTGTTGGTGATTTGCCTGCCTATCATGCGAAGGCAAGCGTGCGAGGATCGATGGCGACGAAACCAAAACCACGAAAAGTGAAGATCGAACCGACAATTTCGCGGCCGCAACTGATGGTCGACGGCTCGGACGCGGCGTTCCGGCAGTTCGTCCACGACACGCTGGCATTTTCGGCGCGGCTGCAGGCGGTACGCGGCCAGCTCGGCGCCGTGATCGGGCTTTCCGGCACGCAATACACCGTGCTGATCGCCATCGCGCACCTGAGCGGCGGCGATGAAAAGGTCGGCGTCAACCAGGTCGCCGAGCATCTGCACTTCAGCGGCGCCTTCATCACCATCGAGATCAACAAGCTGGTTTTGAACGGCCTGGTCGAGAAGGAGACCGACACCGCCGACCGCCGCCGTGTCGTGCTGACCATCACACCGAAGGCGCGGGCGCTGCTTAACGAACTGGCGCCTGTGCAACGTCCGGTGAACGACGTGCTGTTTCGCGGCCTGTCGGCAACCGATTTCGACCGCACCCGCAAGCTGATGTCCGACATGGTGGAAGCTGCCGACGAGGCGATCCGGCTGCTGGACTACACCACGCCACTGCCGCAGGCCCGCCCGTCGAAATAGGCTGAGATTTATTGCAGCGTCGGGGTTTCGTCGGGCCCCGCGAGGATCAACGTCACGCCGGGCAGGTCCAGCCCGTGCCGCGCACCGGGCGCGGCCGGGGCTGCTGCCCGGTGCAGGCGCCCGATCCATTCGATGATCTCGTGCTGCGGCTTCGGCCGGCCGAGATAGTAGCCCTGCATGGCCGGGCAGCCGAGCTCCTGCAGCTTGTGCAAATCCTCGGCGGTCTCGACACCTTCCGCGACCACCTCGAATTTCAGCGACCGGCCGAGGTTGAGGATCGCCTGCACCAGCGCCTGGTTCTCGTCCGAGTCGGAAATGCCTGAGACGAAGCAGCGGTCGATCTTGACGCGGTTGACGTGGAGCTGCCGCAGCGCGCCCAGCGAAGAATAGCCGACGCCGAAATCGTCGATCGCGATCTGTACGCCGGCATCGGCCAGCGCGGAAAGCTTGCCCTGAACCGCGCGAATGTCCATCGCGGTTTCCTCGGTGATCTCGATCTCCAGCATCCGGGGAGACAGGTCGTGCTTTTTCAGCTTGGCGAGAATCAACTCGTCGACGGCAACCTGCGCCATCTCTCGCGGCGACACGTTCATGGCCACCCGGACATCGTGCAGGCCCATCGCCTGCAGGGTCTGCAGCATGCCGCAGACGTCCCGCAGGATGTAGCGCATCAGCGGCTCGGAAAGCCCGGCGAGCGAGGCGACCGCGATCAGTTCCGCCGGCGGAATCCAGCCAAGCTTCGGATGGTTCCAGCGCACCAGCGCCTCGAAGGAATTCAGCGTCCGCCCGCCCTGGCCGAGAATCGGCTGGTACCAGACTTCCAGCGCATCAGCCGCCAGCGCCTTGCTGAGGTCGCGCTCGACATCGCGCCGCATTTCCAGCCGCGCAAGCAATTCGGTATCGAAGACGTGGAAGCGATTACGGCCCCCGGCTTTGGCCGCGTAGAGCGCGGCGTCCGCGCAGACCAGCATCTCGTCGATATCGACCGTGCGCGCCTTGCATATGCCGATGCTGACGCCGACGCGGCCCTTGTCGAGCGCCGAAAACGGCGCAGCGGTGGCGGCAATCAGTTGCGCGGCCAGCGTTTCCGGATCGTGATCGGGATCGGCGGCGAACAGCACGGCGAATTCGTCGCCGCCCAACCGGGCGACGGTGAACGAATCCGGCAGCGACTGGTGCAGCCGCCGGGCAACGCCGATCAGCACATTGTCGCCCTCGCGGTGACCGAACGCGTCATTGATCAACTTGAAGCCGTCGAGATCGAGCAGCATCAGGCAGAAATCCGACGTGCCGCCTCTCAGGCGACGCTTTGCTTCTTCAAGAAAACCGCTGCGGTTGAGCAGGCCGGTAAGGGCATCGTGGCTGGCGCGGTGGCGCATTTCCGCCGCGACCCCGGTGGCATGGTTATGCGCGACCTCCAGCGACTGGCTCAGCGCCGTCGCCTGATGCTTCAACCGGCTCGCATTGCGCACCAGAGTCTCGCCTTCGCGGGCGAAGCGCACCAACGCCGCTAGATAGAGCAATACCGTCAGTGACAGGCAATACCTGTCGAAGCCGCCGGCATAGACCAGGCAGCCGGCGCCGGTCAGCAGGGGCAAAGTAATGAAGGCGATAGGAATCGGCGAGTAGGCGAAGCTGTGCGTCACCGCGCCGGCGGTGATTCCGCAAACGATCGACATGTAAAACAGGGTCTGCGGTGACGTGTAGCCCTCGCACAGCACCGGAATCAGCGCCCACACCGCGCCGGAGGCCAGCGACAAAATCCATTGTGCGCGAAGATGCTGATCGACCGACCATCCCCGCTGAACGCCATGCAGCGACAGCGGCCAGCGACACAGCAGGACGCGCAGGACATTGACGACCGAAGAGGCGGCGAACCAGGCGAAGCCAGCCGCGGCCTGGCCGGAGTTCCACGCCACAAGGACGCACGCGACCCCCAGCAGGACGTTGACCGGAATCGACAGCAGCACGGTTCGCCGAACCGTCAGCAACTGATCGGCCCGGATCAAATGCAGCAGCGAGGCCTCGGCGGCTGCACCGGGAGAACCGACGGGTATTTGAACGTGGTTCGCAACTGCCATAGGCCAAGTATAGGCAATTACAATTTGCCGCAAATGTTCTCGCGGTTGCACACGTACAGGCGGTTAATGCGGGGATAACGGATTTGATGCCCTTGGCGGCCTCATCAGCGATTTCGGCACCAGATCACCGCCAAGGCATCGCGGCGGACAATCGCGTAGGACGAGATCGAAACCTTGTCTATTTTCCTTCGATCTTCGATGTGCTGTTCGAGGCCGCATGGCGGGCGGCGATGCCGCGCGGATCGGTGAAGAACGAGGTGCCCTTGCGCGCCGTCCCGCCGCCAATACCCATCGGCGTGCCGTCGGCCCGCCAGCAGGCCGCGCCGGTCATCGCACCATCCTCGGCAAAAGCAATCGCGCACATGCCGCCGGCGACGTGGTCCATCGCCACCACCGCATGGCCGAGCGTGGCGACCTTGTCGTGCACCGCCGCGGAAAATCCCTTTTCCAACTCGGCTTCCTGGCCCTGGGTGAACACCCGCGGCGCTTCGACGGCTTCCTGGATGCTCATGCCGTGATCGACGATGTTCAGAACCGCCTGCATCGCGGAGGCCGGAATCCGGTGCGCGCCGGGCAGGCCGAGCGCGAAGATCGGCTTACCGTCTCTCTTGCCGATCAGCGCAGTAATGCCGGACGTGATGCGCTTGCCCGGGGCCAGCGACAGCGCGTGGCCGGGATGCGGATCGAATAGCAGCATGTAGTTGTTGGGAATGATGCCGGTGCCCGGGATCATGATGCGCGAGCCGAACAGGCTGTTGATGGTCTGCGTCGAGGTGACGATATTGCCGTCGCTGTCCGCAATGGTGACGTGGGTGGTGTTGGCGGATTCCACCGACAGCACGCCCTGCTCGAAGGTGCCGGCGCGATCACGCCTGATCTCGGAGCGGCGCAGCGCGGCGTAGTCCTTGTCGATCAGTTTTGCCACGGGCACATCGACAAAGGCCGGATCCGCCGTCGCGGCACGGCGGTCTGCCGCGGCGATCTTCAGGCATTCCAGGACCAGATGCAGCGTCTCCGGCGTGCCGAAGCCGAGTTCGCCGAGATCGAAGGCCTCCAGCATGTTGAGGATCTGGATGGTATGCACACCGCCCGAACAAGGCGGCGGGGGTCCAACGATCTCGACACCGCGATAGGTGCCGCGCACCGGCTCGCGCTCGATGGTCCTGTAATTCTGCAGGTCCGCGAAGCGCAGGAACGAACCGGCCTGTTCGAGATAGGCCGCCATTTTGCGACCGAGGTCGCCGCCATACAGCACCTCGGGCCCGCCTTTGGCGATCTCGCTCAGGGTTTTGGCATAGTTGGCCTGCACCAGCAGATCGCCCGCCTGCAGCGGCGAACCACCCGGCAGCAGAATGGCCGAAATCTCGGGATCGTTGGCGAGGTCGAAGGCAGTGTCCGCGATGCAGGTCGCCAGATATGGCGACACCACGAAGCCGCGCGCGGCGTGGCGAATCGCCGGCTCCATCAAGGTCGCCAGCGGCAGCTTGCCGAATCGCGATGCGGCTTCGCACCAGGCCTTCAGGTTGCCGGGCACCGCAATCGCCTTCGGACCGACGCGATTCGCCCAGCCTTCGGTTTCCATGTAGCTCGGCCAGGTGTCGGACACCGGCGCATAACTGTCGGGCGTGCATGCGGACGGTGCGGTGGACAGGCCGTCGATCACGATCTCGCGGCCATCGGCGAGGCGGATCAGCGCCGTGCCGCCGCCAAAGATGCCGACCATCATCGGCTCGACCACCGTCAGCGTGAACAAAGCAGCCACGGTGGCGTCGATGGCATTGCCGCCCGACGCCATCATCTCGACGGCCGCGGCCGAGGCCAGTGGATGGTTGGTCACCGCCATGCCGCGCGAGGCGGTCACGGCGGTCTTTTCACAGGTGAATTGCGTTCCCGCACGCTCTCGCCATGGCTTCAACAACGGTCTGCCTTCATGAATTTCGCGCCCCACGCCCGAACCGGTCGCGCCGCTTTCGGCGACCCCGGACCCGATGTATCGCATGGTCCATACGCGGTTTCAGCCTGCGCGATAAGTGCAAGGACCGGATCGAATGTTTTGAGAAGAACCCCGAAGCCCGTACCGCCGCTGTGCACCAGCAGTCCGGCCGTTCCCCGCAGGAAGGGGAAGTTGAGCAACAACAATGTCGAAGAGGGTGGTGGTGCCCAGGAAAGGACTCGAACCTTCACAGCCGTTAAGCTACTGGCACCTGAAGCCAGCGCGTCTACCAATTCCGCCACCTGGGCATGCCCTAGAGCATGGAGCCGGTTAGTAGGGATCGTCGGCACACTTGTCAAATTGCTTCGTTGACCGCCAAATCCGCTGTACAGCCCGGGCACGTTGGCGTATCGCGAAACGGCCCAATTGCACGTATTTGTCCGCCCGGACCGACCTCAAGGAACCGCCCATGGCTGCCCCCATCGACACCCTCGTCACGGTTTTCGGCGGATCCGGCTTCCTGGGCCGCCATGTGGTGCGTGCGCTGGCCAAGCGCGATTACCGGATCCGCGTCTCGGTACGGCGGCCGGAAATGGCCGGCCACCTGCAGCCGATCGGCAAAGTCGGCCAGATCCATGCGGTACAGGCCAATCTGCGCTATCCCGCCTCGATCAAGGCCGCGATGCGCGACGCCTCGGTCGTGGTCAATCTGGTCGGTATCCTCACCGAATCGGGCCGCCAAAGCTTTGACGCCGTGCAGGCGCAGGGCGCCGCCGCCATCGCCCAGGCCGCCGCCGATGTCGGTGCGCGCATGGTGCATGTCTCGGCAATTGGCGCCGACGCCAATTCCGAATCGGGCTATGCCCGCGCCAAGGCCGCCGGCGAACAGGCCGTGCTGGCGACCGTGCCGTCCGCGACGGTGCTGCGGCCCTCGGTGGTGTTCGGCCCCGAGGATCTGTTCACGAATCGATTCGCCGGCCTCGCCCGAATCGCCCCGGTGATGCCGGTGTTCGGCGCCGACACGCGCATGCAGCCGGTCTATGTCGGCGACGTCGCCACCGCGGTGGCCGATGCCGTGGACGGCAAGACCAGGCCCGGCGCCACCTACGAGCTTGGCGGCCCGGAAGTGCTGACCATGCGCGAGATCGTCGAGATCGTGCTCGCCACCATCGAGCGCAAGCGGACGCTGCTGCCGGTGCCGTTCGGCATCGCCAAGCTGCAGGCGATGGCGCTGCAGTTCGCGCCGGGCGCGCTGAAGCTGACGCCGGACCAGGTGGTGATGCTGCGCTCCGACAATGTCGTCTCGGAAGCCGCGAAAGCCGCCGGACTGACGCTGGAAGGCCTCGGCATCGTGCCGGATTCGCTGGAAGCCATCGCCCCGCAATATCTCTGGATGTATCGCGCGACCGGCCAGTTCGCGCATAACGGCGCGCATTAGGCACCAGCCTCTTGGATGTCGTCCCCGCGCAGGCGGGGACCCATACACGCTGTCGCGCGGATCAAAACGCGATGGTCACGTCCGAGTGTCTGCTTTTACGACCGTGGTGATGGGTCCCCGCCTACGCGGGGACGACACGGTGTCTGTGACGGGCTTAATACCCCAGCGCCAGCGCGATCAGTCCGAGCGTACCGACCACGACGCGCCACCATGCGAACAGCGTAAAACCGTGGCGGGTGACGTAGCCGAGGAACGCCTTCACCACGACGATCGCGGTGATGAACGACACCACGAAGCCGATGGCGATGATGGTGCCGTGATCCACCGAGAGATCGGCGCGGCTCTTGTAGAGATCATAGACGAAAGCGCCGGCCATGGTCGGAATCGCCAGGAAGAACGAGAACTCCGCCGCCGCGCGCTTTTCGGCGCCGAGCAGCATCGCGCCGACAATGGTGGCGCCGGAGCGCGACACGCCGGGGATCATCGCCACACACTGCGCAAAGCCGATCTTGAGATACATCGGCAGCGGGAAGGTGGTGGCGTCGTCATAGACCGGATCGAGATCGAGCTGGTCGATCCACAGCAGGATGGCACCACCGACAATCAGGGAGAAGCATACCACCCACGGATTGAACAGGTAGCTCTTGATGTAACCGCCGGCCGCCGCGCCGATGATGGCCGCGGGCAGGAAAGCTACCAGCACGCCGATCACGAAGCGGCGCGCCGCGAGGTTACCGCTGAACAGGCCCTGCGCGATGTGCCACAACCGGCCGAAATACAGCGCGAGAATCGCGAGGATCGCGCCGAGCTGGATCAACACCGCAAAGCTCTTCCAGAAACTGTCCTCGCCGAGATCGAAGAAGCGTTCCGCCAGCAGCAGGTGCCCAGTGGAGGACACCGGAAGGAACTCGGTGACCCCCTCGACGACGCCGAGGATCACCGCCCTGATTGCATCAGACATCATGCTGTTGGTCCGTTATGAATCGCCGCCCGGCCTGAAAAAGCCCGGTTCTTCTCGCCTATAACCCGCACTGCCGCAATCGCAAAAACCGTCAAATCGCGGGTTGCCTCGCGCCCGCGCTTCGCTAGTTTGGCGCGCGCCGGGTGACCTGTCCCGCATTGGTCAAAACGAGACGTTTTGTTAACGACCGCATAACTATCAAGGCCCTCATGTACACCCTCCACCATCACTCGTTCTGTCCGCAGTCCCGTTTTGTCCGCCTTGTGCTCGGCGAGTACGGGCTCGACGTGAAGCTGGTGGAAGAGCGCACATGGGACCGGCGCGAGGGGTTTCTGGCGCTCAATCCGGCAGGAACCACGCCGGTACTGCTCACCGACGGCTTTCCGCCGATTCCGAACGCCGGCATCATCGCCGAATATCTCGACGAGACCCATGGCCCGGCGATGGGCGAGCGGCGGCTGCTGCCGGTGGCGATGGCCGAGCGCATCGAGGTGCGCCGGCTGATGGCCTGGTTCAACGAGAAATTTTTCGAGGAAGCATCGGGCCCGCTGGTCAACGAGCGCATCTACAAGCGCTTCATGAGCGAGGAAGACGGCGGCGGCGCGCCGGCGATGGACGTGATTCGCGCCGCCACCGCCAATGTGCGCTATCATCTGGCCTATATCGGCTGGCTGGCGCGGACGCGAAATTTTCTTGCCGGCGACCGGCCGACCTATGCGGACCTGGTCGCGGCGGCGCATCTGTCGGCGATCGATTACCTGGGCGATGTGCCATGGAGCGAGGACGATGCAGCCAAGGCCTGGTACGCGCGGGTAAAATCCCGCCCGTCGTTCCGCCCGCTGCTGAGCGAGTGGCTGGCCGGCGTGCCGGCCTCGCGGACTTATGTGGATCTGGATTTCTGAGCGGTCTCGTTCCCCGGACGCTGCGCAATGCGCCGCGCTTGCGGCGTAGTGCGCTGCAGATCCGGGGCCCCGGTGCTTTGCTTCAGAACCGGGATCCCGGCGCTGCGCAGCACCGTTTCGGACGATGCTGCGCATCGTCGCTCACGTCGCAGCGCGTCCGGGAAACGGGGGCGGCCGCGTGATGGAGGTCGCAACCCTCTCCCTCAAGGAAGCGCTGAGTCTCGAAGCGCTCTCCCTCGGCTTCGACTCTATCGGCATCACCGATCCCGATGCCATCGCCGGCGTGCGCGAGCGGCTCGATGCGTTTCTGGCCGCCGGCGCGCATGGCCAGATGGAGTGGCTTGCCGACAATCCCGGCCGCCGCGCCGATCCGAAAGTGATGTGGGCCGACGTGCGCTCCGTGGTCATGCTCGGCGTCAACTACGGCCCCGATGAAAACCCGCTGTCGATTCTGGCACAGCGCTCCAACGCGGCCATCTCCGTCTACGCGCAAGGCGACGACTATCACGACCTCATCAAGAAGCGCCTGAAACTGCTGGCGCGCTGGCTGATCGCGAGAGAAGGCGGCGACGTCAAAGTGTTTGTCGATACCGCCGCGGTGATGGAGAAGCCGCTGGCGCAAATGTCGGGACTGGGCTGGCAGGGCAAGCACACCAATCTCGTCTCGCGCGAATTCGGCTCGTGGCTGTTTCTCGGCGCCATCTTCACCACGCTCGAATTGCCACGCGACAAGGCCGTGGTCGACCATTGCGGCTCGTGCCAGGCCTGCCTCGACAGTTGCCCGACCGCGGCATTTCCCGCGCCGTACCAGCTCGATGCGCGACGCTGCATTTCGTATCTCACCATCGAAAACAAGGGTCCGATCCCGCGGGAATTCCGCAAGGCCATGGGCAACCGCATCTATGGCTGCGACGATTGCCTCGCCGCATGTCCGTGGAATAAATTTGCGCAACAAGGCCGCGAAATCAAACTCGCCGCGCGCGACGAGCTGCGCGCGCCGTCGCTAGCGGAATTGTCGCGACTCGACGATGCGCAGTTTCGCGCGCTGTTCACAAAATCGCCGGTGAAGCGGATCGGCCGAGATCGCTTCATCCGCAATGTGCTGATCGCGATCGGCAATTCGGGCGATGCGGCGCTCGTGATCGAAGCGCAGCGGCTATTGTCGGACGGCAACGCATTGGTGCGTGGCGCAGCCGTATGGGCGCTGTCACGGTTGATGGCTGCAGGTGCATTCGAGGGATTGGTAGCTAAACATCGCGACGTAGAGCGCGATGAAGACGTGTTGTTGGAATGGCGCGCCGCTTCGTAATGTCGTTTCGTAGGGTGGGTTGAGCCCTTGCGAAACCCACCAACACGTCATTGCCCTCTGCCGATGGGTTTCGCGAAGACGCTCAACCCATCCTACGGCAATCACGACTCCGACAACTCGCTCACCGCCGCAATGATTCGCACCAGATCCTGCGGGCGTGACAGGCGGTGATCGCCGTCGGGGATCATGGTCAGCACCACGTCATCGCCCGGCAGTCGCTCTGCCAAACGAAACGCATGCTGCCACGGCACGTCGGGGTCCTGCCGGCCCTGCAGGATGCGCACGGGGCAGCCGAGGTCGATAGCGCTGCCGAGCAGCAGGTGGTTGCGGCCTTCGTCGATCAACGTCTTCATTATCGGATAAGGCTCGCCATACTCCGACGGCCGCATCCAGAAGCCTTCGCGCTCGATCTGTTCCCGCACTTCCGGCGAAAATCCCTTCCACATCAGTTCTTCGGTAAAATCCGGCGCCGGCGCGATCAGCATCAGGCCTTTCAGCGTGGCGCGGCCCACCGTGCCGCGGCGGGCCAGCGCGCGCGCCAGCAGCAGCGCCATCCAGCCGCCCATCGAAGAGCCGATCACCACCTGGGGGCCCTGGCAGGCTGCGTCGAAGGCCGCAAGGCTGTCCTCGAGCCAGCGGCCGATGGTGCCGTCGACAAAGGCGCCGCCGGATTCGCCGTGGCCGGAATAGTCGAACCGCACGCAGGCGCGGCCGTGCCCGGCCGCCCAGGCGTCCAGTGCCTGCGCCTTGCCGCCCTGCATGTCGGATTTGAAGCCGCTCATCCAGAACAGGCCGGGCCCGGCGCCCTCGCGAATGCGCAGTGCGATGCGCCGGGCAGCGTCGCCTTGGCCGACGTCGATGAAGGTCGGGTCGGCGGGTACCGTCGTGCTCATGAACAAACCTCGCTGGAGCTGCGTTCGCAAAATGCTGTCTGATTGAGCAGGTCGCGGCCGTCAACGCCGATGCTGCAGTGCGTTTCGCTCAACTGGCGCTTGCGCAACGCCGGCAGGCGCTCTATGTCCGCTGCATCCGTCGTGTCCGGCGCGCTTTTGGCGCCGCCGCGGGTCAAAATGCCTCGTATTTGAGTGATTTGCGGCGCCGATACGCGAGTTTGCTTGCTCAAAACGCCTTATTCCGTCACACTGCGCGCTTCCTAAACAACATTGGAGAGTTACCCATTCGCCGTCCCAACAGAGCCCCGCCCGCCGCAACCAAAGACGGGCCGCGCACCAACGATGAAATCCGCAACCACGAGATCCAGCTGATCGATCAGACGGGCCTGAACCATGGCAACGTCGAGACGATCACCGCCATCAAGATGGCGATGGAAGCCGGCATGGATCTGGTCGAGATTTCTCCCAATACCGCGCCTCCCGTATGCAAGATCATGGACTACGGGAAGTTCAAGTATTCGGCCCAGAAGAAAGCCGCTGAGGCCCGCAAGAAGCAGAAGATCGTCGAGATCAAGGAGATCAAGCTCCGCCCGATGATCGATGACCATGACTACGAAGTGAAAATGCGCGCGATGCAGCGCTTCTTCGAAGAGGGCGACAAGGTGAAGATCACCCTGCGCTATCGCGGCCGCGAAATGGCGCATCAGGAAATCGGCACCAAGCTGCTCGACAAGGTGAAGGCGGACGTCGCCGAATACGCCAAGGTCGAACAGGATGCTCGCTTCGAAGGCCGCCAGGTGGTGATGGTTCTGGCGCCGCGCTGATCGCGAGACGCCTGCCTTAAAAAGATTTCGGCCCGTCAGTTTCCTGGCGGGCCTTTTTCTTGGGGGAAGTCGTTGGCAGTCATTCCGGGGCGCGAGGGCAAAGCCCGGGCGAACCCGGAATTCCGAGATGGTTTGCACTGAATATGCGGAGGTTCCGGGTTCACTCGCCGCTGGCGCGGCGCCCGCCCCGGAACGACGGCTTAGCTTTCCCGGCTGGCTTCCCAGCGGCCGCTGCAGCTCGTCGAGGCGGATTTGCCGCTCCACTTGCCCTCACCGGCACTGCTCGAAAGCTTGCCGGTGCCGCTCGCGCGCTGTTCGCCGCGAGAAATCGATACGTTGACGGTACCCGCTTCGGCGACCTTGCCGGAAATGTCGAAGCTGCCGTCGCCGGCGTAGCTGACCACGCCCCCGACGATCTTGACCGGATAGGAATAGGCCGGATCGCAACTGCCGGCCTCGGTGATGATCGTGACTTTCCAGTTGCCGTCATGGCTTGGGGCTGCGTGCGCCGCGCCGGCCAATGCAATAGCGGCGGCCACGCCGGCCGCGGCAAACAGCCATTTCAAGGTCGTGAGTGCCTTGGCGTCCTGCTTGACGGCGATCGCCTTGGCTTGCTTGCTGGAATTCCGGACCATTTTGTCGTCCCATATCGGTTCTTGTTGTCCTGCAACACATAGGGATGCCAAAGCGTTCCGGCCAGTGTGGCGTGACCGCACGCTGAATGACTCTTAAACGACGTTAATCGTTGCCAATTCGGCTTTGCTCTGCCATAAGCCCAACCTTCATCGGCCGGCTGATTAAGGGCTGCCGTGTCGATGCCCGTGCTGACTTCTTCCGTGAGGCAAAAAGTCGAGCACTTTTAACGCTCTAGCGAGCATTTTAGCCGGCGCAGCGCCCCTCGGGGCGCACTAGGCGTGCGGGCCACAGGAGAGCCAAATGCCCAAGCTGAAGACCAAGTCGGGCGCTAAGAAGCGCTTCAAAGTGACCGGAACAGGCAAAGTGATGGCCGCCCACGCCGGAAAACGCCACGGAATGATCAAGCGGACGAAGAAGCAGATTCGTCAGCTCCGAGGCACCCGCGTGCTGTTCAAGACCGACGGCGACAACATCAAGAAGTATTTCTTGCCGAACGCCTGACGTTTCCACGTCATCACGGCTGCGTTCGCGCGGCATCCTGTTTCCCATTTTGAACTGAAGGAGATCAGTCATGGCTCGCGTAAAACGCGGTGTGACGGCTCACGCCAAGCACAAGAAAGTCTACAAGGCCGCCAAGGGTTTCCGTGGCCGTCGCAAGAACACCATCCGCACCGCCAAGCAGGCCGTTGAAAAGGCAGGCCAGTACGCCTTCCGCGACCGCAAGCGCAAGAAGCGCACGTTCCGCGCCCTGTGGATCCAGCGCATCAACGCCGCCGTCCGTCCGCTCGGCATGACCTACAGCGTGTTCATCAACGGCCTCGCCAAGTCCGGCGTGCTGGTTGACCGCAAGGTTCTCTCGGATCTCGCGATCCATGAGCCCGCGGTGTTCACGGCGATCGCCGAGAAGGCCAAGGCCGCGCTCGCGGCTTAAGGCTCTACGCTACACCCTCCCCTGGAAGGGGAGGGTCGAACGGCCCGGCGACGCACTGCGTCGATCCGGGGCGTTCGGGGTGGGGTGTCCTGCCGAACTGCGCATGCCCCCGATTCCAATTCATCCCCACCCGATCCGCTTCGTGGATCGATCTTCCCCCTCCATGGGGAGGTGGGAGACCGGGGCGCTGCCATGTCTGATCTCGAAACTCTGCAATCCCAGATTCTCGCCGCCATCGCCGGCGCCTCCGACGAGGCCGCCATCGAGGCGGTGCGCGTCGGCGCGCTCGGCAAGAAGGGCTCGATCTCGGCGCTCTTGTCCACGCTCGGCAAGATGTCGCCGGAGCAGCGCAAGACCGAGGGCGCCGCGATCAACCTCGCCAAGGATGTAGTGACGCAGGCTTTGACCGCGCGCCGCGATATCCTGAAGAACGCCGCGCTCGACGCGCGCCTTGCCTCCGAGACCATCGACGTCACGCTGCCGTTGCGCGATGCCGCCGCCGAGCAGGGCCGCATTCATCCGCTCAGCCAGGTGATGGACGAACTCACCACCATCTTCGCCGATATGGGCTTTGCCATCGCCGAAGGGCCGGACATCGAGACCGACGACTACAACTTCACCAAGCTGAATTTCCCCGAGGGCCACCCGGCCCGCGAGATGCACGACACGTTCTACTTCAATCCGGATTCGGAGGGCGTGCGGAAACTGCTGCGCACCCACACCTCGCCGGTGCAGGTCCGCACCATGCTGACCCAGGCGCCGCCGATCCGCATCATCTGCCCGGGCCGCACCTATCGCAGCGACTCGGACCAGACGCACACGCCGATGTTCCACCAGGTCGAA
>Ga0247729_10000402_pt1 | contig 18459 bp, 15 predicted proteins | sample UWRJL133311R2_FD_180958 | JGI IMG/M metagenome (GOLD analysis project Ga0247729, IMG submission 180958) | Plant litter microbial communities from Arlington Agricultural Research Station in Wisconsin, United States - UWRJ-L133-311R-2 | ecosystem: Environmental > Terrestrial > Plant litter >... | reverse complement strand
CCGCGGGTGCGGGAGGCCTACGCCCACAAGTGGTCGGGGGTGCGCCTGCTGCTGCGCAGCCACCACCTCGACCCGAACCGGCTGGAGGTGTTTGTCCGGGTGTTCAAGGTTGGGCAGCGGGTGGAAGTGTGGGGCCGCAACCAGGGCGACGAAGTATTCCAGCGGCTGCGCACCTACCCCATTGCGGCGTGCTCGGGCGCGCTGGGCCCCAAGCGCCGCGAGGGCGACGGGCAGGTGCCGGAGGGGTTCTACCACATCAACCGCTTCAATCCCAGCAGCCTCTACCACCTCTCGCTGGGCCTCGACTACCCCAACGCCGCCGACAAGCTGCTGGGCAGCGCCAAGCCCGGCGGCGACATTTTCATCCACGGCTCCAACGTCACCATCGGCTGCGTACCCATCACCGATCCGCTCATCGAGGAGCTGTACGTGCTGCTTACCGAGGCCCGCTCGGCCGGGCAGCAGGACATTGCGGTCCACATCTTCCCCTTCGAAATGCGTGACGAGCTGCTGGCCCGCTACCAGCACCACCGCCACTACGCCTTCTGGCAAACTCTGCAGCCGGCCTACGCCTACTTCGAGCAGCACCTCACCCCCGCCCCCGTCACGGTAGCCGCCACCGGCCTGTACGCCATGCCGTAGGAATGTTGGTTTTTGGTTGTTGGTTACTGGGTTTTAGCTGTTTTTTACAGTCAGTAGTCAACAAGCAGTCATCAATCAACCTCCACCAATCAACTCTCAAGCCTCATGCGTGAATCCGCCGTGCTCGTACCCGTGTTTCGTGATGCGGCCGGGGAGCTGAAGGTGGTGCTGGTGCGCCGCTCCGCCTGGGGCGTGCATGGCGGGCAACTGGCGTTTCCCGGCGGCAAGCGCGACCCGGCAGACGAATCCCTGCGGGCCACGGCCCTGCGCGAAGCCCGGGAGGAAGTGGGTCTCACCGCCGACAACGTGCAAGTCCTGGCCGAGTTGCCCGCCCTCGAAACCTTCACCACGGGCTTCCGCATCACCCCGTTTCTGGCCCGCGTCCGGCCCTCGGCGGTGTGGCAGTTTCAGGTCCGCGAAGTGGCCGAGGTGCTCGAAGTAAGCCTGCGCTACCTGGCCGAGCCGGCCACCTACGGCGAGGAAGAATGGCAGCTGGCGGGCTGGCCGCAGCCGGCGCGAGTGTCGTTCTGGCGGGTGGGGCCGCACCACCTGTGGGGCGCCAGCTACCGGATTCTGCAACCCCTGCTGCCGCGCCTGCTGGCGGGGGAATGGGAGATTTAGCGCCCGCCGTTTCGGCTGCCGGCACATCATTCTGGCACGAAATTGCGTTTGGCAGCTACGGCCGCCGGCTTTCACCTTTTCCGGCGCGCCGGCTTTCCTCCGCTATGCAACGACTTTCCTTTCTCGCCGCCCTGCTCCTGGCTTGCAGCCTGCGGCCGGCCGCGGCCCGCGCCCAGGGTGAGCAATCCATCTGGTACTTCGGCGGCCAGGCCGGGCTGCAGTTCCAGGGCACCGCAGCGCCTACGCCGCTGCTCGACGGCAAGATGACCACCTACGAAGGCTCGGCCGTAGCGACCAATCAGCAGGGCCAGCTGCTGTTTTACACCAACGGCGAAGTGGTCTACAACCGCAAGCACGAGGTGATGCTGAACGGCAAAAACCTGATGGGCAGCAAGTCCAGCAGCCAGAGCGCGCTCATCGTGCCCGACCCCGGCAGCGGCAACGTGTTCTACATCTTCACCACCGCGCCCCAGGGCACCAGCAACGGCATGCGCTACTCGGTGGTCGATATGACGCGCGAGGGCGGCTTCGGCGACGTGCCCCGCGCCAACATGCTGCTCATTACGCCCGTGGCCGAGAAGCTGGCCGCCGTGAAGCACAAAAACGGCCGCGACGTCTGGGTTATCGGGCACCGCTGGAACTCCAACGCCTTCGTAGCCTACCTCGTCACGGCCGATGGCGTCGAAACCAAGCCCATTCTGAGCAACGTGGGCAGCATGAACGCCGGGCCGGGCCGCAACGCCATCGGCACCATCAAGTTCTCGCCCGACGGCACCAAGCTGGCTACCTCCATCTGGCGCGAGGGCAACAAGTTCGAGGTGTTCGACTTCGACGCGGCCACCGGTAAGGTCAGCAACCCCAAAGCCTTCGGCACCTACGAGGAAGCCTACGGCGTGGAATTCTCGCCCGATGGCACCAAGGTCTACGGCACCTGCAACGGTAAAGGCGGCGGGCAGGCCGAAATCTGGCAGTTCGACCTGACTCCGAAAAAGCCCACGGCCGTCAAAATCGGCACATCCGCCAACCGTAAAATCGGCGCCCTGCAGCTCGGCAACGACGGCCGCATCTACGTGGCCCGCGAAGACAACCCGTTTCTGGGCGTCATCCAGAACCCCAACGCTGCCGGCCCGGCCTGCCAGTACGTCGACGACGGCCTCAAGCTCGGCGGCCGCCGCAGCAAGCTGGGCCTGCCCACGTTCGTGCGGTAAGGCTCGGCATCAGTACTTTCGCTTGGTTCGCGGCCCAAAAAAGCCACCTGCTGTACGGCAGGTGGCTTTTTCGTTTCAGGCAAACCCACCGCTGGGTTCAACTGGCATATAAGGCGCTACTGCACCTTGCCGAACTTAAAGCGCAGAAAACCCGCCGCCGCCGACAGGTACGGATTCTTGGCGTTCAGCGCGCCCACGACGTCGCGGGTGCTGATGCCGGCCTCGTAGATGCTGGTGGTGAAGGTGACGCCCAGCGGCACGCTCACGCTGTAGCCCGCCCCGGCCGACACGCCGCTGCTGAACCGGATCCAGCGCACGGGCTTGAAGTCAACGCCCAGCCCGACGAAGGGCGAGGACAGGTTGCCGGCCACCGTATTGAGCGGCAGCGTCACGTCGAGGCCAGTTTCGAAGTACTCGCTGATGCGCAGGCCGGCGCCGGCGCGGAGCTTGGTGGGCAGGTTGGCCTGGCGCTTGGCGCTGGGCTGGTACTGAAACAGGCTGTCGGAGCCGGCGGTGAAGATTTCGGCGGCTTCCTTGAAGAAATCGTAGCTGCCGATGCCGGTGGAGCGCAGCCGCTTGAGCTTCTGGTCGTTGGCCGTCACCAGGTTGCCGTCCCAGGTCATGTGGCCGATGTCGGTTACAGCCAAGCCCAGGCGCAGCTTTTTGCCCGCTTCCAGGGCCAGGCCCAGGTCGAAGCCGTGGCCGGTGCCCACGGGCTGCAGGCCGTTGGCCTTCTCGCGCAGGTTGAACGACGGGTTGCTGGCCAGGCTGCCGTAGTCGATGTCGAACAGCGGCGACATCGAGCCGTAGGCTTCCACCTTGCCCTCGCTCACGCGCACGTCCACGATGCCCACGCCCTGGATGTAGCGGTAGCCGGCCCCGGCCGAGAGCTGCACCAGCGGCAGGTCGAGGAGGCGGGTGCCCACGGCCACGTTGAACTCGTTGAGCCAGGCCATCTGCAGCTCGGTGCCGGCCAGCGCCTCCGAAATCAGCGGCGAGGTTTGGATATTATAGTTCTGAAAAATGGGCGCATCCTTGCCGAAAAACGCTATTTCGGCCGCGTTCTTACTCAGCCCCACGTGGCTCGAAATGCGCTGCCGGTTGCTGACGGCGATGCTGCCGATGCCCGGTACCGCCAGCGCCAGGCCCACGGTGGTGGCGTCCACGTTCAGGTTGAGGGCGTTGTCGGAAGTAAACTGCCGGGCCAGCTCCTGCTTGTCGGCGGTGGTGAGCTTATCCTCGGTCTGGTAGATAAACTTCTTGAGCTGGGTGCGCGTGAGCGACTGGGAGCCGACGCCCGCGCCAAACTCGCCGATGGTGAAGGCAAACTTGGCCCCACCCACCCGGCCCAGGTTGGCGGGGTTGATGCCAATGGCCTGGTAGTCGGTAGCGAAGGTGGTGGCCACGCCGCCGCGGCCGGTGGCGGTGAAATTGCTCAGCTCATTCTGGGCCCAGCCCAGGCTAGGTAGCGCGAGCAGGGCGGCAAGCAGGGAGCGGGTCAGAATTGGGGCCATGAGCAGGTAGGTGTGGAGTCAGAAGGAAGGCGCTAAGCCAACGTCAGTTTTTCAAATGTACTATTATGAGGTAGTTTGCACCGCCAATATTCTGCCCGCCGGCATTTTTTTCCGCTTATTCCCGCTTCCGCCCCGATGGCCCCCCGCTTTTCCGCTTCCGACTACACCGACGGCATCCTCAGCGGCAACCGCGTGCGCCTGAGCCAGGCCATTACGCTGGTCGAAAGCACCCTGCCCGCCGACCAGCAGCTGGCCCAGCAGGTGCTCGACGGGGTGCTGCCCTACGCGGGCCGCTCGGTGCGGGTGGGCATCACGGGCGTGCCGGGCGTGGGCAAAAGCACGTTTATCGAAGCCCTGGGCCTGCACCTGGTCAACAGCCTGGGCCGGAAGCTGGCCGTGCTGGCCGTGGACCCCAGCTCCCAGCGTAGCGGTGGCAGCATTCTGGGCGACAAAACCCGCATGAACCTGCTGGCCGCCCACCCGCAGGCCTACATCCGCCCCTCCCCCGCCGGGCGCAGCCTGGGCGGCGTCACGCGTAGTACCCGCGAGGCCATGCTGCTGTGCGAGGCGGCCGGCTTCGACGTAATTTTCGTGGAAACCGTGGGCGTGGGCCAGAGCGAAACCGCCGTGCACGGTATGGTCGACTTCTTCCTGCTGCTGATGCTGGCCGGCGCCGGCGACGAGCTGCAGGGCATCAAGAAGGGCATTATGGAAATGGCCGACGCCGTAACCATCACCAAGGCCGACGGCGGCAACGAAACCGCCGCCCGCCGGGCCCGCCGCGAGTACCAGAACGCGCTACACCTGTTTCCGCTGGCCCCGAGCGGCTGGAACCCGCTGGTGACGGTCAGCTCGGCCGTGACGGGCGCGGGCGTGCCGGAGGTGTGGCAGGTGGTGGAGCAGTACCGCCAGCACACTCAGGCTAGCGGCTACTTCCAGCAGCGCCGCCAGGAGCAAAACCTGCACTGGCTCCACGAAACCGTGCGGCAGGCCCTGGAAGAGCGTTTCTACGCCCGCCCCGAAGTGGCGCAGCGGCTGGCGGCCGTGCAGCAGCAGGTAATGGCCGGCACGAAGTCAGCTTTCGGGGCGGCGGAAGAGCTACTGGGGCTGTAGCCGCTCAGCGCAGACCAGTTTATAGAGTCGGCGGCGCTTCCAACAGGTCCCACTTGTTGCCGTAGCAGTCCTGAAACACCACCACGCGGCCGTAGCTTTCGTGGCGCGGCTCCTCCAGAAACGTCACGCCGGCGGCCCGAAGGCGGGCGTAGTCGCGGACAAAGTCGTCGGTGTGCAGAAACAGGAACACGCGGCCGCCGGCCTGATTACCGACGGCGGCCCGTTGCTCCCCGGTAACGGCCCGGGCCAGCAGTAGGCCTGGGGAATCAGCTGGCCCCGGCGCTATCCGCACCCAGCGCTTGCCCTGGCCCAGGTCCGTGTCTTCCACCAGCCGAAAGCCCAGCACGCCCACGTAGTACGCCAGGGCTTCGTCGTAATCATGGACCAGCAGCGCGAGGGCGCCCAAATGGGTTGGCATAAAGGGGAGGAATTAGCGGGCGGCCAGTTTTTCGGCGTAGCGGCTCTTTTTCAGAAAAGCCGGGTAGTCGGTGATGTTGAGAATGTCGTGGACGGCCTGCTTCTTGTCGGGCAGCTCCTCGTAGTAGGCCTTGCAGATCTGGTACCCCACGAAGTAGCCCAGGTCGGCGGGCTTGTCGGCGGTTTCCTGGCTGCTGTTGGCAATCCAGTTGCTCCAGCTCTTGCCGGCCATTTCCTTGGTAAAGTCGGCCCAGATTTCCTTCTCGTGGGCCAGGCCGTAGGTCTGCAGGCGCTTGTTGGTGTTCTGGCCGGCGGTCAGCTCGGCCAGAAAGTCGGCCATGCCCTCGTTGATGGCACCCTTGAGCAGCGTTGGGTCACTGCTGGGCTTTTGCAGGGCGTGAATATGCTCGTGGGCCACGATGGAGGGTAAATCCCGCAGAGAGCCCAGGTTGTTCCGCTCCCACAAGCTCAATTCCCCCAGCGGGGTGTCGGGCGTGCCGGTCATCTGGTCGGCCCCGATGAGCATGCCGTTGGCGGAGGCCGTGCCGCCCGAGGTGTAGCGCCCAATTACGAAGTACACGTTGGGAAAGCGCGCCGCCGGGTACAGTTCCTTCAGCTTCAGAAAGCCCGCCCGGATCTGGCTGGTCATGGCCGCAATCTGCAGCGTATTGGGCCGAATGGCTTTGTAGAACTCGGGCTTGGCTTCCTGGTTTTTGACGAACAGGTCGGTGTTCTGGATTTTCAGCGTGTAGTAGTCCTGCAGCCCGACGCTGCCCTTGTCGAAGTACTCGCGCTGAAAGATGTCGCGCCGGTGCGCCGGGTCTTTGGCGGCCCGGTCGTAGGCCTTCCAGAAGTTGGTGATGTCGGAAGTAACCAGCTGGGCATTCTTTGGGTCGAGCTGCTGGTCCTCGACGCGCTGCATGCGGGCCAGCGTGGCCTGGTACTGCGGCAGCTCGTGCAGGGAGTTCAGGTCCGAATCCTGGCGGGCCCAGGCCGCGCGGTTCCAGCCCAGCTTCTGCGCCCCCTGCAGCGCCGCCAGGGCCGGCTGGGACTGGCCGGCCAGCGCGTAGTAGCAGGCCGCGTTATAAAGCGCGCTAGCCTTGGCCGACGGGTACCTTTCCAGTTGTGCTTGCTGGGTCGCCAGGGCGGCTCCCTCGGCGTAGCGCTTGGCGGTAGTAGCTCGCCGCAGCTGCACGCGCAGGCTGTCCAAGGTGGGCGCGGCCGGCGTTTGGGCGGCGGCGGTGAGCGGCAGGGCCAACCCCGCGGCCAGCAGCATTCCAGAGCAAATCAGCAGGCGCATCACGGCGAGCAGGGACGAGTTAATGGTTTAATGAAAAGCCGCGAGCCGGTAAGGGCGAGCCGGTGGCCAAGGTACTCAGAACGGCAGCCGAGGTTACGACCGGCGGGGCCGCACCGTAAGGTAGTCGAGGTAGTAAAGCACCTTCACCGACACCGAGTTGTTGTGCGGCGTATTCACCGTGTTGCTCAGGTTGCTGAAGTAGAGCGGCGTGGCCTCGTTGGCGTCCAGGGAGGTGGCGTTGGCGTTTTTCCAGACGATGCTCACCTGCGAGCCGGGCGCAAACCACCACGAGAAGGCCGCGTCCACGTTGAAGGCATTGAAGGTGTTGTCGCGGCTGCGCGCGTAGGCCACGCTGGTTTCGCGGCCGCCCTCGTCGAGCCCGATAAACTCGTGGTACTGCACGGTGCTGGTGTAGTGGCGCGTGCGGATGGTAAACGACATGCGGTTGGTAAACGTGTAGGCCGCCGACACAGTGTTGGTAACCGTGACCACGCGGCGGCGGCCCAGCGGCACTAGCCCGCCGAATATCGTATCCAGCGGTTCGTCGTCGCTGAGGCCGCCGTTGACGAAGCCGATCTGGTTCTGCTTCAGGTTCCAGTCGAAGGCGTAAGTGAAGTTGAGCTTGTTGTTGACGCGGTAGCGCGGGCTGATGCCCAGGCCGTAGCCCACGCGGCGCGGGCGGCGGCCCGTCTGGTCGTAGAGGCGGATGCCGGCATTCACGTCGTAGGCCAGCTTCTTACGGTAGTCGCTCGACACGAAGCCGCCCAGGTTGCCGTTGGCCGGAATGGCCACGTAGTAGCGGCCCAGCGGGTATACGCGCGGCTCGTAGTAGTCGCGCGTCTCGGGGCTTACGTCAAAGTTGAAGCCCGTGGTCAGGAAGCTCTTGGTGAAGGTGGTCTGCCCACCGCCGTATAGGTTCACGTTCTGGTACAGAGTCGGCTTATACAGCAGCGAATGGCTCACGCCGCCCCAGGCGTACATGTTGTTGACCTTCCAGAAGGGTTTGTACTTGTTGTAGCTGAGGTAGATTTCCTGGCTGATGTTGTTGTTGCCAAACAAAATGCCCAGGTCGTTCGGGTTGTAGGTGTCCGACTCGATGCCGTGCTTCAGATTCCAGGTGAAGTTGCCGCTGATTTTACCCACGCTCACCTGGTACTTGTAGCCGTCCCGGTCGTCGATGCGGTCCGGGCTGCCGAAGGCCGTGCCGCGGCGGCGCGAGTACACCAAGCGGCCGTCCACGGCGTAGGCGTTTTTTTTGTTGGCAAAGCGAAACAGGCCGCCGGTGACGTTGGCATCGTAAGTGCTACCGGCCCGGGTCACGTTGGTGTTGATGAGCGAGACGTAGGAGTTGTTTTTCAGGCTCTGGTCCAGCACCACGATGTTGTAGTTGCTAAACGGCTGGGTCAGAATCTGCCGCTCGGTGCCGTCTACGGAGTCGCGCACGGTGGCGTATACGTCGTTGCTCAGGGCGTTGAACACGCCCACGCCCAGCCCCTTGCTCGTCCGCCCCGATACCTTCGTGGCGTTGAGTAGGCGGGTTACGCCGGGGTTGGCTTTCACCACTTCGCCCGGCCGCCGCTGGCCGTCGTCGGCCTTGGTACCCTTGCGCAGCTGGTCGGCCACGTCGTAGAAGCCGATGGGCTGGGCGCCCACGCGGCGGGAGTAGAATAGGTTGCCCTTGTTGAACAGCTCGGTACCCTCGGTGAAAAACGTGCGGTTCTCGTTGTACTGCACCTCGAAGGGCGAGAGGTTCAGCACCTGATTGTCACTGATGGTCTGGCCAAAGTCGGGCACCAGCGTGGCATCCAGGGTGAAGCTTTCGTTGATGCCGTACTTGATGTCGGCCCCACCGTTAAAGCTGGTGCTGGTGTTGCGCACGCCCTGCTCCTGGTAGGGATAGTGGTTCACGTAGCTCGACACGTAGGGCGTGAGCGAAAGCCGTAGCGGCGACTTGATGCCCGTCACGCCGCGCAGCTCGCCCCACTGGTTCACGAAGCCGTCGACCTGGGGCTTTACCTCATTCCAGAAGAAAGCCTGGTTGTCGCGCTTGCGCTGGCGCATGAAGTTGATGCCCCACAGCTGCGCGTCGGCGGTGCTGAAGCGGATGGCCGAGTAGGGAATGCGCAGCTCGGCCACCCAGTCGGTGCCGCGCAGGGCCGTGCGCGAGTCCCACACGGCGTTCCAGTTGAAGTCTTCCCCGCCCGCCGGCGAGTAGCGCGCATCCATCTGTACCCCGCCCGTGGTCACGAAAAAGCCGTAGCCGTTGATGTGGTCCAAGTACGTGTCGAAGAACACCCCGAAAAAGTCGGTGTTGCCGAAGTTGTCGCGCGCCGTGAGCTCCTTCATAATCGAGTCCGGCGACACGTCGTGCATCACCGCGCCCACGTAGATGGCGGCGTCATCGTAGAGGATGCGTACCTCGGTGGGGTGCTTTTCGGCCGGGCCAGGATTGGGCCGGTTCTGGATGAAGCTGGTAGCCAGCGGGGCTTGCTGCCAGACGGCCTCGTCAAGCTGGCCGTCGAGCTTGATAGGCTGGGTGATGCGCAGCGCCTGTAGCTGGCGCTTGGGCGCGGCCGTGGCGGCGGGGGTGGGCGTAGCGGCGGGGGTTGCGTCCTGCGCCCGGGCTACGGCTGCCCATAGTCCGAGCAAGCAAATAAGGAGGACCCGGAGGTGCATAGATAGGTGATGAAGAGTAGATGAAGGACGCGGGAATACAGATGGAAAGAGGCCGGCCGGGGTTGCTCAAACCGGATGAATTGGGCAAAAAAAGGGCGGCCTGCTTTCCGCAAGCCGCCTTTTTAGCGCGTACCGCCTATTCTGACACGGAGATATCCACGTTGAATTTCTGGTCGCCGGTGTGGTTCAGAAGCGTCCGGTATTTTTTCGCCACTTCATCCGGTTGCTTCTGCCCATTCACCCTCATGCCTGATTGGTTCAGTTGCAGCTGATAGGACTTGTCGTCCTTGCCAATCAGACCGTCTTTGCGCAGCTGGTCGCCGATGACGGTAGAGTTAACAGGCGGTTTGCGCGGTGCCGCTGGGGGCAAGGGCACCCGGGGGGTCGTAGGCGCTACCATCGACCGGGGCGCACGCGGAGCCCGGGGCGTTACCGGGACCCGCGGCGGACTTGGCGGCGAGGGCATATCCGTGCTACTGGTAGAGGAGTCGGTGTTGCGGCTGATGGCGTAGGTGCCGGTGGTCATTTTGCGGCCGGTCTGGGTTTGCATCAAGGCCAGATACTTGTCGCGCACGGCGGTGGGCTGCTTCTTGCCGTTCACCGTCAGTTCGTTGGCATTCAGGCGAAACTGGTAGTTGCCGGGGTCCGAAATCAGGCCGTCGGTGCGCAGCTGCCGGCTCAGGGCCGCCTCGTTTTTCTCGTCGTCGCGGCGGCGCTCCTCATCCCGCTGCCGACGTTCCTCGTCCCGCTGCCGATGTTCCTCGTCCCGCTGGCGACGCTCCTCATCCCGCTCGCGCTGGGCTTCTTCCCGGTCGCGCCGGGCGTCTTCCAGCGCCTGCTGACGTTCCTCCTGCTGCTCTTCACGGCGCTCCTGCAGGCGGTCCAGCTCGTCCTGCAGCCGGGCGCGCACGTCCTCGTCCTTGGTCGTCCGCAACGATTCGCGCAGGCCCTGTTCAGCCTCACGCAGGCCTTGTTCAGCCTCGCGCATAGCGTCTTCCCGGACTTTCTCGGTGTCGATAATCTCCACGTTCTTGCCGGTGCGGATTTCCACCCGGTTGCCATTGCGGGAAACGATGTTTCTGGCGCGCCGGGTCGCGCTCTGGGCCTCGTCCACGTGCAGGTCCAGGTTCATGTTGAACTTGGGCAGCGCCACCCGCAGCGCCTCGCGGTCCTTGAACGACATGCCGAAGTTGCCGGAGCCGTCGTTGAAGCTGAAGGCGAAGTCGTCGCTGGACTGCACGCGGCGGCGGCTGTCGGCACGGCTCTGCGGAGCCAGGCGAATGATTTCGGTGCTACCGCCCTTAGCTTTCTTGTTGTCTTCCTGCAGGTCGATGCGGCGGCCATCCACGAAAATTTCGGTGGCCCGCCCCTTCTTGTCGCGCTTCACGACGACGGTGCCATCATCATTGCCCCGGCGGCCGTAGCGGTCCGGGCCGTCCAGCTCCTCGCCGCCCGTGATGATGATGCGCTGGTTGCCGTCCTTGTCCTTGCGCTTGCTCTTTTTCTTGTCTTTGTCGCCATCGTCCTGGCCTGTGGCCAGCGCCGGGCTGGCGGCCGGCACCGGCGGCAGCGTATCCTGATGCATGGTTTCGAGGCTGTGCAGCCAGAGCCTGTTGTCCGGCCCGGTTACCAACCCGGCCAGCGCCTTGGCCTTGTCGGCCCAGGGCTTGGGTGCGGCCATCGATACGGCTGCTGTGAGGCCCAGCAGCACCAGGCCACCCATCACCACCAGCGCGGCCATGACGCCCTCGGAGAAAGTCGGCGCGGCGCGGCGCTGCACGAGCCGCCGGATGCGGCCCAGCAAAGAGCCGTCGGGCCCCACGGCCGACAGGGCGAGCTGGGGCGTGGGATGCACGTCGTGGCCCATTTCTGCCAGCGCGGCCAGGGCGCGGGCCAGCGTCAGCGGGTCGCCGCAGATGGCGGTAGCTTCGTCGTCGCAGCAGTTTTCGCGCTCCGTCCGCACGCAGGCCGTGATAAACCAGACGGCGGGGTGATAGAAAAACAAGATTTCCGCTATCGACTGCAAAATGTTCATCAGGTAGTCGCGACGGGCAATGTGGGCCAGCTCGTGGGCCAGAATGGCTTCGAGCTGCGCCGGCGTGAGGCCCAGCACGGTGCCTAGAGGCAGCAGAATCACCGGCTTAAGGTGGCCCGCCACCAGCGGCGCTTTCACCAGCGCCGATTCAAGCAAGGTGACGGTGCGGTTTAGCCCGGCCTTGGCCGACAATGTTTCCAGTCGCTCGTTCCAGTGCGCCGCCAGGGGCTGCACGCGGTAGTGGCGCAGGCGCTGCACGTAGGCCAGCCCACCCAGCAGGCGGAGCGTCATGGCCAGCAGGCCCAGCAGCCAGGCGGCCACGATGAGCGGCAGGTTGTGGTCGAAATACTGCAGCCAGGACTGCACGCCGCCGGCCGGTATAGCCTCAGCCGACGGCACAACGGCACTGCGCTGCAGGAAATCCGAGGAAACAGCTTCGGCCGCGTTGGCGGCGGTAGCCACGGTTTCAGGGTTAGCCAGCGCAATGGTATAGTGCCGAACAAACGTAGCCAGCGCCAAGCCCACCATCGTGGCCAGCGCCACGCAGGCTACGTTGTAGCGTACCTGCGCCGAGTGGCGCCGCAGCACGAGCAGCAGCCCAACCAATGCCAGGCCTACTACCGCGCCCTGCCAGAGTGAGTGCACGATGGTCCAACCCAAAGCCCGCACCAGCGCGGGAGAAAGTACGGTTTCAAGCCAGTTCATTGGTGTCGTCTTTTGCGGTGTCGCCTTTCTGATTTTCCATGTCGTTGAGCAGCGTGCGAATCTGCTGCAGCTCCTCTTTCGAGGTGCGGCGGTTGCCGAGGGCCTGCATCACCAGCTTCATGGCCGAGCCTCCGAAGGCGGCCTCCACAAACCGGTCGAGCAGCAGGCCCTGGGTTTCCTCTTCGCGCACGGCAGCACGGTACACGTGGGTGCGGCTGTCGTCGTCGCGCAGCACGAGGCCCTTGTCGAGCATGAGCTGGAGCAGCTTGAGGGTGGTGGTGTAGCCAACGTCGCGCTTGCGGCTCAACTCATCGTTCACGGCCCGCACGGTGGTGGGACCCTGCTGCCAGAGTACCTGCAGTATTTCCAACTCCGATTCGGTGGGTTTTGGCAATGGGGACTTACTCATATTCACAGGGCTTTTTCGTACGATACTTTTCGTACATCAAACATATACGAAAGAAGTCGTAGGTCCAAATTTGTGCTACGAATATTTTCGTATAAATTTCTGCAAACAGAAAAACCAGCCCTTCCAGACTGGTTTTCAAGCGACCTATACTTTTGCTAATAACGGCCGCGGCCGCTACTCGGGGCCGCGCTTGCGCTTCAAGGTAACGGCCGACCGGCGGCAGACGCCCCCAAACGGCGGGTTATGCTTCGACACCCGCACCTTGGCCGAGCGCACGGCCGGAAACTCGGCCAGCACCCGGTCGAGGATGCGGTGCCCGACATGTTCGAGCAAGCGGGCCCTGAGCTGCATCTCCTCGGCTACCAACTGGTACAGTACCACGTAGTTTATCGTCGACTGCAGTTCGTCGGAAGCTGCTGCCGCGTGCAGGTCGGCCTTCACGTAGAGGTCCACGCTATACCGGTTGCCGAGCTTCTGCTCCTCGTCGTAGTAGCCGTGGTATGCGAAAAACTCCATTCCTTCCAGTGCAACCTGTCCCATGATTAGCTGATGCGTTGATTGTTGAGGTGTCAATTTGCTGTCTGCTGACTATTGCAGTACCGATGGGCTGACAAAAGAAAACCCGCCGGTCAGGCAGGTTTACTTTCGTCCACAAAATCCGCGGAATTTGAAAAATCCGGCGGAATCCGTGGTCTAGATTTCGTCGAAGAACGACTTCTCGGCGGGGGCAGCTACCGGAGCAGGAGCTGGCGCGGCAGCGGCGGCCATACCGGGGTGCGTAGCCGGGGAAGGCGGCGCAATTTCGGGGTGGCTCGGGCCCACGGGCTGAATGTCGGGGCGGGCGGGCTCCACGTGCGGCTCCACCGGGTTGGGCACCGTGGCAGGCCCGGGCTGGTAGATCCGCTCGGGGTCCGACTTGCCGGGGTTTTCGTCCGGGGCCGGGTTGGGCTTGATTTCGGGGCCGGGCGGCGTCTGGGCCGGGGCACCGGGGTCGGGCTGCTGGCCGGGCTTGGGGTTATAGCTGCCAGGCTGCGGCCCGATGGGCGAGCGGGTAGCATCGGGAGCCGTGCCGCCAACAGCAGCGGCGGCAGCGCCGGCTACGGCAGCGGCGGAAGAGGTGGAAGCAGTGCTTACGAACATGGCGGAATCGGTTTCGGGTGGAGAATCAGGTCGATTCACCTTTACGCTCGCCGCCCGCGAAAGGATGGCCGCCACGGAAGCTTTGGGCCGGGCCTTCACCTTTTCCACCTTGTCGAGCGAGTCAGCGGCGAGTCGCTGCAGGTCGCGCACCAGGCCTTCGAGCTGGTTTTCGAGTCCCTGACACTGCTGGCCCAGGCCGTTGACCTCGGTCTGCATCTCGGCAATGGTTTTTTCGGCCTGCTTGTAGGCGTCGTCCACCACGGCGCGGGCTTTCTGGCGGGCATCGGCCAGCAGCTGCTCGGCCTTGAGCTGGGCCTCGCGGATGCGCAGTTCGGCTTCGCGCTGGGCCTGCTCGGTGATGCTGTTGCCGGTGTCTTCGGCCGTTTTGAGGGTGCGGTAGAGGCTGGTTTCCACCTCGCGCATCTTGCTCACCTCCTGGGTGGCATGGTCGAGCTTGAGGCGCAGCTCCCGGCTTTCGTCGCCCATCCGCTCCCACTGCTGCGACAGGGTCACCAGAAAGGCTTCTACTTCTTCCTTATTAAGCCCCCGAAAGGCTTTTTCAAAGGTTTTCTGCCGGATATCGAGGGCGGTAATTTTCATGGGAGCGGTTAGCTGTCAGCTGGTAGCCGTTAGCTTTTTTGTGTCGATTTGAAGACCAAGCAAGACCAGCAGGACGCCAATAGCCAACAGCTACTAGCCGACAGCTTCAATCTGCCACACGGCGAGGCTGCGGTCGTCGCTACACGAAACTACCCGATTCCGGCGGCCCGACCAAAATAACTTGTTCACGGAGGTGCCGTGTCCCGCGCTGCGGGCCTTGTCGACCACGCGCAGCAGCCGGAACGAGGCGGCGTCCCAAAGCTTGATGGATTTGTCGAGGCTGCAGGTGAGCAGAAACTGCCCGTCGGGCGAGTACGTGAGGTGGTTGATGGCAAACAGGTGCGCGACAATGCTTTGGTGCTCGGTGTAGCCGGCTGCCACGTCCCACACCCGCAGGTGGGCGTCGCGGCCGGCCGTGAGCAGCCAGCGGCCGTCGGGCGAATAGGCGGCGGTGAAAACCGAGTTCGTGGAGCCTGCCACAACATATTTCAGCTGCAGCGAATCGGCGTCCAGCACCCGGATCAGCGCGTCGCTGCCCCCGACGGCCAGCTCATTCCGCTCCTCGTGCAGGGCCAGGCAGCGTAGGCTTTTCTCCGACAGCCGCAGCAGCTTGTCGACCCGGAAGTCGTCGTCGTGCAGCACGGCTAGCGTGCCGTCGCCGAGGGCCACGTACACCCGGCGACGGGCGGCGGAATGCCCGATGTCGAAGATGGCGGCCGGCGGCAGGGCGGTGGCGTGCAGCAGCTTTTTTTCGGCCAGGGAAATAACCTGCAACCCCTGAAAGTTGTGGCCGATGAGCAGCAAGCCGCGCGTGGGCAGGTAGCGCAGCGCGTACACCGAGTTTTCGACCCGCGCCACTAGCTCCCCGTCCCGCTCGGGCTCGTCCAGGTTCCAGCTCACCACGAACCCATCGGAGCCGGCCGAGAAAATCGTGGGCTCGGCGGCGCTGCCGGCCAGGGCGTACACGCAGTCGTGGTGGCCGGTGAGGGTGGCCAGCTTGTGCAGCTGCGGACGGGAAGGCGAAGACATGGCGACAAAGACGAAAGAAGGCCGAAAGTTAGCCGGGGATTCGCAGCTTCCACGAATTTGCGGCGCATCTGCTGGCTTTCTACTTTCTTGCCGACTCATTTTTCTTTGCTCCTCATGCCGCTGCATACTCTTACGCCGCTCGCGCCGGATGCGCTGCTGGGCCTGTGGCAGCTCACCGATTTGCCCGCCGAGCTGCTGGCCCTGGTGCCCGAACCCGCGCACTACACCCAGCTGCAGCCCGCCGGCCGCGACGAAAACCGCACCCGGCAGTGGCTGGCCGGCCGGGCGCTGGCCCATGCCCTGCTGCGCGAGCTGACCTCCACCCCCACCCTGCTGCGCAACGACCCCAACGGCCGGCCATTCTTCGAGCAGCTGCCCGATTACGCGGTTTCCCTGTCCCATTCCGGCGAGTGGGTGGCTGGCATCGTGGCCCGGCGCGGGCGGGTTGGCACAGATGTTGAAATGGTGCGGCCGAAAGCGCAAAAGTTGGCTCCCAGGTTTTTATCGGAAACCGAGCGGGCCGACGCCGGCGACGACGAAGCCAAAAATAGTCTCTATTGGAGTGCCAAGGAGACGCTCTACAAGCTGCATAGTCGCCGGGGCCTGGTGTTTAAAGAGCAAATTCAGCTCAATCCGTTTGGGCTGCGGGAGGCCGGTGTATTGACGGGACACCTGCTCACAGAAAACTTCCGCAGCCGACACCAGATTCACTACCAGCGTCTGGCCCCGAATTACGTACTTACGCACTGCTTTGAGCCCGACGCGCCTTCCCACTGATTTTCCCTCCCTCATGTCTTTTCGCCGAATCTCCATCTTAGCTGCCGTAGCCCTACTGTTCGGCACACTGGTCGTTACCACGGCCCGCGCCCAGAGCGTCAGCAGCTTCACCCTGAAGAACTCGGCCAACGCGGACGTGGCGCTGAGCAGCTACGCCGACCGCAAGGCCGTGGTCGTAGTATTCGTGAATCCAAGCTGCGCCTTCTCCAAGCTCTACCAGGGCCGCCTCAACGAGCTGAAAGCTAAGTATAGCGGCCGGGGCGTGGAGTTCATGTTTATCAACGCGCCCATCAACCTGGAGGCCAGCACTGATACCGACGCGGACAAGATGAAGGTCAAAACCGCCGGCAACGAGCTGGCCTACCTCACCGACGAAGGCCAGAAGGCCAGCACCATGCTGGGCGCTACCAAAACCCCCGAAGCCTTTCTGCTGGTGCCCGCCGGCAGCGGTTTCACCGTCCGCTACAAGGGTGCCATCGACGACAACGCCCAGGTGGAAAGCTACGTGAAGGAAGCCTACCTGGCGCAGGCCCTCGACAACATCCTGGCTGGCAAGCCCGCTGGCGTAACCGATAAGCGCGCCGCCGGCTGCCTGATCAAAAAATTCTAACCGGTTCTTGCGAGGCCCGACATTCCGCGCCTCAAGCGGCGGCAATCCGTCCGCTGAAATGTAAGCGGCACCTTTTCACCACAAAGCCCCGATGTCAGCGTGACGTCGGGGCTTTGTGGCTTAACAGCACTTGGCTCATTACCCAAAACTGGTTGCCTCGGGCCTCGCAAGGACGGGCTCAGGCGCCGCGTTTTATTCCTCTTCCGCGTCGTCGTTTTGCTGCGGGGGCGCGTCGGTGGGGTTTACGTCGTCGGTGAGGATGGCCAGGAGCTTGCCTACTTCGGCCGACTTGGCGGGTTCCTGCATCTTCTCGAAGCTCATCATCAGGTTGCGCAGGGCGCGCCGCACGATGTCGAGGTGGGTGCAGGGCTCATAGAAGATGTCGTTCTGCGACAGGTTCAGCTGACTCACGTAGTGCTCGATGTCGGTGCGGGACAGGATAAGGCCGCGGTTGTAGCAGTTGATGTAGAAGGGCAGTACGGCCAGGTCGTCGGGCTGGAAAGTGAGCACGAAGAGGTTGGGCAGATTCACGCCGAAGATGGGCAGATTCAGCCGCTGGGCTACCAGCAGGTAAATCACGCAGAGCGTGAGCGGGTTGCCGCGCCGGGTTTCGAGCACCAGGTGCAACATGGAGTTGGCCGGCGAGTGGAAATTCTGGGTGTTGGCGGAAAACTTATGCGTGCGAAACAGCACGTAGTTGAGCGCCTGCACCTGGTCGGCGGGGTGCATGTCGGGGCGCAGCAGGGTCCAGACTTCGAAGCGCAACTGCTCGATGGCCCGGCCCAGGGCCTGCAGGTCGGCGTCGGGGTACTGGTAGGAATTGAGCAGCCACATGCCTTCGAGCAGGTTTTCGCCGCCCGAGTCGCGCCACACGCGCAGGCGCTGCTGCAGGCCGTCGAACTGCAGGTTGTGGATCAAATCTTCGAGGCGCTGCTGCTGCTGGGGGTCGAGGCTTTCCTCCCAGGACTCCTCCAGAAACGGAATAATGGTTTCCCCCAGCGACTCGATCTTGCCCTGAATCTGGGGCGCAATTTCCGGGTCGTCGAGCAGGGAGATAAGGGCTTTGATTTCTTTGTTCGTCATTCAACGGGTAGGATGGCCCCGGGGCCACCCGATTCTATAGCGAAGGGAAAACGGGAAAAGCGGCCCGGCCAGACGCGGCACCAGCGCTTTTCCACCGTTCATCAACAGTACGCCGCCGCGTTATCGTTCAGCCGAAGCTGCCGGCGGCGCATTCAGGGGCAATATGGCACGAAAAGCCGCGGGGTCACGCACGAGGAAGCGCAAAAAGTCCCGCGGGGCCGCTAAAAAAAGCCCGTCAGGCAGCGGCTTTGGTGCTGCCTGACGGACTATGAATGATGCTTCCCTCCTACCGGAACAGGTTGCTGGTGGCCAGCTCCAGCACTTCGTCGCCGCGGCCGTTCATGATGGCTTTTAGGGCGTAGAGGCTGAAGCCGGCGGCCTGCTTAACTTCGATGGTGGGCGGCATGGACAGCTCCAGCGGGTTCACGACCACGTCGATGAGGGCGGGGCCGGGGTGGGCCAGGGCGGCGGCCAGCTGGGCAGGCAGGTCGGCGGGGTCCTCGATGCGGAAGCCCTTCACGCCGCAGCCCTCGGCCAGGGCGGCAAAGTTGGGATTGTCGAGCGAGGTGCCGTAGCTGAC